>Ga0307379_10000167_pt1 | contig 112752 bp, 102 predicted proteins | sample UN2MG_FD_202237 | JGI IMG/M metagenome (GOLD analysis project Ga0307379, IMG submission 202237) | Soil microbial communities from Risofladan, Vaasa, Finland - UN-2 | ecosystem: Environmental > Terrestrial > Soil > Coastal area > Acid sulfate soil | place: Finland: Risofladan, Vaasa... | reverse complement strand
GGACCGGGTTCCGCTTATGCGGCATGGCCGAGGAGCCCTTCTGCCCCTTGGCGAAATGCTCTTCGGCCTCCAGGAGCTCGGTCCGCTGCAAATGGCGGATCTCGGTCGACAGCCGTTCGATCGAGCCTGCCACCACGGCGAGCGTGGCAAAATATGCGGCATGCCGGTCGCGCGGGATGATTTGGGTGGAGATCGGCTCCGGCGTGAGACCGAGCTTCTCCGCCACATAGGCTTCCACCCGCGGATCCACATGGGCGAAGGTCCCGACCGCGCCGGAGATGGCGCAGGTTGCGACCTCCTCGCGCGCGGCGACGAGTCTGGCGCGGGCGCGGGCGAACTCGGCATAGGCGACGGCAAGCTTGAGCCCGAAGGTGGTGGGCTCGGCATGCACCCCGTGGCTGCGGCCGACGGTCGGCGTGGTCTTGTGCTCGAAGGCACGAGCCTTGAGCGCCTCGAGCAGCGCATCGACATCGGCGATGAGCAGATCGGCGGCCTGCACCAGCTGAATGTTGAAGCAGGTGTCGAGCACGTCCGACGACGTCAAGCCGCGGTGCAGGAAGCGCGCCTCGGGGCCGACCTTCTCGGCGACCGAGGTGAGGAAGGCGATGACGTCGTGTTTCACCTGCTTTTCGATCGCGTCGATGCGGGCGATGTCGAAACCTCCCCGCGACCTCGCCGCCTTCGCCGCCTGCTTCGGGATCAAACCGAGCTCCGCCATGGCCTCGGCGGCCAAGGTCTCGATCTCGAGCCAAATGCGGAATTTGGCCTCCGGTTCCCAGAGGCGGGCCATTTCGGGGCGGCTGTAGCGGGGAATCATGTCGAGGAGCGCGTCCTTTCCTGCAAGGCGCAGGCAAGCGCCTGTCTAGCAGAGCCCGCTTGCGGGCTCAAATCGCGCGCCCGGTTCAAGCAGAAATGGTTCGCGGACCGCGCGGACCGAAATAGGCGAGGAAGAGGCCCGCGGCGACGAGCAGTCCCGCATAGGACGCGCGCGGCGGCACCAGCATGAACAGGACGAAGGAATAGAAATCGCTGAGCGAGGCCCAATAGAGGCCCGAGAACGACCAGTCCTGCTGATTGGGGTAGGCGAAATGGGAATAGATGATCCTGAGCAGACCGCCGAAGCTGCAGAACGCCACCAGGAAAATGAACAGCCCGAACACAAAGCGGATGAAGGCCCCCCGGCCGGCAGCGAATTGCTGCACCCACCAAGCGACGAGGGCGGCGAGACCACCGGCATAACCGACGATCTGTAGGGTGTGCCGGGTCTGCTCGTTCATCACGCTGTTCGGTTGCATGTAGTCGCCAACCAAAAGCGCCTTGGTGCAGATGAACATGACGATCGCGAACGCCACCGCCAGCACGAAGCCGACCACGTTGTCAAAGGTCAATCTATCCACTGTAGCCTCCCCTCAGGACCCGTCCCCGGCGGCAACTATGCAAGGGAATTGGCCGGTCGGCAATGATTGCGAGCTTGAGATCCAGCTTGAGGGGCCGCTAGCAGCTTGCCGCATCGATCCGTTTGTGGTCCGATCCGGCACCCGCAAGCCCCTAGGAGCCCCCGCCAATGGCATTCGACGATCTGAAGGCTGAACTTGCTCTCTTGATCAACCAGATGGAGAACCAGCCGGAGGATCCGCATGAGCTTTATCTGCAGATCCGCGAAAGGCTGAACGAGATGCGCGCCTTTGGCATGCCGCTGCCGGAGGATTTGGTCGCGTTTGAAAAGGAACTGGGAGCCCAGTTCGCGGCGACAGGGCGCGCGGCCAAGAAGGATTAAGGCGACCGCTGCTATCCGGACGGCGCTGCCGGATCGATCTGCTCGTAGGTCCCATTCGACCAGCGATAGACCGCGTAAGGCGGCAGGTTGGGATCGCCCTTGGCGTTGAACTTGAACTTGCCGACGACAGTGTCGAACTCGGTGTCGTTCAGGGCCTTGACGACGTCCTCGGACTTGGTGGATTTGGCCTTCTCGGCGGCCTCTTTCCACACCTGCACCGCGGCATAGGTGTAGAGCACATAGCCCTCCGGCTCGATGCCCTTGTCCTTGAACCGCTTCACCACCTCAGCCGCGGCCGGGTTCTTGCGCGGGTCGGGCGAGAAGGTCATCAGCGTGTTTTCGCCGGCATCGCCGGTGATCGACCAAAACTCCTGGGTGATGAGGGCGTCGCCGCCCATCAGAATCGTATTCAGGCCCTGGTCGCGCATCTGCCGGATGATCAGCCCGGCCTCGGTGTGATAGCCGCCGAAATAGACGACATCGATATTGGCTTGCTTGAGCTTGGAGACGAGCGCGGAGTAGTCCTTCTCGCCGGCGGTAATTGACTCCTCCATCGTCTCTTTCTTGCCGGCCTCGTTCATCGCTTTCTTGGTTTCCTCGGCCAGGCCTTTGCCATAGGCGGTCTTGTCGTCGATGAAGGCGACATTCTTGTCGGCAAAATTGGCGGCGAGATATCTGCCGGCGATCCCGCCTTGCTGGTCGTCGCGGCCGCAGACCCGGTAGATGTTGGGTCCGGCGCGCTCATCGGTGAAAGTGGGGTTGGTGGAGGCAGGCGAGATCTGCACGAGGTCGCTCTCGGCATAAACCTTCGATGCCGGGATCGAAGAGCCAGAGCAATAATGCCCTGCGATGAACTTTACGTCGGCGCCGGCCATCTGGTTGGCGACGGCCACGGCCTGCTTCGGATCGCAGGCATCGTCGCCGATCGAAAGGTCGAGCTTCTTGCCGAGCACACCGCCTGCGGCATTGATGTCCTCGACCGCCATTTCGCCGCCGTTCTTCATCTGGGCGCCGAAGGAGGCGTATTGGCCCGTCACCGGTCCAACCACCGCGACCGGAATGGTGTTGGCGTCATCGCCGCCGCCGCATCCCGAGATGGCGCCAAGCGCGGCCACAGCGATGAACAACCCGGCAATGCGTTGCATTTTCACCTCCCTAATGGATTTGGCGCACATTCTACGGCATCCGGAGAAAGCGCAAGCGTTAGGATTGGTCAGCTCGATCGCGCCAGGTCAGGGGGCTGGTGCGCTCATACAGCCACCGATATTGCGTGACCATCTGTGTCGTCCGCATGGCGCGGAACCCGAGGCCAGCGGCGAAGGCCAGCCAGACATAGGTCACGAGATAATAATAGACGGAGGTCAAGTCGCCGTCGAACAGCGCGTAATGGAAGAAGCGCACCGCGCCGGCGAGCAGCACCATGTAGAAGAACAGGCGCGAAAACGGCTTCCAGCTCCGCGCGAGTCCACGGCCGGACAGGAAGGCCGCGCCGCCGCCAATGATGAGGGTCAGGACGATGAACACCCAGGGCCCGTCGTCGGACAGATAGATCAATTTGCGGCTCCTTGTGGCTCCTTGCGGCGCCCGCCCTCCAAATAGGCCATTTGCACCTCCTCGCTGTTCAACAGCTCGGTGCCACTGCCGCAAAGCGTGATCCTGCCATTGACCATGACATAGCCGCGATCGGCGAGCCTCAGCGCGTGATAGGCGTTCTGTTCGACGATGAAGAGGGTGAGGCCTTGACGGTTGAGCTCTTTGATCACCTCGAAGATGTGGGTGACGATGAGGGGAGCCAGGCCCAGCGAGGGCTCGTCCAACAGCAGGAGCTTCGGCCGCCCCATCAGGGCGCGGGCGATCGCGAGCATTTGCTGCTCGCCCCCCGACAGCGTGCCGCCGCGCTGGTCGCGCCGGGATTTCAGCACCGGGAACAGGGTGCAGACCCGGGCGATATCCTCGTCGAACACGCCAGGGTCGTTGGCGATGAGGGCGCCCATCTGCAGATTCTCGAACACGGTCATGCGCGGGAAGATATGCCGGCCTTCCGGTGACTGCGCGATGCCGAGCCGCGCGATGGTGTGGACCGGAAGCTCGGTGATGTCGCGGTCCTCGAATACGATCCGGCCCTCGCTCGCGCGGGGCCGGCCGAAGACGGTCATCATCAGGCTGGTCTTGCCCGCGCCGTTGGCCCCGATCAGCGCCACGATTTCGCGCGGGTGGATGTCCACGCTCACCCCATGCAGCACCGCAAGCTTGCCGTAGCGGGCGGTGACGTTCTCGATTCGCAGCAGGGGCTCGGTCATCGTTCCACCTGGTGCTCGATTTCGGCCATGCGCTCCTCGGGTAGGCCGAGATAGGCCGCGATCACATGCGGATCGTTGCGCACCTCTTCGGCGGTACCGTCGGCGATGGTCTTGCCATGATCGAGCACCACGATGTGGTCTGAAATCTGCATGACCACGCTCATGTCGTGCTCGATCAGGAGGAGGCCGATCCCTTCCTTGGCCCGGATCGAATAGAGCAGCTCGTTCAGTCCCTCGCTCTCGCGTGCATTGAGGCCGGCCGCCGGCTCGTCGAGGCAGAGCAAAAGCGGTTGCGTGCACATCGCGCGCGCGATCTCGAGCTTTCTCTGGTCGCCATAAGGCAGCTCGGCCGCCGCCATGTCGGCGCGGTCGATGAGCCCCACGCGGTCGAGCCAATGGCGGGAGAACTCGACGGCCGCCCGCTCCATCCGGTTGAACGAGCCGAACCCCAGAATGGTGGCCAGAGGAAAGCGCGACGTGCCGATCAGCGCCTTGTGCTGCGCCACCATCAGATTTTCAAGCACGGTCATGCCGCCGAACAGCCTGATATTCTGGAAGGTGCGGGCGACGCGGGCGCGGGCATTGATGTCGTGATCGTCGAGCCGCTCCAGGCGGTAGCTTTGGCCGTCCGGATGGTCGAGCTCGAGGGTGCCTTCGCTGGGCTTGTAGAAGCCGGTGATGCAGTTGAACACGGTGGTCTTGCCGGCGCCGTTCGGTCCGATCAGGGCGGTAATGTCCTGCCTGCCGACCTTGAAGGACACGTCATCGACGGCGACGAGCCCGCCGAAGCGCATGGTGAGGTGCTCGACCTTGAGCAGCGGATCCTTCTGCCACGGCCTCATGCGCGTCCTTCTTTGACAAGCTGGCCGCCCACGCCCTGGCGCTCATTGAGCAGGATCGACGGCTCGCGCGAGGAGATGATGCCGCGCGGCCGCCACAGCATGATCGCCACCATGGCGAGGCCGAATAGCAGCATGCGGTATTGCGAGGGGTCGAAGCCCTGGCCGAACACGATCTGAAGCCACTCCATGTTTCGCAGCAGCTCGAAGCCCCCGATCATGACAATCGCCGCGAGCACCACGCCGATCTGGCTGCCCATGCCGCCAAGCACGACGATGGCGAGGATGATGGCGGATTCGATGAAGGTGAAGGATTCGGGGCTGATGAAGCCTTGGCGCGTGGCGAAGAAGGAGCCGGCGATGCCGCCGAACAGGGCGCCGGTGGCAAAGGCGGTGAGCTTGGCCACCGTGGTGTTGATGCCGAGCGAGCGGCAGGCGATCTCGTCCTCGCGCATCGCCTCCCAAGCGCGCCCGATCGGCAGGCGCCGCAAGCGGATGGTCACGAGACTGGTGACGAGGGCAAGCCCGAGGATCACATAATAGAGAAAGATGATTCCCTGGAGCGGGTCGTAGCTGATGCCGAAGAAGTTCGAGAAGGTGTGCTCGCCCCGGGGCGAGAAGGCGAGACCGAAAAAGGTGGCCTTGGGGATGTCGGAGATGCCGTTCGGGCCGTTGGTCACCTCGGTCCAGTTCAACAACACGATGCGGACGATCTCGCCGAAGGCGAGGGTGACGATGGCGAGATAGTCGCCACGAAGCCTAAGCACGGGGAAGCCGAGCATGATGCCCCACAGCGCCGCGAGCAGCCCCGCCAGCGGCAGGCACAGCCAAAAGCCGAGGCCGAAATGCGCCGCGAGCAGCGCGAAGGTGTAAGCGCCGACGGCGTAGAAGGCGACATAACCGAGGTCGAGGAGCCCGGCGAGGCCGACCACGATATTGAGGCCGAAGCCGAGCATCACATAGGTCAGGACGAGGATGGAAAGATCGAACAGGTATCGAAGCGGTAGATTGAGGTTGAAGGCCGCATCCAAGAGATAGGCGACGATTGGAAACAGCACCGCGGCCACGACGAGCGCCATGCCTCCATAATGCGTGCCGTAATGGCTGACATTGGGAATGGGCCACGCCGGCCGCCAAGGGAGCCGGAACCGCGGCAGCGTCCAATTGCCGTTCCACCAGAACAGATTAAGCAGCAGCCGGCCGACAAAGACGATGCCCACCGTGACCGCAAGCAGCATTGGACGGGGTTTGAGCGTGAGCCCGCCGGCGCTGTCGACGGTTTTGACCCCAAGGGTCAGACAGAACAGGGCGAAAGCAATCAACGCCGCAAGGGTCGCGTCGATGAGAGCGGATTTGAGCCGGTGCCCCGGCGGTTTGGCCGGCTCGCCCAAGGGCCTAGACCTTCTCGACCTCTGGCCGTCCGAGCAGGCCCGAGGGGAAGAAGATCAGCACAATGGCGAGCATGGAGAAGGCCGCCACGTCCTTATATTCGATGCTGAAATAAGCCGACCAGAAGGTCTCGATCAGACCGATCACGAGCCCGCCGAGCATGGCTCCGGGCAGCGAGCCGATGCCGCCAAACACCGCCGCGGTAAAGGCCTTGATGCCGGCGACGAAGCCGATGAAGAAATCGATCACGCCGTAATAGAGGAGGTAGAGCAGCCCCGCCACGGCGGCGAGGGCGGCGCCCATGACGAAGGTGAGCGAAATGGTGCGGTCCACATTCACGCCCGAGAGTGCCGCCATCAGCCTGTCCTGCTCGCAGGCGCGCTGCGCGCGGCCAAGCTCGGTGCGGCTGATGAGCAGCCAGAACGTGCCCATCAGCGCCACGGTCGTGACCACGATGAGCACCTGGATGTTGGAGAGATTGACCGCGAATCCGCCCTGGTCGAAAATCTGGTAGCCGCCGGTGACGACGGGCTGCAGGGGCTTCACCCGCGCACCTTGCGCCACCTGAATGAAATTCTGCAGCACGATAGACATGCCGATGGCGGTGATCAGCGGCGCGAGCCGGAACGATTCGCGCAGCGGCCGGTAGGCGATCCGCTCCACCGTCCAGCCCCATACCGCGGTCAGCACCATGGCGATGACAAGCACCAGCACGAGCGCAACCGGGATCAGCGTCACGCCAAAGCTCAAGATCGCGAGAAAGGCGATGAGGGCGATGAAGGCGCCGACCATGAAGATGTCGCCATGGGCGAAATTGATCATGCCGACGATGCCATAGACCATGGTGTAGCCGATGGCGATCAAGCCGTAGATCGAGCCGAGCGCGACCCCGTTGACGAGCTGCTGCAGAAAATAGGCCATGGATCCCGCTGCCCTCCTTCCCCCCGAACGGGGGCTAGCGTACCGGCCCCCTGGCGGCGGCCACAGGCGGGGGCGCCTCTTCATAGCAAGAAGGGTGAGAGGCGTACAACGAGAAGCGCATTCTCAAGGCGCGGCCAAAATCAGAGCAGCATATGGGAGCCGTCGCAGAACGGCGGGTCGCCCGTATCCTTGCAGCCGCAGAGAAGCGCGGGCTCCGTTCGCTCGGCCGTGAACATGACCGGCTCGATGCCCGTGCCTGCATGCGACCCGTCGCAAAAAGGCTGCTTCTTGCTGCGCCCGCATCGGCACCAAGCGTAGCGTTTGCCCGCTTCGAGCTCGACCGGATAGGGGCTGAGTTGGGGCCGTTCCGGCTCTGACATGCCATCGCTCCCGAGTTTTGGCGGCGGATCGTGCCGCCTCCATACCCAATTCGCTTGGGTCGCACAATAAACTGTCGCGGAGAGGCCTCAAGCTGCCAGCGTGCGCGAATTGTTCGATTTGTCGATAAATTTCGCTCCGGCCTTCGAGTCTTTCTTGAGGTTACGCCCAAGGTTTCAGCCATGGCGAAAGCTCCACTTGCTTATGCAAGCGCGCTAGAAGAAGTTTTCGACGTTTGAAAAACAATCCAGGAGGTATGCCCCATGAAGAAGGTTGAGGCTCTTTTTGAGCCGCCGCCGAGGTTCAGCCACGTCCTCGCGGCTGCCACGGTTGCCATGGTCTTGTCCATGACCGCGCTGTTCACCGCCGCGGAACTGTCACCGGCAGCCGCTCAGGCCAAGCGGCCGAACATCGTCATGCTGATGACCGACGACACCGGCTGGAACGATTTCGGCGCTTATTCCGGCGGCGGCGTCGCCCTCGGCCATCCGACCCCCAATGTCGATCAGCTGGCCAAGGAGGGTGCGACCTTCACCAGTTGGTATGGCCAGGCGAGCTGCACCGCGGGCCGCGCCTCCTTCATCACCGGGCGCATCCCGATCCGCTCGGCGCTCTCGATCGTGGTGGCTCCGGGCGACCGAAACTATCTGCGCAAAGAAACGCCGACCATCGCCGAGTTCTTCCAGAAGAACGGCTACTCGACTTATTTCTCCGGCAAATGGCATCTCGGCGACAAGCCTGAGTCCTATCCGATCGAGCACGGATTCGACGAGATGAAGCATTTCGCCGCCTATTACGCCGGCGTTTATGCCTACACCGACACCTCGAAATGGTTCCATCCCTGGTTCCCGTCCTACAATCCGGAATTCAAGGCGTCCTATGACAGCATCGTCAATCTCGGCGAATGGGAAGGCGTCGCCGGTCAGCCCGCCAAGCAGGTCGGCACCATCGACTACGATGCGTTCGCGACCTTCGACGTTCGCCAGACGGATTCGGCGGTCGAGTACATCAAGAAGCACGCCAAGGACGACAAGCCGTTCTTCATGGACATCAACTTCCTCAAGATGCACAACCCGACCAACGCGGCGCCTGAGTTCCGCGGCAAGTCGCATCTCGGCGATTATTCGGATTCCCTGATGGAGCTCGATGCCGATATCGGCCGCATCATGGATGCCATCAGGAGCGAAGCGCCGGATACCATTGTCATCCTGACCGCTGACAATGGCGCCTGGCAGGACGCTTATCCGGACGCCGGCACCACGCCGTTCCGGGGCGAGAAGGGCTCGGTCTTCGAGGGCGGCTGGCGCGTACCCGGCATTTTATGGTGGCCGGGGAAGGTCCAGGCCGGCGCGCAGTACCATGAGATGATGACGCACATCGATGCGTGGGCGACCCTGGCCGGGATGGTCGGGCTCACCCCGCCGCCGCATGATTGGGTCGGCGACGACGGCAAGCCCATCTATTTCGACAGCATCGACAACAGCGCCTACGTCCTCGGCAAATCGGTGCATTCGGCGCGCGCCTCTTGGATCTATATCGACGGCGAGACCTTCGGCGGCGTGCGGGTCGACGTCAGTGGCGATCCGAACGCGCCCTGGCTGAACATCGCTTGGAAATATATCGGCACGGCGAAGGATTCCTGGCTCGGGGTGACGTCGGATCTCGGATCGATCGGCGCGCTCTACAATCTCACCATGGACCCGTTCGAGAAATACGACATGATCTTCAACGGCGCGCAGTCGATGCGGGTGCTGTCGTCCTCGCCCGGAAAATACTCGGGCCAGGACAATGGCTGGGTTGGCGGCCTGGTCGCGCCGGTGTTGCTCGCGTTCGATCAATCGATCATCAAATATCCGAGCATCCGGCGCTTCCCGGGCGGCGCGTCAACCGATCTCAACCCGAATCTCCAGGATCCGGAGAACCCCGTTCCGGCGCTGAAGAACTTTCCGCCGCCCCCGCCCATTGGCGGCCACGGCGGCTGATCCACACCGCTATGAGGGGCGGGCGCGCTGCGCGCCCCTCATTTCGCCTTGCCCTCGGCCCGGACCGCATCGACCGTCTGCTTGATCGCGTCGTCGCCATCTGACGAGTCCCGCGAAATCAGCTGCTTGGACAGGCAGAAAGTAGTGGAAAGTCTATCGCCTGGTGTCGAACAGGGTCTCGGTTGAGTCCGCGGCACGAGCGTTGGCGGCGGTGTTCGGCGTGCTCTGAGCGGTCTCGGTATTCGTCTCCGCCGCTGCCTCCGCCGGAGGCGGTGGCTCGGCCGGAAGCGTCTTGCCGAGAATTGCAGGCGCCACCTTCTTGTCGAGGCCATAAATGTCGGCGAAGCGTGTCACTTTGCCGTCCGCATCGGCCACGGCGGTGAAATAGGTGGTGTGCACCGGGATCGGGTGATCCAAATTGACGGCGCTGTCATAGCCCTTGGCGACGAGGTCCTGCACCTTCTTTGCGTCCCACCCCTTATCCTCGACCAGCAGGATTTCGGCGAGCTTGCTCGGCTTCTCCATGCGGATGCAATTATGGCCCTCCGAACGCACCGCGCTCTTGAACAGATTCGGCTTGATCGTGTCGTGCATGTAGACGATGTGCTTATTGGGGTAGAGGAATTTCAGCTTGCCCAACACATTGGTCGGACCCGGCGCCTGAACGAAGGCGATCTTGGCCATGTTCACGCTGCTCCAGTTGATGCTGCCGGGATCGACCGTGCGGCCGTTATATTTGACCTTGAGACCGTGCTCCCGCAGCACCGAACTGCCGCCGCCGAACCAGCTGCCACCACCGCGTAGATTCGGGAGCAGATTTTCCCTGACGATGGTCGGCGGTACCGTCCATTCGGGATTGAACACGATGGTGCGCATGTCGGCGGAGAAGATCGGCGTGGCATAACGGAGCAGGCCGACCACGATCTTGTCTGAGTGGATCGTCTTCCCGTCCTTGACCACGTACAGCATGAACTCCGGAACATTATCCTGCACATATTTGCGGCCAAGGTCTTCGGGCATCCAGCGCCAGCGCTCCATGTTGATGAGGATCAGCTGGATGTCGCGCTCATTGCCGTTCTTCTTGGCGCCGTCGACCGCGCCACGGGCCTTGAGCAGCGCCTGACGCAGGAAATGGAACTGCTCATGCTTGGGATGGAGCGAGCGAAGATAGTCGTCTGGCGCGTCCGCGGCGGCGATCTCGACCAGCACCGCCTTCGGCTCGCGGAAGGAGGGGCTCTGGTCGATGAGCTTGCTGAGACTTGAGGGATCGGCGCGGCCCCCACGGGCAAAGCGCGCATATTGCAAAATGGCGAGTTGCAGCGCGATCTCGGCTTCGGCCTGCGCTTCTATCGTCGCCGGCAGGGCCCCCGCCGGCGGCAGTTTGAACGCCTGGGCGGACAGTCCCCAGTCATCTGCTTCCCCGATCTCGTCGATGGCCGCTTGCGCCTTAGCCGAGAAGCCCATCGGCGTGATCCACACCGCGGCCTCGCTTCGTTCCGCATAGAAAGCCTGCACCGCCGCCACATCCGTTGCCGCAGCACCCTTCCGCGACGAGGTGTCGGCGAGATTGAGCCTGATTCTGGTGACCACGGCATCGGCTGCCGGCGCCGGAGACGCCGCGGCGCTGAGCTGGGACGGATCGGCCGCATCGAGGGCGGAAGTGCCGGCGGGCTGGGGCGACGTGCCATCCGCAGCGGGCGGTGCGGGGGCGACGGCGCTCGGCGGCAGCGCGCCGGTAATGTCTGCGGGGACAGGCTCGGCGGGTGCAGCAGGTTGCTCTGCCGCCGCCACGTGCTCGGGCACCACTGTCACCGGGACCGAGACCGCAAACGCCAGGGCAAGTTCACCAGCAACAAGGACGGAGACGAAGGAGCGTCCGTGCATGTGCGTTTCCCCCGAACCCCAAGAGGTTAGTCCCAGAACGCGGGAACCGCCACCATGAACTGGCGGACGGGGAGCGCCCGTTGAACCTTCCGTGAAGCAGGCCCATATCAAGGCCTGCAATTCAGCCATTCTTGCCCAAAACCGCCTGCAGGCCCCGGCGATCGCGCCCCGGGCAGGCTTGCCTCTTGGGGTGATCCTGTGGACAACGGAAGGGCTTCCCACCGGCAGGGCCGAGCAAGCGAGACAGCGTTTTGTGCATGAGCGACAAGGGTTGGTCTGGAAAAGATAAGCGGCAACCGCCGCGGATCTCGCGGCAGGATTTTTTGCGCGCCGGGCTTGCGCTCGCGGCCGTGCCTTTGTTCCGGCACCTGCCAGCCTATGCCGCCGCGCCATCGGCGGGCTCGCTCGAGGTGAGCGAGATCGCGCCTGGCGTGTTCGTGCATCAGGGCCGCTACGAGCTTCAATCCCCGGAGAATCGCGGGGACATGGCCAATGCCGGCTTCGTCGTCGGCAGCGAGGCCGTGGCGGTGATCGACACCCTGGGCAGCGCTCAAGTCGGGGAGCAGTTGCGCAGCGCTATCCGCGACGTCACCGACAAGCCGATCCGCTACGTGATCAACACGCATATGCATCCGGACCACGTCTTCGGCAACGCGGCGTTCAAGGACGACAATCCGGCCTTCGTCGCCAACCGCAAGCTCGAGCGCGGGCTCCGCGCCAGAGCCGAGCGCTATCTCATGATCAACAAGACGATGCTCGGGCCCGAGGCCTTCGAGGGTATCGAGATTGTCCTCCCGACCCTCACCGTCGACGACAAACTGTCGCTCGATCTCGGCGGCCGCACGCTTCTACTCGAGACGCAGCCGACCGCGCACACCGACAACGACCTCATCGTCACCGACAGCGCGACCAACACCCTGTTCCTCGGCGATCTCCTGTTCGCCGGGCATCTGCCGACGCTCGACGGTTCGATCAAGGGCTGGCTCGCCGTCATCGACGATCTGAAGCGGAGGAAGGTCGCCCGCGTCGTTCCGGGCCATGGACCGCACGCCATGGAGCTGCCCGAAGCCTTCGACCCCGAGCAGCATTATCTCGGGGCAATCGCCGCCGATGTCCGTAAATTAATCAAAGAAGGCAAGACCTTAGACGAAGCGACGAAGACCGCCGGCTTCGAGGAGCGCGACGCCTGGAAGCTGTTCGACCAATATCATGTCCGCAACGTCACCGCGGCCTTCGCCGAACTCGAATGGGAATGATATGCTCTGCCGGACACGAATTGAGGAGGATCACGCCATGATCGCGAATGCCTATCGCATTGGCCCCACGCTTGGGATTGCGGCACTTGCCGTTTCGCTCCTCATCCTGACTGCGCCGGCGGCCAAGGCGGATGAGGATATCTGGCCGACCTTGAAGCAGACGAATTTCGGCGACCGCACCATTACGGCGGAGGACGGCTTCGTCGTGCTCGATTCTCCGGGCACCGCCGAGGATGCGGCCATCGTCCCCATCACCGTCCGCGTGCCTCCCGCGGTCAAAGACAATCTCAAATCGCTGACCTTGATCATCGATAAGAACCCGGATCCGGTGGTGGCCAAATTCGCCTTTGGCCCCGCTGCTGGCAGTGGCGGCGAGCGGTCGGTGTCAACCCGCGTGCGCGTCGACAATTTCTCCCATATCCGCGCCATTCTCGAGACCGAGGACGGCAAGCTGCACATGGCGACCAAGTTCATCCAGGCCGCGGGCGGCTGCGCCGCGATGCAGGCCAAGGACCCGGACAGCGAGAATGTCGATCTCGGCAAGTTGATCGTGAAGACCTTCCCGCCGGCGCTCTCGACCGCGCCGCTGTTCGACGCCCAAATCATGATCAAGCACCCCAATAGCAACGGCATGCAGCTCGACATCAATACCGGCAAGTACATCCCGGCGCGGTTCGTCAAGGAGATGACCGTGAAGCGCGACGGCGAGCTCGTGTTCGACATGAAGAGCACGTTCTCGCTCTCCACCAATCCCAATCTCCGCTTTACCTTCGGTCGCGGCGCCGATAACGAGCTCGACGTCGCCATCACCGATACCGACGGCACGCTGTTCACCGGCAAGTCGCAGCCAAGCGGGTCGTGATCGGCACGCCGCCGGCTTAGCGGTCCGCGAGGCGGCATGCCCGGCCCCTACGAGGCTATCGTCATCGGGGCCGGGCACAATGGCCTAACCTGCGCCTGCTATCTTGCCAGGTCCGGTCTCAAGGTCCTCGTGCTGGAGCGCTATTCGACCTATGGCGGCATGACGATCTCCGAGGAGATCGCCGCACCCGGCTTCCTCTCCGACGTCCATGCCAGCGGCTATCTCGTCGCCAAGCTCAACGCCGCTCCGGCCGAGCTTGGGCTTGAGCGACACGGCTTGGAGCTGATCACGCCGGCTCCGAACTGGGCCCAGGTGTTTCCCGAGGGGCGCTGCCTCGCCATCGGTCGCGATGTCGAAGCCACTTGCCGCAGCATGGCGGCATTCTCGCAGGAAGATGCCGAGGCCTGGCGGGCGCTCTATCGGCGCTACGTTGCCGAAAAACCTGCCATCGTGGCCGGCATGAACACCACGCCGCCGTCGCTAGCCGAGGCGTTCTCGGCGCCTGGCGAGGTCGATCGGTACCGCTTCCAATTTCAAAGCGCGCGGTCCTGGGTCGAGGAGCAGTTTCGATCGGCCGAGATTAAGAGCTTCTTCGCCTCCTGTGCGCTCCATGCTGCGCTCGCTCCGGACGACGAGCTTGGCGCCAATTTCGCCTGGCTGTTTGCTGCCGCGGTGCAGGACGTCGGCGTCAGCATCGTCAAAGGCGGCATGCACAATGTCTCCCGCGCGCTGGTCAAGGAGCTCGAGGCGCATGGCGGCGAGATCCGCACCGGCGCTGGCGTGAGCGGGATTACAGTGGCCAAGGACAGAGCCGCAAGCGTCCGCCTCGAGTCCGGCGAGACGATCGAGTTCGACGGGGTCATCGCCGCCAATGTCGATCCGCGCCATCTCGTGCTCGACCTGCTCGGCGCGGCGCAAGTGGGCGATGTCGTCGCCGCGAAAATCCGCGACTATGAATGGGGTCAATCCTTCTTCGGCATCTATGTGGCGCTCGACCGTCCGGTGCCTTACCGGGCAGGCGAAGCGGCGGATCGAGCCGGTTATGTCCATATCGGCGGAACGCTCGACGATCTCGCCGACACCTTCGCCCAAGCCCGCGCCGAACTTCTCCCAGAACGGCCCATGATTGGGGCCATCAACGAGGCGGGCATCGATCCGAGCCGCGCGCCGGAGGGAAGCGGTCTGATGAAGTTCATCGTGCATTTCGTGCCCTATCGGGTGACGGGCGACGCCTCGGGCAATATCCGCGGCACCGATTGGGACGAGATCAAGGATACCTATGCCGACGCGGTCATCGACCGGCTTTCCGATGAGTTTCTGCCAGGGTTGCGCGAGCGCATCACCGCCCGCGCGGTGCAGTCGCCCCTCGACTATGAGCGCCGTCTAATCAGCGCCGTTCACGGCACGCATCAGCATGGCGCCTATCTGCCCTATCAGATCGGCGGTATGCGGCCCATTCCGGAGCTTGGGTCCTACCGCTCGCCGATTCCCAACCTTTATCTTTGCGGCGCCGGCAGCCACCCGGGCTCCGGCGTCACCATGGCGCCCGGACGCAACGCCGCGAAGGTGATATGTGGCGACCTGGGCCTCGATTTCCCGGGGACCTAGACGCCGCGGAGGGAAGCTATCGTGACGACAGCACGAGGTGCAGGACGTTTTGGACTGTTGGTCTCAGTTCTCCTCTCCTGCCTCTTCGCCGCGGGGAGCGCAGCACAAGGAGGCGCCGACGACCGCAAGGTTCCGGTGGAGATCGCCGAGATCATGCAGGGCCCGCGCTACCAGGGAGCGACCTGGGGGCTCAAACTTATCGACCTGCAATCGGGGCAACCGGTCACGACCCTCGGCTCGAACGACCTTTTCTTCACCGGCTCGGTGCGGAAGCTTTTTTCCGTCGGCCTGGCGCTGAAGGCGCTGACGCCAGAGCATCGCTTCGTCACGCCGGTCTATGGTGACGGCGAGGTCTCGGGGGGCGTGCTCAACGGCGATCTCGTGCTGGTGGCGAGCGGCGATCTGACGCTCGGCGGCAGGACGACGGCAGAAGGCACCATCGCCTTCACCAATTTCGATCACACCGAGTCGAATGCGCTCGGCAGCTCGATCCTGACCAAGACCGACCCGCTGGCGGGGCTCGACGAACTCGCCCGACAGGTGGCGGTCTCCGGCGTGAAGCGGATCGACGGGGAGGTGATCGTCGACGATCGCTTGTTTGACCACTTCCGGGTTCCGAATGGCAATGTGCTGATCACACCCATGGTCGTGAACGACAATCTGATCGATGTGACCATCCTCCCGACCGAGCCCGGCAAGCCCGCCAATGTCGATTGGCGTCCCCGCACTAAAGCTTTCACGGTCAAGGCCGAGGTGACGACGGTTGCCGCCGGCGAGCCGAAACAGCTCGAGCTCGAGATTTCCCCCGACGATCCCTCGGTCGGCATCGTCAAGGGTCAGATTCCGGTCGGCTACAGACCGGACCTGCCAGGCGTGCCGTCCTTGGTGCAGACCTTCGCTATCGAGGATCCGTCCGCCTTTGCCCGCACGGCCTTCATCGAGGCCTTGGAGAGGGCCGGGGTCACGGTAAGCGCGGAGCCCACCGGACCAAACCGGGCGGACAAACTTCCTGCCAGAGGGTCGTATAGCCCCGACAGCAAGCTCAGCGAGCTCGTGTCCTTGCCTTACGCGCAATATGCCAGGCTCATTCTGAAGGTCAGTCACAATCTCGGCGCCAATCTCAGCCTGATGCTGTTCGGCCTTACCAAGAATGCGAGGACCATCGGCAGCGCGCTTTCGGCGGAGCGAGAAACCCTGACCGGTGTCTACGGGCTTGCTTCGAACGGGTTCGACTTTCCGACCAATGGCAGCGGCAGTCCGGACAGCCAGGCCACGCCGGAAGCGGTCACCAAGCTCCTCGCGGCGATGCGCGATATGAAAGCCGGCCAGGTCTATTTCGACGCGCTTCCCGTGCTCGGTGTCGATGGCTCGCTCGCGACCGTCGGCAAGGAGCCGCCCGACACGGTCATCGCTCCAGCCTTTGGCCATGTCTATGCCAAGACTGGCACCACGGTCGCCAAGGATACGCTGAAGGCTCAGGTCTTCGCCGGTTACATCGATGGCAAGAGCGGGGCGCGGCTCGCTTACGTCGTCTACGTCAACAATGTGGCCCCGATCGCCGGCATTGGCGATGTGATCGAGGTGTTCGGCGATGAGGGCAAGATCTCGGCCATCCTCTACGAGCGAAATTGACGAGGGCGCGAGGGCCCGCGGCTTTCGACTGGCGCGCTTCCGGGTCGGAGCGTCCCCCGCGTTAATCGGCTGGTATGACTTGGCCGTAAGAGTGGAAACCGGAAGCGATTCGGGGGCTCAAAGCCAGCCTCGCCACCACAATAACAAAGCCATGATAGAGCTTGAGTCGATGCCTTATCGGGACCATAGAAGGCCCAATGTTCGAGGGGGTTGTCTTGCCCCGGCCGCAAGAAGAAGGGCGGTAATGCCTTCGGGTGGTGGGCAGGCGGGGGCGAAGGGTCACGCGGAGAGTCCCCATGGCTGAACTCATTTTCGCGCTTCTGTCGCTTGCGGTCTTGTTCGCGCTGGCCATGAACCGCGCGCCGCTCCTGGCCTGGGCCCTCGCCGTCGCCATCTTCACCTTGAGCCTGGAACTTGGCCTCGGCCAGGGCGGGTTGCATTGGCCGGTGTTCAATGTCTGGGCGCTGCTCGGCTGGCTCGTGGCCGCAGGCCTGTTCACGCTGACCTTTCCGCGCCTCAAGCGCGACTACCTCACGCTGCCCGCTTTTCGCGCGCTGAAGCGCGTCATGCCCACGATCTCGGAGACGGAGCGGGAGGCGCTCGAAGCCGGCACCGTCGGCTGGGATGCCGAGTTGTTTTCCGGCACTCCCGATTGGTCGCGCCTTCGCCGGGTCAATCCAATCACTCTGACGGCCGAGGAGCGCGCTTTCCTCGACGGCCCCACGGAAGAGCTCTGCCGTAAGCTCAGCGATTGGCGCATCCGCCACGAACTGCACGATATCCCCGACGATATCTGGCGCTTCGTGCGCGACGAGGGCTTTCTCGGCATGCTCATTTCCAAGGAGCATGGCGGCTTGGGCTTCTCGGCCCAAGCGCAGTCTCTCATTCTCGGCAAGATCTCCTCGCGCAGCGCCGACGGCGTGACCATCGTCATGGTGCCGAACTCGCTCGGCCCCGGCGAGCTGATCGAGAAATACGGTACCGAGACGCAGAAGGCGCATTATTTGCCGCGGCTTGCGCGCGGCGAGGAAATTCCCTGCTTCGCCCTGACCGGTCCCTTCTCGGGCTCGGACGCCGCCTCGATGCGCGATGTCGGTGTGGTGGCCAAGGGCTGGCATGAGGGAAGCGAGACCCTTGGACTCCGGCTGACCTGGGACAAGCGCTACATCACGCTTGCGCCCAATGCGACCCTGCTCGGGCTCGCCTTCCATCTGTTCGATCCGGAGAACCTTCTCGGCCGCGGCGACGATCTCGGCATCACGCTGGCGCTGGTGCCGACCAATCATCCCGGCGTCGAGATCGGCAGGCGGCATCTTCCTTCCGGCGCCGCCTTCCCCAACGGGCCGACCTCGGGCCGCGACGTGTTCGTTCCGCTCGACTGGATCATCGGCGGCCAGGAGCGCGTGGGGCAGGGGTGGCGCATGCTGATGAGCTGCCTGGCCGCCGGCCGCTCCATCTCCTTGCCGGCCACAAGCACCGCCGCGGTGAAATCGCTCCTACGCACGACCACGGCCTATGCCCGCATCCGCAAGCAGTTCAATCTGCCGATCGGGTTCATGGAAGGCGTGGAGGAGCCCCTCGCGCGCATGGTCGAGAACGCCTACAGCCTCGAGGCCAGCCGCGCCGTCACCGCCTCCATGGTGTCGGGGGGCGAGAAGCCTGCGGTGATCTCGGCCCTGCTCAAATATGTCTCGACCGAGCGCATGCGCCAGAGCGTCAACGACGCGCTCGATATCCACGGTGGCCGAGGTATTTGCGACGGACCCTCGAACTATATTCAAGGCGCCTATCAGATGGTGCCGGTCGGCATCACGGTCGAAGGCGCCAACATCCTCACCCGGACGCTGATCACCTTCGCCCAAGGCGCTCTCCGCAGTCACCCCTACCTCTTCACCGAGATCGAGGCGCTGCAGAACCCCGACCACGAACAGGGGGTGCCGGCCTTCGAGACCGCATTCGACGGCCATGTGTCCTTCGCCCTGTCGAACCTGTTCGGCTCGCTGTTCCACAACATCACCTTCGGCGCCTTCGCCAGCGCCCCGCCCAACGCCGGCCAGACACGCCGCTGGTGGCGGCAGCTCGCCCGCGCCTCGCGCTCCTTTGCCCTGGTTGCCGACATGACCGTGGTCCTGCTCGGCGGTGGCCTCAAGGTGCGGCAGAAGATCACCGGGCGCATGGCCGACGCTCTGGCCGAGCTTTATCTGCTCTCTTGCATCCTCAAGCGGTACGAGGACGATGGCTGCCCGCGCGCCGATTTGAAGCTCGTCGATTATTGCGCCCGGAACTGCCTTGCCCGCTTCGACCTGGCGCTTGCCGGCGTGCTCGACAATTTTCCGCTTGCCTGGGCCGGCGTGCTGATGCGGCCGCTGGTGTTCCCTTACGGCGTCTGGCGCCGTGCCGCGTCCGACAGAGACGGCAAGGCCATCGTGCGCGCGGCGCTCGAGCCCGGCGAGTTCCGCGATCGCCTCACGCGCGGCGTGTTCACCACCAAGGACCCGAACGACAAGGTCGGTCTGCTCGAATACACCTTGGAGAAGACCATCGCCGCCGAGGACGCCGACAAGAAGCTCGAACGCGCGATCAGGCGGGGCGAGGTCAAGCGCTACTACAACAATGACTGGATCGCCGAAGCCGAGGAGAAGGGTGTGGTCAGCCACGACGAGGCCCGCAGCCTGGCCGAGCTTCGCGACCTCGTGGCGCGGGTGATCGCGGTCGATCATTTCGACGCCGCCTCGGTCTCGCGCCAGGACGCAGCTCCGCGTGCCGCGTCCGGCGTTTCCACGCCGCCCCCAGACTCCATCGCTGCCGAATAAGGATCATCATGCCGAATACGCTCCCCACTTTGCATGATTGGCGATTCTCGGTCGATTTCGAGGGTATCGCCTGGGCCCTCATGGACCGCGAGGGCGAGAGCGCGAACTCGATGGGGCGGCGCTTCACCGAAGAGCTGGGCGAGATCGTCAAATGGGTGGAGGAGGCGGCGCGCCGGGGCGAGATCAAGGGCCTCGTCATCATGAGCGCCAAGAAGACGGGCTTCCTCGTTGGCGCCGATATCCGTGAATTCAAGCGCTTCGACACCGAGCCCCGCATCAAGGAGGTGGTGAACGAGACGCTCGGCCTGTTCGATCGCATCGAGAAGCTGCCGATTCCGGTGGTCGCGGCCATCCATGGCTATTGCCTCGGCGGGGGTCTCGAGCTGGCGCTGGCCTGCCATTACCGCATTGCCGACCGCGAGGATGCCACCCGCCTCGGCTTCCCCGAGGTGAAGCTCGGCATCTTCCCCGGCCTCAACGGCACGGTCAGGTCGATTCAGCTCGCCGGCGCGATGGACGCCATGACCGCCATGCTGACGGGCCGCATGCTGCGCTCGAGCGCGGCAAGGGCCATGGGCCTGATCGACCAGATCGTGCCCACGCAGCACACGCTCCGCTGGGCCGCGCGCAAGGCCGTGCTGCAGAAGCGCCGCGCCAAGGGCGCGCCCTGGTGGAAGCAGCTGATGCTGAAGCAGCCGGTGCGGGGTCTGCTCGCCAAGCAGATGCGCGCCAAGACGGCGGCCAAGGTGCGCGAGGAGCATTATCCCGCGCCCTTCCGCCTCATCGATTTGTTCGAGCAATATGGCGACGACCCGGCCCGCATGCGCGCGGCCGAGACCGAGATCTTCGCGCCGCTGATGGCGAGCGAGACCTCGCGCAATTTACGCCGCGTGTTCATGCTGTCGGAGATGCTGAAGGACGAGGCGCCGAAGGATGGCTTCAAACCGAGACGCGTCCATGTCATCGGCGCCGGCACCATGGGCGGCGATATCGCCGCCTGGTGCGTGGTGTGCGGCATGCAGGCGAGCCTTCAGGACCTCGATGAAGGCCAGGTAAAAAAGGCGCTCGCCCGCGCCAAGGGCCTGTTCAAGAAGCAGCTCCGCAGCAAGCAGGCGGTCGACGCCGCGGTCGGTCGTCTGATCCCCGATCCGGAGGGCAAGCACGTCAAGCACGCCGATGTCGTGATCGAAGCGATCGTGGAGAAGCTCGAGGTCAAGCAGACATTGTTCCAGGAGCTCGAGGCGAAGATGAAGCCTGGCGCCGTTCTCGCCACCAACACCTCTTCGCTGAGCCTCGAGGACATCGCCGAGAAGCTGAGCGACCCTGGCCGCCTGGTCGGTCTCCATTTCTTCAACCCCGTGGCCCAGTTGCCGCTGGTCGAGGTCGTGCGCGGGCAGGGGACGCGCGAGCAGGAAGTGCTGAGAGCTTGCGCCTTCGTCACCGCCATCAAGAAGCTGCCTTTGATCGTCAAGAGCTGTCCCGGCTTTCTCGTCAACCGCGTGTTGACCCCCTACATGATGGAGGCCGTCAAACGCCTCCAGGATGGCACCCCGCGCGACAAGATCGACCAAGCCGCGCTCAAATTCGGCATGCCCATGGGGCCGCTCGAGCTCATGGACATGGTCGGCCTCGACATCGCCAATAAGGTTGGCGAGCAGCTCGGATCGTCAGCCCCGCAAGACAATCCGCTGTCGCGTTTGGTGCAGGCGGGCAAGCTCGGCAAGAAGACCGGCGAGGGCTTCTATGTTTGGCAGGAGGGCAAGCCCAAGCGCGAGGAAGCCATCTATGACCAGGCCGAGCTCGATCGTCTCGGGCGCGAGCTGATCGCGCCCATGCTCGACGAATGCGAGCGCGCCCTGGCCGACGGGACCGTGGCTAATGCCGATCACGTCGATGCCGGCGTGATCTTCGGCACGGGCTTTGCCCCCTTCCGCGGCGGCCCACTGCATTATCGCCGCAGGCAGGACACTGGCGGCTCCGCCTCGGCAGCGGCAGCTTGAACATTCGGGAAGGCGGCAGGACATCATGAGGGACGAGAAGATGCGGCGTGTCGCCGTGCTTGGCGGGGTCAGAATCCCCTTTTGCCGCTCGCACACGGCCTATGCGGAGCTGTCCAATCTCGACATGCTGACCGCGGCGCTCTCAGGCTTGGTCGAACGCTTTTCCCTGCATGGCGCCCATATCGACGAGGTGGTCGGCGGCGCCGTGGTCACCCACGCCAAGGACTGGAACCTGGCGCGCGAGGCGGTGATCGGCAGTGCGCTCAAACCGACGACGCCGGCCATCACCATGATGCAGGCCTGCGGCACGAGCCTGCAAGGAGCCCTCGGCCTCGGCGCCAAGATCGCCACCGGTCAGATCGAGAGCGGCATCGCGCTTGGCTCCGACACCACGAGCGATGCGCCAATCGTGTTCAAGCGCAGCTTCGCTCAGCGCCTGGTGCAGCTATCGCGGGCCAAGAGCCTCGGCCAGAGGCTCGCGGCGTTCAAGGGCTTCAGCCCGGCCGAACTCGCGCCGATGCCCCCATCGACCTCTGAGCCGCGCACAGGGCTCAGCATGGGCGAACATTGCGAGCTGATGGCGAAGGAATGGGGCATCACCCGAGAGGCCGAAGATTTGCTCGCCTATGAAAGCCATCACAAGGCGGCCAGAGCCTATGACGAGGGCTTCATGGACGACCTCATTATCCCTTGCGCCGGGGTCTTTCGCGACAACAATCTCCGCGAGGACATCTCGCTTGAGAAGATGGCGGAGCTGAAGCCCGCCTTCGACCGGGTCGGCGGCACCATCACCGCCGCCAACTCGACCCCACTCACCGACGGCGCCGCCACGGTGCTGCTCGCCTCGGAGGAGTGGGCGGCGAAGCGGAACATCCCGGTCCAGGCCTATCTGACCCTCGGTCGAACCGCGGCGGTCGATTTCGTCGCGGGCGAGGGGCTGTTGATGGCCCCCACCGTCGCCGTGAGCGAACTCCTGAACCAAAGCGGTCTTGCGCTCCAGGACTTCGATTATTATGAGATTCATGAGGCTTTCGCCGCGCAGGTGCTGGCGACGCTGAAGGCCTGGGAGTCGGAGGAGTATTGCCGCCGCCGCTTGGGGCTAGAGGCGCCGCTCGGGTCCATCGACCGGGCGAAGCTCAACGTCAAGGGCTCCTCGATCGCCTTCGGTCATCCCTTCGCCGCCACCGGCGCGCGGATTTTGCCGGTGCTGGCCAAGCTGTTGCATACGCAACGCGGCCGGCGCGGCCTGATTTCGGTGTGCACGGCGGGCGGCATGGGTGTTGCCGCCATCCTGGAGGGGGTGAACATGTCCCAACAGCCGCAAGCGGCCCGAAACGAAGAGGCGAGCGCGCTATGAGGTGGTGTGCACCGGGGGCCCAAGGGCCTTATAAACGCCTCATAAAGGACCGATTAGGAACCGGGGGCGTAAGGTTAAATGTCCCGAGAGTGATTTGGCGCTCTCGCCGAGACAATTTACGAGGAGGTGCTCATATGAGGCATCGCGTTTTCGCCCCGGCACTGGCAGTCCTGATTGCCGCTTTTGCCGTGGCCGGGATGTCCACTCAAGCTCGTGCTGCCGATCCTTCCGGCATCTGGGCCAAGGATGACGGCACAGCCAAGCTCGAGATCAAGAAGTGCGGCCGCGGCATTTGCAGCAAGATCGTTTGGCTGCGCGATCCAGTCGATTCGCGCGGCAAGCCTTTGCGCGACGCCCGCAATCAGAATCCGTCCATGCGCGACCGGCCGATCATGGGCCTTGGACTGTTCAGCAATATGGTGGCCACGGAGCCCAATACCTGGGTCGGGAACGTCTATAATCCCGAAGAGGGGCGGGTTTATACCGAGGTCAAGGTGACGCTTGTTTCCCGCCAGCAGCTCGTGCTCAGGGGCTGCAGGACCTGGTTGCTTTGCGGCGAGAAAACCTGGACCAGATCGAAGATTGTTCCGGCTCCGGCTCCGGCCCAACCCGAGGAGCTGATCGAGGTGAAGGCCCCGGCGGAGCCCGAAGAGCCCATCAAGGCGAAGGCGCCCCCGGTGCCGGAGATAGCCGCACCGAAGCCGGAGCCTATCGTCGAGGCGGCGCGCGAGCCCGAGACATTCCGCACGGCGCCCTCGACCCTCGGCCACGCCATTCCGGCCGCGGTTTCCGAGCCGAGAGTGTCCGAAGCGCCCAAGCGCGTGCCCGCGGCCCCGACCCTTTATAAGCACACCACGATAGGCCTTGGCTTCGTCGTGGCGACGACCAGCCAGGAGCCTTTGCCTCTGTCCGGTGACAACGTTTCGAGCATGATGGTGATGACGCGCCCGGCGCCCACGGCCGCGGCCTCGAAGCCTCGCGTCACGCCGCCTGCGGTCGAGACTGCCCTGCAAGAGGAGGCGCCGCGGGCTCCGGCTTCGGCTCCGAAGCCACGGGCAAAACCGCGAGCGGCGCAATCCGCGCAGGCTGCATCGGTACCAATGGCCGCGGCTCCGGCGCCGAAGCCGAAAGCGAAGCCAGTGGTCCAGGAGGAAGTGCTCCCCTGGCTCCAGCACTAGCCTGACGGCATCAGCAGGATCCTGAAGGACTCGTTCCGGCGCTTTCGGCGCGAAGCTCTTTCTTCGAGTGTTTGCCCACCATGGTTTTGGGCAGTTCGTCGCGGAACTCGATCTCCGCCGGCAGCTCGATCCTCGAGAGCTTCGGCCGCAAGAATTCAAGCAGCTCCGCCGCGCTCGCTGCTTCCCCCTCTTTGAGCTTGACGAAGGCCTTGGGCGCTTCGCCCCGATAAGCGTCGGCGATGCCGATCACCGTGACCTCGGCGATCGAGGGGTGCTGGTAGAGGGCATCCTCGATTCGCCGCGGGTAGACCTTGAAGCCAGAGGCGTTGATCATGTCCTTGATGCGGTCGACGATGAAGATGAAGCCCTCTTCATCCATGTAACCTACGTCGCCAGTGCGGAAGAACCGGCCGACAAAGGTGCTCTCGGTCTCCTCGGGCTTATTCCAATAGCCGAGCATCACCTGCGGTCCGGCAATGCAGATCTCGCCCGCCTCGCCCCGGGGCAGTTCCACGGCCGGGTCTTCGAGCGAGCGGATGCTGATCTCGGTGCCTGGCAGCGGCAGGCCAATGGAACATTCCTTGGGCATGCCGTCGTGCGGATTGCAGGTCGCTACCGGCGAAGTCTCGCTCAGGCCGTACCCCTCGGTCAGGCTGCAGCCTGAGATCGCCTCGAAGCCGCGCTTCACCTCGAGCGGAAGCCCGGCGCCTCCGGAGATGCAGAATTCGAGCGAGCTGAGGTCGAAATTGCCGATATGCGGGTGACACATCATGGCGTTGTACAGGGTCGGCACGCCCGGCATCATCGTCGGGCGGAGCTTGGTGATCAGCTTCAAGGTCTCGATCAACTCGAATTTCGGCACGAGGATCATCTGCATGCCCTGGCTGATGCCGAAATTCATCACGGTGGTCATGGCGAAGACGTGGAAGAGGGGAAGCACGCCAAGCACGCTGTCGCCCTTGGCGGGGGCGCGGTTCCACCATGCCGTCACCTGCCTCACATTGATCGAGAGATTGGCATGGGTGAGCATGGCACCCTTGGGCGTTCCCGTGGTGCCGCCGGTATATTGGAGGACGGCCACGTGATCCGGCGTGATCGCGGGCCTGCGGTAATTGCCGTCATTGGCGAGGAGGTCGCGTTCGCGCACGATCTTGGCGCGCTGGGGCGACGATTCGATTTTCACCAGCTTCGGTCCCCGCCGAAGCTTGAGTCCCATCGCCTTTATCGGTGGCAGCAGCGCGCCAAAGCTCGCGACGACCGCGCGATCGAGCGCGCCTCCGGCCAGAAGCACCTCGACCTTGTCGAAAATGGCGGCGAGATCGAGCGTGACCATGATCCTGGCGCCGCTGTCACGGGCCTGAGCCTCGATCTCCTCGATGCTGTAGAGGGGGTTGAAATTGACGACCGTGCCGCCGGCTTTGAGGATGGCATGATAGAAGATCACGAAGGTCGGCGAGTTGGGCAAGAACAGGCCCACTTTCACGCCTTCGCCGACGCCAAGCTCCTGGAGTCCTTTGGCCGCCTGATCGGATAGGCGGCCAATCTCGGCGAAGCTCAGCCGCCGTCCGAGGAAATAGGTGCAAGGCCGGGAGCCGTAATTCAGCACCGCGGCATCGAGCAGGCTGCCGACCAAGGCCGGCTCAATCGGCATGCCCCAGTCGACGCCTTGAGGGTAGGCGCGGAGCCAGGGATGGGCTGGAGCCGGCTCGCTGTTGCCCGCCCCGGGGCCCTGCGACGTTAACTTCGATTTAGCCATGCCGCATTTACTGCTTTAGCGTCTTTTTAGCCTCTATGCGATTAGATGACGCCAAGCGGTCGCCAGCAATCGGAGGCAATTGGCCGCAGGGGCTCTTGTTCACACTCGAATGGCCATTACTATAGCACAGGTATGAACCGGGCCCCGAGGGAAACACCCGCCGGGCCCGAATTGCGATTGTGCTGAAACCGTGGCGCGCACGGCCAAAAATGGCCAATTTTCTTGGCGATGAGAGCCTCGATTGGGCGGTTGAATCGAACCATTGACGGCGTAGACTCGACCAGTTTTTAAGTCTATTCCAATGCCTGACTTGCTCTCTATAACGCTATGAATTAGCCGAGGGCACATTGGACACGGACCCCTTAGGGGGCAGGGAGAGCGATATGGATGATGTGGCGACCAAGATCATCGAGATTTTGCGTAAGAACATGAAGGACCCATCGAAGACCGTCTTGCTCGAAACGCCCCTAAGCGAGCTTGAGATTGAGTCTCTTGATCTAGCGGTGATCGTATTCGATATTGAGGATACTTTCGGAATCGAAATCCCTTATAATGCGAACGAGGAAGTTGAGGCGTTTGCCACGGTGGGTTCCGTCGTCGATCGTGTAAAGGGTATCGTCGCAGAGACCAAGGCTTCGGGCGCAGCCGCTTGAATTGCCATCTCGCCCGGGGTCCTTCCTGGGCGTCTTCGATCTCTGGAGTTATTTAAAGCCAAATGACAAACACGAATGGACGCCGCCGCGTCGTGGTCACCGGCCAGGGCGTGGTTACTCCTTTGGGCACCGGCGTTGATCGTTTTTGGGCTGCGCTCAAAAACGGCGAATGCGGTATTCGCCAAGCTCAGAGCTTTTCCACCGAGGATCTCTACATCACCATCGCGGGTGAGATTCCGGATTTCGATCCGAAGGAGCGGCTGCAAAGCAAACAGCTCCTTCTCGCCGACAAATATTCCCAATATGCGGGCTATGCGGCGCAGGAAGCCGTGGCCCAGTCGAAGCTGGAGATGCCTCTGTCCGATAGCGACAGCTACCGCACCGCCTGCATTATCGGCTCCGGCGTCGGTGGTCTGACCACGCTCGAATTCTCCTACAAGATGCTGTTCAAGGAGAACAAACGAGCGACGCATCCGCTTACGCTGCTGAAGGCAATCGGCAGCTCGGCTTCGGCCCATGTGAGTATCGACCATGGAATCAAAGGGCCAACCTTCGGCCTGGTGAGCGCCTGCGCGACGGCGACCCATTCGATCGGTCTCACCTATCGCATGATCCGCGAGGGACTCGTCGACAGAGGCATCGCCGGCGCCGCCGAGGCCTCGCTGAACTGGGGTGCCACGCGCGCCTGGCAGGCCATGCGGGTGCTGAGCCCCGATGGCCTCTGGCCCTTTTCCAAGAAGCGGAACGGCACCGTGCTCGCCGAGGGCGCGGGCATTCTGATGCTCGAGGAGTATGAGCAGGCCAAGGCGCGGGGCGCGCCGATCCTGGCCGAGTTGATGGGCTACGGCATGACGGCGGATGCCGCGGACATGGTCAATCCCTCGATCGAAGGCGCCTCCATGGCCATGCAGATAGCGCTCGACGATGCGGCCATTTCCCCGAGCGATATCGACTATATCAACGCCCACGGAACCGCGACTGCCGTCAACGACGTCAACGAGACACGCGCCATCAAGCGCGTCTTCGGCAATGCGGCGAACAAGCTTTCGATCTCCTCGACCAAATCCATGCACGGGCATTGCCTCGGCGCCGGCGGCGGTATCGAGGCGGTCGCCGCGATAAAGGCGATGCAGGACAATTTCGTGCCAGCGACGCTTGGGCTCGACGAGCCTGACCCCGAATGCGACCTCGACTACACGCCAAATGTCGGGCGGGAGCGCGAGGTCAATTACGCCATGTCGAACTCCTTCGCCTTTGGCGGGCTCAACGCGGTGCTCGTGTTCGGGCCATCGCCGGCCTAAGTCAGCTTCTCCGAGAAACGCCGTGGGAAGACTTCTCGCTCTCATTGGCATGGCTGCCGCCGCACTTGTGTTCGGTATCGCCGCCCACGGCATCACCAATGGCTGGAAGCAAGCGCGGCTCGAGCGGGCGGTCGAGGCCAATGCCGAACAGATTTTCCGGTCGCCCTCGAGCATCGTCGCTGGCAATCCCGCAGGCGACGTCAGCGTCGTGGTCTTCTACGATGCGAATTGCCCCTATTGCCGGGAAGGCGCGCCGGCCCTGGCCAAGCTCATCGCCAATGACGGCCAGGTTCGGTTGGTGCTGAAGCAGCTTCCGGTGCTCGGACCCGACTCCGAAGCCGTGGCCCGCGTGATGCTCGCCGCCGCGCGCCAAGGCAAATCTTTCGAGCTTTACCAGCGTCTGCTCGCCGCGCCCGCGCCGGCGACAAAGGACAAGGCGATGCGGATCGCCGGTGAGCTTGGGCTCGACCCCGCCCGGCTCGAACAGGATGCGCAAGATCCAGCCATCACCGAAACGCTCGCCGGCACCAAGAGCCTGGCCGAGACTATCGGGGTTCCGGGCGTGCCGTATTACCTCGTCGGCGACCGGGTTCTCGGCGAGGGCGTCCAGGACCTTTATGGCGAACTCACCACGAAGGTGGCTGAGATCCGCAAGGATGGCTGTAGCGCCGCCTGTTGATTGGGCGCCCCGTCGCCACATTCCAGCTTGCATAGGCCGCCAGGGTGCATCCTCTGACGGATCGGCGGAGGAGATCACGCATGCGTTTTGTCTTGATGCTTGCCACGCTTTGGGCCCTGGCGGCGATGACCCCGGCCCGCGCCCTCGGGACCTTGCAGAATTGCGATGCCATCAAGGATATGGCCGCCCGCATGACCTGCATGCAGGCCCACATCTCCTCCCTCGAAGAGACGCTGCTCACGCTGAGCAGCCGGATCATCAGCCTCGACAAGCAGCTTCAGAAGAAGCTCGACGCCGGTGCCGTCTACAAGCTGCAATATGTGGGCAGCGGCAGTTGCTTCGGCTTCGCCGGCAAGGACGAGGCCCCGGTCGTGGTGTCATGCGATCGCCCCGATTCTTGGAAGCTCCTGAGCGGCGCGCAAAAGCCCGGGAGCAGCGGCAAGTCCAGACCGGGTTCCGACGACTCCGACAAGTCGCAGGCGTCGGAGAAAAAGGACGACGACCCGAACTCCGGGGATTCCGGCAAGTCGAAAAAGCCGGAGAAAAAGAAGGACAAGCCCAAATCGGAAGACCCCGACAAAAAGCAGAAGTCGGAGAAAAAGAGCGACCAACCGAAATCGGCGCCGCCCGCCCAATGAGCCTTAGATCAGTCCCAGTCCGCGGAAGCTCGCATGGCCCTGCTTGCTGACGATGATGTGGTCGTGGACCACGATGCCGAGATGCTTGGCCGAGGCCACGATCTGCTTCGTCATCTCGATGTCGGCGCGCGATGGGGTCGGATCGCCGGAGGGGTGATTATGCACGAGCACGATGGCCGTGGCCGATAGCTCCAGCGCCCGCTTGACCACCTCGCGCACATAGACCGGCGTATGATCGACGGTGCCCTTCTGCTGCACCTCGTCGGCGATGATCTGGTTGCGCTTGTCGAGGAACAGGATGCGGAACTGCTCCTTGCTTTCGAAGCCCATGGAGGCGCGGCAGTAATCGAGCACCTGGCTCCACGAGGCGAGCACCGGCCGGTCCAGCACCTCGCCCCGCATCAGCCTGAGCGCCGCCGCGCGCACGAGCTTGACCTCGGTGATGGCGGCCTCTCCGAGGCCCGGCACTTCCCGCAACAGCTCCACCGGCGCATTGAGCGCCTCGGCGAAGGAACCGAAGCGAGCGAGGATGGCCTTGGCCAGCGGTTTGGTGTCGCGGCGGGGGACCGCCCTGAACAGGATCAGCTCCAGCAGCTCATAGTCGGGGAGGGCGTCGGCGCCCGCATCGCGGAATCGTCGGCGCAATCTCTCGCGATGGCCCAGATAATGTGGCTTGACCGCTTCCTTGAAACCCATTCGGCCGCAGCCTCTATTGGGTAAGAGGTGGCCTGTCCAAGCCTCTCGGAGACAGGGTAAACACCTGGCAGCCCGTCTCCGTGACGCCCACGGTGTGCTCGAATTGCGCCGAGAGCGACCGGTCTCGGGTAACCGCGGTCCAGCCGTCGGACAGGATCTTCACCGGCGGCTTGCCGAGATTGATCATCGGCTCGATGGTGAAAAGCATACCGGGCTTGAGCTGCAAGCCCTCGCCCGGCTCTCCGTAATGCAGAATATTCGGCCGGTCGTGAAACACGCGGCCCAAGCCATGGCCGCAGAAATCGCGCACGACACTGCAATGCTCGGCCTCGGCGTAAGTCTGGATGGCGGCGCCGATATCCCCGGTGGTGGCGCCGGGCCTAACGGCGGCGACGCCGCGCATCAGGGCATTATAGGTGACCTCGAGCAGGCGCTCGGCCGCGCGCGAAATCTTGCCGACCCCGTACATGCGGCTCGAATCGCCATGCCAGCCATCGACGATCAGGGTCACGTCGACATTGAGGACATCGCCCTCCTTCAGCACGCGCGGCCCCGGGATGCCGTGGCAGACGACGTGGTTGAGCGAAGTGCAGATTGACATTGGGAAGCCGCGATAATTGAGCGGGGCCGGGATGGCGTCATGGGCGCGGGCGAAATCGAACACGAAGGCGTCGAGCGCCTCGGTGGTCACGCCGGGCTTGACCTCGGCCACGAGCAGGTCGAGCGCCTCGGCCACGAGCTGGCCGGCGTTCAGCATGCCGGCGAAGGCATCGGGCCCATGCAGCTTGATCTTGGTGTCACGCGCCTGGGCGCGGACGAATTCGAGATTCGACATCGAACCGTTCAGGAGTGAGTGCGTTCCGATCTTCACTTAAGGCGAAACGCACCGATGTGCAACGGGCCCTGAGTCCCGTCGCGTCTATCTGCTCCGGGACAAGCCCGGCCATGTCGGTCAATAATGGGCAGGCGAACCCAATACCGATCGAACTCATGACCGATAGCCTTCCAAGCTCCGATACCGTCACCGCCGCGCTCATCGTCATCGGCGAGGAGATCCTCTCCGGCCGCACCCGGGATGAAAATATCTCCTACCTCGCCCTCTACCTCACGCGGATCGGCATCGCCTTGCGCGAGGTGCGGGTGGTCCGGGACGTCGAGGCGGAGATCGTGGCCGCGGTGAATGAGCTTCGCCCGCGCTACAGCTATGTCTTCACCACCGGCGGGCTCGGCCCCACCCATGACGACATCACCACCGATGCCATCGCCTCCGCCTTCGGGGTGGAGGCACCCATCGACCCCCGCGCGGTCGAAGCCATGCGCCAGGGCTATAGCAGCCAAGAGCTGACCCCGGCGCGGCTGCGCATGGCCCGCATCCCGGAAGGCGCCGAGCTGATCGACAATCCCGTCTCTCGCGCCCCCGGCTTCATGCTCGGCAATGTGATCGTGATGGCCGGCATCCCGCGCATCATGCAGGTCATGCTCGACGCCGTGGCTCCGCGCCTGAAGAAGGGGCGCCTGATGGTGTCCCGGTCCGTGCGCGTGGCGGCGCCCGAGGGGGCCGTGGCTCCGGGACTCGCCGACCTCCAGGTCGCTCATCCGGAGGTGCAGATCGGCAGTTACCCCTTCTTCGATCGGGGCGAGCTTGGCACCTATATCGTGCTGCGAAGCGTGGATATGGGTCTGCTCGACTTGGCCCTTGGCGCGCTGTGGATCCTCATCCGCGAGCAAGGGCTAAATGCCGGCGGCGATGAGGACCAGCCAAGTTAAGAGCCTGGCGGCGAAGCGGCCGGCGCGCCGGTCCTGGCCTAAGGCAGTCGCTGAAAAAGGGAGATCGGAGGAAAATCCGGGGCGCCGGAACAGCACACCTAGGGCTTTGAGCCCCTTGGTAAAATGGTAGGCGCGGGAGCCATTACCCCCGCGCCTAACCAGCTACTTTTTCTTCGTAGCGGTCTTGCGCTTGGCCGCGCCGGTCTTCTTCGCCGTGGTCTTCTTGGCGGCGGCGGTCTTCCGCGCGGCGGGCTTCTTCTTAGCCGCCGGCTTCTTCGCCGCGGTCTTCTTTGCAGGCTTCTTCTTTGCTACTGCCATCAGTGCATCCCTCCTATCGGGTGGCTGGCTGTCATCGACTCTAGCTACATCCACTCGTCCCGCACGTATCGCAGTTGAGACACGTGCCGTAGCGGACGAGGGTAAACCGCTGCATTCTTCACGCACTTCCCTTCATACGTCTTAACGCAGGGCTCGATAAGATCGTCCGATCGCGTCCGTCCGGTGAGCGACTCGCGATCAATTTTTCCTATCGTGATGATTCGCATACGACATCATGGGACAGCGCACAACAATTTCAATCATCGTCGGACTTGCGCGAACTCGTGACCGGGTGGCCCGTCGCTCGGCCTCTCGTGGAAAGTCGATCACCGAGTCCAGGGCGACCCGAAGCGACGTGAGCTAACTCATGAGCGAGAGGCCGCCGCGCCTTTGGATCAGTGAATGCTCGCCAACGCTCAGCCAAGCTGCACCCCCTTAGCTACAGCCACTGGTCGCGCCGCAGGTATCGCATTTCAGGCACGTGCCATTGCGGACGAGCGTGAAGTTTCCGCACTCCTGGCAAGCCTCGCCCTCGTATCCCTTCACGCGCGCTTCGCTGATGCGGTTGGACGCGCTCCGCTCACTCAGTGCCTCGACGGCGCGGGCCACGTTCTCGGTCGCCTCCGATCCGACAACCGCCCCGGTCGTCTCGGTCTCGACCTGGAAGGAGGCGCCCGAAGCGCGAGCGACGGTGCGTTCTCGCTTCACCAATTGGAGCTGGTCCTGGTCGACCGCGCGCTTCCTCACGAAGCCGCGGGACGCCCGGTTCTCGCCCTCGAACTGGGCGGCCAGAGTCTTGCTTCCCTCCCCGGGACCGACCTCGGTGTGACCATTCTGGCTCGGATCGACATGGGCAAGCTCGAACCGGTCCAAATAGGAGATCGCGAGCTCCCTGAAGATGTAGTCGAGGATCGAGGTGGCGTTCTTGATGGCGGCATTGCCGCGTACCTGGCCTGCCGGCTCGAACCGCGTGAAGGTGAAAGCGTCGACGAACTCGTCGAGCGGCACCCCATATTGCAGGGCGACAGAGACGGCGATGGCGAAATTGTTCATGAGCGAGCGGAAAGCCGCGCCTTCCTTGTGCATGTCGATGAAAATCTCGCCCAGGCGACCGTCCTTGTACTCGCCGGTGTGGAGATAGACCTTGTGCCCGCCAACCACGGCCTTTTGGATATAGCCCGTCCGGCGGTCAGGCAGGCGTTCCCTCTTGCTGCGCTGATCTTCACGAGACTGACGGTCTCGTCGAGCAAGCTCTTCTTCGAGCTCCGCCACGCGTAGGGTCAGGCGCTCGGCCACCACGGTGGCGCGCTGCGCTTGCGGCTGATCGGCGGCGATGGTGGCGAGCACTTCGTCCTGCTCCTCATCCTCGTCGACGAGGAGCTGGGCGTTGAGCGGCTGCGACAGCTTGGAGCCGTCGCGGTAGAGCGCGTTGGCTTTCAGCGCCAGGCGCCAGGAGAGCAGGTAGGCCTCCTTGCAGTCCTCCACGCTCGCCTCGGTCGGCATGTTGATGGTCTTGGAGATCGCGCCGGAAATGAAGGGCTGTGCTGCCGCCATCATGCGGATATGGCTCTCGACCGACAGCGAGCGCTTGCCCTTGCGCCCGCACGGCGAGGCGCAGTCGAACACCGGCAAGTGCTTAGGATTGAGCCCCGGCGCGCCTTCGAGCGTCATCGCTCCGCAGGCATATTCGTTGGCCGCCTCGATGTCCCGCTTGAGGAAACCGATCTCGGCCAAGAGGTCGAAATCGGGCTGGTCGAGGCGATCCGGCGCAAGCCCCAGCGTCTCGACGCAAAAGGGCTCGCCCAGCGTCCATTTATTGAAGGCGAATTTGATGTCGAAGGCCGTTGCCACCGCCTTCTCGGCCGTCGCGATCTTCTCCGGGGTGAAGCCCTTGGCCGCCAGCGCCTCGAGACTGACCCCCGGTGCCCCGGCGAGGGTGCCCCGTCCCACGACATAATCGATGATCCGTTTGACGGCGGCCTCGTCATAGCCGAGCACGCGCAAGGCCTCGGGCACCAGGCCGTTGATGATCTTGAAATAGCCGCCGCCGGCGAGCTTCTTGAATTTGACCAGGGCGAAGTCCGGCTCGATGCCGGTGGTATCGCAGTCCATGACCAGGCCGATGGTTCCCGTCGGCGCGACGACCGTGGCCTGCGCATTGCGGTAGCCATATTGGCGGCCAAGCTCGATGGCCCGCTCCCAGGCATGCGTGGCGCGGGCGAGCAGCTTGGGATCGGGGCAGGAGGCGTGGTCGAGTGGCACGGGCGGCGTCTGAAGCTCCTCATACCCTTCAGCCTCGCCTCTCGCGGCCCGGGCATGATTGCGCATGACGCGCAGCATGTGCTCGCGGTTCTCCTCATAGCCGGCGAAGGCGCCGAGCTCGCGCGCCATCTCGGCGCTCGTGGCATAGGCGACGCCGGTCATGATGGCGCTGAGCGCGCCGCAGAGCGAGCGGCCGGCTTCGGAGTCGTAAGGAAGGCCCGAGGCCATCAACAGGCCGCCAATATTGGCGTAGCCGAGACCGAGCGTGCGGTAGCGGTAGGAGAGTTCGGTGATCCGCCGCGAGGGGAACTGCGCCATGGTGACCGCGATCTCGAGCACGATGGTCCAAAGCCTGATGGCGTGCTCATAGGCCTCGACGTTGAAGCTGCCGTCCTCGCGCCGGAACGCCATCAGATTGAGCGAGGCGAGATTGCAGGCCGTGTCGTCGAGGAACATGTATTCGGAGCAGGGATTCGACGCCCTGATCGGACCAGCGGCGGGGCAGGTATGCCAATCGTTGATGCTGGTGTGGAATTGGATGCCGGGATCGGCGCAGGCCCAGGCGGCGTGGCCGATGTCTTCCCACAGGTCGCGCGCCTTCAGCGTCTTGGCCACGGCACCATTCTTGCGGAAGGTGAGTTGCCAATCGCTATCCGCCTCGACCGCACGCAGGAATTCGTCGGTCACCCGCACCGTATTGTTGGAGTTCTGGCCCGAGACGGTCCGGTAGGCCTCCGAATCCCAATCGGTGTCGTAGATCGGGATGTGGAGCGAAGTGTAACCCTGGCGGGCGAACTGGATCACCCGGCGGATGGCGTTGTCGGGCACCTTGGCCTTGCGCGCGGCCTTGACCTCGCGCTTCAACGCCGGATTGCGCTTCGGGTCGAAGCATTCATCGCCATCGGCCTCGCAATTGACGCAGGCCTTGAGGATGGCATTGAGCCGTTCGGCCAGGATCTTGGAACCGGTGACCAGCGCCGCGACCTTCTGCTCCTCGATGACCTTCCAATTGACGAAGTTCTCGATGTCGGGGTGGTCGATATCGACCACGACCATCTTGGCCGCGCGCCGCGTCGTGCCCCCGGACTTGATGGCGCCGGCGGCGCGGTCGCCGATCTTCAAGAAGCTCATCAGCCCCGAGGATTTGCCGCCGCCGGACAGAGGCTCGTCCTCGCCACGGAGCCTGGAGAAGTTCGAGCCGGTGCCGGAGCCGTATTTGAATAGTCGCGCCTCGCGCACCCAGAGATCCATGATCCCGCCCTCATTGACGAGATCGTCCTCGATCGACTGGATGAAGCAGGCGTGGGGCTGCGGGTGTTCATAGGCCGACTCCGATGCCCTGATCTCGCCGGTGGCAAAGTCGGCGTAGTAATGGCCCTGGCTGGGACCGTCGATGCCATAGGCCCAATGCAGCCCGGTATTGAACCATTGCGGGCTGTTCGGCGCGCCCATCTGCCTGGCGAGCATGTAGCGAAGCTCGTCGAAGAAGGTGCGCGCGTCCTCCTCGCTGGTGAAATAACCGCCCTTCCAGCCCCAATAGGTCCAGGTTCCGGCGAGCCGGTCGAACACTTGGCGGGAATCGGTCTCGCCACCGAAGCGAGCGTCCTTGGGCAATATCTCAAGGGCGTCGTCGTCGGGAACCGACCGCCACAGCCAAGAGGGGATGGACGTCTCCTCGACCTTCTTCGATTTGGCCGGAACGCCCGCCTTGCGGAAGTATTTCTGGGCGAGAATGTCCGCCGCCACCTGGCTCCAATGTGTCGGAACGGTGAAGGCTTCGAGGCGGAAGACGACGGAGCCGTCCGGATTGCGGATCTCGCTTACGCTCTCCCGAAACGGAATGGCGTCGTAAGGTGATTTTCCCGCTTCCGTAAATCGTCGTTCAATCCGCATTTTTCTTAATTCCCCCCGGCTTTCAGTGCATTTGTCGCGACCTAAGAAACTGAGGCGATTCGGTGTCATCATCAACGTGGCATCAATATATAGGAAGAGACCGGTTAAATTCCACTAAATCCTGTGCGCGACCCTGGGGATGACCTGTGAACAAGGGCTGGATTTCTCCTGCCCGTACCGCCTTGGGGCAAGCCTCCCGCATTGGCGGCTTTGGACCACGAAACGCGGCCCTGCTTCCGCCCATTGGCGCCCTGGGAAAATGGGGAGCCGTCGCCGCCCTTGCCAGTGGCCGAGGCCCGCTCCGGTGGCGCGCGCCCCTGCGGTCTGGACAGAGCCTTGGCCTGCGGCCATAGTCCGCCGACCTCTTAAGCACCGGCGGCCAATCCCGCATGAATTTCCTGAAAGAGCTTTTTGCGTGGTGGACCGGCAATACGATCGGCACGCGTCTTTATACGTGGCGCCATGGGAACCGCGTGGGCGCCGATAGCTTCGGCAATGTCTATTACCAGACCGAGGACGGAAAGCGGCGCTGGGTGACCTATTCCGAGCAGTCCGAAGCCTCGCTCGTTCCGCCCGAATGGCATGGCTGGCTGCATTACACCGTGGATGTGCCCCCGACCGAGGAGAACTACTCGCCGCACCCCTGGCAGATGGCCTATCGCCCGAACCTCACCGGCACGTCTCAAGCCTACCGGCCGCCCGGCAGCACCCTCAATCCCGGCGCTGTGAAGCCGGTCCCCCTCGATTATGAACCCTGGCAGCCGAGCTGACCTGATGAGCGTGGTCGAGAGCACCCCGCCAAAGCCGGTCCAGCGCTGGTCGGCGGACAGCTATGCCCGCAACGGACGCTTCGTCACCGACCTGGCCAAGCCCGTGCTCGACATGCTCGCGCCACGGCGGGGCGAGCGCATTCTCGATCTTGGCTGCGGCAACGGCGTGCTGACCGAGGCGATCGCCGCTTCCGGCGCCGAGGTCCTTGGCACCGATCTCAGCCAGGAGCTGCTCGAAGCCGCCACCGCCCGTGGACTCACGGTGCAAAGGGTCGACGGCCACGCCCTTCCGTTCGAGGACGAGTTCGATGCGGTGTTCTCCAATGCCGCGCTGCACTGGATGCGCCGGCCAGAACTCGTGATCGCCGGCGTGGCGCGGGCCCTTCGGCCACACGGCCGCTTCGTCGGCGAGCTCGGCGGTCATGGCAATGTCGCGGCCAATCGCCACGGCGATGCGCGCGGTCGGCGCCGCCCGCGGCGGCGATGCCGACAAGGTGGCCCCCTGGTTCTTTCCCACCCCCGACGAATATCGGCACCTGCTCGAGCAGGGCGGGTTCAGCGTCACCACGATCATGCTGGTGCCGCGCCCGACCAAGCTCGAAACCGGAATCAAGGGCTGGCTCGAGACGTTCGGCCGCTCCTTCTTCGAGCAATTCGAGGAGCCCGAGCGGACGGTGGTGCTATCCGAGGTCATCGAGCTGTTGCGGCCCTCGCTTTGCGACCAGGGCGGACAGTGGACAGCCGATCACATCCGCCTGCGCTTCGTCGCCGAGCGGATCGCGTGAGGCAGGGGGCCGCATTGTTCTCGCCACATCCATGCCCGATTCATGGTCGAGCCATGAATTTCGAGGCTCGCACCGGAGGGACCCGCTTGAGAGCCAGCTCAGAAGGTGCGGCATGAGACCAAACACCGAAGCAGGGTCGAGGCGCCGGAGCCTTGCGCGGCTCTCTCTGCCGCTCGCCCTTTTGAGCGCGCTCGCCGCGTCGCCGGCATGGGCGGAGAAGATCGAAAATCCCATCGCCGTGTTCGCCGCACTGGACAAGGTCACCGGCCGCATCTTGCCGTTGGAGATACCGATCAACGAGACCCAGCAATTCGGGGCGCTCAAGGTGACGCCGCGGGTCTGCTATACCCGCCCGCCGACGGAAGCGCCTCACACCTCATCCTTCGTCGAGGTGGATGAGGTCAAGCTCACCGGCGACGTCGAACGTATCTTCACCGGCTGGATGTTCGCCGACAGTCCCGGCCTTCACGCCGTGGAGCACCCCGTGTTCGACGTCTGGCTGACGAGCTGCAAGACCAACGCGCCTGTCGCTCCCGCTGGAAGCGAGGAGAATGCCGCGGCGCCGGCGGCCGAAGCACCGGCAGCCGAAGCACCGGCAGCCGAAGCACCCGCGCTCGAAGCACCCGCGATCGAAGCACCCGCCGCCGAAGCCCCAATCGAAGTCGCGCCAGAGCCAGAGCCAGAGCCGGCGCCACCGCCGGTGCAGAGGCGGCCGCGGCCGCGTCCATCCCCGCCGCCCTCGCCATTCGGGTTCCCGGGGCAGTAAAGCGCCGCTTCCAGCAGCCGTTGGAATTCGGCCCGCCCGACTTCGATCGCGCCGAAGCGGGCGAGGTGCTCGGTCACGAACTGGGTGTCGAGCAGCTCGAAGCCACCAAATTTCAGCCGTGCGACGAGATAGACGAGCGCGATCTTGCTCGCGTCCCGGGCCTTGGAGAACATGCTCTCGCCGAAGAAGGCGCGGCCGAGATGCACCCCATATAGGCCACCGATCAGCTCGCCGCCGTCCCAGACTTCGACCGTGTGGCAGTGTCCGAGCGTGAACAGGCCGGCATAAAGGTTGCGGATGCGCCCATTGATCCAGGTGCTACGTCTCCCTGAGCGCGGCGCGGCGCAGCCGTCGATGACCGCATCGAAATCATGATCGACCCTGACCTCGAAGCCGCCTCGGAGGATGGTGCGGCTGAGGCTGCGCGGAACGTGCATGCCATCGAGCGGCAGGATGCCCCGCCGCTCCGGTTCGATCCAATAAAGCGCATTGTCCTCGGCGCTCTCCGCCATCGGGAAGATGCCGCAGGCATAGGCCTTGAGCAGCACCTGCGGCGTGATCTCGATCATGACGTCGTCGATGGAGGTCATGGGCCTTCTCCGGAGCCTCCGGTCAGGTGCACGCCAGGTAGGTCTCCAGCCAATGAATATCATATTGGCCATCGGCGATGTCAGGCTCGGCGATCAGAGACTTGAACAGGGGAATGGTGGTGTCGATGCCGTCAACGACGAATTCGCCGAGCGCCCGCTTGAGCCGCATCAGGCATTCATTGCGGGTGCGTGCATGCACGATGAGCTTGCCAATCATGCTGTCGTAATATGGAGGGATGGTGTAGCCCGCATAGGCGCCCGAATCGACGCGAACCCCGAGGCCTCCAGGCGGATGGAAATGCGTGATCGTTCCCGGCGAGGGACGGAACGTGCGGGGGTCCTCGGCGTTGATCCGGCATTCGATTGAGTGCCCGTTGAAGCGGATATCCTCCTGGCTGAAGGAGAGCGGCGCCCCAGCGGCAACGCGGATCTGCTCGATGACGAGATCGATGCCCGTGACCATCTCCGTGACCGTGTGCTCGACCTGAAGGCGGGTGTTCATCTCGATGAAGAAGAACTCGCCACCCTCATACAGGAACTCCACCGTGCCGACGCCCCGGTAGCGGAGCGTGCGCATGGCGCTGGCCACGATCTCGCCGATCCGCGCCCGTTCGCTCTCATTGAGGGCGGGCGAGGGGGCCTCCTCCCACAGCTTTTGATGGCGGCGCTGGATCGAGCAATCGCGCTCGCCAAGATGGATGGCGTTGCCCTGGCCGTCGGCTAGCACCTGCACCTCGATGTGGCGTGGATGGGCCAGATATTTCTCCAGATAGACGGTGTCGTCGCCGAAGCTCGTCTTGGCCTCGATGCGCGCCGTGGCTAGCGCCGGTTCAAGCTCGTCCTCGACGTGAGCGACCTTCATGCCGCGGCCGCCGCCGCCGGAGGCGGCTTTGACCAGCACCGGATAGCCGATCTCGCGCGCGACTTTCCGCGCCTGCTTGAGGTCCTTGATGGGACCGTCGGAGCCCGGGACCAAAGGCAGGCCGAGCTTCTTGGCCGTGATCTTCGCCTCGATCTTGTTGCCCATAAGCCGGACATGCTCGGCGCTCGGCCCGATGAAGGTGATCCCATGCTCTTCGAGGATTTCGGCGAAGCGGGCATTTTCGGCGAGGAAGCCGTAGCCGGGGTGAACGGCGTCGGCGCCGGTGATCTCGCACGCGGCGACGATCTGCGGAATATTGAGGTAGCTGTCCTTGGCGGGAGGGGCGCCGATGCACACGCTCTCATCCGCCAGCCGCACATGCATGGCGTGGGCGTCGGCGGTCGAGTGGACCGCGACCGTGGCAATGCCAAGCTCCTTGCAGGCACGTTCGATACGAAGCGCGATCTCTCCCCGGTTGGCGATCAGGATTTTGTCGAACATGCCGGGGAGCGCCTAGCCCTTGTCGATCACGGCCAGCGGCTCGGCATATTCGACGGGCTGGCCGTCGTCGACCAGGACGGTAAGGACGGTGCCGGCGTGGGGCGCGGGGATATGGTTCATGGTCTTCATGGCTTCGATGATGAAGATCGTCTGACCCTGCGTGACAGTGCTGCCGACCTCCACGAAGGGTGGGGCGCCTGGCTCCGGCGAGCGATAGACCGTGCCGACCATGGGTGAAACTACGGTGCCGGGATGGTGAAGCTCTTCGGCAGTGCCTTTGTCGACCAGGTCGCGCGGGCCCGGACCGGCATCGACGGGAAGAGCTCCCATGCCAACCGTGACGCTCCGCGCCACGCGCACCCTGCGGCCTTCGATTTCGATCTCGATCTCGGTCAGGCCGGTTTCGTTCAAGAGCTCGGCCAGCTCCCGAATGAGGTCCTTGTCGAGGCTCCCTGACGGTTCCGTCATTGCCGGTATCCTCCCTCGGCCATCAGCCGGCTCTCTTGGCGTCGATCGACGCTGACAGTGCTTCGATCGCCAGCTCGTAGCCCAAGGGGCCGAAGCCGCAGATCACGCCTATTGCGCCTTTCGAGATATAGGATTGGTGGCGGAAGCTCTCGCGCCGGAAAATGTTGGATAGATGCACCTCGACGCAAGCGATATCGGCGGCGAGCAGCGCATCGAGCATGGCGATCGAACTGTGGGTGAGGGCCCCGGCATTGACGATCATTCCTGCCGCCTTGTCCTTGGCCTCTTGAATCCACGCCACCAGCTCGCCTTCATGATTGCTTTGCCGGAAGTCGATGGCAAAGCCCAATTTTGCGCCCTTTAGCTCGCATCGCGCTCGAACGTGCTGCAAGGTCTCCTTGCCATAAACCTCCGGCTCGCGCGACCCAAGCAGGTTCAGATTCGGACCGTTTAGGACGTAGATCGGCTTGGTCATGGCGTGAAGCAGGGCAATCAAGGCCCCCCGGTTTGGCGCATCCAGACGCTAAAGGGGCCGATGGCCGCGCCCTTTAGCAGCTTTTGCTCTTTCTAGCAAAAAGCCGAAAACGTCCGGTTACCGCCGGGGAACGCCTAACAGGTCGCCGCGCAGCCCTTTTCCCGCACCTCGGCGACGTTGGCCTTGAGCTGATCGTAGAGATCGTCGGGAGCGCCAGGCACGACCCGATCGCCGATCAGATAGAGTGGCGTGCCTTGGAGGCCGAGCTTCTGGGCAAGTTCCTTGGCCTCGTCGAGCGCTTTCTGGGTCTCGTCCGATGCCGCGTCCTTCTCCAGTTGCTCCATGTCGAGCCCTAATTCCTGAGCGATGCGCAGGGCCTTCTCCTTGTCGGCCTTGCCAGGGTCGGCCATCAGCTTCTGATGCACCTCGAAATATTTGCCCTGCTTGTCCGCGGCGAGCGCATATTTGGCGGCCGCTTCGGAGTCCTCGCCAAAGATCGGCAATTCCTTGAGGACGAGCCTTACCTTGCCATCGTCGTTGACGAGCTTGACCACGTCGGGAAGCGCCCGTCGGCAATAGCCGCAATTATAGTCGAAGAACTCGACCACGCTGACATCGCCATTCGGATTGCCGGCGACATGGGAGACCGGCGAGCGGAAGATCGCCTCAGCATTCTCGCTGATGGCCTTGTTCTGCTGCTGCGACTGCTCGGCCGCCTGGCGCTTGTCGAGTTCGGTCGTCATCTCGACCAGGATCTCGGGATTCTTAGTGAGATAGTCGCGCATCGTCTGCTCGATACGGGTCTGTTCCAGCCCGCCCGCGCCCCCGAGCCCCGCACGTAACAGCAGGTAGCTGGTGCCGGCCGCGGTCACTGCGGCCACGACCGCAGCCACGGCCACATTGGCGAGGACTTTCTTCATGTTCATTTTTTTGTCTCCGGGGATGGGCTCAATTGGTTTGGGGTAACTCGAAGGCAACGATGTCGTCGGCGCGGAGCCAGTCTGGCGTCCCGTCGATTAGCCCGGCCTTGGCGCGCTTTGCTTGCTGCTTGGCAAGTTTCAACTGCCCTTCATAGAAATAGGCCTCGGCCGATGCAAGCACGGCCAATGCCATATATCGTTCCCGCGCGCCGCCCTTGGCCACATCGCCCTTGCGGGCATAGGCAGACGCCAGTTGGCGATACCCGGTGGCCGAGGTCGTCTCACGGATCAGGGCGGTCTTCAGATTGGAGATCGCCTCGTCCACATTTTTCGGTGTCGCTTTGCCGAGCAGCGCCTGCGCGAACATGATGCGGATCAGCGGCTCGTCGGGCGCGAGTTCGACCGCCTGGCGCAAGGGTGGCACCGCTGCGACGACATTGCCGCTCTCAAACAGGAACTGCCCTTTGAGCTCATGGAAATAGGGCGAGTCGGGCCAGGCCGCGATCAGCGCATCGAGTTGCGGCAGGGCGACCCGCACGCCGGATTTGCGATAGGTGGCGATGGCCCTGGCATAGGCTGCCGGAAGAGATTGATCGGTCTGAGGATAGCGATTGAAGACAGCTTCGGGGCGGTCGATGAAGCCGTAAAGCTTGGCCTTCACCAGATCGTGCTTGAGCTGAAGCTCGGGCGGGTCCCGAGTCTCGTAATAAGGGCTCGATTCGGCGAGACCCCGCAGCTGGGAGATACGCTGGGGGGGAAGCGGGTGAGACTGGAGATACGGATTGATGCCCTGCACGCCGAACAGCTTGGAGTTCATGAAGTCCAGGGTCTCGAGCAGCCCCCGCGATGACTGCTTCGTCGCATTGAGGAAGGTCACGGCCGCTTGGTCAGCCGAAGACTCCTCGTTCTGACGGTAGGCCAGCACCATGCGCATCGCGGCGTCGGTTCCGCCGTAGGCCGCGCCCATGCCGAGCTGTCCGAGACTGCCGGCGCCGGCGAGGGCGCCTCCCGCCATCAGGGCGATGCCCAGAAGCTGCAGCATCAAGGCCGCCGACTTTGCCTTGGAAATCTGGCCGCGCAGCCGCGAAAGGTGACCGCCGGTGATATGGCCGCTCTCATGCGCGATGACGCCGATGATCTGATTGGGCGTCTTCGTGTCCATCAAGGCCCCGGCATGGACGAACATGTTGTGACCGTCGATGACGAAGGCGTTGAAGGCGCGGTCGTTGACGATATGGATGTCGATGGCTTGCGAGCCGAGGCCGGCTGCCTCGATGATCGGCTTGGAGTAGGTGCGCAACAGCGATTCGGTCTCGGCGTCGCGAATGAGGCCTGCCGCATCCGCCGTGGTCGCGGTGACGAGCGAGATCACCAGGCCGCCGACCGCGGCGCGGCGGAGGTGTCGAAGGGGAGACAAGCTCGTGATGGTGGCCGGGGCCGACATGTTCCGCTGGATGATAAAGGCTTGCCGGTATCGGGCCAAGATGCTCGATCTTGCCCACCGGGCGGCCCTGCCACCCCTTCTTTAGGTGGCTGACGGTGTTGGCCCGCTCTTGGTCTGCCGAGAAAGCAGGGCTGTTCGCCGTAGGCCACGTCTTTGCCTTAAACATCGATTGATTGGCGTTCGAATACGGCGACAACGTGACAGTTGGACTGCTGCGTTCTTCAACAAAGTGAGAGCGGATGGAGGCATATGAGCTTGGCTGACCGGCAGAAGATCGGCCATTTGCCGCGTGGAGTGGCGCGCCGCAGCAGCATCGATCCCTTCATCGTCATGGACGTGATGAGGGAGGCGAACGCGCAAGCAGCACGCGGCGAGGACATCATCCACATGGAGGTGGGCCAGCCGGATACGCCGGCGACCCAGAGCGGCGCGGGCCAGGGTACGCGAAGCGCTCGACCGCGACCGGCTGGGCTATACCGAGGCGCTTGGCCTTCCGGCCTTGCGCCAACGCATCGCCGAATATTACCGGGAGCGGTATGGCGTCAGTCTTGGCCCTGAGCGCGTGATTGTCACCTCGGGGTCCTCGGCCGGCTTCGTGCTCGCTTTTCTCACCGTGCTCGATGTCGGCGACACGCTGTTGCTGCCGTCGCCGGGCTATCCCTGTTACCGCCACATCCTGAAAGCGCTGGGCGCAAACCCGGTGCTGATGGAGACCGGACCGGCCACGCGGTGGATGCCCGAGGCCCAGGACCTCGATCGCTTCGCCGCCGACAGGCCAGCGGGTCTGCTGCTCGCAAGCCCGAACAACCCGACCGGCACCATGACCGTCGGCTCAAGGCTAGGAGAGCTTGCGGAGGCTTGCCGGGCCCGCGGGCTTTGGCTGATCTCCGACGAGATCTATCACGGGCTCGAATATGACGCGCCCGCGGCGACGGCGCTCGCGCATTGGGACGCGGCCATCGTCGTCAACAGCTTCTCCAAATATTTCAGCATGACCGGCTGGCGCATCGGCTGGCTGGTGGTGCCGGAGGAGCTGGTGCGGCCGATGGAGCGGCTGGCGCAGAACCTGTACATCTCGCCGCCGTCGATTTCGCAAATCGCGGCCCTCGGCGCCTTCGATGGCATCGAGGAATTGGAGGAGATCAAGGCGGGCTATGCCGCGAACCGCGATTTATTGCTGAATGAGCTGCCGTCGGCGGGTCTGACTGCAATTCTTCCCGCCGACGGGGCCTTCTATCTCTATGTCGATGTGCGTGAGTTGACCTCGGACAGCGCCGCATTCGCCACCAGGATGCTGAAGGAGATCGGTGTCGCCATCACCCCTGGCATCGATTTCGATCCCGTGCGGGGTCACGGCTTCATACGCCTGTCCTATGCCGGCCCGCACGCAGCCATGCGTGGCGCCGCTCGGCGCATTAAACGCTGGCTTAAGGGTTAGCCTTGAAGCCTAGCGCTGCCACCAGCCCCGGCGGGGCGGCGAAGCATCCTCTTTGCTCTCGCTTTCCGCTCCGGCTTCCGCAGCGGGGGCCGGCTGCTCCATCGGTACGATTGGCACGGTGAAGGCCGGCGCTTCCTCGCGAGCCGGCCGGTCGGCTGCCTTCCGGCGCGAGGGCTCCGCGCTTCTTGAGCTCCGGCGTCCATCCCCATTCGCCTGAGGCTTGGCGTCGCTTTCGGCCAATGGAGTCTCGTCGCGATCCTCATCACTTTGGCCGGCCGCATCGCTCGCGCCCTCGTCCGTCCCGGCTGCGGTCTGCTCCGACCGCTGCCCGCCGCGCCCGCGGCGGCCACCGCGCCGCCCTCGGCGACGCGGCTTGTTTCGATTTTGCGCCGCCGATTCAGAGCCCTCGGCCTCTTTCGCCTGGGGCTCCTCATGCTGTTCGTCGTCCGCCTCGTCGTGCTCGGCAAAGGCCTCGGGCGCGTCGCCTTCCTGCTCGGGGCCCCGGCGCTTGCGGCGGCGGCGCCTCGACCGAGTCCGGTTTTGCTCCTCCGTCTCGACGGTTGCGGTGGTTGCCGCCGCTGGCGGCGGCACCTGGTGATGCGCCCAGTCCATCTGCACCACGGAGCTCTCGCCGCTCCCCGCCTCGGCGGCGGAGGAGCGCTCGATCATGAATTGCGAGACGTGCAAATTCTCGTCCGCCGTCACCGTGATGGGGATCTGGTAGCGCTGCTCGATGTCCTTCAGATGCGCGCGCTTCTGATTGAGGATATAGAGGGCCACATCGACTGCCGTGGTGGCGACGAGCGGCGTCACGCCGTCGGTGATGAGACGGTCCTCCAGCGACCGCAGCACGTCGAGCGCGATCGACTCCACCGAGCGAACGATGCCGGTGCCTTGGCACATGGTGCACGGGCTGGTGGAGCCCTCCAGCATTCCGGGACGCAAGCGCTGGCGCGACATTTCCATCAGGCCGAAATGACTGATGTGGCCAACCTGGATGCGGGCACGATCGTTGCGCAACGACTCCTTGAGCCGCCGCTCGACCAGGCGGCTGTTACGCCGCTCGTCCATGTCGATGAAATCGATGACGATCAGTCCGGCAAGGTCGCGCAGACGCAGCTGGCGCGCGATCTCTTCCGAGGCCTCGAGATTGGTCTTGAGGGCGGTATCCTCGATATTGTGCTCGCGCGTGGCCTTGCCTGAATTGACGTCGACGGCGACGAGGGCCTCGGTCTGATTGATGACGATATAGCCGCCCGATTTCAGCACCACCTGAGGGGAGAACATGGCGGCGAGCTGGCGCTCGACCTGATAGCCGATAAAGACAGGCTCGGGCTCCTTGTAGGGCTTCACGTTCTTGGCATGGCTCGGCATGAGCATGCGCATGAAGTCCTTAGCCTCGCGATAGGCGTCGTCGCCAGCGACCAGGACTTCGTCGATGTCCTTGTTGTAGAGGTCGCGGATCGAGCGCTTGATCAGGCTGCCTTCTTCATAGACGAGGCTGGGCGCCGTCGACTTCAGGGTGAGGTCGCGCACGGTCTCCCACAGCCTGAGCAGATAATCGTAGTCCCGCTTGATCTCGGTCTTGGTCCGCTGCGCGCCGGCGGTGCGGATGATGAGACCCATGCCTTCCGGCACTTCCAGCTCGCCCGCGATCTCGCGCAAGCGCTTGCGGTCGGTAGGATTGGTGATCTTGCGCGAGATGCCGCCACCCCTTGCGGTATTGGGCATCAGCACGGTATAGCGGCCGGCGAGCGACAAATAGGTGGTGAGCGCCGCGCCCTTGGTGCCGCGCTCCTCTTTGACCACCTGCACCAGAATGATCTGCCGGCGGCGAATAACCTCCTGAATCTTATAGGGGCGCCCGCGACGGCGCCTGGCGCGCTCGGGCACCTCTTCGAGCGCGTCCTCCGAGCCGACGGAGTCCACCGTCTCGGCCACCGTCTCGCCATTCGCCTCGACCGTCACCACGCGCTGGCCGACGATCTCGACCGGCTCGGCGTCGTCGTCATCATCCGCCTCCTCCACCGAAGTGACGGTGCTTGAGCGGTCGTCGGCATCGAGGTCGACATCGGATCTTGGCTCGGCCGGCTCGGAAACCTCATGGATGAGGTCGTTCGCTTCCATGACGATGGTCGATCCACCATCGGCTGGATCCATCTCGCTTTCGTCTCTGGGTGCGCCTGCGTCCGCTTCGGCCTCGACAGGGGCCTGGTCTTTGCCGCCGCGCCCCTTCGGCGACGATTCCGGACGTCCCCGGCCGCGTCGGCCGCGCCGCCGCTTCCGTCCCGCCGCCGCCTCATCCTCGGCGGCCTCGGCCGCGCTGGCGCGGCTCTCCTCTTCGGCCTCTGCGTCAAGCAGGGCCTGACGGTCCGCGACCGGAATCTGATAGTAGTCGGGATGAATTTCGGTAAAGGCCAGGAAGCCGTGGCGGTTGCCACCATAGTCCACGAAAGCCGCCTGCAACGACGGCTCAACGCGCGTGAACTTGGCGAGGTAGATATTACCTTTTAGCTGCTTCTTATTCGCGGATTCGTAATCAAACTCCTCTACGCGACTACCCTTTACTACGACGACCCGGGTTTCCTCCGGATGCGCCGCATCGATCAGCATTTTGCTTGGCATGTTGTTTGTTCTCCGCCGCGCTGGCGGGGGACGACGGCGCGTAAGCCTGCCGTGCCGCGAGTGAGCCCGAGCTCAGCGCGCGCTTAAGTTGAATAGACCATGATTCGCTGCGACGAGGCAGAAGAGGCTCGCCATCGGTACCGGGGCCGACCTCGGTCGCGCTCCAGACCTTGGGCGGTCCGGACAGAGTAGTGCTGTGTCCGAGTGTTAGCCCTGTGCCTTGAACCTGCATCGTAAATGTCCAACCCGCGACAGGCGCGAGTATCTGAGTTAAGACTGGATCGGCGATCGTCTCTGACCTGATCGCCAGCTTTCCGCGTCTCGGCCGGTTTTCCTTTCGAGGCCTTACGCGCAAAACAAATGAGTTCCCGGGTCAGTCGCGCTTCTGGAGCGTCCAAACGCCCCGGGGGGCGGTCCAGTGACAGGACCTAATCCTTATTACGGGGTTGGCAGGAGATTTGGCAAGTGTTCCCGTCGTTTCGCCCCCAAAGGGTCACAAGCTTCGCTTAACCACCACGCTTTAGGATTCCGGTAGCCATGGCTGATTTTGGCTGATTCGGCCGGATTCGGGGATCTCTCCAAATGGGTCGCAGGCAGCCTTGGCCAACGCTAAAAGCGGGCGGGTGAGGAAGATGCGAAGAGTCCAAGCTTTTTTGGGGCCCCCACTAGCCTGCGCGGTCCTCTTTGCCCTGTTCGCTTGCGTCGGGATGACGCCCGGCTCGGCCCAGGCGCGCACGCATGAAGCCGTGGCCAAGGACGCAAGGCTCGCAGGCGACCGGACCCGCACGCGCTTCATTGCCGATTTGTCCAAGAAGGTCGGCATCAACGTCTTTTCCCTGTCCGATCCTTACCGCGTCATCGTCGACCTGCCGGATGTCAATTTCCAGATGCCCCCGGGCCTCGGCAGCGAGAGGAGGGGGCTCGTCACCGGCTACCGCTTCGGACTGTTCGCGCCGGGAAAGTCGCGGATCGTCATCGACATGAGCGGCCCATTTCTGGTCGACAAGGCCTTTGTGCTCGAATCGCGGCCCGACCAGCCGGCACGGCTGGTCATCGACCTGGTGCCCACGGATCGCGCGACCTTCGTTGCCAAGCTGAAGGACGCAACGCCGCCACCTCATGCCGTTGGATCGATCCCGCAGCCTAAGCCCCATGCCACGCCGGTGAAGGCCAAGCCCGTGGTGATCCTCGACCCCGGCCATGGCGGCATCGACCCCGGCACGAGCAGCGCCAGCGGCATCACGGAAAAGGAAGTCGTGCTCGCCTTCGCCAAGGCGCTCAAGCGGAAGCTCGAGGAGAAGGGGCAATACGAAGTCCATATGACCCGAGAGAGCGACACCTTCCTCGCCTTGCGCGAGAGGGTTTCATTCGCCCAATCGAAGGGCGCGAATTTGCTGGTATCGATCCACGCCGATTCCTTCCCCAAACAGCCGGCCGAGGCAAAAGGCGCGACGATCTATACCCTGTCCGAGCAGGCCTCGGACGACGAGGCGAAGGAGCTCGCCGCGAAGGAGAACCTCTCCGACGCCATCGCCGGGGTGGATTTACCGAGCGACTCCGATGGCGTGGTGGCGAACATCCTCATCGACCTGGCCCAGCGGGAGACGCAAAACCGCTCGCTCGTCTTCGCCAAATCCGTGGTGGGCGAGATGACGGCCGCCGATTTGCACAAGAAGTCTCTGAAGTCGGCCGGCTTTCGCGTGCTGAAATCGCCGGACGTGCCATCGGTGCTGATCGAGCTCGGTTTTCTCAGTAATCCCGACGACGAGAAGCGTCTCACCTCTCAATCCTGGCGGAGCACCACCGCCGACAAGGTCAGCGCCGCCATCGACGGCTATTTCGCCAAGCGCGTCGCCCGCGGGTCCTTCTGAGTTTTACAAGGCCGACGCCGATCGGCGGACGCGGGCCGAAGGCGGGTGAATTTCGGCTCCCCCAAGCGTTTTGTTGCCATAATGTTGGCTAGGGTTGCCTCACTCCCCCTAGGCGACTAAGAATCGGGGAGGGAACGGGTCTCAAGATGGATATTACGGCTCCTGTTAGGCCGCCTGAACAACGGCGGCGGCGTCGGCGCGGCGGCTTTTTGTTGCGCTTTTTCGGCTTCATGTTCGCCGCAAGCATGATCGTCTTCGTCGCCGTAGCGGCGGCGGCGGCCTTCGTCTTGTGGAAAGTGTCGAAGGAACTGCCGGACTACGAAGTGCTCGCCAAATACGAGCCTCCGGTGATGACCCGCATCCACGCCAGCGACGGGGATTTGATCGCCGAGTTCGCGCGCGAGCGTCGCATCTATGTGCCCTTCAGCGCGATCCCGGAGGGCCTGATCGAAGCCTTCATCTCCGCCGAGGACAAAAATTTCTACCAGCATGGTGGCCTCGATATTCAGGGCATCCTGCGCGCGGCCGTCACCAATCTGAGCAGCATGCAGTCGGGCCGGCGCATGGTCGGCGCTTCCACCATCACGCAGCAGGTGGCCAAGAACTTTCTGCTCTCGAGCGACCAGACCGTCGAGCGCAAGCTGAAAGAGGCGATCCTCGCCATCCGCATCGAGCGCGCCTTCACCAAGGAGCAGATCCTCGAGCTTTATCTGAACGAGATTTATCTCGGCGCCGGCGCTTACGGCGTCGCCGCCGCGGCCCAGACCTATTGGGACAAATCCCTGAACGAGCTCTCGATCGCCGATTGCGCCTATCTTGCCACGCTGCCCAAGGCCCCGACCAACTACAACCCGTTCAAATATCCTGAGCGCGCCATCGAGCGCCGCAACTGGGTGATCGACCGCATGGTCGAGAACGGCTTTGTCACGAGGGAGGAAGGCGAGACGGCGAAGGCCGAGCCGCTCGGCGTGCAGCTCCGCAAGACCGGCCCCCGAATCTTCGCCTCCGAGTTCTTCTCCGAAGAGGTCCGCCGCGAGATCCTCGACCGCTTCGGCGAGGACAAGCTTTATGGCGGCGGCCTGTCCGTGCGTACGACGCTCGACCCGAGGCTGCAACGCATCGCGCGCAAGACGCTGGTCGATGGCCTCGTCGCCTATGATCATCGCCATGGCTGGCGCGGCGTGGTGAAGACGGTCGATCTCGGCGGCGATTGGGGCAAGACCCTCGCCGACATCAAAGTGTGGTCCGATATCGAACCCTGGCGGCTCGCCGTCGTGCTCGAGGCGATCAAGGACCAGGCCACCATCGGCCTGCGCCCGACGCGCACCTCGACCGGCAAGCTCTCCGAGGAGCGCGAGACCGGAGTCATTCCCTACAGCGAGGTGAAATGGGCGAGGCCTCGGCTGAAAAACGGCATGGGTGCCAATCCGAAAACCGTATCCGCGGCGCTCAAGCCGGGCGACGTCATTTATGTCTCGCCGCGCGAGCCCACGGAGAAAGAGCCTGATGTCACCGGGCAGTGGTCGCTCGAGCAGGTGCCGAAAGTTGGCGGCGCCATCGTGGCGCTGGACCCCCATACCGGGCGCGTGCTGGCGCTCGTAGGCGGTTTCAGCTTTGCCGAGAGCCAGTTCGACCGCGCGGTGCAGGCGCATCGCCAGCCGGGCTCCTCCTTCAAGCCGATCATCTACACCACCGCGCTCGACAACGGCTATACGCCGTCGAGCATCATCGTCGACGGTCCAATTTGCGTCAGTCAAGGCAAGGGCATGCCGCAATGGTGTCCGAAAAACTATGAGGCCGGTTCGGCTGCCGGTCCGTCCACCTTGCGCTTCGGTATCGAGCATTCGCGCAATCTGATGACGGTTCGCCTATCCAACGACATGGGCATGCCGATCATCGCCGAATATGCGAGGCGGTTTGGCGTCTATGACAATCTAGTGCCGATGCTGTCCATGTCGCTTGGCGCCGGCGAGACCACGCTACTGCGCATGGTGACCGCCTATGGCATGATCGCCAACGGCGGCAAGCAGATCAAATCGACCTTCATCGATCGGATCCAGGACCGCTACGGTCGCACCGTTTGGCGCCACGACCCCCGGTCCTGCCCCGATTGCGAGGCGCGGGAGTGGAACGGCCAGGGCGAGCCTGAGCTGGTCGACGATCGTCCTCAAATCGTCGATCCGATGTCCGCCTATCAGATGGTGTCGATCATGGAAGGCGTGGTCCAGAGCGGCACCGCGCGGAAGCTCAAGGTGCTGAATAGGCCCATCGCCGGCAAGACCGGCACCACCAACGATGAGAAGGACGCCTGGTTCATCGCCTACACGCCGGATCTCGTGGTTGGCGTCTATATCGGCTTCGACAATCCGTCGCCGCTGGGCCATGGCGAGACCGGTGGCAACGTTTCGGCGCCCGTGGTCCGCGACTTTTTCGAGATTGCGCTGGAAGGCCAACCGCCGATTCCGTTCCGTGCTCCATCCGGCATCAGGCTCGTGCGCGTGAACCACAAGACCGGACTACCGGCGGGCGCGGGGGATCCGAAGGCGATCATGGAAGCGTTCAAGCCGATCCAAGATCCCACCGGCGGCGCGGGCCTCGCTGCTGCCGAGGGAGGCGACCAGACCGTCGATGGCGAGGATTTCAGCCAAGCGGGCGCTGAGCCAGCCGCTCCGGGTCTTATTCCCGGACAGCCGCCTGGACCGCCGCCGAACCCGTTCCCGGCCCCCGGCAATGACCGGGCTTTGACATCGGGCACGGGCGGCCTCTACTAGGAACCGATTTCTCGATATTGGCCGCCAGGGCAAGACCCCGGCGGCTGGTTCAATTATTCCAAGCAGAGGAACAGATGCGCGCTGAAACCGAGGCGGTCGTCGATGACATCAAAGAGTCCCTGACGCTGCTCAGGAGGCATCTTTGACCCCGATCGGGCTAAGAGCCGGCTAGCTGAGCTCGATCGCGAGACCGAAGCACCGAATTTCTGGAACGATTCTCTCCGCGCCCAAGGCCTCATGCGCGAGCGCCAGCAGCTCGAAGCCGCCTTGAGCGGCTTCACGCGTCTCGTGCGCGAGCTGGATGAAAATATCGAGCTGGTGGAGCTTGGCGAGGAGGAGGGCGACGAAAGCGTCATCGCCGAAGCCGAGGCCACGCTGAAGAAGCTGCGGGCCGAAGCGCATAAGCGCGAGGTCGAAGCGCTTCTTTCCGGCGAGGCCGATGCGAACGACAGCTATGTCGAGATCCACGCCGGCGCCGGCGGCACCGAGAGTCAGGATTGGGCGCAGATGCTCGAGCGGATGTATATCCGCTGGGGGGAGGGGCGCGACTACAAGGTCGAGATCATCGGCGAGCATCCGGGAGAAGAAGCCGGCGTCAAATCGGCGACGATCCTGGTCAAGGGCGCCAACGCCTATGGCTGGCTCAAAACGGAGTCCGGTGTGCATCGGCTGGTGCGCATCTCACCCTTCGATTCCAATGCGCGGCGGCACACGAGCTTTGCCTCGGTTTCGGTGTACCCGGCTATCGACGACACCATCGCCATCGAGATCGAGGAGAAGGATGTGCGCGTCGACACCTATCGCGCTTCGGGCGCTGGCGGCCAGCATGTCAACACGACGGACAGCGCGGTGCGGCTGACGCATGTGCCCACCGGCATCGTGGTCCAATGTCAGAACGAGCGTTCCCAGCACAAGAACCGCGCCACGGCCTGGGGCATGCTCAGGGCGCGGCTCTATGATGCCGAGCTCAAGCGGCGGGAGGAGGAGGCACAGGCTCAAGCCGCAGCCAAATCGGAGATCGGCTGGGGCCACCAGATCCGCTCCTATGTGCTGCAGCCCTATCAGCTCGTGAAGGATCTCCGCACCGGGGTGGAAAGTACCAATCCCTCGGCCGTTCTCGACGGCGACATCGATCAATTCATCGAAGCGGCGCTGGCCGAGCGCATCCAAGGCGAACAGAAATCCGCTTAGGCGTCCGCCTCGCGGATGATCGTTACTCGGCGGCGCGGGGGTGCGAGTTGCCCTTGGCGTCGCCCTCAGCCTTGTCGCCCTCCGCCTTAGCGGTGGCCAGGGGATTGTCAGAACGGCGCGACTTGCCTTCGAAATAAGCGCCCTGCTCGATCGCGAGACTTTGGTGATAGATGTCGCCCTCAACATGGGATTGTGCCTGGAGCGTCACGCGCAAACCCCGGATCGAGCCGACCACCCGGCCGCGAACCACGACATCCTCCGCGACCACGCCTCCAGTGATCTGCGATTTCTCGCCAAGGAGCAGCGAGCCGCACTGCACGTCGCCTTGGATGATTCCATCCACCTGGATCTCACCCTTGGAGGTCACGTTGCCGGTGACGGTCAAATCCTCGCCGATGATGGAGGGGACGAGTTTGCTCGGGCCTGAGCTTTTCGGCTGGGCCAAGGGCCGTTCGGCAAAGGGAGAGCTGTCGCTCCCGGGCCGATCGCTCATCCTGTTTATTGGACTGTTTATTGGATCGCTGTCCGTCTCCCGCTCGGGTTTTTTAGTGAACATGGTGGCTCCTCCCGCACAAACGCAACACTGCGGCGCCGAAGGGAGTCCGGTCAGCCGCTCCGATGTGAGAACAAAAGAATCCCAGCAAAGCGTGTTGCGGAGTTTGCCCAGCCAAAAGAAGAGAACTCTGCAACGGCCCTCGGAGCAGGATATCGCCTCGCTCACCGGTTGTCATGAGTCATCTACGGGTCATGGATGGTCTGCCTTGATCTCCTCGCAGCGAGTGGCCACCCCCAAGATGTGCCATGGCAAAGCTGTCGCCATCGGACTTTCCTCCGAGTGGAAGTGCCTTCCTTTAGCCGATATTTCCGCCTCTTATGCCGTTACTCTGGGGGGATATCGAAACAGGGGCCATGAGCGAGCCGAGGCAGCGCTTGTTGCCCATAGCCAAGCCGCTGCTTGAGCTTTTGGGTTCCTTGCGTGCACTGTGCGCGAATGCGCACGAGCGCCTGAAGGTCTATCTGAACCAACCGGGCCTGCGCCGTGCGCTTGAGCGCCTGCGCGCGTCCGCCGACTCGCCCGTACTGCATCGGTTGACCGCGCCTTGGCGAGCCATGTCGAATCCCGACACGGCGAGCGAGCGGATGGCCGGTGCGCTGGTCAAGTTTTCAGAGGGCGGCCGGGCGCTTCTGACCCTGCCGGCCAGAGGCCGGGCCCTCGCCAAGCGCGTGCCCGAGCCGGTCCAAATCGAACTCAGGAAATTGTCGTCGCGCGGCGCCCATGTTTGCCGCGAGATTTTCGCCGGCATTTTGGTTGTCGGGTTGATTGTGATCGTCGGTGGATATGGTCGGCTTAGCCGCGGCCCCATTTCGCTTCCGGGCCTCGTCCCCACCATTGAGGAGGCCATCAACGGGCAGCTTTCCGATCTCCGCGTGAAGGTGGACGACGCGATCCTGCAACGTGCGGCCGACGGCCCCGGCGTGCTGTTCAGGTTACGCAACATCCGGCTGATCGATGTGGACGGTTCAGTGGTGGCGCAAGCACCGCTGGCGGCCATCGGCATGAGCGGTGCGGCGCTCTTGTCCGGCCGCATCGCTCCAGGCAGCGTCGATTTCATCGGTCCGAAGCTTTTATTTTATGCCTCCGACAACGGTCTAACCTTGAGCTTCTACCGGCCGTCGGAGACAGACACCGAACCCCTTGTTCCCCAGACGCCCGCGGAGGGCGGAGCCGCCGCGCCCGAGGCGCTGCAACCGGTGCCGGGCGAAAGCGTCATCGCCAAACGCGTGATGCCGCAACTGCCCCAACCGCCGGGCACAAGTCCGGGACCTCGGCTCGATGTGACGAACACCATCGCCGAGGTGTTCGAGCGCGCCCGGCGCGGCAACACCTCCTATCTCACCCGCTTTGGCGTGAAGGATGCCCAGGTGGTTCTGAGCCAAGGTGGCGACGAGACCCTGTGGCAGGTCCCCGACTTCTCCATCGATCTTGAGCACAAGAATCAGCGCAGCATTCTCGTCGGCCAAGCCAGTGTCGCCTCGACGAAGGGCGATTGGCAGCTGGAGTTCCGCACCGAGCAACGCCCCAAGCGCCAAAGCTTGAGTATCACCGCGCTGATCCAGGACCTTGTTCCCGCCGGCATTGCCGCGAATCTGTCCGGCATGAAGGCGCTGCAGGCTCTCGACCTGCCGGTCACCGGCGAAACGCAGGCGGAACTCACCACCGACGGCAAGTTTCTCTCAGGCGAAGCCAATCTGGAACTGGGGCGGGGCTATATCACACCGCCCTGGGATACAGAGAATCCGATGGCGATCGATGAGGGCAATTTACACTTGCGCTATTTCAAGCGGAACCGCGTGGTCGAGATCGAACCCTCGACGCTCAAATGGGGCAACAGCCATGCCACCATCAGCGGCGAATTCCGGGGCCGTGAGGACGATCATGGATCGCCGTCCTGGACCTTCAAATTGAAGGCCGACGACGCCGTGCTCGCCGCCGAGTATGGCCTCGCGCCAATCAAGGTGGATGAGTGGTCGGCGGTAGGTACGGTGACCCCTGGCGCCGGGCGCCTGACGCTTTCCCGCTTTGTCATTCGGTCGGGCGAGGCGTCGATCGAGCTTGCCGGCAGCGTGGTCGATGCGCCGGATTCTCCGGAGGTGCGTTTGACGGGCGTGGTCAGTCCCATGTCGCTCGATGTACTGAAACAGTTTTGGCCGAAATTCCTTGCCGGTGACGCACGGAAGTGGGCGCTGGAGAGTGTGCATGGCGGGCAGGTATTGGGGGGCAAGGTCGATATCTCCCTGCTCCCAGGCGAACTCGCGCGCATCGAGAGCGGGGGGGAGCCCGCACCGGAGGCGGTGAATGTTGAGGTCGATTTTGCCGGGATGAGTATCGACTACATCGCAAAGATGCCGCCGATCCTGACCGGTGGCGCCAAGCTGAAAGTGTCCGGGATTTCCTTCTCCGTCGACATTCCGGAGGCCAAGGTCGTGCTCCCCGCGGGCGAGGAGATTGCCCTGAGGGACGGCCGCTTCTACATCCCGGACCTGCGCTCGGACCCCCAGCAGGGCGAGATCACCTTCAACGCGAATGGCCCGACCGCGAATGTGCTGAAGCTGCTCGACCACGAACCTCTCGGCTACATGCAGACCGTCGGCCTCAAGCCGGAATATTTCGGCGGCACGGCCGAGGGCAGTTTCGTGGTGAATTTGCCGATGCGCGAGGATCTCGAATTCGAGCACATCACGCTTCGCGGCGCCGCGCGGCTGAACGATGCCATCGCCTCCAATGTTCTCGGCAAGATCGATGTCGAAGGCGGCACTCTCGATGTGAACGTCACCGAGCAGGCCATGGACGTGCGTGGCGGCATTCTCATCAAGGGTGTGCCGGCGGAACTGTCATGGCAACGCATTTTCGATCAACCCGACGAGAACCAGCCCCCGATCAAGGTCAGCGCGACCCTTGACGAGCCGGCGCGCGAGGTGCTCGGGCTGAAGGTCTCCCACCTCGTTCGGGGGCCGGTGCCGACGACCATCTCGATCGCGCGCAACGCGGGAGGCGTTCAAGGGTTGAGCATGCAAGCCGACCTTACCCAAGCCCAGCTCGTCTTCGGCAATATGGGATGGACCAAGGCGCCCGGCCGCGCCGCCACCGCTCAGTTCAACGTGGTTCAGGCCGTGGACGGTTCGACCGACCTCACGGACTTCAAGATCCTCGGTGATGATATCGCTATCGACGGCTCGATCTCACTCGACCCCGAGCAGCGTCTCAAATCCTTCTATTTCTCCGACTTCTCCTTCGACATCCTCACCCACATGGAGATCACCGCCACGGTGGGCGAGGGGAATGTGCTTGAGGTCGACGCTCACGGCCCGAGCTATAATGGCAAGCAGTTCTTCCAATCCTTGTTCTCGGCCGGCCAGCTGGTCGAGAATGCCGAGGCGCGCGATCCCTTCGGCGTCGACCTTACGGCCCGGCTCGGCACCGTGGTCGGCTTCTACGACACCACCCTCAGCGATGTCCGGGTCACGCTGAAGAAGCGCAATGGCCGGCTCGTGGCCCTTGACGCCACCGGCGAGCTCCACGGCCGGAACCCGGTCGCGGTCAAGCTGGAGGACAGCAGTGCTGGCCGTATCATCCACGCGGAATCACGCGATGCCGGTTCCGCCTTTCGCTTGATCGGCTTCTATCCCAAGGTGGATGGCGGCGAGGCCTCGCTCGAGGTCAATCTCGATGCGGGCGGAGCGGGGACGAAGTCGGGGACATTGTGGGCGCGAAACTTTGCCGTGCTCGGCGATTCGGTGGTGAGCGACGTGCTGACCGATCCGCAATCGAGTGCGGCCTTGGGTGGTATGAAGAGGGAGACCCGGCAGTCCCGCATCGCCTTCGACCAGTTGCGCGCGCCCTTCTCCGTGGGCAATGGCGAGTTTCAGCTCAACGACGCCTACATAAACGGCCCGGCGCTTGGCGCCACCATGCGCGGTCGCGTCAACTTCAAGACCCAGACCGTCAATCTTGGCGGGACCTATGTGCCTCTCTACGGCCTGAACTCGGCTCTCGGCGCCATCCCGATCCTGGGCAACATCTTCGTTGGGCGCGAGGGAGAGGGCGTCGTCGGCATCACCTTCGCCATTCAGGGGCAGCTCACCGATCCGAACGTGCTCGTCAATCCGATCTCCGTGGTAGCACCCGGAATCTTCCGCCAGATCTTCGAGTTCAGAGGGCAGAACTCGGCCGCGACGTCGGCGCCCACCACCGCTCCATCCGATTTCGGCACCTCCGCGCGCTAAAGGCGTTGCGGCTCAGACCGGCCGGATCAGCGCGTGCCGCTTCTTGCCGAGCGAAAGCTTGATGACCCCCTCCGGCGTCAGGTCGGCGAGGGTGAGCAGCCGCTTCTCGTCGGTGACCGGCTTGTCATTCACCTTTAGCCCGCCGCCTTTGATTTGGCGGCGTGCCTCGCTCGTGGACGCCACGAAGCCGACATGCACATTGGCCGAGAGCACGCCCACGCCCCTTTTGAGTTCGGCGCGGGGCAGCTCGAAGGTTGGCAGCGTTGCCGCGATCGTGCCTTGCTCGAAAGTTGCCCGCGCCGTGGTCTCGGCCCGGTCGGCGGCCTCGCGGCCATGAAGCAGCGCGGTTGCTTCCGTGGCGAGGGTCTTCTTCGCCTCGTTCAACTCCGCCCCTTCGAGCTTCGACAGCTTGTCGATCTCCTTGAGCGGTAGTTCGGTGAACAGCTTGAGGAAGCGCTCGACATCGACGTCTTCGGTGTTGCGCCAATATTGCCAATAATCGTACGGGCTGAGCATGTCGGGGTTGAGCCAGACCGCGCCCGACGCCGTCTTGCCCATCTTGGCGCCCGAAGCGGTGGTGAGCAGAGCGGTGGTGAGTCCGAACAGCTCGATGCCGTCGGTGCGGCGCCCGAGCTCGATGCCGTTGACGATATTGCCCCATTGATCCGACCCGCCCATCTGCAAGCGGCAGCCGAACCTCCGATAAAGCTCGAGGAAGTCGTAAGCCTGGAGCACCATGTAGTTGAATTCGATGAACGACAGCGGCTGCTCGCGCTCCAGGCGGAGCTTCACCGAATCGTAGGAGAGCATGCGGTTGACGCTGAAATGGCGGCCATAGTCCTGGAGGAAATCGATATATTTGAGCTCATCCAGCCAATCGGCGTTGTTGATCAGGAGCGCATCGGTCTCGCCCTCGCCGAAGCTGATGAATTTCCCGAACGCCGACTGAATGCCGGCGACATTGGCGGCGATCTCGGCGTCGTTCAGGAGCTTGCGCGCTTCGTCCTTGCCCGAGGGATCGCCGACCTTGGTGGTGCCGCCGCCGATCAACACGATCGGCCGGTGGCCCGCCTGCTGCAATTTGCGCAGCATCATGATGCCGAGCAGATTGCCGACATGCAGGCTCGGTGCGGTGCAGTCGAAGCCGATATAGCCGGTGATGCGGTCGGTTTTGGCGAGCTTGTCGAGGGCCGCCTCGTCGGTCACCTGGTGTACATAACCACGGGACTTAAGCTCGTTCAGGAACTCCGATTTGGTGGTGCTCATGCTGGGCCGGCGGCGGGTTGCAGATGAACAGGCTGTGGCAGGGCTGCCTGTCGCAGGCGAGCCTGTCGCAGGCGAGCCTGTAACAGGTTTGAACGGGAATTGCACCGAAGGAGATTGGGGTTGAGCCCGAACCAGTTTGGATTTCAGTCCGCTGAGGTTGACAGTGGATCCGCGCCGGCTCGGGCAAATCCTCCAGAGGGAAAGGTAGCGAAGCTAAGCCGCGGACTCGCGCTTCTTCCGCTTGCCGAGGCGCTTGTCGAGATAGGTGTCGACCACTTCCATCAACCCCTCCATGCGGGCCTCGAAAAAGTGGTTCGCGTCGGGGACGATGGCGTGCTCGATGACGATGCCCTTCTGCGTCTTGAGCCGATCCACGAGGCCGCGCACGGACTCCGTCGGCACCACGCGATCCTTGGCGCCATTCACCATCAGCCCGGATGAGGGGCAGGGCGCAAGGAAGGTGAAGTCGTAGAGATTGGCGGGTGGCGCCACGGAGATGAAGCCTTCGACCTCCGGACGCCGCATCAGCAGCTGCATCGCGATCCAGGCGCCGAAGGAGATACCCGAGATCCAGCAGGAGGGCGCGTCGGCATTATAGGCCTGCATCCAGTCGAGCGCGGTGGCGGCGTCGGCCAATTCGCCCGGTCCGTTGTCGAACAGCCCCTCGCTCCGTCCAACCCCGCGGAAGTTGAAGCGCAGCACCGAGAAGCCACGCCGCTGAAAGGCGTAATACAGGTGATAAACAATCTGATTATTCATGGTGCCGCCGAACTGCGGATGGGGATGCAGGATGAGTGCAACCGGGGCGTTCGGGGCGGGGTTATGGTGGTAGCGGGCTTCGATCCTGCCCGCGGGGCCGCTAATATTCACTTCAGGCATGAAATGCTGACCTCAAACGACGTTATGTCGCGGCGAGAAGGAGGGCTGGAAGTCTGGAGGCGGCCAGCGGACCGCCGCAAACCTTGACTCTGCTGCCCAGGAAACCTATACACAACCAAGATTTAGAACTGTTCCAAACAACATGGCGTCCGGCTTTGTTTGGCACAATCTTCAGCCTCGGGCCGCGCTTCATAGCACGCGCGATGGGGGCTCGCGCAAGCGCTAACCGGCGGTCCCGGGGCCGCGAGCTGCTAGAGGCATGACCATCCGCTCCTATCTTGACTATAACGCCACGGCACCGCTCAGGCCCGAAGTGCGCGACGCCATGGTCGCCAGTTTCGAGATCTTCGGCAATCCGTCCTCCGTTCATGGCGAGGGGCGAGAGGCGAGGGCGTTGGTGGAGAATGCGCGGGCAAAAGTGGCCGCGCTTGCCGGCGCCCGCCCGGAAGAGGTGATCTTCACCAGCAGCGGCAGCGAGGCCAATGCCTTGGCGCTCGCCGCTCCGGCCGCCCAAGCGTGGCAGTGCTACATCTCGGCGGTGGAGCATCCGTCGGTCCTTGCCGGCGGCTGCTTCTACCCTGAGAGCACGACCCGCATTCCCGTCACCGGCGACGGTCTGGTCGATCTCGACGCGCTTGCGGCCGAGCTTGCGGAACCCCATCTTGGAGGATGGCGGCCCTTCGTCTCGCTGATGGCGGCGAACAACGAAACTGGCGCGATCCAGCCGGTGGCCGCCGCGGCCGAGCTCGTTCATGCGGCGCATGGCCTCCTGCACACGGACGCCGTGCAGCTGGCCGGCAAGCTGACCCTCGATTTTGGCGCGCTCGGCGCCGACATGATGAGCCTGTCGGCGCATAAGATCGGCGGCCCCAAGGGCATTGGCGCCCTGATCTTGCGCCAAGGCGTTTCGGTCGAGCCCCTGATCAAGGGCGGCGGACAGGAGCTGAGGCGCCGCGCCGGCACCGAGAATGTCGCCGGCATCGCCGGCTTCGGCGTGGCGGCGGAGCTTGCCGCGGCGGAATTGGACAAGGTGGCGGGGATCGCCAAGCTTCGCGACGAATTGGAAAAAAGGGCGCTCGCCATCGCGCCCGATGCCGTGGTGCTGTCGAGCCGGGTCGAGCGCTTGCCCAATACCAGCTGCATCGCGGTCCCCGGCACCAGGGCCGAGACGCTCGTCATCGGGCTCGACCTCGCCGGAGTGGCCGTGAGCGCTGGCAGCGCCTGCTCCTCGGGCAAGGTCGAGGCATCGCATGTGCTGAGCGCCATGGCGGTGCCGCCGGAGATCGCCCAAGGGGCAATCCGGGTGAGCCTTGGTTACGGCAGCGAGGTAGCCGATATCGAGCGCTTCCTCGCCGCTTGGAGCGAGATGATCAAGCGGCTGAAACAGCGCCAAGAGGCGGCTTAGGCCGCGAGAAGAAAGAGGCGGCTTAGGCCGCGAGAAGAAAGAGGCGGCTTAGGCCGCGAGAAGAAAGAGGCGGCTTAGGCCGCGAGACGAGATGAGGCGGCTTAGGCCGCGATGACGATGAGGAATTTGGAGTAGGGCCATGCCGGCAGTGCAAGAGACAGTCGCCCGCGTTCGCGAGATCGACGTCGATAAATATAAATACGGCTTCGTCACCGACATCGAATCGATCAGGGCCCCGAAGGGTCTGAGCGAGGAGGTCGTTCGCTTCATCTCGGCCAAGAAGAAGGAGCCGCTGTGGATGCTCGAGTGGCGGCTCGAGGCCTATCGCCGCTGGCTCACCATGCAGGAGCCGAAATGGGCCAACGTCCACTACCCCAAGATCGATTTCCAGGATCTCTATTTCTATTCGGCGCCGAAGAGCACCGAGGGGCCGAAGAGCCTGGCGGATGTCGATCCCGAGCTGCTCGAGACTTACGCCAAGCTTGGCATCCCGCTGAGGGAGCAGGAGGTGCTTGCCGGCGTCAAGGGCGCGCCGCGCGTGGCGGTCGACGCCGTGTTCGACTCAGTCTCGGTGGTCACCACCTTCAAGGAGGAACTGGCAAAGGCCGGCGTCATCTTCTGCTCGATCTCGGAGGCGGTGCAGAACCACCCCGAGCTGGTACGCAAATATCTGGGCTCGGTCGTCCCCATCACCGATAATTACTACGCCACCCTCAACTCGGCGGTGTTCTCGGATGGGTCGTTCGTCTACGTGCCGCCCGGCGTCCGCTGCCCGATGGAGCTCTCCACCTATTTCCGCATCAATGCGGAGCAGACCGGCCAGTTCGAGCGGACCCTGATCATCGCCGACAAGGGCGCCTATGTCAGTTATCTCGAAGGCTGCACCGCGCCCATGCGCGATGAGAACCAGCTCCACGCCGCCGTGGTCGAGCTTGTCGCTCTCGACGATGCCGAGATCAAATATTCCACGGTGCAGAACTGGTATCCCGGCGACAAGAATGGCAAGGGCGGCATCTACAATTTCGTCACCAAGCGTGGCGACTGCCGCGGCAAGAACAGCAAGATCTCCTGGACCCAGGTTGAGACCGGTTCGGCCATCACCTGGAAATACCCTTCCTGCATTCTGCGCGGCGACGGCAGCCGCGGCGAGTTCTATTCGATCGCCATCTCCAACGGCTATCAGCAGGTGGATTCCGGCACCAAGATGATCCATCTCGGCCGCGACACGTCGAGCCGCATCATTTCCAAGGGCATCGCCGCCGGCCGTTCCAACAACACATATCGCGGCCTCGTCTCGGCCCATCGCCGCGCGGCGAATGCCCGCAACTTCACCAATTGCGACTCGCTGCTGATCGGCGACAAATGCGGCGCCCATACCGTGCCCTATATCGAAGCCAAGAACGCGTCGGCGACCTTCGAACATGAGGCGACGACCTCAAAGATTTCCGACGACCAGCTGTTCTACTGCCTGAGCCGCGGGCTCTCGGCGGAGGAGGCGGTGGCGCTGATCGTGAATGGCTTCGTTCGCGACGTGTTGCAGCATCTGCCCATGGAGTTCATGGCCGAGACGCAAAAGCTGATCTCTATCTCGTTGGAGGGAAGCGTTGGCTAACGCACCAATCATCGACGGCGATTTGGATGCCATGTCTCGCGAGCAGTTGCTCAAGGAGATCAGACGCTTGCGCGCCGGTATCAGGCGGCACCGAGACGCGACGGGTCACGATTTGTGCTGGTACCACCCCAAGCTTTGGGCGCTGCTGCCGGAAACGACCGACCCATTGCCCGCCGTTCCGACCTGGTCGGAGTTCCTAGCCGGCTGCATCAAATACCGCCGCGATTTGGACAAGGCGCTCCCTGGCCGGGTTCAGTCGGTTGGAGAGTATCAGGGCGAAAATCAGCCAAATGATTCAGGACCAAGGGATTAGAAAGAAGTCGTAATGCTTGAAATCAAGAATTTGCACGTCAATGTCGGTGGCCGCGAGATCCTCAAAGGTCTCGATCTCGAGCTGCCCCAGGGCCAGGTGCACGCCATCATGGGTCCCAACGGCTCTGGCAAATCAACGCTCGCTTATGTGCTGGCGGGCAAGGACGATTACGAGGTTACGGCCGGCACCGTCACCTGGAACGGCCGGGATCTGCTCGCGCTCGATCCGAGCGCGCGCGCGGCTGCCGGCGTGTTTTTGGCCTTCCAATATCCAATGGAGATCCCGGGCGTCGCCACCATCACCTTCCTGCGCACCGCCACCAACGCGGTGCGGAAGGCGCGCGGCGAGCCAGAACTGTCGACGCCCGACTTCCTGCGAGTGCTGAAGGAGAAGGCGGCCGAGCTCAAGATCGACATGGACATGTTGAAGCGCCCCCTCAATGTCGGTTTCTCCGGCGGCGAGAAGAAGCGGAACGAGATCCTGCAAATGGCGCTGCTTGACCCCGCGCTCTGCGTGCTGGACGAGACCGATTCCGGTCTCGACATCGATGCCGTGCGCATCGTCGCCGAAGGCGTGAACGCGCTCCGGTCGCCGGAGCGGTCCATGCTTGTCATCACCCACTACCAGCGGCTGCTCGACTACATCGTGCCCGACCGGGTGCATGTGCTGTCGGACGGCCGCGTCGCGCGTTCCGGCGGGCCTGAGCTTGCGCTTGAGCTGGAACGCAGCGGCTACGCCGAATTCGACGAAGCCGCAGCGTAAGGAAGGCCGAGCAATGGAACTTCCGGTCAAGCAATTCCAGACCAGAGCCGAGCAGGCCTATCTCGACCTGTTCAAAACGGCCGAGCAGGCCCTTCCTGGCGCCGGCAACCCGTGGACCGCGGATCTCCGGGCCAAGGCCATCGACGCCTATGCCGCGCTCGGCCTGCCGCATCGCCGGGTCGAGGCGTGGAAATACACCGACCTCCGCTCGCGTCTGGTCGAGGCTCTGCCGCTTTCCCGCGCCACCGGCATGGCGCTCGCTCCGGCGGAGCTTGAGCGGGCCCTTGGCCGCGGGATCGCGACGCTGCCCGCCTACCGGCTGGTCATGCTCGATGGCGAACTGAGGGCCGATCTGTCCGATATTGCCGAGCTGAAGGCCGCCGGGATCGAACTCGTGTCGCTGACCGAGGCCTTGCAGAAGCCGCCAAGCTGGCTGAAGCAATCGCTCGGCCAAATCAATCACCAAGACCGCGATCCGATCGTTGCCCTCAATCTCGCGCTGATGAGCGGTGGCGTGGCCATGCGCGCGGCCAAGGGCCTCACCCTCGACAAGCCAGTCCACCTCATTCATCTCGACGCCGGCACCGATCCTGCCAGCGTGTTCACCCGCAATATCGTTCTCCTCGAGGACGGCGCCTCGCTCACCCTGCTGGAAAGCTACGGCAGCCTCGGGGGGAGGGACGTCCAGCGGAACGCGGTGACGGAGGTCCAGGTCGGCGACAAAGCGAGCCTCAATCATTTCAAGCTGCAGCGCGAAGCCGAGGAGGCCTTCCATCTCGGCACCTGGCTGGTCAAGCTCGGGACCGACGCCCGCTACCATGCCTTCCAGTTTTCGACCGGCGCCGTGCTTTCGCGCAATCAGGTCTATGCCGCCTTTGCCGGCGAGGGGTCGGCGTTCGAGCTGTCCGGCGCCCTTCTGATGCGTCACCACCAGCATTGCGACACGACGCTCGTGATCGAGCATCTCGTCCCGCGCTGCTCCAGCCGCGAGCTGTTCAAGGCCGTGCTCGACAATGAGGCGCGCGGCGTGTTCCAGGGCAAGATCATCGTCTCGCCCGGCGCCCAAAAGACCGACGGCAAGCAGATGGTGCAGGCGCTCCTGCTGGCGGAAGGCGCCGAGTTCGATTCGAAGCCCGAGCTTGAGATCTTCGCCGATGATGTGGTCTGCGGCCACGGCTCGACCTCGGGCCAGATCGACGAGGACCTTCTGTTCTATCTCGAAGCCCGCGGCATTCCCGAAGCGGAGGCCCGCGCGCTCTTGATCCAAGCCTTTGTCGGCGAGGCGTTGGAGTGCATCGAGCATGAGGGGCTTCGCGACGCCTTGTCGAGGGCGTCAGCCGAATGGCTGGGCGTCAGTTTCGATTGACGGCGGAGAGCACATGACGATCCTGCCGAAGTCCATGACCACCGAGATCGCAAGGGCAGCCCCTTACGACGTAGACGCCATTCGCGCCGACTTCCCCATACTGTCGCGCAAGATCCACGGCCAGCCCCTCGTCTATCTCGACAACGGCGCCTCGGCACAGAAGCCGAAAGCCGTGCTCGACACCATCCAACGCGCTTGTGCCGAGGACTACGCCAACGTCCATCGCGGGCTGCACTATCTGAGCAACCTCTCCACCGCCAATTTCGAGAAGGCGCGGGAAACGGTGCGGCGCTTCCTCAACGCCCGCTCCGACGCCGAGATCATCTTCACCCGCAACGCCACCGAGGCCATCAACCTCGTCGCCGGCTCCTATGGCGGAACCCATATCGGCGAGGGCGATGAGATCGTGCTCACGATCATGGAGCATCATTCCAACATCGTGCCCTGGTATTTTCTGAAAGAACGCCACGGCGCCGTGCTGAAATGGGCGCCGGTGACCGATGCGGGCGAGTTTCCGCTCGACAAATTCGAGGCCCTGCTCGGTCCCCGCACCAAGATGGTCGCCATCACCCAGATGTCGAACGTGCTCGGCACCATCGTGCCGATCAAAGAGGTGGTGCGCATGGCGCATGAGCGCGGCATCCCGGTGCTGGTCGATGGCGCCCAAGCGGCCGTGCACCTTCCCGTCGACGTGCAGGACCTCGACTGCGACTTCTATGCCTTCACCGGGCACAAGCTCTATGGGCCGACCGGCATCGGTGTGCTCTACGGCAAGAAGGAGCTGTTGGAGGCGATGCCGCCCTATCAAGGCGGCGGCGAGATGATCGGCACGGTGACCACCGACCGCATCACCTATGCGGGCCCGCCCCACAGATTCGAGGCCGGCACCCCGGCCATCGTGCAGGCAATCGGGCTCGGCGCTGCGATCGACTACGTGGAAAGCGTCGGGCGCGAGCGGATCAGGATCCACGAGGACGCGCTCCTGGCCTATGCCATGGAGCGCATCGGCGAGCTGAATTGCCTCCGCATCTTCGGCCGCGCCAAGGACAAGGGCGCGATCATCTCCTTCGAGATGGAGGGCGCCCACGCCCATGATGTGAGCACGATTCTCGACCGCTATGGCGTCGCGGTCCGGGCCGGCACCCATTGCGCCGAGCCGCTTTTGGCCCGTTTTGGGGTCACCTCGACCGCGCGCGCCTCGTTCGCCATGTATAATACGGTTGAGGAAGTCGATAGACTGGTCGAAGCGCTACACAAAGCGCGCGAAATGTTTGCCTAAACGGAAGCGTGGAAATGACTGAAAAGATTCAAGATCAGGACGATCGGGCGGCTCTCCCGGAGGCCTCGCCTGAGGTCCCATCCGCCGGAGCGGCCGAGACGTTGTCCGCGCCGGCTCCGGCCAGCGCAGACGCCGGGGCGCCGGCTCCCATGACACCGGAACACGACCAGCTCAATCAGGATCTCGTGGCGGCCTTGAAGACGGTCTTTGACCCGGAGATTCCCGTCGATATTTACGAGCTGGGGCTGATCTATCGGCTCGAGGTCGATGACGAGCGCAATATCGAGGTGGATATGACCTTGACCGCCCCCGGCTGCCCCGTGGCGGGCGAGATGCCGGGCTGGGTGGAGAATGCCATCTCGGCCGTCCCCGGCGTTGGCGCGGTGAAGGTGAACCTCGTCTTCGACCCGCCTTGGGATATGAGCCGGATGTCCGACGAAGCGCGGCTCGCCCTGAACATGTTTTAGGTCGAGGGTCCCGACCCTTAGGGTCTTGACCCTTGGGGTCTTGACCCCGCCCCAATGCCAACCCAGATTTGAGCCATGAGCACCCGTACCGCACCCAAAGTCATTACCCTCACAGATGCCGCCGCCGAGCGCATTCGCTCGCTGCTGGCTGCTTCTGGCGGCGATGCTGCTGCCTTGCGCGTTGGCGTGAAGAAGGGCGGCTGCGCCGGCATGGAATACACCATGGAATATGTGGCGGGGCGGAACCCCCTCGACGAGCTGGTCGAGGACAAGGGCGTCCGTGTCCTGATCGACCCGACCGCGGTCCTGTTCCTGCTCGGCACCGAGATGGACTACACGACCGGCCGCTTGAGCTCCGGCTTCGTCTTCAACAATCCGAACCAGACGAGCGCCTGCGGCTGCGGCGAGTCGGTGGAGCTTACGCCGGCCACCACAGCGAGCCGCGAAGGCGCCCGCGACAGCTAGTCCGAGTTCCCTCACGACGTGGCCGGGCTTGACCCGGCAATCCAGTCCATTGGAGGGGTTCGCCGCGTCGGGCCACAACAACATGGATGCCCGGATCAAGTCCGGGCACGACGGTTCAATTGACGTGAATTCTGCCCTAGTCGAGGGGGCGCACGGAGCGCGTCATGAAGGCCGGAACGTGCTCGCCCATGCCGCGCTCAGAACTCCGAGATGCACGCGGTGGTTTGGACTCGGACCGGTGCGCGGGCTTGCCCTCTTGCGTCTTGGCGATGGGATCCCGATCGTTGGAACGCCTGGCCTGTGGCGCTGGACTTAGAGGCTGGTGGACAGGTTTGGCCGTCTTGAGCGGCTGTGCCGGCTCCTGCCTCTCCTGACGCTGAGGCTGACCGCTCGCGGCGCGATCCTTCGCTTGAGCCTCGGGCCCAGCCTGCGGCGCCCTTTGCGGGCCGGGTCCGCTGCGCCTCGAGCGGGAGCCGCGCTTGCGGCGCCCATTGGAGCGGGCGCGGTCGTCCTCGGCGGGTTGGGTCAATTCATCCGCGCTGGGCTTGCCGTCGAGCCAAGGAATGTCCTGGCGGAGCAAGTTCTCGATGGCCTTGAGCGCCTTGAAGTCCTTGGGCGTGACCAGGGTGGCGGCGAAGCCTTCGCGGCCGGCGCGCCCGGTGCGCCCGATCCGGTGGATGTAATCCTCTGGGTGGATCGGGACGTCGTAATTGAAGATGTGGCTCACGTCGGGGATGTCGAGGCCGCGCGCGGCGACGTCACTCGCGGCGAGGAAGGCGATAGAGCCATTGCGGAAGGCATCGAGCGTCGCCGTCCGTTGATGCTGGTCCAGATCGCCGTGCAAGGCGCCGACATTGAAACCGTGACGGAGCAGCGAGCGGTGTACGATGCCCACGTCCTTCTTGCGATTGCAGAAGATGATCGCGTTCTTGACGCTGACTTCCCGCATCAGCGCGCGAAGCGCTTCGCGTTTGCCGGCGGCATCGTCGGGCGCCTTTTTCAGGCGCTGCACGATGGTGGTGGCCGCAGTGGATTGCGGCTCGATCTCGATGCGCTCCGGTTGGTGGAGGAACTTGTCGGCGAGGCGCTGGATCTCCGACGGCATCGTGGCCGAGAAGAACAGGGTCTGGCGCGTGAAGGGAAGAAGCTTGCAGATGCGCTCGATGTCGGGGATGAAGCCCATATCGAGCATGCGGTCGGCCTCGTCGATGACGAGGATCTCGACGCCGTTGAGCAGGAGTTTGCCGCGGCCGAAATGATCGAGCAAGCGGCCGGGCGTGGCGATCACCACGTCGGCGCCGCGATCGAGCTTGCGGTCCTGCTCATCGTAGGACACCCCGCCGATCAGAAGCGCCACGGTGAGATTGTGGTTCTTGCCCAGAATTTCGAAGTGCTCGGCCACCTGAGCCGCGAGTTCGCGCGTGGGCTCCAGGATCAGCGAGCGCGGCATGCGGGCCCTGGCCCTGCCGCGCTCAAGCCGGGTGAGCATGGGCAGGACGAAGGACGCGGTCTTGCCGGTGCCGGTCTGGGCGATACCGAGCACGTCACGGCCGGTAACGGCGTGCGGCACGGCCTGCGCTTGAATGGGAGTGGGAGTATCGAATCCTGCCGCTGTAACAGCGGACAAAACCTTTGGACTTAAGCCAAGATCTGAAAAGCTCATGCGTTAGTCAAACAATCGCGGGCCTAATAGCACCACGCGCGTTTCTTTCTTTATCGAGAGCATAACTGCTGCAATGATTCGTGCAGCCCATGCAAGATACACCTAAAGCAAAGTGGCTGATTAGCCCCCATATGCTTCCTTCCAAATAAGGGGCCCGGACAACCTGCGCAAGGGGCAAAAGGCCGCTTTCCGGAGGTTGGAGGCCCTTCTGCCACTCTATTCCTTCTCGCCAGGGCTTTCGGCACCGTCGGGCGGAGGGCCATCGAGGCTCTTCGGCGGCGTCTTTTCCATGGAATAGGCGCCAGGCTCCCCCGCCTTGACGAATAACAGGATGTCTTTGTCCGCATCGAAGTCGTAACCGCTCACGACGAGGATGATCTGATTGTCCTTATCCTCCTCGGCGTCGATCTCGATCGAGGCATTGGGCAAATTCTGATCGTTGACCTCCTTGATCGGGACGGTCTTGACCACGCTGGGAACTGGACTGTCGTCGGAGAGAGAGAGCCATTGGAGGAAGACCCGGGCGCCGAATTCTCCGCCGCTGTCGGTCATGACCACGCAGGCGCGATAGAGGCCGCCTTGCTCGCCCGCCGACCACGACCCGCCAGTGACCACGTCGGCGACCTCAGGCGGAACGCTTTCGACCAGCTTGGCATCGTCGTTCGCCGTGGCGGGAGCGATGAAGGCGAGCGAAAAAGAGAGGAGGGCGGCGCCGCGGAGGATGGTTCTGAGCATCATTGGTTCCCTGGATCTTCAAGCCGTTGCCGGCGGCGGCGTCAAAGCCGCTTCACCCGTCGAGCTATAGAGTATGGCATCCCATTGTGACAGAGTGTGAGCCCTTCGTCCTTGGCCGAGCGCCAGTGAGGGACAGCGACGGAGAGAGTGCAGATGCAGGATTATGCCGAGGTCGTGGTCAAGCCACCGCTGTTGTTCGCGGGCGCGCTGCTCATCGGTTGTCTGTTGAGCTGGCTCATTCCAATCGGCCCCGGCCTTGGCGCGGCGAACGGGCGGGCTCTTGCCGTGGGCGGAAGTCTGGCGTTGGCGGGCCTTGCTCTCGGCGTGCTCTCGATCCGCGAGTTCCGGCGTGCCGGCACGAGTGTGGTTCCCGGCGAGCCATCGACCACGCTCCTCGAAACCGGCCCTTACCGGTTCACCCGGAACCCGATCTATATCGGCCTCGTCATCCTCTATTTCGGCTTGGCCATCGTGCTGACCAGCGCCTGGATGCTGGTGCTGCTGCTCCCGGTGTTGATCGTCCTGCAACGGGGCGTGGTCGAACGCGAGGAGGCCTATCTCAAGACCAAGTTCGGCGACGCCTATCGCCAATATCAGGCCCGCATGCCCCGCTGGCTGTGAGCGCGACGGGAGCTCAGATATCCAGTTCGTCCGGCCTGGCGAACTCGGCCCGCTCCTGGATGAAGCGGAAACGGGCTTCCGGCTTGTTGCCCATCAGCTGATCGACGGTCTCTGTGGTTACATTGCGGTCGTCCTCTTCGATCTTGACCCTGAGCAGGGTGCGGACGCTGCGGTCCATGGTCGTCTCTTTGAGCTGCTTCGGCATCATCTCGCCCAAGCCCTTGAAGCGGGAAATCTCGACTTTGCCCCTGCCGTTGAACTCCGATTTGAGCAGTTCGGCCTTGTGGGCGTCGTCGCGGGCATAGAAGGTCTTGGCGCCCTGGCTCAGGCGGTAAAGCGGGGGGACGGCAAGGTAGAGATGGCCGCCGTCAATGAGCCCGCGCATCTCCTGGTAGAAGAAGGTGATGAGCAGTGAAGCGATGTGGGCGCCGTCCACATCGGCATCGGTCATGACCACGACCTTTTCGTAACGCAGATCCTCTTCCCGGTAGCGGGTCCCGGTGCCGCAGCCGAGCGCCTGCACCAGGTCCGAAAGAAGCTGATTGTCGGCAAGCTTGGTCGAGCTGGCGGACGCCACATTCAGGATCTTGCCCCGGAGCGGCAGCACCGCTTGGCTGGCGCGATCGCGCGCCTGCTTGGCCGAGCCTCCGGCGGAATCGCCCTCGACGATGAAGATTTCGGTGCCTTGCGCCGCGCTCAAGGAGCAATCGGCGAGCTTGCCGGGGAGGCGCAAGCGCCTGGTCGCGGTCTGCCGTCCGACTTCTTTTTCCTTTTTGCGCCGCAGCCGTTCCTCGGCCCGGTCGACCACCCAATCGAGCAGGCGGTTGGCCTGGGACGGATTGCCCGTGAGCCAGTGATCGAAGGCGTCGCGCACTGCGTTCTCGACCAGGCGGGTCGCCTCCTGGCTCGCGAGCCGGTCCTTAGTCTGACCCTGGAACTCGGGCTCGCGGATGAAGAGCGAAATCAGGGCGCAAGCAGTGGAGAGCACGTCGTCCGCCGTCACCTGGGCGCTGCGCTTATTGCCGGTGAGCTCGCCGAAGGCGCGCAAGCCCTTGACCAGCGCCGAGCGCAGTCCTGCCTCATGCGTGCCGCCATCGGGCGTGGGGACGGTGTTGCAATAGCTATTGAGGAAGCCGTCGGCGCTGGCGACCCATGCGATCGCCCATTCCACCGAGCCATGGCCTTCGCGCTTGTGGCTTCTGCCGGTGAAGACGTCCTTGGCCACCGTCTCCTGCCCCTCGATGCGGGAGGCGAGAAAGTCCTTGAGGCCACCGGGAAAATGCAGCACCGCGGTCTCCGGCGTCTCCTTGTCGCCGGCCAGCAGCGCCGGCGCGCACGACCAGCGGATCTCGACGCCGCCAAAGAGATAGGCCTTGGAGCGCGACATGCGGAACAGCCGCGCCGGGGTGAAGGCCATGCCCTTGCCGAAAATCTTGGGATCGGGCCTGAACCGGACCTTGGTGCCGCGGCGGTTCTTCACCGGCCCGAGATTTTTCATCGGCCCGTCGGGCTTGCCCCGCGTATAGGTCTGCCGGTAGAGCTTCTGCCCCCGCGCCACCTCGACCTCGAGCGTCTCCGACAGCGCGTTCACCACCGAGACGCCGACGCCATGCAGGCCGCCGCTGGTGTCGTAGACCTTGGAATCGAATTTTCCGCCCGAATGCAGCGTGGTCATGATGACCTCGAGCGCGGATTTGTTCTTGAATTTCGGGTGGGGATCGACCGGGATGCCGCGCCCATTGTCGGTGACGGCGAGGAAGCCGTCAGCTTCGAAGCTCACCTCGATGCGGGTCGCGTGCCCGGCGACGGCCTCGTCCATGGCGTTGTCGAGGGCCTCGGCGAAGAGATGGTGCAGCGCCTTCTCGTCGGTACCGCCAATATACATGCCCGGGCGCCGGCGCACGGGCTCGAGCCCCTCCAGCACCTCGATATCGGCGGCGGTGTAGGCGTCGTCGGCATTGGCCGCAGGGCTTCGCTTGGCGACGCGGGCGTCCTTGACGCTAGCGTCGTTGACGCGCGCGTCTTTGGCGCGGGCAGTCGGCTTCTTCTTCAGCTCGTCCTCGATTTTGGCGAAGAGATCGCTTGAGGGTGCGGCGGCTTTGCGCATGGAGCGAGTCCCGGCGACGACAGACGAATCTCTTACGGAGTGGAACTGACGTTAGCTCGCACGCGTCCGCGGCTTTTTCAAGAGCACGCTGCGGTTAGGTGATTTTGCCGCCGCCAAGCGTGCCGCGCATGATGTCGCGGCGGCCGTAGCGCCTGATGATGACGGCCCCGATGGTCTCGGCGCTGCCCGGACTCAACGGAATGTCGTCATGAGCCTCGCAAGCCGCGGCCCTGTTGCAGAAGCGGTCCGTTTTCGCCATATGCGCCATCAAGAGTGGAGTGGGCCCGAACTTAGGACCCGGACATGACAGCTTGGCGAAAGGAAGCAAGCCCCGGATGGCAGCAGAAACACCCATTTGCGATTTCAGTTGGAAGGCGCCGCCCTTTAGCCTCCCGGGCGTCGACGGCAAGACTTATAGCCTCGACCAGCTCAGGGGCAAAAACGGCACGCTGGTGATGTTCATCTGTAATCACTGCCCCTATGTGAAGGCGGTGATCGACCGGGCCGTACGCGACGCGAAGGAGCTTGAGGCTCTCGGCATCAACACCGTCGCCATCTCGTCCAACGACGCCGATCACTACCCCGAAGATTCATTCGACAATATGAAGCGCTTCGCCAAGGAGCATCGCTTTCCCTTTCCCTATCTCTACGACGAGAGCCAGGAAATTGCCCGGGCCTATGACGCGGTCTGCACCCCCGACTTCTTCGGCTTCAACCACAGTCTCGAGCTGCAATATCGCGGGCGCCTCGACGCGAGCCGGAAAGAGGCGGGGCCGCCGGACGCCCGCCGCGATCTGTTCGAGGCCATGACAGAGGTGGTAAAGACGGGTCGAGGCCCACGCGACCAGATCGCGTCCATGGGCTGCTCCATCAAGTGGAAGGCCGCTTAGGGCTCTAATCCCTTCTACTAGGGGGGAGGAAGAGCGGCCGTAGCAGTTCCCCGTTAACCGTCCGCTAAGCTTACCCCTTTCCCCTTTGTTTACGAGCTCTCCCTAGACTTTGTCTCAATTGTGGGAGAGTTCGGCATGACGATCATGCGCTACGCCATTCTCAGCGCGCTTGCGGTCGCGGCACTCGGCGCCGTGGTTAACACCAGCGCCGACAGCGGCCAGAGATTTCTGGTCGATGCCGGCCAGGGCGGAGGCGATCCGAGCAACCTTGCCTTTTGGCTGCTTGCCGGCGTGGCGGTGCTTACCAGCCTGTCGCTCTGCCGCTTCGTGGTGTTCGGCATCCCCTCGATGCTCGGCGGCTGGTACCAGACCAACAGGCAGTGGCTCTACACCCTGCTGCTTGGGGCGCTGATCTGTGGCGTGTTCTATGTGATGCGGGGCGGAAGCTAAACGGGGGAGCCTGGCAGGGATTTGGCATCAGAAGGCTTCGCGTCCTACGGGGGGAACGCGGGCGAGGTAGCCAAAGCCCAAGCGGGCCGGGCGGAAAAATGGGGCGGCCATTTCGGCCGCCCCATTCGCTTCTGTGCCGTCGTAACGCGCGCGTCAGACGCTGTAATACATGTCGAATTCGATCGGGTGCGGCATCATCTCGTACCGCTCGACCTCTTCCATCCGCAATTCAAGATAGGCGTCGATCGCATCGTCGGTGAAGACGTTGCCCTTCTTCAAAAAGGCACGGTCCTGATCGAGCGACTCGCAGGCCTCGCGTAGAGAGCCGCAGACGGTCGGCACCTTCTCCAGCTCCTCCGGCGGCAGGTCATAGAGGTTCTTGTCGATCGGGTCGCCGGGGTTGAGCTTGTTCTCGATGCCGTCGAGCCCGGCCATGAGCATGGCGGCGAAGGCGAGGTAAGGATTGGCGCCCGGATCTGGGAAGCGGACCTCGACGCGCTTGGCCTTCGGGCCTGAGCCGAGCGGAATGCGGCAGGAGGCCGAGCGGTTGCGCGAGGAGTAGGCGAGCAGCACCGGCGCTTCATAGCCCGGTACTAGCCGCTTATAGGAGTTGGTGGTCGGGTTGGTGTAGGCGTTGAGCGCCTTGGCATGCTTCAGGATGCCGGCGATGTAATGCAGCGCCGTGTCTGACAGATCGGCATATTTGTCCCCGGCAAAGACCGGCGTCCCGCCCTTCCAGATCGACTGGTGGGTATGCATGCCGGAGCCGTTGTCGCCGAAGACGGGCTTCGGCATGAAGGTCGCGGTCTTGCCGTAGGCCTGCGCCACGTTGTGGATCACATATTTGTAGATCTGCATGGCGTCGGCGGTCTTCACCAGCGGTCCGAATTTGATGCCGAGCTCGTGCTGGGCCGCGCCCACCTCATGGTGATGCTTCTCGGTGACGACGCCCATATCCGCCATCACGGAAAGCATTTCCGAGCGGAGGTCTTGCGCCGAGTCGACTGGGGGCACGGGGAAATAGCCGCCCTTGGTGCGCGGCCGGTGACCGAGATTGCCCATCTCATATTCGGTGTCCATGTTGGACGGCAGTTCCATCGAGTCGATCCGGTAGCCGCAATTATAAGGTTCTGCGGCGAAGCGGACGTCGTCGAAGACGAAGAACTCGGCCTCGGGCCCGAACACGGCGACATCGCCGATGCCGGTCTGCTGGAGATAGGCTTCCGCCTTGCCGGCGATCGAGCGCGGATCGCGCTCATAGGGCTCGTTGGTCAAAGGTTCCAGCACGTCGCAAAACACCGCGAGCGTGGCTTGGGCAAAGAACGGGTCCATGACGGCCGAGTCCACGTCCGGCATGAGCTTCATGTCGGATTCATTGATGGCCTTCCAGCCTGCGATCGACGAACCGTCGAACATGATTCCGTCGGTGAAGGCTTCCTCGTCCATCACTGCCGAATCCATGGTGACGTGCTGCATCTTTCCACGCGGATCGGTGAAGCGGATGTCGACGAATTTGATCTCCTCGTCCTTGATCTTTTGAACTAGCTGCTTAGCGTCTGCCATTTTACTCCCCTGTCCTTCGCATGGTGGTGCCGCCTTGTGCGCCCGAGTTCGGCGGCCAGAAACGGTGTCGATCCGGCTGGCTCTTCCGCGGCCGGCCGTGATTGGCGTTATTTATCAGATGGCGTCATTGCCCGTCTCGCCCGTGCGGATGCGCACGGCCTCTTCCACATTCGACACGAATATCTTCCCGTCGCCGATGCGGCCAGTCTTCGCTGACGCGATGATGGCTTCGATGGCCTTGTCGACCATGGTATCGCCGAGTACGAGCTCCAGCTTCACCTTGGGCAGGAAGTCGACCACATATTCGGCGCCGCGGTAGAGTTCGGTATGGCCCTTCTGGCGTCCGAACCCCTTGGCCTCCGTGACGGTGATGCCCTGCAGTCCAATCTCTTGCAGGGCTTCTTTGACTTCGTCGAGCTTGAACGGTTTGATGATCGCTTCAATCTTCTTCATGTTTTTTACCGCACCTCCCCGATGGGCAAACAAAAACACCTTGGCCGCGCGCTCTCGCCCGTGGCCTCCAGCACTCTAGTGGCGCCCAAGCACGCCCTATGCCAATCTTTGCGGAAGGAATTGTCCTTGTGTTTACAGGAGCTTGGGGTCTATCGGTGCGACCCTGAGCGGTCGCCGGCGCAACCATAGCCTAGGATTTAGGCAATATGCATAGGATTTCAGCAGAAACTCCACGGCGCCCACGTTTCATCTTAGGTAGCGGCATTGCCCTATCCTGGGCTCGATGATCTTGGGTGCACATGGCTGAGCTACTGACCTCCGACGAGATGGCGCAGGCTGACCGCCTCGCCATCCAGGCTGGCGTGCCCGGCGTGGTGCTGATGGAGGCCGCCGGCGCCGCGGTCGCCGACGAGGTTGCGCGACGTTTCCCCGATGCGGGCGCGGTCGCCGTGCTCTGCGGCCCCGGCAATAATGGTGGCGACGGCTTCGTCGCCGCGCGCCATCTGCTCGAGCGGGGCTACGCGGTTCGCCTTGGGTTCGATGGAGACATTGGGCGCCTGCCGCCGGATGCCGCTTCCATGGCCAAACGTTGGGCTGGCGCGGTCGAGCCCTTGGACGCCAAGCTGCTCGCCCGCGCCGACGTCGTGATCGATGCCCTGTTCGGGGCGGGGCTGGCGCGCTCCATCGAGGGCAAGCTCGCGGCGCTGATCGAGGCGGCGAACGCGAGCGCCATCCCCGTGGTGGCGGTCGACGTTCCAAGCGGCGTCGACGGCACCACCGGCGCCACCCAGGGCATCGCGGTTCGCGCCATGGCAACGGTCACCTTCTTTCGCCTGAAGCCGGGCCATCTCCTCCTTCCCGGGCGCGAGGCTTGCGGGGAGGTGAGGGTGGCCGACATCGGCATCGCCGCAAGCGTGCTGGGTGTCGTCAAGCCTCGGGCCTTCGTCAACGATCCGACTCTTTGGCTCCAAGATTTTCCCTGGCCCGAGCCGCAAGCCCATAAATATGCGAGGGGCCATGCCGTCGTGGTTTCGGGTCCGGCCTTCAGCACCGGCGCGGCTCGGCTCGGCGCGATCAGCGCCTTGCGCGCGGGCGCGGGCCTCGTCACCGTCGCCTCGCCCAGGGATGCCCTGGAAGTCAATGCAAGTCAGCTGACGGCGATCATGGTGCGGCAGGCAGACGATGCCGGCGCGCTTGCGGACCTGTTGGCGGATGCGCGCAAGAACGCCGTACTCATCGGCCCCGGTGCCGGTGTGAGCGAGCGGACCAAGGCGATGGTCTTGGCCGCGCTCGCCAGCAAGGCGGCCGTGGTTCTCGATGCCGACGCTCTGACCTCCTTCGCTCCTGATGCGCCGACATTGTTCGCCGCCATCGCCAAGCGGGACGCGCCCGTCGTGCTTACGCCGCATGAGGGCGAGTTTGCGCGGCTGTTCGGCTCTGAAGGCGAGGGCGGCAAGCTCGCGCGTGCCCGCGCCGCCGCCGCTCGTTCCGGCGCTGTTCTGTTGCTGAAGGGTGCCGATACCGTTGTTGCCGGGCCTGATGGCCGCGCCTCGATCAACGCCACCACCAGCTCCTGGCTGGCTACCGCCGGAAGCGGCGACGTGCTTGCCGGCATGGTGCTCGGCCTCTTGGCCGAGGGCATGGACGCCTTTGCCGCCATTTCCTGCGCCGTTTGGATGCATGGACGGGCGGCTCAGCTTTTCGGCCCTGGCCTGATCGCGGAGGACCTGCCCAACATGCTGCCGACGGTGCTTGAGGAACTGGCGGCCCTCCGCGGCAACGGCAGACTTTGATCGATCATATGGTCTGAGCGACCCTAGGTTGACATAGTTGGACATTATGGGGAAATGGGGCAGCAAGGGCCGAAAACAGGCCGGTTCTCGTCATGGGCTCATGACACCAAGGTGGCTAAAGCTTTGCGGGCTCGTCCTCGTCCTAAGTGCAGGCGCGGGTGAGGCCTTCGCCGACGATGTGACACTGCTCCGCGCGCGGGAGGGTGCCGCGGCACTCCTGCGCGGCCAATACGATAAAGCCGTCGCCGCCTATGACGAGGCCCTGTCCAATCCGGAGATCGCCGACTTCATCAAGGCCAGCATCTACAGCGACCGCGGCGTCGCCAAGTGGCGGCTGAAACAGACCAAGGAGGCGGTCGACGATTTCAATCAGTCGATCCAGATCTCCCCCGAGACCGCATCGGTTTACAACAATCGCGGCAATGCGCTCATGGATCTCGGCCATCCCGAGGAGGCGGTGAAGGATTTCGACCGCGCCATCACGCTCTCCCCCAATTACGGCGCGGCCTACAACAATCGTGGCAACGCGCGCGCGGCGCTGGCCCAGTACGAATCGGCCTTCCAGGATTTCCGTAAGGCGGTCGAGCTGATGCCGACAAGCGCCGTCCCCTTCAACGGCCGCGGCAAGGCGCATGCCGCGCTCAAGCGTTATCATGCGGCGCTGCGCGACTTCACGCGCTCGATCAGCCTCAACGCGAAATATGAAGCAGCCTACGAGAATCGCGGCGAGGCAAACCTCGCGCTCGGAAAGTTCAAGGAGGCTGCCGACGACTTCACCCAGGTTCTTGCCACCAAAGCGGAGCAGCCCAATGTCTTGCTGCTGCGCGCCAAGTCCTATGCGGGCGATAAGAAGTACAATCCCGCCTTGGAGGATTTGAACAAGGCGGTCGAGCTCAAGCCTGACTTCGTCGATGCTTATCTCGAGCGCGGCGATCTATACGCGCAGGTCCGCCGTTTGGACGATGCCATCGCCGACCTTACCCGTGCCATCGAGTTGGCGCCGCAGGATGCGAGGGCCTACGCCATGCGCGCCAATGTCGAGCTGCAGGCCAACCCCCCTAAGCCGCCGGCGCCGGTTGCCGAGTCCGTAGTGGCTAAGCAGCCGGCGGCTGAAAGCGCGGCTCCAGTCGGAACCGAGACTCCTCCCGATGCAAGCGCTGCGGCCGACGCCGATTCGCCGGGCGATGCCGCCGCCGCCGAGACACCAGTCGATCCAAACGCTGCCGTTGCCGCCGCCGAGACCCCAGTCGATCCGGGGAGTGCACCAGGGGTCGCTACTGGCGTCGAGGTCATTGCCCCGGCCGACCCCAATACCGTGGCCGCGGCCATCAACCAGTCGGCGGCCGTGGACCTTGCCGAGGTGGCCCTCCCTCCACCGGACCCCGTCGCTCTCACCGACGTCCAGCAGGCTCTCGCCTTGGCTCCAGACGATGCAACTGCCTTGCGCGTCAGGGCCGACGTCTATCGGGCCATGGGCCGCACGGATGAGGCCATCGCCGATTACCGCCGTGCGCTTGAGCTCGACCCCTTCCAGTCCGAGAGCCGGGATGCCTTGGTGAAGCTCGACCAGGACGTGCCGGCGGAGCAGGGACTGCCTTTGGGGCCAGCCGTCTCCGACTGGGTGATCAAGCAGCCGACTCCCGGCCGCTACATCGCCAGCAACCCGAAATATCCGAAACTTCGGGCCGAGCTTGAGATGTTCGGCTCGGGCAAGCCGAATATCCTCGAATGGAGCCTGATGAAGGACGCACTCGCCGGCATCGGGCTGCTCCGCTATTACGCCGGGGATCTGGGAGAGGGCGCTGAGCAGGACCTCGTCTATACGGCGATTGTCGACCTATGGGCCAACAAGGTGGTTTCCATCGAGCCCTATAGTTGGGGTGAGAATTCAGCCAAGTGGAACTGGCAGGCTTTTTCGGTGGTGGTCACCGACCCGGACGGTCGTGCCAACGAGATCAAGCTCAGGAAGCCGAAAGCGGCGAGGCCGGTCGCGCGCGAAGACGGGGGCTCACCCTGGGGAGGGCCGGGCCGGCGCGGCGGCGGCGGCGGCGGCGGCGGTCTCTTCGGTTGGTTCCGGTAATGGCTGACGCATCCTCTTTGCCGTCGCCTGGCCTCGCCGGGCGATCGCTCTTCCTTGCCAGCGTGCGCGATGCGGCCGAGGCCGAGATTGCCCGTCTCGCCGGGGCCGACATCATCGACTTGAAGGAGCCGAGCCAGGGGGCCCTTGGCGCCGTCGATCCCGAGACGACCAAGACCATCGTTGCCGCTCTTGCCGGGCGCGCCGTCATCAGCGCTACGATCGGCGATTTGCCCATGCAGCCGCAAGCGATTGGCGATGCCGTGCTGGAGCGCTCGCGCTTGGGCGTCGATTTTGTCAAGATTGGGCTCTTCGCCGATGGCGATGCACGCGCTTGCCTCGACGCGCTTCGTCCCCTGGCGCGGCGGGTCCGCCTCATCCTCGTGATCTTTGCCGACCGCAGGCCGGCCTTCGACCCCGCTGCCGCCGCGGCCAGCCTGGGAGCGTTCGGAATCATGCTGGATACCGTGAACAAAAGCTCCGGTTCGCTTCGCCACCATGTCACGCCGGCCGAGCTCGCCGGCTTCGTGGCGAGCGCCAAAGCCCACGGGTTGACCGCCGGACTTGCCGGGTCGCTCACCCGGGAGGACGTGCCGGATCTGCTTAGATTGCGACCGGACCTGCTCGGGTTTCGCGGCGCGCTTTGCCATGGCGCCCGCAACTCAACCCTCGATCCTGTGGCTTGCGCCGGCGTCAGGGCGCTGATCCCCGACGCCGATCCCGCGCCGGGTCTCCGGCCAAAGGCCGAATTGCCGGAGGCGACAGCGCCAGCGTTATGCTAGGGAGGGCGGCTTGAGCCCTGACGGAGTCCTGCGCCGATGGCAGAAGAGCGAATGACGCGAGCCGGTCATATCTCGACCGGCGGCAGCGGAACCGATGCGTCTTACGACCGCGTCTTCGTGCATGACCTCGTGCTCGACGCCGAGGTCGGCGTCTACAGCAACGAGAAAGGCGTCACCCAGCGCGCGCGCTTCTCCGTCGACATCGAGGTGACACCGGTCCAGCAAGCGGTGGAGGACGAGATCGCCCGGGTGCTCGACTACGACATGATCATCGCCACGATCAAGGAGGTCCTGGCCGAGGGCCATATCAATCTGGTCGAGACCATGGCGGATGAGGTCGCCGGCCGCTGCCTCGCCCATCCGCGCGCGGCCACGGTGAAGGTCAAGATCGAGAAGCTCGACAAGGAGCCGGGCGCGGTCGGGGTGGAAATCGTGCGCCGGCGCCAGAAGGCCTGAACGCCGTGAGCCGGCAAGCATTGACGGCAAAGATTGTCGAACAGCGTCTCGCGCCGGCGCCGCGTCCCGTCGTGGTCAAGCTCGGCGGCAGCGTGGTTCGCTCCTCGGAGCTGCAAGCCTGGCTCGACGCCATCGCCGCGAGCGCGCGTCCGATCGTGGTCGTGCCGGGCGGAGGCGCGCTCGCCGACGAGGTGCGCGTCTCGCAAGCCGAACTCGGCTTCGGCGACGGCGCCGCCCACCGCATGGCCTTGCTTGCCATGGACCAGCTCGCCTGGGCCGTTGCCGGGCTGCGGCCGGGCCTCGAGGTTGGCGATACCGAGGCTGCCTTGCGCCGGTCGCTCGATCAGGGACGCGTGGCGGTATGGGCGCCTTACGCGCTGGTCGCGGGCCGCACCGACATTGCACAATCCTGGACCGTCACCTCCGACAGCCTGGCGCTTTGGCTCGCGCGCCGCTTGGGCGCCGAACGCTGCTTCGTCATCAAATCCGTCCGCCGGCAGCGCGCCGCCTTCAGCGCCGAGCAACTTGCCCGCGACGGCGTGGTCGACGCCGCCTTTCCCGCCATGGTGAAAGACGCTGGGCTCCCGATTTCTCTGCTCGGGCGCGGCGACCAAGCGGCCTTTGCCCAATACCTGGCCACGGACGAGGGGAGTTGCGGCGCCATCATCGATTGACTTTGGATCCAGACCCAAGCGCACGTCATCAGAAAGCTGCCGCTTGCTCGTCATACCGGCGAAAGCCGGTATCCATTTTCCTTCGCGCGTCCCGCGCGAGCTGGATTCCGGCGTTCACCGGAATGACGCGCTTTGCTCGGCTCTGCCCCTTAGCGTTCGCGCAGCCGCTTAAGCGCTTCGGCAAAACCGATCCGCTTGTCCCGCAACGACAGGGCCTCCGACCACTCCGTCAGACTTTCGCAGCAGGCCCGCGCATCGCCGCGACAGCCGCGAGCGCGCCGGCAGTTCGACTTGCGGCATAGACGCCACAGCTCGAACAGTTGAGCCGCGCGTTCGAGGTCTGTCGTCACGTTTTTCACTAGGCGTGCTTCATCCTCGCCGCGACGGGGGCCGTCCGGAGCTTGCGTCTTTCCCTGCCGCGCGCGCGTGCGTGTGGCAAGGGTCAGGGCGCGCCGAAAGGCACGGTCCAAATATGGCGGCACGTCCATTGCTGGACGTGCGGGCGCCTTCCGGCGCGCCACATGCGCATCACACAGCGAAGCGTTAGCGCATGCTTCCACGCGGCGTTTATGCGATGCCGGGCCGCGCTTTCCGTTTGGGACTTGCGGTCAAAGGCAGAGGGCCATCGCGCGAATTTCTTATTGCGCTATCGGCCTTCGGCCTGCTTGAGCGCGAATACCCAAAACATCAGCCAGCTCCTGGCAGGGACTCGTAGTGGTCCCGGGCGGAGCCCCGGCATCGCCCGAGTGCCGAACGTCGCGCGTTCGGCCCGCAGGCGCCGCGGCCTCGTCCCTTCACGACGCCTCGCGAAGCGACCCTTGGCGGACAAGGCCATGGGCAGCATAGGGGAGGTTTAAGGGGCGGGGATAAAGAGGGGATTGCCTCGAGCGATCGCTCACCCGGCTTGGACCTAAATGTCCAAGCCACCCTTTCCCGTGAGGGGAGAGGGGACAGGCCGGGCCCTGACGAGGCTCCTCAGGGAGTGAGGTGGTTAACCCCCACCCGGCGCGCGGATAAATCCACGCGCCGACCTCCCCGCAAGGGGGAGGTATGAAGCGGCTATGCCCTCGCGCTTCGCGGCCGGGCGGGCTAGAAGTCGGGCTGTCAATTTCACCTGCAACCGAGATGGCCGAAAACATCCTTTTCCTCACCGGACATTTGGCCCGCCCCAGGCTGGAGGCGGTGCTGTCCGGCATGGAGCCCGATTTCGACTGGAAGATCCTCGATATCGGGGTGAAGGTCGCGGCGCTGATGACCGAGGACATCATCGCCCGGCGCCTGCCGAAGCCGGTCGAGGTCGACCAGATCATGCTGCCGGGCCGCTGCCGCGCCGATCTCGACCGCCTGAGCGAGCACTTCGGCGTGCCCTTCCGGCGCGGACCGGACGAGCTCAAGGACATCCCGGGCTTCTTCGGCCGCGCGCGCAAGGCGACGGACATGACCAAATACGACATCCAGATCTTCGCCGAGATCGTCGATGCCTCCGCCCTCTCCATCGCGGCGATCCTTGCCCGGGCCGAGGACTATGGGCGCAAGGGCGCCAATGTGATCGATCTCGGCTGCTTGCCCGACACGCCCTTTCCGCATCTCGAGGACGCCGTGCGAGCGTTGCACCAGGAGGGCCATAAGGTCAGCATCGATTCCGCCGACCCCGATGAGCTGCTGCGCGGCGGCACGGCCGGGGCCGATTTCCTGCTGAGCCTGAACGAAGACACGCTGCATCTCGTCGACCAGGTCGACTCGACGCCAGTGCTGATCCCCAAGGATCATGGCGACATGGCCTCGCTCTATCGCGCCATGGATGCGCTCGAGGCCAAGGGCCGCGCCTTCCTCGCCGATCCCGTGCTCGATCCGATCAATTTCGGCTTCACCGCCTCGCTCGAGCGCTACGCCCAGTTACGGCGCGAGCGCCCGCGGGCGGAGATACTCATGGGCACGGGCAATCTGACCGAGCTGACCGACGCCGACACCACCGGCATCACCGCGGTTCTGCTCGGGATCGCCTCGGAGCTGAACATCAGAAACGTGCTCGTGGTGCAGGTCAGCCCCCATACGCGCCGCACGGTCGAGGAGCACGATCTCGCCCGCCGCATCATGTTTGCCGCGCGCGCCGATCACGATCTGCCCAAGGACTACGCCTCCGGCCTGCTGGCCTTGCATGCGCGCGACCCGTTTCCGCAGACGCCGCAAGAGATCGCCGAAGCCGCGGCCGAGGTGCGCGACGGGAATTACCGCATCGAGATCGCCGATGACGGCATCCACATCTATAACCGCGACGGTCATCACATCGCCGATGACGTGTTCGAGCTCTATCCCAAGCTCGACATCGAGAAGGACGGGGCGCATGGCTTCTATCTGGGCGTCGAGTTGGCGCGGGCCGAGATCGCCTGGCGGCTGGCCAAGCGCTATGCCCAGGACGAGCCGCTGGATTGGGGCGTGGCCGCCGATGCGCCCACGGACGACAAGACCAAACTCAGAGCCGCCGGCCATACCCTGATCGCCAAGAAGAAGCGCGACGCTCTATGAGCGGAGATTTTCAAATGGAGCTGAACCAACCATGCCGATGATCCGGGAGACCATCGTCACCACCCTGAGCCCCGAGGGCACGGTCCATATCGCGCCGCTCGGTCTCATTGCCGAGCCGCTGGGGGCCGATGGCCACGGCTGGATCATCGCGCCCTTCCGCCCCTCGGCCACCCTCGACAATCTTCGCGCCAATCCTCACGCCGTGGCCAATTTCACCGACGACGTGCTGATCTTTGCCGGCTGCCTGCTCGGCAATCGCGATTGGCCGACGCGGCCCGCGACCCGCGTTCCCGGCGCGGTGCTCGACGCGGCCCTCGCCCACACCGAGCTCAAGGTCGATTGGGTGGAGGAGGACGAGCAGCGCCCGCGCTTCCACTGCAAGACGGTATTCGAGGGCGTCCATGCGCCGTTCCAGGGCTTCAACCGCGCCCAAAGCGCCGTGATCGAGGCGGCGATCCTGGCCAGCCGCCTGCATATGCTGCCGCGGGAGAAGATCGAGCGCGAGCTTGGCTATCTCCAGATCGCGGTGGAAAAGACCGCCGGCCCGCGCGAGCATGAGGCGTGGCGGCTGCTGGTGGAAAAGATCGAGGAGCATTTCAAGCATCCCCCTGAGGCGACGCGCTAAAGCGCCGCGCGCTAAAGCTGGGCCGCCATTGCCGCCAGCTTGGCCACCGTGTTGATGTTGCGCGCCGTCCCCGCCTTTGCCCCTGGGATCTTCAGCTTCGACGCGCAAGAGAGCAACGAAGCCAACCCACGCGACAGAATAGGACCGTGGCGATGACCGCGATCAAGGACGTGACGGGAACCGCCTTTATCGTGGCCGAGTTCCGCGCTCGCGAAAATACCGAGCCCCATCCGCTCTATCTCGATCGGATCGTTCCCCTCTTTCTCGATCAGAGGACGCGAGAGGCAGCGGACGCGATTTCGAACGAATTCCCGGCGGCCGCGACCAATGTCAGGATCAGAACCCGTTATCTTGACGACCGGCTGGAGCAGCAGATCGCGCGCGGCTGCGGGCAAATCGTCATTCTTGGCGCCGGGCTCGACACCAGGGCCGTGCGCAAGCAAGCGCCAGGGGTCCTTTATTTCGAAATCGACGATGCCAACACATTGGGTTTCAAGAAGGCACGGCTTACGGAAAACGGGATCGACCCCGCGGCAATTTTCATCCCTGGCGACTATGTCGCCGAGGGCGTGCTCGCGCTGCTTGAGGCCCACGGCTTCAAGCGTGACGCGCCTGCCTTTTTCATCTGGGAGGGCAATACCATGTATTTGACCAAGGCCGACGTGATGAAGGTCTTGACGGAGCTTGCGCGAGGCGTGCGCGAGTTCAGCATTTCGTTCGACTATATGAGCGAGGAGGTCATCGCCGACGCGACCGGCGATCAACGGGCCTCAATCTTTGTCGAGCGCTTCGCGGCCATGGGCGCGCCGTGGCGTTTCGGTCTCAACGATGTGCACGCTCTGGCGAAGGAGGCAGGCGTAGGCGTCGTGGACGCCGTGACCACGGCCGAACTCCATCGGACCTATTGGCCGGGCCGGCCCTTGGACTCGATCATGTATCAGCACTACTCGCTCTGCACGCTGGCGCGTGCCACTGCCGTCTAGGCCAGTTCGGGGCGCTATCTCGGTCCGATGTAAGGATTGTTGTAGCGGGCGTCGACGCAAGCCACGCCGTTCCAATAGCGGAACTCGCCGCAACTTGCCGGGCGTGGCGGCAGGACTATGACCGGGGCAACCGGCACGCCGTCAATGATAGGGGTTTCGACCACGACCGGCGGCACCACGACGACCGCGGGGGGAACGGCATAGGGATGGGTCCGGTAATAGCGGCGCGGGAAAAGCTGGACCTTCTGCACCATGTCGCCACCTACGGCCGAGGGTGGTGCGGTCAGGACTGGCCCTGGGGTAGCCTGGCTCGACCCAACCGCGAACATGAGGCCGGCGGTGACAGCCAGCATGGCAATGAGAACCTGACGCATGTGATGCTCCGTTTCTTCGTTACGCTCCGCTTCGGCCTGGAACTTAACCCAAGGACGTCCCCGCGCGCCCAATAATTTGTTGCAAAGAGTAAAAACGCGGGTTCTTAGCCCTTCGATGCTTGTGCGCCTCGAGCGAGTCTTCCGATCAGGCGGAATGCCAGCCACAAGAACAAGGCGACCAGAACCACGGCAATCAGCGGCGCCGCCAGGGCCAGAAGCGACACGAGCAGCGCGCCCCCGAACTCAGCCGTGGCGATGACCGGGTTGCCGAGGCCGCCGGTGAACAGGGTGGATTTCGCCCTGAGCACCGCGGTCACGCTGTGCGTCAATCCGGCGACACCGCCGCCGGCGATGACGGCCGTGGTCCATTTCAACATCGGCGGCAAATCGGTGATGACCGCCGCCGCGACGAGCGTGCCAGCGGCGAATGCGGCTGGTGTCGCCAGCGTATCGAGCAGATTGTCGACGCCCGGGATGTAGTAGGCGAGAATTTCCGCGAGCGCCGCGATGGCGAGCATGATCAGGGCGGACGGCGTTCCAAGCCAGGCAAAGCTCTGGCCCAAGGGGAGATATCCGGCATAAGCCGCCGCGCTCATAACGAGCATCGGCAGGAACACCCGAAAGCCGGTCGCCGCCGCGAGCCCGAGCCCAAGCGCGACGGGCACGAAAAGATCGAAGTCAGGCATCACGTCCTCCTATTGGCTGGAAGCCGGCTGTGCCTGGCGATTCGGCGAGCAACGCCACGGCGACAGCTGGGGCGCAGCGGGCGGCAAGCTCGCGGGCCTCCGGCGCCGAATCGACGATCTCGCCGAAATCGAGATAGGGATGTCCGAGCCGCGCCGCCAGTTGCTTGGCGACGAAGCGGCCGCAGCCCGCGCCGATCACCGGCGCCGTCTGGACCAATTGCTCACGCGCGACAAGGGCCCGCGCCGCCGCCTCGATTTGGCTGAGCTGGCACGAGGCGAAATAACAGGCAAGCGCGATCCAGTCGTTTGGATCGGCGTCGCTTGCGTCCCGGCCGAGCATGCGCGCCAGCCGCGCCGCGCTCTCATCCATGCTCTTCCCCCTCTGGTCCGCCGCCGGGTAGGGGTCAGCATCGCCGGGGAGATCGCCCACCAGGCGCCAGACATCGGCCATGGTGGCGAAGCGCTCGGCCGCGATCCCTTGCACGCGCCCGCGGAACGGCACCTGTTGCGTCACGGCCATCACCGGTGTGCGCACCACACCGGTATAGACGAGCTCGCCTTCGGTCAGCCGCTCGGCATCGGTGGCGCCGCGCGCGGCGACGGCGCCTCTAGCAATGGGAATAAGATCCGTGGTGGTGGTGCCGACGTCCAGGAGCAGGGCCGCGGCAGAATGCCGGGCGGCGAGGGCGGCGGTCGCGTGCCAATTGGCGGAGGCGACCTCAAGCACCCGCTGCTTGGCTTCCTCGGGGGCAAGAAAGCCGGCGCTGCCGGCATAGATCAGAAGCGGTCCGGCGGCGACCTTCCGCATCAGGTCGACCAGATAGGCGACGCCCTCTTGCCGGTGACTGAACACGTCGGAGAGCTCGCCGGTCATGGTCACGGCATGCAGTGCCGCAGCGGGTAGGAGCGGCAGGGCCGCTTCCATCGCCAGATCGAATTTGCCGCGGTTGGCGACCAGCGCGCAGGGGATTTGGACCACGCGCTCCACCTTGGCCGCCTCGACCCAAGCGAGTTTCACATTGGCGCCGCCCAAATCCCAGCCGATCACGCGTGTCATGGCTCTTCTGTCAGCCAAACGGTCGTTCTATTCAAGTCAGGCAAGAGGCGTGAGGACTGGCCATGCGCGACTTTGCCGTCATTCCGGTGATCGATCTCAAAGGCGGGCAGGTGGTTCACGCTCAGGCCGGCGCGCGCGCCGACTATCGGCCGATCGAGACGCCGCTGGGATCCGCGGACGATCCGATCGGCGTCGCGCGCGCGCTGCTCGCCATCACCCAATCGCCCTTGCTCTATATCGCCGACCTCGATGCCATCGAGAGCCATGGCAATCATTTCGCCCTCTGCCGGGAACTTTCCGATGCGCTGCCTGGCACCGCCCTGTGGATCGATGCGGGGTTTTCCAGCGTCACCGACTGCGCCTTCTGGCTGCCGCTCGGCGCCACCCTGGTGGTCGGCAGCGAGAGCCTCGCCACCATCGAAGCGTGGCAGGAGCTTCGCGCCGGCTTCGGTGAGAGCCTCGTGCTGTCGCTCGACTTTGCCGCGGAAGGATTGCGGGGGCCCGGCGCGCTCCTCTCCGATCCGGCGCTGTGGCCCAACCGGATCATCGCCATGTGTCTTGCCCGCGTCGGTGCCGATCGAGGTCCGGACCTCGAGCGTTTGAAGACCGTGGTCGAGCTGGCGGGACCGCGCGCTGTCTATGCCGGAGGTGGCGTTCGCGGTATCGACGACCTCGAGGCGATTGCAGCTGGCGGCGCGTCGGGCGCATTGATCGCCACGGTGCTGCATGCGGGCAGTGTTGGCCAAAACGAAATCGCCGCCTTCCAGGGAAGGCGGCGATCTCGATCAGATCAGATCAGAAACCCAGCTTCTTGAGCCACCGCTGAATCGGGCCCGGTGGTTTGCCGGTCGTGTCCCGACCTGGGGGTTCTCCCCTTCAGCCAGCGGCAAACGGATGGTGAGCTGCGTCCTTCTTCGCGGTAACCTCGGAGGACTTAGGATCGCCCTTGACGGCGCGAGCGAGTGCTTCCTTGGTGGCGCGATAGTTGAAGTCCTGGATCTTCTTGTCATCCTTGGCTTCCCAATGGATGAACACGCCGACGCAGACATAGAGATCGTCGGCTTCGTTGGCCGGGATCACGCCTTCGGCGACAGAATCGGCGACGGCCTTGGCCACGGCGTATTGCGCCGGACCGAACATCTGCACCGCTTGGCGTGCGTCCTTGATCGTCACCTTGTTGTAAAGAATCGTTGCGGGCTTGCACAAAAGGTTCGGCGCGATCACCGCCAGAAGGGTGGTAAAGCCGTCTTTGTTGTTGGTCAGGGCATTGCAGAAAGCCTGTTCGACGGCGCTGCCACGCGGACCAATCAGCAAGTCGATATGTGCAACTTCATTTCCATCGCCAACGAGCGATTCTCCAACGCCTACTCCACTAATCTTGGCCATTGAACCGAGCCCTCCCTAGTTCGTTAGAATTATCACACCAGCATCGGCCGTCGCGAGGATCGTCGACGGCATGAAGACGAAAGTGGCTGAGCGCGCCTCCGCCTCGCAACTCCGGGGTCGGAGCTACGCGACCAGAACATAAGCCGGGGCCCGAAGGATCGGCAAGTCGATTGTTCGCCTCAGATTGGACTTAGCAGGATTTTTCCAAGCTGCGAAGTGAAGCGGCGAACAGAGTGGCAACAGTAAGATCGGCGCTCGTTCCCGGATTCAAGCCGCGCTGCTTCAGGGATCGGTCGAACGCCAGGAGTTCGGGCACATGGCCTTGAGGATTCCCGCTTTCCTCTAGAATTACCAAGAGATTCTGCGCCTCTTGCATCACTTGCACGGCCTGCGCGGTGCCGAATTTGCGCTCGATCAGCGTGTCCGGCGCCGCCGCAAGGAAGCCGAGATAGACCGAAGTCGTGGCCAAGGGTAGCGATTCCCAGCGCGCCATCGTCTGTTCAAGCCGAGGCATGCCCACATCGAAAATATCGGCGAAGCCGTGGCTATAGTTCCAGGCGATGCGGTCGTATGTCTCAGCCGCCCGCATGGCTTCGAGCAGCGTGACCGTTGGATCCGCGTTCACATCGTGCCGTGGCGCGCCGCCCAAGCCTCCGGGCTGCGCGTAGCGGATGGCGACATAAGTCTCTTTCGCATCGTCGACGGTGAGGCCGGAAAGAATCTCGGCGAGCTTGCCGCGCAAATCTCCCGAGCTATCGTTGAGAGCCGCGGCTGCCAACGGCGCGGCGAGCAGAATGATACCGAGATTGGTGTTGTGACCGACAACGTCGATCGTTGCCTCAACGCAGAGCCGGATGCGCACACCGACCGAAAGCATCGGCATGGCGAGCGCGGGCGCAGCAACGCGCGCGCTCGTCTCGAAGTCGGCGACGCTCATGCGCGGGTCGTCGCCGAAGCGATGCACATTGCCGGGCTTCAGCGCATCGAGCTCGGCCAGGCAAGCTTCAAGGAAGACGCGGGCGATCTTCGCCGCTGCGAGGGGCGGCGTCACGCGCCCTCTTGGTTGCTTGCGGTCCTCGGTCCCAGACACGCATCGAGGAAGGGTACGACGATGCTGTCGGCGATCTGAGTTCCGGTGACTCGCTGCAATCCCTGCCAGGCCGGCATGCTGTTCACCTCGAGCACGAGATGGCGCCCCTCGCGATCCTGGATGATGTCGACGCCCGCATAGTCGACGCCGACGCAGGCGGCCGCGCACAAGGCAAGATCGACAAGCTCCTGCGAGGGGATGGCGGCCTCGGCCCGGGCGCCTTGTTTGATGTTGGTGATCCAGCTCGAGCCATGCCGGATCATCGAGGCGACGACGCGACCGCCGGAGACGAAGATGCGCCAATCGCGATAAGCGCCATCGGGCTTGGGAATGAACTCCTGCAAATAATACGCGCCGCTCACCTCTTCTTCGGGCGCAAGCTCGTCGAGCCGGCTGATCAGACGCAGGCCCTCGCCCTGGGCCCCGAACAGCGGTTTCTGCACGAGTTGAAGCCCTTGTCCGAGCAGCGTGCGCACCTCCGCGCAGGCCTCGTCGCGATTGGCGCCGGTCCAGGTCCGCGGCGTCGGAATGCCGGCTTTCTGCAAAAAGAAGGTGGTGGTGGATTTATCGACGCAACGCTCGATCGCACGCGCGTCGTTCCAGACCCTCACGCCAAGCTCGCGCAAGGCATGCAGCACCCCGAGATAAACCGTGACCTGCTCGAAGCTTCCACCGGGGACGAACAGAACCAGCGCGCCGCGCGGCAGATGGTCGCCCAGGCCCGGGATGGCGAGCCCGGTCCGCGTCGCGGTCGTGAACCCGCAAGCCGAGAGGGACACCGTATGCGGGCTGATCCCTCGAGCCTTGAAGGCGCGCGTGATGCTCCGTCCGTGCCACTTCTTTCGCTCGCAGAAGAGGAGGACGTCGGCGCCCATGAGGTCAGCCGAAGGAGCGTGAGAGCATGGCCGTGTCGATGTGACCGGATTCGAAACTCTCACCCGAATCGAGTGCCGTCACCGTCACCTTTGCCGGGCTGAACAACATGCGGTCGATGGCGTAGAAATCGCCTTTCACCGCGGCAAAGATCTCGGCGAAGGGTTTGCCGTAGTCCTTGGACTTGATGCTGGGAAGGCGTTCGGCCAGGTCGCGCGCGGCCTTGGCCGGCCCCGACACATAAAGCTGCACCCGGCCGCCGAAGATAATGGCGTCGTTGGTGCGGCCCATGGCCTCGATAAAGTTGGGCGAAGGCGGCGGCACTGGCGCGGTGGCGATGCCGTCGACGATGTCGTCCAGGGGAAAGTGCAGCTCATGCGCCTTGTGCAAGGCGACTTCGAGACACCTTGCCGCGATCTGCACCGTCCCGGCGAGGCTCGACGTCGGCGCATAGACGAAGGTCAGGCGGTCAGCCGGCAGTTTGCAGGCCTTGGCCACGTGCTCGACCAAAGCCGTTGGCGGGGCGCGGTCGGCTTCGATCACCAGATAACCTCTGTCAGCCTGGTCGCGATAGCCAAGCTCGTCGAACAGTTTTTCGGAGGAGCCGAGGGCCCTGGCCGGCCCGGAGCCCAACACATGATAGGATTTTCCCTTGTCCTGGACCGACAGGCTCCAGCCCGCATATTGCGAGCCGAGACAGGCGAGCACGGGCTGGCTCGTATGCACCGTCACCATGAAGGGCCAGGCCTTTTCCGGCTCGGTGGCTTCGAGCGACACGCGCCCCAGGCCGCCGAGGCAGATTTCCGACATGACGCGCCCGGCTTCAAGCCCGCCAATGGCATTGACGCCGCAATCGATGAGGCATTCGCCCAGCGGCCCGCGCGTGACCTCGACGCGCAAGGCGCGAGCGTCGCGGATCAGGCCTTCAACCAGCGGCGCCACCTCCTTGTTGATGCTCGGCCATTCGATTTTGCTTGCCGTCACGGCTTGCTCTTTCGTCGCGCTCACTGGGTCCCCCCTTGATTGCCGCCGCACTCGGCCAAAATCATCCCAATTCTGTCCTCGACCAACCGCCTTGCCGTGACCCCCGTCTCGGCGCGGGCCAACACAGTGCATATAGGACGGTTTTTGTCGATCCAATCCCCGCAACCGGGCTGATCGGCCGCCCAGTCGGGCCAAATCATCTCTGCTGACACCATGAAGGGCTCGGACGCGTAGACGATGGCGGCCGAACTTGCCCCTTGGAGACGAAGCGGACCCTCCGGTAGCCGGTGAGACAGCACGGCGTCAAGGTGGAGGCCGAGCAGCGGCTCATCGTCGCTGTCGAAAATGTCGAGGGTCGCGCCCGGGCGCGGGTTGATCTCAAGCAGAAAGGCAGCGCCATCTCGCCCCTCGCCCACGAGAAAATCGGCGCTGCCGAGACCTTTCAGCTGAAAGGCGCAGGCAACCCGTTCGACGGCCTCGGTCATTCGCAGCTCGAGTTCCGAAGAAAGTTCGGCGGGCCGCACGGCGCCGCCATAGCGCCAGCTCGAAGCCCGCGTGGGCGCCGTCCATTGCTGGCTGAAGCCGAGAACGCGGGCTCTGGCGCCATCGCCGACGAACAGGGCCGAGACGGGCCGGCCCTCTACCTCCTCCTGGAAATAGCTGCGGTCGGAGAGCGTCGGCGTCTGGGGCTGCCCGGCCACGGCGACATGGCTGCCGCCGGCGCCGCCCCGGCGCTTGGTGAGCCAGCCCTTGCCCGCCAAAGGGGGATCGATGACGGTTCTGGGATGGCTGACGCCGAGACTGGCAAGCTCGGCAAAGAAGCTCTCCGGCGCCTTCACGCGCTCGACCTCGCGCGGCCCATTACCGAGAAGGGGCCAGCGCTCCGCCAGCTTCGCCAACAGCTCGACGCGATCCTCGAAGCCCGATCCATAGATGAGGCCGAGCACGGGCGAGGGCGCTTCCCGCGCTAGCGCTTCGAGGGCCGGGTCCAGGGAGGCCCAGCGCATTCCGTGTTTGAGCGGGCTGTCGAATTTGCGGCAGGAATGAGCCATGCGGCCGGTATCGGCGTCGGCGAAGAAATCGGCCACAAGGGGGGTAAGACCCGCCCGCCTCGCCGCGGCGGCCAGTGCCCGTCCCGAAATCGCCGCGATCAGAACGGAAGCGCCTTCAGCGGGTAAGCTTTTGGGCAAGGGCGTAAGCGTCGCGGAAGTCGAGATAGAGCGGTTTTTCCGATTCGATCATGCATTCGAACAAGCCGGCCTCGGTCCGATACTTGATGTTGCCGACCGTGAGCGCCCCGATACCGACCGCTCCGGTGCCGGCGATCGGTGTGGCGTCGTCATTGACGCCCACGCCTTCAACGCCGGCTGGCGGCACCGCATTCACGTCGGTGGCGACGAGGAGATGACTCGCCTGCCTGAGCTGCTCGCTCGTCAACAGCCTGCGTCCGGCGGGACCGGCGGAGAAGATCACCTCGGCCTCGCGCGCAAGCTCGCTCTTCTGCTCCTCGGTCGAACCGTCCGCGTAGCGCAGATTGACGGAGAAGCGGGCGTTGGCTTCCTCTGCCAGCTTGCGCACGCGCTCCGGCCCGTCATAGCCGACGAGGACCGCATCGGCGCCCTCGATGGCGGAGATGACGGCGGAGGCGAAAGCGACGACCCCGGTGCCCCCGAACACCACCACGCGCTTGCCCTTAAGCTCGGTCGAGAACTTGTCGTTAAGGGCCTTTTCGGCGCAGGCGACCATGGCCGCGGCCGTGGTGAAGGACCCGGCCGGATCGGCGAAGACGGAGATCTCGAACGGCGGCACCATCGCCGCCTCGGCCTTTTTCATCATGTCGAGCGCCTCGATGGCGCGCTTTCCGCCGATGAACATGCCCGTGCGCTTCACGCCTTCCGGCCCACGCGAAAAGATCGCGTCCTGCACCAATCCAGTCACGTCCTCGACGGTCACCGAGGTATAGGGAATCGCGGCATCGAAGCCCGCGTCGAGGGCCATGTTCACGTCGAAGGGGCTCATATGTTTGAGCGGCGTGATCATGTGCAAGATGCGGGGATGCGCCATGGGTCGTCCGGTCTCCATCTGTCGGCTGGCTGGTTTGCGCGCGATATGCCGCGAAGCTCCCCTTAGCACAAGGGGGATGGGGGAAATCGCCTCACTATCTGGTGAAGCGCCGCCGGTTCCTGTCAGCCGGCCTCGATCGTTGCCGGGCTATTCCGCCCATGGACGAGCTCGAAGCGGAGGTCTTCGCCGCCGGCAAGGGCCTCGGCCGCCGCGAGCAAGGCTTGGCCGTCGGCCTCGGAAGCAGCGAAGGCAAAACCCGTCGGACCCCAGGAGCTTTGCCCGAGACCGGTCACGCCTTCGGCCGCGAGCCCGTCGAGCACGGCGGCGACGCCGGCGCTGATATAAGAGCCCCCTTGGATCGGCGCGAAATAGGCGGCCATGCGCTGCTGGAGATAGCCGATCTGATCGGAGAAGGTCGCGAAGTCGTGCTCGGCCAGCGCCGGCAGCGCACTGAGCAGCAACCGCCGCCTCAATTCCGCGGTTTCCGCTTCCGGGAACGCGGGCAATGCGGCGAAGGCCGAAATCTCGCTCGCACCATGCGTTCCAACCCCCTTGGGATCGAAGATGAGAAGAACGCGCCACTGGGGCGGGAAGGGCAGGCGGCTGAGCACCGGCGGTAAGGTGTCGGTGTCGGGACCGCCGTCAAGCACCACGCCGCCTTGGCCGAAGGTGCCGATGCCGATGCCCGAGCGCTTGCCCCGATCGAGGCGTGCCGCGATCGCGCTCAGATCGAGAGGAAGACCTTCGAGCACAGCGACGCTCGAGCCGATGGCGAGCGCAAGCTGCGTGCCTGAGCCGAGACCCGCATGCGCCGGGATCACCTCGTCAAGGTGCAGATGGTAGGTGGGGGGCAAGCCGAAGTTCGCGGCAATCGCGTGCAGATAAGGCAGCGCGCGTTCGCAGTCTACGCCCGTGATCTTGAGCTTGGGTGAACGCCGGACCGTCAGCCTCGTTCGCGGCCGGTCGAGCGCAAGGCCAAAGCTGCCGAAGGGACGCGGGCCCCGTCCGCTTGGGTCGAGAAAGCCGAAATGCAGCCGCGCACTCGTGCTGACCGAGACGAGGTCGCGCCGCGCGGATGAGTTATCGGCGCCTGGACGCGCGGAAGGGAAGGCTTCCTGCATTGTTGGTTCGGAGCCTCTGGGATATGGTTGAAGATGCAGGGGCAGTGCCTCAGTTTTTCACAAAGACAGGACCTATGGCAACTTCCGAGCGAACCTATTCCGACGCCGAGGTGGAACAGCGGCTCAAAGCCGAGCTGCCGCATTGGCATCTCGAAGGCGGCTGGATCAGGCGCAAATACAAGACGAGTAGTTGGAAGGGCACGCTGATGGTGATCAACACCGTCGGCCATCTGGCGGAAGCCGCCTGGCATCATCCGGACATCACCGCCTCTTATGCCTGGGTCGAGGTGAGGTTGATGAACCACGCCGCCAAGGGCATCACCGACAAGGACTTCGCGCTGGCCAAGAAGATCGAGGAGGTGGTGCATTGGCAGCCAGGCCTCGAGGGCAAGGCGCTCGAGGGCACCCCGGCTGAAGACATGCGCTTCGCCTATATCAAATACGACAAGCCGAAGACTTAAGAAGCAGCCTTCTCACGTGCTCCTTTTGCAGTGGCCGACGTTGGATCTCGCGGTCAAGCGCGCTTGCACCCCTCCCGGCACCTGTTTAATGGTGCGGCCTCATGGCGGCGTACCTCAAAGGGGAGAGTATCGATGAGGCAAGCGCGCTTGCAGTCGCGGCGGAATTACTCGGACGGGCACGATTGCCGGTGATCGGCGGCCTTCTCACCGATATCGCCGGAGCCGAGGCGGCGCTCGCTTTGGCGGCAAGGCTCGGCGGCGTCATCGACCATGATGCGGGAGACGCGCTCTCACGCGGCGCGCGCCTGATGCGCGAGACCGGCGGGTGCCCGGCAAGCTTCGGCGAGGTGCGCAACCGTGCCGATCTCGTCGTCTTGCTCGGCGATGCACCCTTGAAGCGCGATCCCGGCATCGTGCTGGAATTATTTCCACCCGGGGAAGGACTGCCGAGACCTGGCGACAATCCGCGCGAGCTGGTCGTGCTTGGCGGCGGCAGGCTGAGAGCCGGAGCTGAGGTCCCCGTGACCGCCATCCCTCTCGGCGCCAGGGACTTGCCGACCTTGATCGCCATGCTGGCGGCCGCGCTTGCCGGGCGAGGGCCTCGCACCAAGGCGAAAGCGGCAGACGCGAAGATCGCGGCTCTGGCCGAGAGGCTGCGTGGAGCGGCATTCCCGGTCTTCGTCTATTCGCCTTCGGACCTCGACGAGCCCGTCATGCATGTCGTGCTCGACATGGTGCGCCGGCTCTGCCTGACCATCAGGGCGGCGACCTTTGCTCTGGCCGCGCCCGGCAATGGCGATGGGGTGAATCTATGCTCGGCCTGGACCTGCGGCCTGCCGGTGCGCACGCGCTTCGTCGATGGGCTGCCGCTGCATGATCCCTGGCTTTATGCCACCACGCGCCTGATCGACAGCGGCGAGACCGACGCGCTGCTTTGGGTCGATGCGCTCGAGGCAGAAACCGCAAATCCACCGCGCGGGGTGCCGACGGTGCTGCTTGCCGGCAACGAACCGCAAAAGGGAGCTGCCGATATCGTCATCCAGGTTGCGAGCGCCGCGCGCGACCATGATGCCGAACTCTATCTGCCGCGCATCTCCGGCATCGGCGTGATCGAGGCGGCGCAGCCGAACCGGGATCGGCCAACGGTGGCCGCGACGCTCGACCGTATCGCCGGGCTCATCGCCAGGCCGGAGTCTCGCCGATGCTGATCCGCTTGCAGGGCGGCCGCGTCATCGACCCGGCGCATGGCCGCGATGCCATCGGCGATGTGTTCATCGACAACGGGCGCATCGTCAGCCCGCCCGAACCCGGCCGCAAGCCGGACGAGACCTATGATGTGAGCGGCAAGATCGTCATGGCCGGCGCCGTCGACATCCACTCCCACATCGCCGGCTCCAACGTCACCATGGCGCGCTTATTGATGCCCGAGCTGCCGGCGCTCGCCGCCGACAAGGGTGTACCGATCGCGCCCACGCCAGCGGCCTGGAGCGCCTACGCCACCGGCATCCGCTATGCCGAGATGGGTTACACCACGGTGACCGAGCCCGCGGTGGTCCCGACCCACGCCATCCAGGCGCAGCGCGAGCTGTCGCGCATTCCCATCATCGACGTTGGCGGGCTCGCCATCCTCGGCAATGACGATTTCACCCTCGGCATGTTGCGGGATCGCGCCGGTGCGAGCGAGATCGAGGACTCTGTCGCCTGGACGCTTCAACATTCGAAATGTCTGGGACTGAAGGTCATCAATGCCGGCGGCAGCGCCGCATTCAAGTTCAATGCCCGCACCTTCGACCTCGACGATGTGGTGCCGGCCTACGGCGTCACCTCGCGCATGATCGTGCAGGCCTTGCAGCGCGCGGTGACGAGCCTCGGTGTGCCGCATCCGGTTCATGTCCACTGCAACAATCTCGGCGTCGCCGGCAATGCCGATACCGCGATCGCGACCATGGAGGCGGCGGAGGGCCTGCCGATGCATTTGGCTCACATCCAGTTCTACGGTTATGGCGAGGAAGGACCGAAGGGCATCTCCTCCGCCGCGCCGCGACTGGCCGAGGCCATCAAGCGTCACCCGAATGTCAGCGTCGATATCGGTCAGGTGCTGTTCGGGCAGACGATGACCTTGTCGGCGGATATCCTGCGCCAATTCGACGGACGCCTGGCGGCGAAACCACGCAAGTGGGAGATCATTCAGGACGAGGGCAACGGCACCGGCCTGGTGCCGTACAAATACCGGTCCAAGAATGTCGTGAACGCGCTGCAATGGGCGATCGGGCTTGAGATCATGCTTCTCGCCGAGGATCTGTGGCGGGTTTTGTTCTCGACCGACCATCCCAATGGTGCGCTCTTTGTCCGCTACCCCGAGATCATTCATTTGCTCATGGATCGCGACGAGCGGGCCCGCTGGCTCGAGCGCGTGCCCGCGGAGGCGCGCGAGCTCTGCAATTTGCCCGGGCTCACGCGCGAGCTCAGCCTGTCGGAAATCGCCATCGTTACCCGCGCCGGCCCGGCGCGCGTGCTTGGGCTCACCGACCGCGGACATCTAGGCCAGGGCGCCGTTGGCGATGTTGCGGTCTATAGCGATCAGGCCGATAAGACCGCCATGTTCGGCAGCGCCGACCTCGTATTCAAGAACGGAGAGCTTGTCGTGCGCGGCGGCGATGTGGTCAAAGTCACCTGGGGCCAGGCATTTCAGGTGGCTCCCGGCTTCGATGCCGCCATTGAACGGAAGGTCGCGCGCTTCTACGACCACTATTACGGTGTCAATCCCTCAAGCTTCGGTGTGCCCGGCTCGATCGCCGGCCGCCCCGATCGGTTTCAAACGGTGCCATGTCTAAGCTGAAGATCAAAGGCGTCGAAATCGCCGAGACGTTTGCCGAGGCGTTCCCCATGGTCGGCACGCGGATCGTCATCACCGCGCCGAGCCGTGAATGGGCCCTCATCGCCGCGCGCACCATGACCGGCTTCGCCACCTCGGTGATCGCCTGCGGGGCCGAGGCGGGGATCGAGCGCGAGCTCAAGCCGGATGAAACCCTCGACGGCCGCCCCGGCGTCGCCGTGCTGCTCTTCGCCATGGAGACCGGCAAGCTGCAGAAGCAGCTTCTCAACCGCGTCGGCCAATGCGTGCTGACCAGTCCGGGCTCAGCCTGTTTCGCCGGCCTCCAAGGCGAGAAGAAGCTGAAGCTCGGCTCCGCCCTCCGCTTCTTCGGCGACGGCTGGCAGATGTCGAAGGTCATCGGCGGACGCCGCTTCTGGCGCGTGCCGGTCATGGATGGCGAGTTCGTCTGCGAGGACAAGACGGGACTGACCAAGAAGGCGGTGGGCGGCGGCAATCTGCTCGTGCTCGGCCGGTCCTATGGGTGCGTGCTCGCGGCCTGCACCCGGGCGGTCAAGGCCATGGCCGCAGTTCCCGACGTGATCACGCCGTTTCCGGGCGGCATCGTCCGCTCCGGTTCGAAGGTCGGCTCCAAATATAAGGGGCAGATCGCCTCGACCAACGATGCTTATTGCCCGACCTTGAAGGCCGCGGTGGACACCGCCCTCCCGCTCGAGGTCGAGGCGGTGATGGAGATCGTCATCGACGGCCTCACGGCTTCCGCCATTGCCGAGGCCATGCGTGTCGGCATTCACGCCATCGCTGCGGGAGGCGCCGCCGAAGGCGTGACCCATATCAGCGCCGGTAATTATGGCGGCAATCTCGGTCCGCACCATTTCCATCTCAAGGAGATCCTCGCGTGACGGCGCTGACGTTCAAGCTCGCGACCAAGCCCAACCAGCGGCTCGATCTTTCGCCGCTGACGCCCGAGCGGCTTGCCGGCCTAAGCCCAAGCGAGATCGAAGCCCTGCCGATCGGCACCAGCCGCGAGCCGGTGACCGTCGGCGACATATTCAAGCTCAAGGGGAACGACGCCGCCAAGCTTCGGCTGGTCGGCACCGATGCGCGCTGCGACCGCGTCGGGCAGGGCCTCACCCAGGGCGAGATCGTTGTCGATGGCGATGCCGGCGCCTATCTCGGCGCCGCGATGCGGGGCGGCGAGATCAGGCTCAGCGGCTCCGCCGGTCCCTTTGCCGGCGGCGCCATGAAAGGCGGCGCCATCGAGATTACGGGCGATGTCGGCGAACGCGCCGGCGGCGTGGTGGTGGGCGAGACCTTCGGCATGCGCGGGGGCCGGATGTCGATTGGGGGCAAAGCCGGTCCCATGCTCGGAGAGCGGATGCGCCGGGGCCTCGTCGTCGTCCAAGGCGGCGCTGGCGACTATGCCGGCGCGCGCATGATCGCCGGCACCCTTCTGATCAAGGGCCGCGTTGGCCGCTGGGCCGGATATGGCTTGCGGCGCGGCTCGATCATTCTGAGCAAGGAGCCGAAGGACCTGCTCCCGACTTTTGGCGATTGTGGCGTCCTCGATTTCAATTGGCTCCGCGTGCTCGAGCGGAATCTGCAAGCGACCGGCGCTCGCGTCAAATTCAGATGCCGCGCGCGCAGGCTGATGGGCGACATGGCCGTGCTTGGCAAAGGCGAGATGCTGATCCTGACGTAACGCCAAATGTTCTCGACGGTGACGCGGGCTCGTCCCATATGGGCTATGCTCGTTCCCAAGCGGATGTCGCAAGACCGGTTTCCGAGATGACCGCCACGCCATTCATTCTCCTCGACGACAGCCTGACCCGGGCCGGAAGCGGCTCTCCCGGCCGCAGTCTGCTGTTCGAGGCGCCGGAGCAGGTCGTCGTCGCTTACGAGCCGGGGGAGGTGGAAGCCGGCCTCGACGCCATCACCCAGGGCCTGGCGCGCGGCCTGCATGCCGCGGGCTTCTTCGCCTACGAGCTTGGCTATTGCCTCGAGCCGAAACTGCAAGCCTTGCTGCCTCGGGATCGCCGCCAGCCGCTGTTCTGGATCGGCCTTTTCCGCGATCCCCGCCGTCTCGACGAAGCCGGGACGCGAAGCTGGCTCGACCAAAGTGGAGCCTTGGAACGATCCACGATCTCGGACCTGAAACTCTCTTGGTCGCGTGAGCAATACACGCGAGCCTTCGAGGAGGTTCAGGACTACATCGCCGCGGGCGACGTCTACCAGATCAACCTCACGCTCAAATATCTGTTCGATTTTTCCGGTGACCCGGTTTCGCTTTACTCCGCGCTCAGGCGCAAGCAGCGGGTGGAATATGGCGCGCTGATCTGCGCGTCCGACTTCCAGGTGCTCTCGCTTTCGCCCGAGCTGTTCTTCCGGCGCGAGGGCAAGCGCGTGTCGAGCCGCCCGATGAAGGGCACCGCTCCCAGGGGGCGCACCCCACGCGAGGATGCGCGCCTCAAGACCTGGCTCACCGTGGACGAGAAGCAGCGGGCGGAAAATCTGATGATCGTGGATCTGCTTCGCAACGATCTTGGCCGCATCGCCAAGATCGGCTCGGTCGAGGTCACGGACCTATTCACGGTGGAGACCTATCGCACCGTGCATCAGATGACCTCCGGTATCATCGCGGAGTTGCGCGGCGATATGGGCCTCATGGATATGCTCCATGCGCTGTTTCCCTGCGGTTCGGTAACGGGGGCGCCGAAGGTGCGCGCCATGGAGATCATTCGCGAGCTCGAAGGCCTGCCTCGAGGCGTCTATACCGGCGCCATCGGCCATATGGCGCCAAATGGCGACGCCCAGTTCAACGTCGCCATCCGCACCCTCTATATCGACGGGCAGCGCGGAGAGATGGGGATTGGCAGCGGCGTCGTGGCCGACTCCAAGGCCGAGTCCGAATTCGAGGAATGCCTGCTCAAGGCACAGTTCCTCACCACGACCGATGCGCCTTTCGAGCTGATCGAAACCATGCGTTGGGAGCGGGGCGCGGGCTTCTATCTGCTTGAGCGGCATCTCACCCGGCTCCGATCCTCGGCCGTCCATTTCGGCTATCCCTTCGAGCGCGAGACATTGCTTGCCGCCCTGGAAGCGGAGGTCGCGAAGCTTGCAGGCGATGTGCACATGGTCAGGCTGCTGCTGGCGGAGGACGGAGCCCTCGCCGTGAGTTCCACCAAGATCGATCTGCCGCCAAAGGGTACCGTGTGGCGCTTCGCCATCTCGGACCAGCGCGTCGACGAGAAGGACCCGTTGTTCTTCCATAAGACCACGCGGCGTCAGTTTTACGATCGGGAGATGGAACGCCAGAAGACGCTGACCGGCTGCGACGAGGTCGTCTTCCTCAACAAGAAGGGGGAGTTGACCGAAGGCACCCGCACGAGCCTCTTCCTCGAGCTGGACGGACGCCTGTTCACGCCGGCGCTCACGTGCGGCCTCCTGCCTGGAACCTTGCGCGAGGAGCTGATCGATCTGCCGCGGGCCGCGGCGAGCGAGGCGGTGCTCACCCTTGCCGACCTCAATCGGGCCGAACGCATTTATCTCGGCAATTCGGTGAGAGGGCTCGTGCTGGCCGAGCCAATTCCGTCAGCGCGTGAGGACCGGAAGGCTCGCGAGCTTGTCAATTATTAGCGCCACCGAAGCGCTCGGCCGCGGATCGTTAGCCTCGGCCGTCAGCGCCATCATGACGATGAGCGCGATCGTTGCGAACGCCACCAGGGCAAGGAAAGCTTGGCGAAGGAACCATGTCATGGGGAAACCTCCTCTGGGGAGCCAATCTGCCCCTAATTCGTGCATACTTCCTTAGGGGAGGTCGGCTGAACCCAAATTGAGGATCCCGTTCATCGGCGGTTCAGTGGTAGGAATCCAGGGCGGTGAAGACGCGCTCGCGCCCGCCTAGAGCGCGTGCAGCGCCTCCTGCACCGCGCGCAGGAGTTCGGCTGGGCTCCGATTATCGTCCGGCGGCATGCCCTCCTCGGTGGCGCGAATGAGGGCTTCGACATCTTCTTCCCAGCGAATCAGGATCGCTTTCTTGGTGTCCGGCGAAAGACCTTGGGCTTCAAGCACGTCCTTGGGTGCGCCGAAGACCGAAGCGGGATCGAGCATCGCCTGATCGAGGTCCGAGGCTGAAACTGTCGCCATCGCGGGGCTGTCTCTTAGGCGCTCTTCGGCATGACGAATGTGGCGTCCGAACTTTCGTCCAGCCCGAGCATTTCGCCCAGGCGATTGCGCGCGCGATTGACGCGGCTTTTGATCGTGCCCACGGCGCAGCCCGAAATCTCGGCCGCCTCCTCATAGGAAAATCCGGCCGCGCCGACGAGGATGAGGGCTTCGCGCTGGTCAGCCGGAAGCTGCGTCAGCGCCGCGCGGAAGTCCTGCATCTCCATGTGACCGTGCTGCTCGGGCATGCTCGCAAGTTGGGCCGCGAATTTCCCGTCGGCGTCCTCGACCTCGCGCCGGCGCTTGCGCCGCTCCGAGAAATAGGTGTTGCGCAAGATCGTGAACAGCCACGCCTTCAGATTGGTGCCTTCGCGAAACAAGTCGAGATGATTCCACGCCTTGAACAGCGTCTCTTGCACGAGATCGTCGGCGCGCTCTCGATCGCCGCAAAGCGATACGGCGAACGCGCGGAGATTGGTCATCTCGCCTACGAGGGCGTCTCGTAGGCTGGCCGACACTTTCTGCCGCACTCTATTTATCCCCGCTCCGCTCGAGGTCCTTCAGCAATCGCAGCAAACGGTCTGGTATCGGCTCGTTGGCGACTTCGTCGAACACCGCGCGAAGATGGCGGCCGATATGGGCCTGCAAATCGGGCGACAAGCCCTCATCCGCGGCGGGCTGTAGCCCTTCGTGCTCCGTGCCGGAAGTTGGTTGTGTCATTTTCGCTCCGGCAGCTGGTGTCTTCGGCCGGCGTCCCTTTTTCTCAGGCTGGTCCACAATCATCCCCTATCCGCCGAAGCCACGACGTGCCTAAGGCGGCGGACATGCTACATACTGGTTTCAGAACGCCCCTAACTACAATCGGTTCCAGGGCGCAGGAAACCTTTTCGCGTGCCGCGGCGTTTAGGCCACCATAAGCTGGGGTTTCCGGTTGCCAATCCCAAGCCCGGTGGTGCAAAAATCGTACTCTCCGGCCATCATGAAAGCCAGGCGCGCATGTCCATATCGCAAGCAATTGCGCCACATCTTCCCTATTTGCGGCGCTTTGCGCGGGCGCTCTCGGGCACGCAAGCGGCCGGCGACGCCTATGTGGCCGCCACGCTCGAGGTGCTGATCGAGGATCCGTCGCTGTTCGACAGCAGGCTGGATCCCCGCATTGCCCTGTTCCGCATCTTCACCGGTCTGTGGAGCTCCGTCGGCGTCAACCTCAAACCCGATCTCCCGTCGACGGCGGCGGATCGCAAGCTTGAATCGATCACGCCGCTGCCGCGGCAAGCCTTTCTTCTCGGCTCGGTCGAGGGCTTTCCCGTCGAGGATATTGCCCTCATTCTCGACCTCGATACCAGCGAGGTTGAGAAATTGATCAGCCAAGCCGGCCGCGAAATCGCCGCTCAAGTGGCGACCGACGTGCTCATTATCGAGGATGAGCCGATGATCGCCATGGACCTCGAAGGCATCCTCGAAGGTCTCGGCCATCGCGTGATGGGCGTGGCGCGCACCCACGCCGAGGCGCTTAAGGCGACGGCGAAGGAAAAGCCCGGGCTCGTGCTTGCGGACATTCAGCTCGCCGACGGCAGCTCTGGCCTCGACGCGGTCAACGAGATGCTGCGCTCGTTCCAGGTGCCGGTGATCTTCATCACGGCCTATCCCGACCGGTTATTGACCGGCGCGCGGCCGGAGCCGGCCTTCCTGATCACCAAGCCCTATCAGCCGGACACGGTGAAAGCGATTGTGAGCCAAGCCTTGTTTTTCGAGCGCCGGGCGCAAGTGCACGAGCAGCCCTCCATCGGCGTCTAGGCCTGTCAGGCGAGAAAATGGGGCGAGCTTTCGCAGCACGCCCCCGCGCTTCGCGTTAGATCCTTCCAAGCAGCAGAAGGATGAGCAGGATCGCGAGAATCAAGCCGACGACGCCCGATGGGCCATATCCCCATGCCCGGCTGTAAGGCCAGGTTGGGAAAGCGCCCACCAGGATCAAGATCAAGATGACGATGAGGATCGTGCTCAGCATTTTGCCCTCCTAATGGTCCGCGCGCGGCGAGGCGCGAGGGGGTGAATGTTGCGCGCAAGGCGCTATCGCTAACAGGAGATACGCTTGAGAGGCTTCGACGCCTTTGTCTAACGCGAAAGCCTAGACGGGGGCGTCGTGTGCCTCCTCCATGGAGGAGGCACAGCTGACGGCTCGTCGCCTGACTAGGCGTCGCGCATCCAATTATCGACCTGCTTCTCGGCTTCGTCCTTGGCAATACCGTAGCGCTCCTGGATCTTGCCAATGAGCTCTACGCGACGTCCCTCGACCGCGTCGAGATCGTCATTTGTGAGTTTGCCCCACTGCTGCTGAACCTTGCCGCTGAACTGCTTCCAATTGCCTTCGATACGATCCCAATTCATGAGCTTGCTCCCTTTTGCTGGGCGGCCCCCCAGGATCGGGGGGCTTCACGGTCATGCTTGACGTGCTAATCCAACGCCGATGCAGCCAGACTGGTTCCCGCGTATCGCTCGTGCGAGAAGCGAATGGACTTGATCAAACCGGCAAAAGTCTCCGATCTTGTCGTGGGCCGAAGGCGAAGCTGCGGGGCGACGAATGGCAGTCAAACGGATCCTTGTGGTCGAGGACGAGTTCTTGATCGCGCTCGATATTACCGGCGCGCTGGAACAGGGTGGATTCGTGGTCGTCGGGCCGCTGGCTTCTGTCCGCGACGCACTCCAGCTGCTCGAACGGGAGAGCGTGGACGGGGCGCTGCTCGATGCCAATCTTGGCGGAGAAACGGTCGGGCGCGTCGCCGATGCGCTGTTCCTGCGGAAGGTGCCATTCGCTTTTGTCAGTGGTTATGGACGCGAACAATTGCCGCCGCAACACAAGCGGGCGCCTCTGATTAGCAAGCCCTTCACCGGCGCGGACCTGCTCGCCGTCGTCGCAGGTTTCTAGACGTGGCCCTTGACGCCAAGGCGGCGTTGCGGCTCTCTTGGCGCGGTTCGAAACGGGAATCAGAAGACCGCGCGTTTGAGGGGTGGGAAGCCGCGCCTCTGAGAGCCGGCTGCACAACCCTGGGAGAGTGACATGCTCTATTGGGCGCTTGTATTCGCTGTGATTGCATTGGTCGCAGGTGTGTTCGGTTTTGGCGGCGTTGCCTCGGCCGCCGGCGGCGTGGCGCGCATCCTGTTCTTTATCTTCATTGTGATCTTCCTCGTCACGCTCGTCGCGGCGCTGCTGTAGCCCTCTCGCTAGGCTATCGGCGGAGGCGTCTTGAGCGCCGCACCGGTCTGGGCGTTGCGCCGCAAAAGCGAACGCCCGTAACCGGGGGGCGGCTACGGGCGTTCGCGTTCGATCGTCCGCGGGGAGGAGTGGAGGGGCGCGCTCGAACGGCCAACTAACTGCCCCGGACCGAAAAAGTTCCCGTCAATCAGCTCCCAGCCGCGCCCGAGCGCGCCCCAGCCCAAAAAAAACGCCGTAATAACTGAGAACCAATCGCCGCCGCCTTGTGTTGTAGGATTGGTGAGGAGCGGCAGGCGGGATGGTGCCGCCCTTAGGTCTGATTCGCATGGAGGACCCTGTCATTCGATTCGACGCTCGGAGCCTCGACCTCGGCCAGCTCCACGCTATTGCCGACGGTGTCATCGCGGCTTCGCTCCTGGTCGTCGCGGCGGCCCTTCTCCTTCTCTACTACCGCCGCGGCAAGGGCGACCGGCGCGAGAGGATCGTCCTTGCTCTCTTCACCCTATTCCTGGCGACAGCGGGGCTGGCGAATTTCGCCTCCGCCTTCGCCCTATGGGTGGCGCCTGGTTTGGAAGGCGCTTTGAATGCAGTCAGCGCCGTCCTCGCGCTGCTCGCGGCGATCGTGTTCTGGCGACTGATGCCGGGGTTGCTGAAGCGCCCGTCGCGCGATCGGCTCGAGGCCGAGATCGCGGCTCATCTCAATACGCTGGACGAGCTGACGGAAACTCGCCAGCAGCTCGAGGAAAGAGTCGAAGCTCGGACCAAGGAACTGGCTGAAGCCAAACAGCGCTTCGAGATCGCGCTTCGGGGTTCGCCCATCACGGTTTTCAGCCAGGACCGGGACCTGCGTTATGTCTGGGTCCACAATCCTCCGGCCGGACTCGATGCGGCTGACCTTGTGGGCAAGACCGATGAGGAGGTGCTGCCGGCGGAGGCCGCCGGCCCAATCATGGCGGCGAAGCGCCGCGCCATGGAGACCGGAGAGTCGCAGACTGTCGAAAGCACGTTCGAGCTGTCCGGACGCGGACGCTCTTTCTACCTCTTGATCGAACCCTTGCGCGACGATTGCGGGGAGATGGTGGGAACAACCTCGGTCGCGGTGGACATCTCCGAGAGGAAGGATGCGGAGAACCAGCTCCGCCTGCTGCTGCGCGAGCTCACCCACCGGTCCAAAAATCTGCTGGCCGTGATCCACGCCATTGCCCGCCAGACGGCGTCCCGCACAAGGTCGATCGAGGATTTCCTACAGCGATTCAGCGCGCGTCTCGTCGCCATCGGCTGCTCGCAGGATCTTCTCGTCGCCGACGATTGGCATGGTTCGTCGCTACGCACATTGGTCGAGCAGCAATTGAGCGGGCATGCGGACCGCTTCGGAGCGCAGATCGTCATTGACGGCGAGGACATCGTGCTCAAACCCGAGGCAATTCAGAATCTCGGTCTCGCTTTGCACGAGCTGGCGACCAATGCGCAAAAATACGGGGCGTTGTCGCAGGATAGCGGCCGCGTCCGGATCCATTGGGAATTCGGCGAGACGGCCAAGCTTGAATTCGTCTGGGAGGAGCGGGGAGGTCCTCCGGTGACGGCGCCAGAGCGTTCCGGCTTCGGCCGAGCCATGATCGAGACCGTGGTTGGCCAGGCGCTGGAGGGCGATGTGAAGCTGTCGTTCCCAGCCACTGGAGTGCGCTGCGTCATCGTGATCCCGGCGGCGCAACTTGCCTCCTCTCCCTAGACCCGTGAGACCGATGGGCTCAATCAGACGTGAACTGCCGTGCGTGCAAGTTGAATTGCCCTTGTGTGCCATAGCCCTTACCTCCAATGAGGACAGAAGCGCGGGGTGCGGCCCGTGCCATCGACGTTCTATGCGTCGAGAGCCGAGGAGACTTAGGAATGCTGACACGGCGACAGATCGCTCTGGGCGCCCTTGCCGCCGGCGCGGTTGGGGTGACGGCCATCACAATGCGTTCCATCGGCGGCCGGGCCACGGCCGCCACGACCGGCAAGTTCGAAGTCAACTACACGCCGGCGGAATGGCGGAAGCTGCTCACGCCCGATCAATATGCGGTGCTGCGTGAGCAGGACACCGAGCGGCCTTTCACCAGCCCGCTCAATCATGAGAAGCGGAAAGGCACCTTCACCTGTGCTGGCTGCGACCTGCCGCTCTTCGCCTCGGAGACCAAGTTCGACAGCGGCACTGGCTGGCCGAGCTTCTATGAGCCGATCGAAGGCGCGATCGAAAAAGACACGGATTATACCTTTGGCTTCGTCCGTGATGAAGTCCATTGCCGCCGCTGCGGCGGCCACCAGGGCCATGTCTTCAACGATGGCCCGAAGCCAACCGGCTTGCGCTACTGCATCAACGGCGTCTCCCTGAAATTCGTCCCGGCCTAGGGTGGGTTCCAGCCACCCCCGAGCGCTCTGATGCGGCCATTCGCCAATGGCATTTCGGAGCAATTCGGGCTAGTCTGCCCAGAAGGCATGAGAGACCACAACTTTCGGGGGAGAGTTCATGCGATCGACGATTTTGCTAGCCGCGGCGCTTGCCGTTGCCATGCTACTGCCGCGTGGCGCCTTCGCCTTTGAGACGAGCGATGCGCCACCCACACTCACCTTGGAAGACGGGGCCACGCGCTTCTCCGATCCCAGTCAAACGACGGTGCTGCCGGAGATCAGCCTGGAGGCCTATGGCGGCTCCATGGGAAGCTTCCGCCCAAACTACATCCCCGAACCGCCGACGGAGACGCCGAACTGGCTCTATTCCAGCCCGGCCTTCCGCTCCGCGCGCTAAGCCTCAACCTCTTCGTCGGCTGCGGCTGACGCCCAGGGACATTGGGCCTGTTCTCAGCCCGTCGCTGTGGCAGAGTGCAGCCAGTGACTGATCGAATAGACGCGACATCGGCCGCTTGGGCCTTGGAGCTTGCGCGTGAGGCTCTGGCACGGCCTGGAGCGCCGGCGGAGATGCCGCAGCGCCTGCTCGTGGTGGACGTTGAGCGGCAGCGCGCCGTTTGGTTCGAGGATTCGGGGCCGGTGGCGGCATGGTCCGTGTCGACGGCGCGCGCCGGCCTTGGCGGCGAGGAGGGCTCCTTCCGCACGCCCCCCGGCTGGCACCGGGTGCATCGGCGCATCGGGGAGAGCGCGGAGTCCGGCTCCCTCTTCGTCGGGCGCGAGCCGACGGGCGAGACCTGGCGGGGCGAGACGCGCGACGACGATCTCATTCTCACCCGCATCCTCACCCTCGACGGGCAAGAGGAGGGTCTGAACAAGGGACCCGGATGCGATTCGCTTGAGCGCTATATCTATGTGCACGGGACCAATCATGAGGGCCTGATCGGGCGACCCATGTCCCATGGCTGCGTGCGCATGACGAATGATGACGTGCGCCATCTCTTCGAGCACATCCGGGAAGGCGATTTCGTTCTCATCGCCGCGCCGGTCCCGCGCGCCATTCCCGACCCCTGGACGGGCGGCCGCTTTCACTATGCCGGACTTGGCGGCTCCGGCATGAGCGCGCTCGCGCAATTTCAGGTGATGACCGGCGGACGCGCCAGCGGCAGCGATCGCGCCTTCGACGTTGGCGAGCGCGCCGAGTTCCGGGAGCAGCTCGAGCATCTCGGCATCACGGTCATGCCACAGGACGGAAGCGGGGTGACCGGCGACTGTGCCGCGCTGGTCGTGTCCACCGCGGTCGAGGAGCAAGTGCCTGATTATGCCAAGGCGCGCGCAAACGGCATTCCCATCGTTCATCGCTCCGAGCTGCTTGCTCATTTCGTCGCTTCGCGCCGAAGCGTGGCGGTGAGCGGCACCAGCGGGAAATCCACCGTGACCGCAATGATCTTCGAGATTCTGGTGGGCGCCGGCCGCGATCCCTCCGTGATCACGGGCGCCGATCTGCGCCTGCTCGAGGCTCGCGGCTTTCCGGGCAATGCCTGGGCTGGAGGCTCCGACCTGCTCGTGATCGAGGCCGATGAAAGTGACGGCACGCTCGTGCGCTACGCCCCGGCGGTTGGCGTGATCCTCAATCTCCAGCGCGACCACAAGGAAATGAACGAGGTCGCAGCCATGCTCGCGGTGTTGCGGGCGCGCTCGGCTGAGGCGCTGGTGGTGGGAGAGGACGAGAATCTCGACGCGCTCGCCGGCGGCGCGCTTCGCTTCGGCTTCGGGCCTGGCGCCGATCTGCGCGGGGAGGACGTCGAACTTGGACCGGCCGGCAGCCGCTTTCGCGTGCAAGATGTTATCTTCGCCTTGCCGGTGCCGGGCCGGCACAACGTCGCCAATGCGCTGGCCGCCATCGCCACATGCCGGACGCTGGGCCTGCCGCTCGCCGATATGGCCGCGCCGCTTGCGGGCTTTCAGGGCGTGGGGCGGCGGTTCCAGACCTTGGGCACGCCACGCGACATCATGGTGGTGGATGATTTCGCCCACAATCCCGACAAGATCGCCGCGGCCCTCGCCACGGCGCAATTGCGCGCGGGCCGCGTGCTCGCCATCTACCAGCCGCATGGCTACGGACCCACGCGATTTCTGCGCCAGGATTTTGTCGACACCTTCACGCGCAAACTCAGGCCCGACGATCGCCTGTGGATGCTGGAAATATTCTATGCGGGCGGAACCGCGCAGCGCGATTTCTCCGCCGCCGACATCGTGGCGGAGATCGCGTGCGAGGGGGTCCTCGCCGAATTTGCCCCCTCCCGCGCCTGGCTTGCGGACCGGATTGCCGGGGAAGCACGTGTTGGCGACCTGGTCTTGGTGATGGGCGCCCGCGACCCCTCACTGACCGGGTTTGCGCGCGAGATTGTGGCCGCAATCGAGGTGGCCGAGCTAGGCTCGCCAGGGCAAAACCAGGTGACACTCAACTCAAAAATTGGGCTATGATGGCTTGGCCTGCGGGGGCGCTGGCCGTCGCCGCGGATGGGGCAGGTCGTCAGGCCGCCGGTTTGGTGGCCGTTGAGGGGGCCTGCCAGTGAAGCGAGCGTGAACCTTGGGAGAGGCGGCCGCTCGCGCAAAGATTTTCGCGAACCCGAAAGTAAAGGGGAGGGGTCGATGAACACGAAGTCTCTTCTGCTAACGATCCCCTTAGCAGTTTCGGTATTGGGGTTTCTGTCGGTCCCGGCCAACGCGGTTTGTTGGGCATGGCAGCCCTGCGCCGACACTCAGGGGTATGGGGCAAGCGGGTTGACGGAATCGCAAGCCGTCTTACCCGAATTGCCACCGGATTTACCCGAATTGCCACCGGATGGGACTTTGCCTCCGGGCGCCACGTCAGCGCCTCCGCCCAGCTCCGCATCGACCGAACCCGGCGGGGCGCCGGAGAAGCTCACCCCGCCGAAGAAGCCCGTAGCCGCGGCCAAGCCCAAGGCGCCGGCCGCACCGCCGGCCCCGGCTCAAGCCAAGGCTGCACCACCGCCAGCGGCGCCGGCTCCGGCCCCAGCTCAAGCCCAGGCCGCGCCACCGGCACCGCCGGCAGCGCCACCGCCGGCTCAAGCCCAGGCCGCGCCTCCAGCCGACGCGGCGGCGCCCATGAATGTTCCTGGGGTCGCGACGATCAAGGTGATCCCGGAATAGGGCTCGGCGGTATGCACGACGGCGCCATTTAGCATCGCCGGATCTGTCCGACGCCAAGGTCGTGCACCGGCACGCCATGCACAATGGCGATGGCTGCCAGCCCGCTTGGGGCGGACTCTCCGGCTAGTTCAAATAAGTGAAAGAAAATTTGGCTCCCCGGGCCGGACTCGAACCAGCGACCCAGCGGTTAACAGCCGCTTGCTCTACCAACTGAGCTACCGGGGAGCAGAGCGCGCTTGTCTGGCGCAGCTGGTAGGGTCATAGCAAATGCTA
>Ga0307379_10000165_pt1 | contig 113298 bp, 88 predicted proteins | sample UN2MG_FD_202237 | JGI IMG/M metagenome (GOLD analysis project Ga0307379, IMG submission 202237) | Soil microbial communities from Risofladan, Vaasa, Finland - UN-2 | ecosystem: Environmental > Terrestrial > Soil > Coastal area > Acid sulfate soil | place: Finland: Risofladan, Vaasa | collected... | reverse complement strand
CGGATCCACTCGGCCCAGATGATCATCCCGTGCGTGTAGACTGGGGTAGGGGTTGTGATAACCGGCTGTCCAATGGCGCAGTGATCATAGGTCTCCACACGGCTGGACAAAATGGCCCAAGTGAGCAGAACGAGTATAATGCAAGTGCATCCTATCAATATACCTTTCATCGGGCACCTCCGATTTGAGATATCGTTGATAGGATGTCACAAATCTCTCATTTTGTCCAGGTACGGATTGTGGCCTCTGATTCAGCAGGATGATCATGGTGGAATACAGACATGGTTCCAGGTCCCAATCATAGCGCGATCAAACCGCAAAAGTGGTGTGTTGCTTCTTCTGTTTGGCCTATTTTGGCAGTGACGACGTGCAGGATTATGATGCTACCGGTGCAACGATAATGGCTGCCCGGAAATTCATGCCCCGCTTCGAAGAGGAAGCAGGTGCTGTCCTATGCCCCAGGATACAGGAAGAAGTGATATTCGGACGCTACATGGATCCCGCGGCCAGCCCAGAGAATATGGAGGCCTTCGCGCAGGCGAAAGGCTTCGAGAAATGTGGTCTCCTACCGGGGATAGGGGCCAGGCTTGCCGCTGAGATCATTATCGAGAGCATGGAGTGATTTGCTCTGAACCAAGAGAGTACCGTTCGCACTGGACCGGAATCAGCAAAAGATAGAAATGATGCGGTGCCCAGGTATGCCTGGGTCATTCTGTTTGTCGTATTTCTGGCCAGCGTAGCTGCGCCCCTGAATCAATCCAAAGTCCCCCCCCTGATGCCTGTCCTCATGGAAGCGTTCCAGCTAAACCTGAGCCAGGCCGGGATGCTGATGTCGTTTTTTGCCCTCACCGGCCTGATTCTGGCGTTGCCTGCCGGAATTGCCATGCAAAAGTTGGGGGCGAAAGTGGCCGGATTGGTCGCGATGGGCTGCCTCGTCATCGGCTCGGCCTGGGGCGCGCTTTCCGACGACGCTGGCTGGCTGTTGGCCAGCCGCGTCGTCGAGGGGGTCGGCATGGGGCTGATCGCCGTGGTCGCCCCGGCTTCAATCGCTACGTGGTTCCCGCGCGAGAAGCAAGGGACTCCGATGGGTATCTGGGCCACCTGGGTGCCGGTGGGGAACGTGATCATGTACGGCCTGGCCCCCACACTGGGACTCTCTATAGGATGGCAGGCCGTCTGGTGGGTCGGCGCCGGCTTTGCCCTGGTCGCCTTCGTCCTGTATTGGATGCTGATGCGGACGCCGCCATCTTTGGCCAGTAGCCACGAACCCGGACACGCAGGCCCAACCGGCGACGCACCGCCCAAATTACGGGCTGCCCTGGCCAATCGAAACATCTGGCTGCTCGCCCTGGAATTTGGTTGCCTTAACCTCGTATTCATGGGCTTTGGCACGTTTTTCCCCACATTCCTGGCAGAGGAACGCGGTTACTCATTGGCCCAAGCCGCCTTTATCGCCAGCCTGTCGACGATCGTCGTACTGGGATCGGCCCCGCTGGCCGGGTGGCTGTCCGACCGGATTGGATCGCGCCGCTTGGTCTTTGCCATACCTTTCCTCGTGGTCGCCGGGATGATGGCGTTACCCTTCACCCTGACCGGCTGGACGCTCTACGCCTTCATGATCCTGCTCGGACTCATCGCCGGCGCAGTTCCCACGGCGACTTTTGCGGCGGCTCCTGAGGTGATGGGCGACCCCCGGTTGGCCGGCATCGGGCTGGCGGTCGTGGCCCTGGGACAGAGCTTGGGGATGGTCATCGGGCCCATCCTGTTTGGGATGTTGGTGGAGACTTTGGATTGGGCTGCTGCCGGATACTGTCTGATACCTGTCTGCATCCTTGGCTTTGTCGCCGGGTGGATGGTACAGATACGGTAAATCCAGTGTGGCCGGCGGGACACCCCCCGCGTGTCTTGGGAGAAGGGCGGCCTGTACTATCCGAAAATTCCAAGCTTAAAAGTGAATTCGACCTATTGACAAACGCCGAAATGTGCGCTATAATGTAACCGATTTCTGAAACCGGTTTCTGGAACCGGTAACAAGACAGACCACCGCATTAGAGAGAAGATGTATGCCACGTACAACAATAGCCGACGTTGCCCGCGTCGCAGGTGTTTCCAAAACCACCGTCAGCCGAGTGCTGGCTGGGCAAACCAAGTACGTGCGCGATGAGACACGCCAACGCGTCCTGAAGGTCATCGACGAACTTGAGTACCATCCCAGCAGCGCGGCGCGCAGCTTGAAATCCAAACGCAGCTTTACTCTGGGGATAGTCGGTTACGGATTCGAGTTCTATGGTCCCTCCTGTACACTGAGCGGTATCGAGCAGGAAGCCAGCAATCTAGGCTACACCGTTCTCTTGAACCTCATCCGTCAGCCTGAGACGAACAATGTTGAGGAACTACTGGGAAAGATGCTCTCCCGTTACGTCGATGGCATAATCTGGGCCGTGCCCGAGATTGGCGATAACCGTGCCTGGGTGAGACACAAAACCCCCCGGCTCTCTGTGCCCATCGTCTTCCTCAGTATGGAGCCGCAACCCGACCAGTTCGTCGTCGCGATAGACAACTATAGTGGCGGACTGCTGGCAACGAGACACCTCATCACCCGGGGGTGTCAAAACATCGGCCTTATCACTGGCCCATTGGACTGGTGGGAAGCACGCCAACGCAAACTCGGCTGGCGAGGAGCACTTGGGAGCGTAGGACTACCCAGAAAAGACAGTTTCATTGCCGAAGGAAACTGGTCGCCCGTTAGCGGAGAGCGCGGATTGAGTCAACTCTTGACGAGACATCCAGAGATCGACGGCGTGTTCGCCTGCAACGACCAGATGGCCCTTGGTGCCTTGAAAACAGCACGCCAGCTAGGACGACGGGTACCGGAGGACCTGGCCATAGTTGGCTTCGACGACATTCCAGAGGCCGCCTATTTCTACCCACCGCTATCCACTGTGCGACAGGATATGGTCAAGTTGGGATGTCGCGCCGTGAGGGAACTTGGCAAGGTGATAGAGGCAAATCGAAGCGGTGACCCTCTTCCCCCTGAAACCATTCTGCTCCAGCCGGAGTTGATTGTTCGAAAGAGCTCGATCCTGACTGAGAACTAGAGCAATACGGTTCGGACAAGATTTCTGGGACAAATACAGGGAGATACCGGCTCACTTGGCGGTAAGAGGTATCTCCCCGGAGACACAGTGCACAGCGTTCTTGGAATGCTTGGCGCACATGGTCGCGCTGTCCACTGATCCCTTCTATTATAGATCGGATATGCTGAAATGACCAACTGGGCTCCCACAACCAGCGCACGGCTGAATTCTCGCGTAGGTTCTCAATATTCCCATTTCTTTCAAGGAGACGAGGCAACATGCAAAATACGACGTTAGGCATTATTGTCGGCAATCGGGGTTTCTTCCCTGACCATCTCTGCGAAACAGGCAGGAAAGAGGTGTTGCGCGTACTGGCGGAGGAAGGGATCGACGCAGTGATCTTGGACGTCGAGGATACCAACTTTGGTTCGGTCGTGACGTTGCAAGACTCCAGGAAATGCGCTGCACTGTTCAAGGCGCACGCCGGGGAGATCGACGGCATCCTGGTCACCCTGCCCAACTTTGGCGAAGAACGGGGCGTGGCCGACGCGGTGCGCCTGTCCGGGCTGGACGTGCCGGTGCTGGTCCAGGCCTCCCCCGACGAGCTGGGCAAGATGACGATTGCCGACCGGCGAGACAGCTTCTGCGGCAAGATGTCGTCCTGCAACAACCTGCGACAGTACGGTATCCCCTATACGCTCACTACGCTGCACACGGTGGCGCTCGATTCCGAGAGCTTTCGCCAGGATCTGCGCCAGTTCGCCGGCACCTGCCGGGTGGTGCGAGGACTGCGCGGCGCGCGGATCGGCGTGCTGGGCGCGCGTCCCGCGGCTTTCATCACCGTGCGCTACAGCGAAAAGCTGCTGGAGAAGGCAGGCATCAGCATCGAGAGCCTGGATCTCTCTGAGGCCTTTGGCCGCGCCAGTAAATTGAGCGACGACGATGCCAAAGTAAAGGCCAAGCTAGACGAGATCAAGACCTACGTGCCTACCGAGGGCATCCCCGATGACGCCCTGAACAAGATGGCCAGGTTCGCCCTGGTGATGGTGGATTGGATCGCGGAACAAGAATTGGCTGCCACGGCGGTGCAGTGCTGGACGTCGATGGAAGAGTTCTTTGGCGTCGTGCCGTGCACGGTGATGAGTATGCTCAGCAACACGCTCAACCCCTCCGCCTGCGAGACCGACGTCACCGGCGCGATTGGCATGGTTGCGATGGCGCTGGCTTCCGGCAAGGCCAGCGCGCTGCTGGATTGGAACAACAACTATGGCAGCGACCCGGACAAGGGCGTCATCTTCCACTGCAGCAATCTCCCCAAGGCCTTCTTCACCGATGTGAAGATGGACTACCAGGAGATCATCGCGGGGTCGGTGGGCCAGGAGAACACCTATGGCACCGTCGTGGGGCGCATCAAGTCCGGGCCGTTCACCTACTGCCGCGTCTCCACCGACGACGAACGGGGCGCCATCCGCGCCTACCTGGGCGAGGGACAGGTGACCGACGACCCGCTGGAGACCTTTGGTGGCTACGGCGTGATCCAGATCCCGAACTTCCAAAAGCTGTTGCACCACATCTGCGAGAACGGCTTCGAGCACCACGTGGCGGTCAACCTATCCCAGTGCGCCACGGCGGTGAACGAGGCACTGGGCAAGTACATGGGCTGGGATGTGTACCATCATCAGTAATCGTATGGTGATCAATAAAGCCTGGCAAGGAGGCTCCCGTGAGTGAAAGGAAGTACGCCATCGGCGTAGACTATGGCACCGAGTCGGGACGGGCGGTGCTGGTGGATGTGGCCACCGGCGAGGAGGTCGCCACCGCTGTCCATCCCTACGGCGACGGCGTGATCGACGAACACCTGCCCGGCAGCCACGAGCTGCTGCCCCCCGACTTTGCCCTGCAAAACCCGCAGGACTATGTCCAGGTGCTGAAGGAGACCGTCCCTGTCGTGCTGCGTGAGACCAACGTCAAACCCGAGGACGTCATCGGCATCGGCACCGACTTTACCGCCTGTACGATGCTGCCCATTGATGAAGCGGGCACGCCGCTGTGTATGAAGCCGCAGTGGCGCGATAACCCCTACGCTTGGGTCAAGATCTGGAAGCACCACGCGGCCCAGTCCGAGGCCAATCAGTTGAACGAGATCGCCCGCCAGAGAGGTGAGGTGTGGCTCGATCTCTACGGCGGCAAGATCTCCTCCGAGTGGCTCTTTCCCAAGATATGGGAGACGCTGAACAAAGCCCCCGAGATTTACGAGGCGGCCGATCGCTACATCGAAGCTGCCGATTGGATCGTGCTCCAGCTCACCGGCGAGGAGAAGCGCAACTCCTGCACCGCCGGGTACAAGGCCATTTGGAACAAGCGCAAGGGATACCCCAGTGACGACTTTTTCGCCGCGCTGGCCCCCCGGCTGCGGCACGTGGTGGACGAAAAGCTTTCGCGCGACGTCGTTCCCCTCGGCCAGCGGGCTGGCAGCCTCACCCCCCAGATGGCCGAGCTGACCGGCCTCAAGCCTGGAATCGCCGTGCCGGTGGGCAATGTGGACGCCCACGTTGCCGTGCCCGCCTCCACGGTGGTGGAGCCAGGGCGGATGGTGATCATCATGGGTACCTCCAACTGCCACATGGTACTGGGGGAGGATGAGCAAGTCGTCGAGGGGATGTGCGGCGTGGTCGAGGATGGCATCATCCCCGACTTTTTCGGCTTCGAGGCGGGGCAGTCCTGCGTGGGTGACCACTTTGCCTGGTTCATCGACAACTGCGTGCCACCGGCGTATCACGAGGAGGCCAGGTGCCGTGGCCTGAACGTGCACCAGTTGCTGGAGCAGAAAGCCGCTCAGCAGAAACCCGGCGAGCACGGATTGTTGGCGCTGGACTGGTGGAACGGCAACCGCTCCATTTTGGTGGACGTGAACCTGGCGGGGCTGCTGCTTGGCACTACACTGGCCACAAGGCCGGAGGACATCTACCGGGCGCTGATCGAGGCCACGGCCTACGGTACGCGTGTCATCATTGAGGCCTTCGATAGCAACGCCGTGGCCGTGAACGAGATCGTCGCTTGCGGCGGTTTGCCGGAGCGGAACAGACTACTGATGCAGATCTATGCCGACGTGACCGGACGGGAAATCAAGGTGGCTGGCACGACCCAGGCGGGGGCCTTTGGATCGGCGTTGTTCGCGGCGGTGGCGGCGGGTAGGGAGGCCGGTGGTTATGACTCCATCTGCGAGGCGGCGAAGCACATGGCACGCCTGCAGAACGTTGTCTACAAGCCGATCCCGGCCCATAAGGCGGTCTACGACCAGCTCTTTACAGAATACCTGGCATTGCACGACTACTTTGGCCGCGGTGCGAATGACGTCATGAAGCGGCTCAAGGCGTTGCGACATCAAGTCCTGGCGAGTGGGTAGAGCGCCTGTGATGCGAGTGAGATTGCAGCTATGGACCGTGTGTGCGGTCAGTGAGACTACCCACCAGAATCAGCGTCGTAGGTGCCTTTGTTTAGGGAGCTGGCATTTCATCCCGGGAAATGCATACGTTCCACATCACAAGCATAAATATAAGGAGGATACAAGATGAAGTCACGAGTTCTGTACGCAGTTGTGATCGCTGGGCTGGTCTTTGGATTGGTGGCTTGCGCGCAACCCGCTCAACCCACCGCTGAGCCGGCCAAGCTGACCTACGAGGACATGGTTGTCGGCTTTCTCCAGACCGGTTCCGAAGGTGGCTGGCGCGCTGCCAATACCGCATCCTTCAAGGAAACTGCGGAACAACTGGGCCTCACGCTCAAGTTCTACGATTCCCAGAACGATCTGGCGAGACAGGTCGCGGGTTTCCACCAGTTCAATCAGGATCCGGAAGTGAACGTCATCGTCCTCGCTGCGCTCGAGACGACCGGATGGGATGATGTGCTGAAGGATGCCCAGGAAGCCGGTAAAGTGGTCGTCATTGAGGACCGCCGTATCGATGCGTCGGAGGACCTGTATGCCACCTACATCGGCTCCGACTTTGCCGAGGAAGGCCGCAAGTCCGCCGATGAAATGTGCAAGCTGCTCGAGGGCATGGACGGGAAGAACGTCTGGGAGCTGGTCGGCAACGTAGGCTCCTCCGCGGCCAAGGACCGCGGTCAGGGCTTCCGCGAGAAGATGGGTGAGTGTGGAATCGAGGTTACCAAGAGCCAGACCGCTAACTGGAGCATCACAGAAGGCAAGGAGGTGACGGAAGCCTGGTTGAAGGAGACCCAGGACGTCCAGGGCATCTTTGCGCAGAATGACGAAATGGGCCTGGGCGCAATCGAAGCGCTCAAAGAAGCCGGACTCACGCCTGGCGTGGATGTCAAGATTCTCTCGGTCGACGCTACCGCCGGCGCCTTCAAGGCCATGCTGGACGGTGATCTGAACGTGACCGTGGAGTGCAACCCGCTCCTCGCCCCACAGGTATACGAGGCCGCCCTCAAAGCCCTCAACGGTGAAAGCCTGCCCAAGTGGGTTCCTTCGCAGGAAGGCGTGTTCAGCGCCGATATGCCGAACCTGCAGGAAATTACTGACGGCCGCAAGTACTAGAGACTAGAGCACGATTTCTACAGTCCGGGAGACCGTGTTACAAATGGTCCTGTAGAACAAGTCGAGGAGCGGCGTGCACCCGGCGCCGCTCCTCACATAGAACGTTTTTCGAGGTTTGTTTTTCCTGACTGGAGTTTGGGTGATCGTTTCGTCGCTTATGGTTCCTGGTTGCAATTGTTCATTCCTTGTAATAGAATATGGCTCGGGCGTCCTCTTTGTCCAAATGCTGTAAAACAACAGCCGGAGGTGGCATATGTCAGATTCTGATTATGTTGTAGAGATGAAAGGGATAGACAAGGCCTTCCCTGGTGTGCAAGCCCTTTCAGATGTGGATTTCTACTTGAACCGCGGCGAGATCCATGCCATCGTGGGGGAAAACGGCGCGGGCAAGTCCACGCTGATCAAAATACTGACCGGCGTCGAGAAACAGGACGCAGGCACGGTCACCCTGGGAGGGAAAGCAGTCACGGTGAAATCACCTCTGCATGCTCAAGAGTTGGGCATCAGTACGGTGTACCAGGAAATCAACCTGTGTCCTAACCTGTCGGTCGCGGAGAATATCCTGATAGGCCGTGAACCCAGGAGATTGGGAAGTGTCAATTGGAAGGCGGTGAATGCCCAGGCCAAGGAGTTTCTCCTTCAGCGGTTAAATATTGACATCGACGTGACCCAGAAGCTGGGATCGTACCCGGTGGCCATTCAGCAGATGGCGGCCATCGCCCGGGCGCTGGAGATCTCATCCGCCAAGGTACTGATCCTGGACGAGCCTACTTCCAGCCTCGATGTCCACGAAACGGCGCAGCTCTTCCAGGTGATGCGCAAGCTAAAGAGCGAAGGCGTGGCCATCATCTTTATCACCCACTTTATTGACCAGGTCTATGAGATTTCCGACACGATCACTGTCCTCAGAAATGGGGCCCTGGTTGGGACTTTTGAAGCCGCAGGTATATCGCGCCTGGAACTGATCGCCAAAATGATCGGCCGGATCCTGACCGAACTCGACGAGATGTCCAAGATCAAGCTCGAAAGCGGCAAGCACATCAAGGGCGAGGCATTTTTGCAGGCTGAGGGCTTGGGACTTGTGGGCGCTATCGAGCCTTTCGATCTGGAACTGCACGCCGGCGAGGTGCTTGGTATCGCCGGGCTGCTAGGATCGGGACGCACGGAAATCGCTCACCTGCTGTTTGGGATTGAAAGACCGGATAGCGGCACGTTGGAGATTGATGGAAAAGAAGTCAAGAGGTTTTCTCCCCTGGCTTCAATCGGTCGAGGCGTTGCCCTGTGCCCCGAAGATAGAAAAGAAGCCGGCATCGTAGACGATCTGACGGTCAGGGAGAACATCATCCTGGCTCTCCAGGCTAACCGGGGCTGGTTCAAGTTTCTGAGTATGCAGCAACAGTACGAAATTGCAGATAGGTACATCAAACTGCTGAACATCGCCACTCCCTCAGCCGACCAGCCAGTCAAGAATCTGAGTGGAGGCAATCAGCAAAAGGTCATCCTCGCGCGTTGGCTCGCCACGAACCCACAGCTTCTGATCCTGGACGAACCCACCAGGGGTATTGACGTGGGGGCAAAAGCCGAGATTCAAAAGCTGGTGCTCTCGCTGGCCGAGGAGGGCAAATCGTGCGTGTTCATCTCCTCCGAGTTGGAAGAGGTATTGCGCACCAGCCACCGCATCACCGTGCTGCGGGACCGGGAGAAGGTCACCGAGTTCAGCGGCGAAGTGGACGAGCAAAAGATCATGCAATCGATCGCAGGGAGTGAATCATGAAGCAGTCCAAATCCTCTTTCACGATAAGAAAAGTCACAGAGAGCAGGCTCTTTTTCCCATTCGTCGCCCTGGCGTTCATCTTGCTCTTTGACCTCATTGCCGTTCCTGGTTTCTTTAGGATTTCCACAAAAGAAGGTAACCTGTATGGGAACCTCATCGACATCGTGCGCAACGCTTCGACCGTTTCCCTGCTCGCCATTGGCATGACGCTGGTCATCGCCACCGGCGGGGTAGATCTCTCGGTGGGCGCCGTCATGGCGATTGCGGCCTCGGTGGCAGCCCTCCTGATGAATCCGTACGTCTTGGCCACAGAACTACCGCCGCATATCTTGAAATTCATGAATGATCCGAATTTCACATACCAGCCGCTCTGGATCGTGATTCTAGTGACGCTGATTGTGGCCACAATCTGTGGTCTGTGGAACGGGCTGCTGGTGGCCTACGGAAAGATCCAGCCCATGGTGGCCACCCTGATCCTGATGATTGCCGGCCGTGGGATTGCCCAGCTCATCACGAATGGAGTGAGAATTCAGATCTTTTACGAGCCGTATGCCTTTATCGGACAGGGGTGGATTATCCTGCCTTTTTCCTTATACCTCGTGGCTATCGTGTTCGCGATCGCCTGGCTCCTGACTCGCAGAACGGCCATCGGCATGTTCGTCGAATCGGTGGGCACAAACTCGCGTTCGAGCTTCTTTAGCGGTATCAACGAAAAGCGGATCAAATTGCTGGCCTACACGTTCTGCGGTCTTTGCGCGGGGATAGCGGGTCTGGTTGCCAGTTCGAATATCAAGACATCGGACGCCTTCAATCTCGGCCAGACCAAAGAACTGGATGCCATCCTGGCGGTCGTCATCGGCGGCACTTTGATGGCGGGCGGTCGCTTCTCGCTGCTGGCCAGTATCGTCGGCGCTTGGGTCATCCAGGCGATCACCACTTCCATGTATGCGGTCGGGGTTCCGGCGTTTGCCCTTCAGGCGATCAAGGCGGTGGTCGTCATCTTTGTGGTCCTCCTGTATTCGGAACAGGTCAGAGGCTTTGTCCAGAAAATCACCGTGCAGAAAGAGGCTTGATCATGATGCGAAAAATAAGCGCTCTTATCTCCAACAATCAGAGGTTCATCCCGCTTACGGCGACGGCGGTGCTGGCATTCGTCGCCTACGGGGTCGGAGCGATCCTCTACCCGGGCATGCGGGATCCGCAGGTGTTCCTCAACATATTCCGAAACAACGCTTATCTGTTGATCAGCGCCATAGGGATGACGTTCGTCATTCTGACGGGCGGCATCGATCTTTCGGTCAGCGGCGTGATGGCGCTGACGACGGTAGCCGCTGCCGCCTTAATTCGAGAAGGGTGGAACGCCTGGTTGGTTATCCTGCTCATGCTGGCCATGGGGATGGCCTTGGGCGCCGTCATGGGGAGCTTTATCGCCTACCTGAAGGTGCAGGCGTTCATCGCTACCCTGGCGGGCATGTGGTTTGCCCGCGGCATGTGCTTTTTCATCAGCGATGATGCGATCGCCATCAGCAACAACCGCATCTATACCATTCTTGGGCAGACAAGGATCCTGATCCCGGGATTGAGCGATCCCGTTGCTCAGACAGGGGATTATGTCTCCATCTCCGCAGTCGTCGGGATGCTCCTCTTGGCAGTGGCGATATATATCGCCCAATACACGCGCTTTGGCCGCACGGTGTATGCCATTGGAGGCAATGAGGGAAGAAATGAAGTATCCGCTCAACTGATGGGTTTGCCGGTAAACACGACCAAAGTGCTGGTGTACACGCTCAACGGCTTTTGCTCGGCGCTGGCGGGCGTCGCGTACGGCCTCTTTGTGCTGTCCGGGCATGGCTTGTATGCAAACGGCGCCGAGTTGGACGTCATCGCTTCGGTGGTGATGGGCGGCACGATGCTGACCGGCGGCGAAGGGTATGTGTTCGGCACGCTGTTTGGCGTGCTGATTTTCGGCATCACTCAAACCCTGATCCAGTTCAATGGAACGCTGAGTTCCTGGTGGACGAGAATCGTCATCGGCGTGCTCACGCTCTTGTTCATCGGCGTGCAAAGCGCCCTGGCTGCCCGGAAAGGCGGTCGTCGCCGGGGGAAGGAGGCTGGCGCGCCGTCGGCAGCCGCGCGCAAGCGGCGGATGCTGGCATTTGGCGGCAGCGGCGCGGTGGTCTTGGTCATCCTGGCTTTGATCGTGGTCAACGTTATCCAGAACTCGCCAGGGGCTGGTGCAGCCGACGGCACCTCCACGCCCGACACTGCTTCTTGCGAACTCAAGTCCTACCGCCAGGATAAAGCCGCAGAGTTTATGCAAGACGGGGCGGTGATTGCCTACGAGCGTAACGGTGGCCCCCACTGTATCGACGAGCTGTACGCCATTTACCCAGATGGGCGAATCGTGGGCGACGATGGCGTGAATACAGTCGAGACGCAGGTAGCGCCGGAGGATGTGGATACATTACTCGCAGGCATCATTGGTTATGGATGGTTTACGGATGAGATGTATGATACCTGGCATACCCCCTGTGGGCAATGTTATGGGTACTATCTCACCGTTTCGTATCAAGGCCAGGAAAAGACCGTAAAAGGCGTGGATGGCGGAACAGACGCTCCCGCTGACTACTGGCAGGTTATCTCGCTGGTCAAAACGGTCGTTCCAAGGTTTACGGCCGCTCCATAACATATCTGATTACAAGGAAAAGGAAAGATGAGTACTAGAAAAGCACTAATCCCGGTCTTGGTCTGCGCTCTGCTTACCTGTGCCTGCGGCTACATCGTCTTGCCTGAGGATGTGGGTGGTTCATCAGCCGGATCAGCAGGTTGGAGCGCTGTGGCGACGAACGTCGGCACATCTGACGCCGGGGATTTGCACATCGACATCACCATACAAAACAATACCGGCGATTGGAGCGCCATGCAAGCCGCAGAGGGTAAGCCGGCTGTGCTCGCGGCTGGCAGCGAAACCACAAACTGTGATACGGTTCTTGTCAGCACGGGTGGCCACCGCCTGGCCCCGGGTTTTCAGATGCGAGGTTTCATTGCAGGGACAAAGGCAGAACCCAAGACCCAGCTTATCTATGTGGAATGCCAGGGCGCAGAAGCTGCTTCCGGGGCCAAACTCTCCATAGACTATATCTATTTTACCGGCCAGTACAATTATTATGAACCGGAAGCGAACAAAGCCGACGGAAAGCTGGAAATAAATCTCGACCAGGTTGCCACGGACCTGACGTATCCGATCACCGAACCGGTAGAGGGTTTGATCCAAGAGCCCGACACCGAAATTACCGCGCTCAATGAGGTGGTTCTCACCCTCACCGGTGTTACGCGTACCGATACTGGCATGCAGTTCACGTGGCAGACTTCCAACCCCGGCGAGTACCCCACCTATGTTCACATCGGCAACCCGCCTGTTATCGGTGCAGATGGTATCATCAATGGTCGTTATGAGACCCCGGATATCGTGTCCGTACCAATAACCCCTGCAGGCGGTACGGCGGAATGGACGACCGAGGTAGCGGTTCCGAACGATGCCAAAGGCTTGTACATGTTGCTGAGCGCAGAGTCGGGAAAGGCGCGACTCTTTGCGAACTATGCCATCGATATCACCGATAAATAGCTTCGTTATTGTCTGTTTGGACTTTGGCCATTTTAAGTTATGTCAACTATTTTACTCAAAATCAAGCCAGAAATGCTCCAAAACCACCAAATATCCGATGTTTTTAGGGCCAAACAGTACTTTTTGGGACGATTTTGAACTAAAAATTCAGACCAACTTTACATAAAGCAAAAATGGCCAAAGTCCAGGTCTGTGTCCCCACGCGCTATTCCTCGATGGCCCCACCGATGGCCCGCAGGTGCTGGCGGAAGGTATAGGAGGGGTCCTGGGTGCGCCGGGCCAGGTACTCGTCAAAGCACAGTTGCTGCCGTAGGGTTCTCCCTTCCCGCACGGCCCGGGCCTGCTCGCGCTCCTTCTCCCAGATGGACCGCGCTGTGGCCAGCAGTTCTGCAGCACGCTCGCCAGGGACGAAAAGAACCCCATCCAGGTCACCAAAGATGACATCCTCCTTCCCCACGACGAAATCACCGAACGAGGCTGAGGTAAGAGCGTCCGGGTCGGGCGTGTCCAGCCGCCGTGGCCCGGCAGGACACACGCCGTAGCTGAACACCGGCAGGCCGATCTGCCGGAGCTCCGCCGTGTCCCGGTGAGCTCCCCATACTACCATGCCGGATAGGCCGCTGGCCTCGGCCTCGAGCGCGGTCAGGTCGCCGATGCAGCCTTCGTCCAGCCGGCCCGCGTTGTCTATGACCAGCACGTCCCCTGGCCTGGCCGATGCCATCGCCTCCAGGAATACGTCCACGCTGCCATAGTGCCGCACGGGGAGAACCCGCCCCGCAACGCGGTGCTGCGGCAGGATTGGCTGGATACCGGGCCGGGCCAGACGGAGCGGCACCCCCAGCCGCAGGCAGGCGTCGGCGACGAGAGGGGTGGAAAGCTCCGCAAAAGCGTCCGCCAATAGTTGATTGGACTGGTTGGACATTGTGATCCTCCCTAATTCTGATCCAGCAGGACGGCCAAATTGCGCGGAAGGACGTCGAGGTAACTGGCCAGGCCGGACCGTTCCAACTTCTCCGCCGTCGCGACGGGAAGCTGGTCGAGTGCCAGCCCTTGCAGCAGAAGGGCGGTCTCCTCCTGCGAGAACTCGGCCCCCTCTTCGGCCCAGTGCAAAAAGTCCGTGTTCTGGGGACAGACTCGCTGGCAGATCATGCAGCCGACCAGGCAATTATGCCCGGAGGGGTCCATCCAGGCCGGGAAGGGGACGCCAGAGGGCTGCTCGTTGTGGAAGACGATGCACCGCTCCGCGTGGAGCAGGAAGCGCTCCGCCGCGATCGCGCCCGTCGGGCACTTGCGCCGGCAGGCGGAGCAGTCCTGGCACGCCTCCATCACGCTGGGCTCGCTCCAGGTATCCTCCGGGCAGGGGAGGTCGGAGTAAAAGGTCGCCAGCCGGTGAAAGCTGCCCATCCCATCGACGTAGGATATGTTGTTTCTCCCGTACGCGGCCAGCCCACTGCGCACGGCCAGGAGCTTTTTCGGCACCGGCGCTGGCGTCACCCGGTACCCCTCCCGCTGCAACGTCTCGGCCAGGACATCCTCAACTTGTTTGTCGACGGGCTGCGACTTGAGGTACGTCGGGGGCACGACGAGCGGCGCCGGCTTTCCGCCCCACCGGAAGGTGAACTGCACCGGGGGCTGCGGGACGGCGACGACGATTAGCGACCGGGCGTCCGGCAGGCTCGCGGGTGGTTCGAAGCGCAGCACCGTGAGGTATTCCTGGTAGACCGCCTCGTCGACGAGGCCGCGCTCGTGGGGCCCCTCGATACCCTCCCGGAGGTCGCTGAGGTGGTGGATGGGCACGATTCGCCCTGCGTAACCTCGTTCTTCCAGCTTGCCTAGCAATTCCTGGTTCACGGTACTACCTCCTGGATCAATTACTCAGGTGCCAGGCACTTTTGGCGAGTGCCTGAAGGCAGAACCGGCTTGTATTCACCCAGGCCTTCAAGAGAACAGCATCCTGTAAGTGCCTGGCACCTGGTCTGAGCAGTTATCTCCTGGTTCGGTTTTCAGATGACAGACTTTAGCAAGTTGATTCCCCCGTCGTCCAGCTCCATATAGTTCAGTACGATCAACTGCTGGCCGGGTCGAACCAACGGGCGCACCTGGTCGGCGACGTGATCGGAGGCGACCACCACGGAGACCTGTGCCAGCGTCTCGGCCAGCTTCTGTGGCTCGTTCGCCCCACAGAGGGCGACGTCCAGCCCCCGCATGCCGGCCCGCTCCAGGGATTGCCCCATCAGCCCGGCGTTGCGCTCGTCGACGCACACCAGGGCGACGGACGTGCCCTTGGGAATCCCGGCGACCCGGACGAGGGCCTCCAGGTGCGGCTTGACCGTCAGGGCCACCGTCTCTTTCCCGGTCCTGGACAGCAGCCGCTCGACCTCCTCGATGTGGAAGAAGGTCGTCGCCACCGCTTGGGCTTCGAGCAGGTGCCGTTCGACCTCGGGCGTGGGATGCTCCAGGTCCTGCAGCACCAGCGGGATCACTTTCACGTCCAACTGCTCCTGGATGACGAGCGCAAAGTCGGCGGCGGTCTGCGCGTCACATTCGACGAATACGATCTTGCGCTGCCCTTGCACGTCCCAGCGCTGTTTGGCCCGGGCGTAGGCGGCGGTGGCAAAGTCGTCTGCGCTGCCCCCGAGCTCCCGGGCCTGCTCGATCGCGCCGTCGATGATTCCCAACAGGCGGGCCGAGACCGGTTGGGCGGCGTCCGGGGGCCGTTCCTCCACGACCACGCAGCCCCGCCCCTGGCGGCAGTCGATCAGCCCTTCCCGTGCCAGCTCTTGATAGGCCCTGAGGACCGTGTTGCGGTTGATCCGCAGAAACCCGGCCAACTGGCGGGTGGTGGGCAGCCTGGCACCTGGCCTCAAATCGCCGTTGAGGATCAGGAACTTGAGCTGTTCCTTGAGCTGGACGTGGACCGGCAGGTGGCCGCCGGGTTCGATGCTGAGTTGCATATGGTGGTCCTCGCACTTGGCTTATTGGCATAGGACATTATGCCAACTAGATCATACCATGCGTTGCGGATGCTGTCAAGTGGGGGAAGGATTGACTTCTGGGCCGGGCTGGGCTATACTGAATGCGCGCTGGGCCGGGTGCCCGACATGAAGGGGCTGGACCTGGAGCGGGCCGGGGTCGAGTACCACGCCCGGGGCACCAGGACCAACGAGTACCTGCACGAGAGGCGACTGAGTGCGGAGTCAGAGGGGGTTTGATGGAGACTAGATCCAGGGAATATCGCGGTGAGGAGGATTACGAGCGGATCCGCCGGCTTCTGGTCGAATGCTACGCGATCAACGGGACGATGCACTGCTGGGGGCTGGAGCGGCTGGACTGGTGGCGCTTCCATACCCACGCGTGCGATGAGCTTGGCGGGTCGCGCGGATGGCAGGAAGACGTCCGGCTGTGGGAAACCGGAACGGGGAAACTGATCGGCGTGGCGCATCCTGAAGGTGGCCTGCAGCCCGGGCGGGATTACGGTGACGTCTTCCTGGAAATACACCCGGACTACCGATACCTGGAGGACGAGATGCTCTCGTGGGCGGAAGAGCACCACGTTGCGAATCGGCCCGACGATGCCACGGTGTGGTCGTTCCAGACCTCTGTCTACGACTATGACAAGCAGCGTGCGGAGCTGCTCACTCGACGGGGTTACCGGTATCTAGGCCCGGGCGGATACAAACGCAGATGCTCGTTGACTCGCTCCATCCCAACTGTTGAACTGCCGCCCGGCTATGGGATACGGGCCGTTGATGAGAGTGAGATGGAGGCGTGGGCGGACGTGGTAGGGGCGGCCTTTAATAACCCGTTGAACTCGGCTGAACGGTGTCGCGTGTGGCTCGATGCGCCGGCGAACCGCTTGGACCTGGATCTGGTCGTGGTCGCTCCAGACGGGACGTTTGCTGCGTTCTGCATCGCCTGGTTCGACGAGGAGAACCGCATCGGGATGTTTGAGCCGGTCGGCACACATCCGGCACATCGGCGGCGTGGCCTGGGGAAGGCCGTGATGAGCGAGGGACTGCGGCGGTTGCAGGCGCTCGGTGCCACCGTGGCGTACGTGGGGGTGGGGACTGGCGTGGCAGCCAACCGCCTGTATGAGTCGGTCGGTTTCATGGACTATGACGTGGAGTGTTGTTGGCAGAAGGAGTACTGATCAGTGCGAAGCGCAGCCTGAACGGTCGCATCGCGCCATGCCACCCATCCGTGAGGCAACATCTTGCATTGATAAGGGAGCGGAGAGCATGCAGTTCGGTTACACACGTCGAACCTATCGCAGCCTGGCTGAACTGGCTGCGGACTTTTGGGCCATCATGTCGCGGCGCAAGGAGATACGCCCGCTGATGCGCGGGGAGGTGATCGATCCGGCTTTTCGAGAGCGGTTAATGCTGGTTGTTACGGAGGTCAACGGCTGCCGGTACTGCTCTTTCGCACACGCGCGGCAGGCCCTGGTAGAAGGGATTTCGGAGGAGGAGATCGAGACGCTGGGGCGGGGAGTGTTTGCCGGGAGTCCTTCAGAGGAGGTGCCGGCGTTGCTGTATGCCCAGCACTGGGCGGAGGCGAACGGGGAGCCAGGTTCAGCGGCGCGGGAACGGGTGGTGGAGCAGTACGGAGAGCACGTTGCACGGGGGATAGAGCTTGCGCTGCGGATGATACGGATGGGGAACCTGCTTGGGAACACGTGGGACTATGTCCTGTATCGGATTTCATCTGGGCGGTGGGGTGTGGAGAGGCCGTCCGAACGCTAGTTTGGAGCTTCCGGCCTCTGGATGCAACGGGACTTGCCCCTCTATCACCTGGCGCTCGGCAATGCGCAGCAGGCGGAGCAGATGGTCCGGGACGCCCTCTCTCAGGCACCCATCGCGCTGCTCCCATTGGCCGCCCGGGGGCTGGAGGACTTGCCTTTTTCCCGACGACGCCCAGGCCCAGGCACTGCTTGCCTTGCTGCGGGATCACCTGCAACAGGGTGATGCGTGACGGGTGGGGTGTGTGAAGACGGCCCGAGATGGGGCGTCGGGGTTGGGCTTTTCCGTTTGAATGGAACTGGGGCGATGAGTGCGAAAAGAGAACTATTCCTTGTGTTCACTATAATCGCCATCGTGGTAGGTATTTCGAGTTGTACGACAGCTTCAGTCGATGAGTCGTCTCCCGAACCTCCATCTTCAGATCTCATTCAGGTGGAGCCCTGGCCGGAAGCAGACGCTCTGTTCCGGACCAATCCCAAGTGGTTAGGCTCTGACGATGCGTATTCTGTTGATCTGGGAAATGGCCGGGTGCTGTGGCTATTTGGGGATAGTTTCATCGCCACGAGTAGGATGAACATACGCATCCAATCTGAGATGATCAGAAACAGCGTGGGTGTTCAATCGGGCTACGATCCTTCGGCAGCTTCGATGCAATTCTATTGGCGAACTCAGGATGGAGAACCCCAATCTTTCTTTCCTGAAGAGGATGAGATATGGTTCTGGCCGGGACATGGCATTGTGTTAGGAGACAACTTGTTGATCTTCTTGATGGCGATTCGCTAGGTGATGATCTATGCAGCCAAAGCCCACCCGCATCTCACGGGGGCGGATTTGGTCTTGACGTACGCTACCAATTCTCTCCGTTTTGCGCGGCTCGTCGCCAGTGATAACCTCTATTATCCCAGGTTCTTGAGGGCAAGCTTTGAGAATTGAACTGAATACTCGTCATCATCGCAGCGATAGCGCCGCCAGGTGTAACCCCGAGATCCAGCCCTCGGTGCGGACCTCGAGCGCGGCGATGTCCTCTGGCTGCAATCTCAATCCCATCACGCCATTCAGGAACGCGGTGACCTCCTCGGCTGTGAAGCGCAGATTGTCGGCGCGCAGCTCGGTGAGCTGCCCTTGGGCGCGCAGCCGGGCGATGGGCAGCGGCGGGTCGGCGCGGGTGGCGATGACCAGGTGCACCTGCTGGAGACGAGGGTCAGCCGGTGATCCAGGCGTGGCCCTCCGTCCAGCCGCTCGACCAACCGCGGACGCGGTACCAGGTTGGGGCGCGGCGGCGGGATGTAGAGTTTGGTGGTCAGTAAGCGCCCGCGCCAGACTCTGCGGTGAGAGAAGAGAGGCCTGACCGACTTTGGTAAAGCCCTGGCCTTTGAGAACTGCTGGCAAATAGATACGCACGGAGTAAAACGGCGTTTCGTAGGCCCCGATGTCATAGGTCGCCGCGCCGTCGTCGTCGCCATCCAGCGGCCGCGCGCGGCCGTCGAAATCTTCGGCAGGCGCATCTGTGGCTGAGCCCGCATCTATGGCCGGCGAATCCGGCCGCAAGTGGAAATTGCCCCCGGACGGATTGACGAACTGGGGATCGCCTGTCACAGGGGCGTCGCCGTAAATCTCCCCCTCGGTCCCCTGGTAGCCGTCAATCAGGTTGTGGTCCACCGTCAACGTCTGGGTCGGCACGACAGGATTGACGAGTATCTGGAAATAGAAATTCTGGCTACAGATGTTGTTGCGGATCACCACGTTTTCAGCGTCTGGGTTGTCAACGAGGATACCACCGCCCCAGGCATCCCGGCCGTTGTCGTAAAAGGTGTTGTTGACGATGGTCAGGTTGCGCATCGGGTGCGTTCCATCCGGGCTGCCAGAGTCGTTCACGCTGACGTCAAGGCCCACGTAGTGGTTTTGATACACGACGTTGTTATAGATGGCGATGTTTTCCAGCAATCCCCCCATTTCAGATGCCAATGCAATGCCATTGTACTCTGACACGTGATGGATCCGGTTCTGGAATACCGCGATGTCGTGGGTATGACGATCCCAGGCATCTATGTAAATGCCGATGGCCCCAACGTCGTGCACGTGATTCCTGTACACCTGTCCGTTTGAGGCATTGTCCTTGACATCTATGCCCTCTTCCTGGCAATCGAAGACCTCGTTATTCTTGATCTCAAACACGTCCGTGCTGGCCACGGTCAGACATTCCTGCCAAATGTCCGTACAGGCGTGTTCCACGACGTTGCCGTCAATCGTAATGTGATCGCCGCCCCAGACGCCGATGCCGGACGAGACGGTGTTGTAGGTCGAGTTCTGCTCTACGGTGATATGGCTTGAATCGTTGACCAGGATGCCGGCGTTGTTGGCGTGCGGTCCGGCGTTGATGACGCGCAGCCCGGAAACGACGATATAGTTCTTGCCCGAAACATGAAACAGACCGACCAGGTCGTCCGGCAGGGTGACGCCACTGCCGTCGAGCGTCGCCGTCTCGCCGGGGTAGGCGGCGTAGGTGATGGGCTGCCCGGCGCTGCCGGAATTCTGGGGCACCACCTGTTCATGGTAGACCCCGGCCCGGACGTAGACGGTGTCGCCGGCTACAAGCGTGCCGGCGGCCTTCTGGATCGTGCGCCAGGGGTAGGCGGCGGTTCCTGGGTTGTTGTCATTGCCGCTCGGGGCGACGTAGTAGATCATCCCGGCCAGCGGGGCATCCGCCGGCGCAGCGGGTGCGGCGGATGACGTGCGGCAGGGTGTCCCCAGCAGGACCAACATCAGACTGCACAGGATCAATAGCTTGGTCATCAAACACCTCCGTAGTCTATCGTGGTAGAGATGCGCGCGGGCGCCAGTCCCGGCACACTCACGGCGTTTCATTATTCATCCTTGGATCGCCTCACTTGACGACGATCGGCAAGTAGGTTACAAAGCCGCTCACGGTAACTGTATGCAGCAATTTGTTGTAGCCTGTATCCGCCTCCCATAGACCACTGTTCGCCAGGCGAATCGAGTACTCTGGCCGCGAATGGAGAGCGGGCGCGGGATCCGGCAGGTTCAGCAACAACTCATAGTCGCCGTTGGGCAGATTGACCGGTAGAGAAATGGTCTGGCTGACGGTATATATTGTGTTCCCCGCTAACCAGAAGCGCGGGTCAGCGGACAGGGGAAAGGCATGCACAGCACCATTCGTCGTGGAGCGCAGGATCAGCTCCACCTGACGCGGATTGAAAGGCGCGGCCCAGCCTTCGTTCTTGACCGTAAATGTGACTGCCAGGCCGCCGCCGGGGTGTGCTGTGTGGCTGTACGTTCCCTGTTGTAGAACCAAACGGTGGCCAAGTTTGAGTTTGACCGTATCGGTCAGATTGGCGCCCCAACTGTCCAGCACCTCTGGATGCCAATCGCGGTTGAGATACGACCAATGGAACAGGGCGAGCTCCTGTGAGGCGGTGGTCCACGCTGAACGCGGCGGGTTCGGGAAGCACGTTTCCCCACCCATCGGCAAATAGCGAGTTTCTGCCGACAGATAAGCGTAATCTTGCGGCAAATCGGCATAGGTACCGAAATCGTCCTCACTGGCCAGGAAACAATCGTTGTGATGCCCCACGCGCGCCAGGTCGCTGCCGCTGTGAGCGGCGGCAACGGGCAGGGCGCCGTCCGCGCCACTCCCTGTGTCAAAGATGTTTTGTTTATAGTAGGGGGTGCGCAACTGCGCCATGCGAGTGATGGGAAGTGCCTGTAGGACTTTCGCCAGCACCGTGCCCCGATTGGTGTAGTTGGGTGGATCAGGAGGGGCGCCAAAATCGTCGTTGGTGTAGTACCACTCGCCCCACGCCCCGATGAAGCCGGCTTGCATGACCGCGATGACATCACTATTGGCCTGAATGAGAGGGGCAAGTTGTTCAAGATGCTGCAACACCTGGCTCAACGAAGGGTCGTCAGGGTTGGGCGAGGTGTCGTTCTGGTTGTACGCAAAACGCAGGACAAGTTTGATGCCTGCCTGCCGCGCCGCATCGAAGTCAGCCTGGATGTCGTCCAGAAAACTGGCGCTGATAGGGTTGTTGATAGAACTATCCAGGTAGATGACGCGCAAGGCTAACGTGATGTGTTCATTTTGACGATAGTGCTGCAGAGTGGCGACATCCAGCGGTGTGTGGTCTGAGGCAAACGTTTCCGTATGATGGTAGAAACCCCGCTCTGGGTTGGCAAAGCCGGCAGTCGTTGGGGGGTAAATGACGGTGGCGAAGGCTGAATCTGTGACGCAGCAAGTCTCGGTCAGGATGCGGGCGGCGTTCCCCCGGTCTTGAGCTGAAATCTGAGTATCGCCGGAACTGGACTGCCCCAAGAGAAAAACCAGGAAAAGCCCGCCTCCGACCATCAAGACCAGACGGCGAGGGTGGGAAAGTCCACCACTTTTCACACTCAGCATCGTAATCCCAGCTCTAATCGTTTGTTTTATCGTGGCCACCGGTATGCATCGGCGTGACAGCACTCCCGAAAGCCGAGCCGGCGATAGACGCCGAACCCCTCGGACGACGAAACCAGCACCCCGACGCAGTAACCGAGTTCGCGCGTCGATCGAACGGCTGCCAGGGTCAAGGCACTCCCCAGCCCCCTTCTCCGCGCTGCGGGGAGGGTAGCGACGTGATGAATGCCGGCCTGACTCAGCATCAAACATATCCTAGTCGGGGCTAACGCACAATCAGCGGCAAGTAGACTCGTGCAACGACACTGCGATTGTATGGCCAGGGATAACTACCCGCGGCTGGCGCTCCCGCCAGGTAGGACAAGTCCACCCAGTGCCACCCATCCTTCTCCAGCCGAATGTCCTGAATGTGCCAAACTGAACCACCCAGGTATACGACCGCAGGGATTCCATCAGCGCGAACGTAGCCAACCGGCCTGTACCCCCGGACGGCATTGGGGACCGAGGTGAGTTCGTAGTATTGCCATCCATTGTCGAGCCGGAGCTCGTAAATGCGACCGGCATCCGTGCCACTGGTTGCATACACGATGGCATTGATGCCGTCGCTCCGCACGTAGCCGTAAGGCCTGTACCCAGTCCCCGGCGCGCCGGAAATCGCCGTCAGGTCGGCCCAGATCCAGTCGGTTTCAAGCCTTATGTCATGGACATGGCCGTCATAGCCTGCATAGTTGATGGTCGAGATGCCGTCGCTGCGAACGTAGGCCGAAAGCTCCGACATAGGGGGTGGCGCACCGGAGAGGGCGGTCAGATCGGCCCATTTCCAGCCGTCGTCGAGTCGCAATTCGCAGATGTGGCTGTCTGAGGCAGCCTGGTAGACAATTGTGTTGATCCCATCGCCGCGAACGTAGGCAATGGGGCGGCCGCCGGCCGCTGCGGGAGCGCCGGCGATGGCGGTCAGGTCGGCCCAAATCCAGCCGGTTTCAAGTCTCAAGTCATGGATGTGACCGTCAGAGCCGGTATACACGACCGTGGATATGCCATCGCTGCGAACATAACCGGTTGGATCAGACGCGGCGACCGGCGACCCGGTGATGGCGCTCAGGTCGGCCCAGTGCCAAATCTCCTGCCAGTTATTCCCTTGCCACAGGAGATCGAGGTAAAGTGAGTGAATGTGATCATCTGTCCCCCGGTAGACGACCATGGACACCCCGTCACTTCTCCGATACGCCATAGGTTGAGGGAGGCCCGAATAAGTGACCGGAGCTCCGGCGGCTGCGGCTAGATCCCGGTCCTGCCACGTGCCCTTGAGCGCTATTTCGTGGATGTGCCCATCGTCGGTAACATACACGACGGCCGGCGTGAGATGCGAGTGAGATAGAGCCGTCTCACTTGCGCTCCCACTCTCGGCCTGTGGCACGGCGGATAGGGCTGGCGACTGGGTCGAGGGCAGTGCGTGGGCGCTATCAGCCAGTTGGGAGCCGAACATCAGGGCCAGCACGACCGTGCCGGCCGCCAGAACTGTGAACAGGATTCGCTTGGTAGACATCTTATCCTCCTGGTTGGTAGATTCGGTCACGGATCACATTTGACGTTTGACGACTGGTACTCGATGCATCACCTCCTCCCCGCATAGCTCCTGGCGTAGTTCCTGAACGCGATCGGCAGGTAGACGAAGCTCGTGAGCGGCACGTACTCGTCGGCCCCGATATCGTATCCGGTGCCATAGGGCCGGGCCTGCCCGTCGAAGTCGGTCCCAGGGGCAGCGACGGCGGAGCCGTGGTCTATGGCCGGCGAGCCGGGCTGCAGGTGATAGTTTCCCATCAATGGGTTCACGAACGAGGGCGACACATCAACCAGGTCGCCCACGCCGTGGAACTCGAACTCAGGGTCACGATCCCCGTCAGTCAGGTTGTGATCCACCGTCAACTCCGGCAACATGCTGGGGTCGGCAGCCATCTGCGAATAGATATTCTGGCTGCAGATGTTGTTTCGGATGACCACGTTCTGCACCTGCGTGTTCTCGATGCCGATCCCCCCGCCCCAGCCATTCCGCCCATTGTAGGCAAAGGTGTTGTTGATGATGGTGATGTCTTTGAACGGGTGTGTCGCAATGCAGCAGGCCGACAGCCACAGGCCCACCAGGTTATTGTAGGCGATGTTGTTGTACAGGCGGATATTTTCCAACAGCCCGCCCTGCTCCGAAGCCAGTGAAAAGCCCATCGCCTCGATGTCGTGAACGACGTTCTGATATACCTCAATGTCGAACAAATGCTCGGCCTCAGCATCCACGTAGATGCCCACGCGGTTCAGGTTGTGCACATGATTGCCGTACACTTTCCCGTGGGACGAAGCGTCTTTGACGGAAAGCCCCTCTTTGCCCTCCGTCACAGGCATGACATCGTGGATGTGGTTGTAGCGTACCTCGAAGGTGTCGGTGTTGCTGATGGAAATATGCTCTTGCCAGGGGCCGGTGCAGGCCCCGACTACCTCGTTGCCGGCCACGATGATGTGATTACTGTTCCACGAAGAGATGCCGGACGAGTAGGTGTCATAGGTGTAGTTGTACTCGATAGTGACGTAGCTGGAGTTTTCAGCGACGATGCCGTAATAATCCGAGTGGATCACCCGCAAGCCAGACACGCGGATGTAATCCCGCCCCATAAGGTTGAACAACCCGCTATATTCCGGCACGGCCACGTCCGTTCCGTCAATGATGGCCGTCTCGCCGGGGTAGGCGGCGTAGGTGATGGGCTGCCCGGCGCTGCCGGAATTCTGGGGCACCACCTGCTCTGGGTATGTCCCCGCCCGGATGTAGACGGTGTCGCCGGCTACAAGCGTGCCGGCGGCCTTCTGGATCGTGCGCCAGGGGTAGGCGGCGGTTCCTGGGTTGTTGTCATTGCCGCTCGGGGCGACGTAGTAGATCATCCCGGCCAGCGGGGCATCCGCTTGCGCAGTGGACCCGACGTCCGACGTGCGGCAGGGTATTCCCAGTAGGATCAGTATCAGGCTACACGCGATCAGTGGCTTGATCATCAAACACCTCCCTACCTTCTTGGCTGGAACATCCCAGCATATCAGCGGGATTCGCCCTTGTTCTCTTCCTCTACGGAGCCTGGCGCAGCCCAAGCGGCAAGTAGACGCGGTACGTGTCGCCAACTACCGCCCCGCCCCGCCAGAAGCCGCTGCCCAGGGTGTAGCCCCCGCCGGCCAACACCCCGGCGTCCGGCTGGCCGATCGTCCCGCCGAGCGTGTACCCGCCCCCAGTGCTAAAGGTCGCGCCGCCGCCGTCCACCGTGCTCCAGCTCAGGTCATAGCCCCCGCCCGACTGAGCCAGGGCGACGGAGGCAGCCAGCAGCAGCAGGCAAGCGGCAAGGACGGCCCACAGCCCTGTAGACCTGACAGGTTGTTCAAACCTGTCAGGTCTATTCTCACAGATAGAACGCTTCATGCCCCACCTCCTACTGCAGCGTCACCAGCACCTGGATCACGCCCGTGCTCTGCCCGGCGGGCAGCCCCTCCAGCGCCTTGCCCAGCGTCCGGCCGAAGCACAGCTCCAGGTCCGCACAGCGCATGGCGTGCCCCGGCGTCGACGATGTGGTCAGCAGGTCCCCCGGCTGGATCGGCCCGTTTTCGTCCGTCACCTTGACCGGCACGATGCCCAGCACCGCCACCGGCACCTCGTCCGCCGCCACCTCTGTGACGCCCTCCTTGTCCGCTCCCAGGAACCCCGGCCGCGTCGAATAGACGCCCACCACCAGCCCGTCGTACGGTTGGCTGCATTTCTCTACCCCACCCGGCCGGTCCAGGCTGATGACCAGCACATCCCCCGGCTCGTAGCCGGCAGGTTCACCCGCTACCGGCAGCGACTCGGCGAAATCTGAGCCGGCCACGTAGGTCCCGTTCCCGTCGATGTGGAACCTGCGCGTTTCAGCCCCGCCACTGGTGCGGTCCACGCCATCAATAAAGGTGCTCGGCGCAGCGGGATCCTTGGCCACCTTGAGCACAGTGTAGGGGTTGCTGGCATTCATCACGTAGAACCAGCCCGCCTCAGCGGCGGCGGCCTGGTCCACCTGCAGGGCCGACTGGCTGGCGGAGTAGGTGCTGGCCCCACGCACGATCTTGACCCCGTTGTAGGCCCGCACCAGGAACTCGTTGGCGGCATCGGAGCTAAAGTCGGCGTCGTGCGAATCGGCCCAGACAAAGGTGCCGTTGTGGAGCGCCTTGGCCCGCCGGCCGGCAGCGAAGGAGTGGTCGCCGGAGGCGGTGTTGCCCACACCGCCGGGCACGGTCGACCGCCAGCCGCTGGCAGTGTTGGTATCGCCGCCTGCCACCACCGACGACGTGCCGCTGGCGACGTTGTCCTGGCCCCCGCCCACGACGCTGAACTCGCCGCTGGCGGTGTTGTACCAGCCCCCGCCTACGGTGGCCGAGTCGTTACTGGCGACGTTGCTGGTGCCTCCGCCCACGGTGGAGAGGCGTGCATCTCCCAACGTACCGCTGTCGTTGCCGGCCTGGTTTCGCTGGCCGCCCCCCACCGTGCCATAGTGATCGGTCACGCGGTTGAGAAAGCCGCTCGTCGTCCCTCCCCCACTGATTGTGGCGCCTACTACGCCGGCCATGACCGAGTTGCCGCTCCAGCCGCCAACGAGATTGGGGCTTTCTGCGTTCGGCTGCGTCCACAACCCGGGCAGGGCCAGCGCATAGGGCGCTGCCGTCAGCGCCTGGCGCGGGCTGAGCGCCGTGTAGCTGCCCGTGCCGGCTGGGCAGCGCACCTCGATCGCCAGCCAGCGTGCGTCGCCCTGGAACGCGCCCTCGCCAAAGTCGAGCTGCACGGTAAAGTAGCCCTCCGCTAGGCTCACGTTGCTCTTGGTCTGGGTGGCGCCGATCTGCGCGCCGCCACTGAGCGCGTTCCACAGGGCGAACCTGAGGTCACAGGTGCCGCTGTAGGGCGTGCCGCCGCTCTTGAGCTGCCCCTGGTAGGTGAATGCGGAGCCGTAGAGGGCCTGGGGGCTCTGAGGCTCATCTTGCTGGCCTGTCACCTGGCTGGTGCCCAGCAACAGGATTCCCATCGTGACCAATAGTGCCAGAATTCGCTTGTAGTTCATCGCTTGTCCTCCTTCGAATCTCTCTTATCAGCCGTTGATCATACCTGGCGGTGACTGGAGACGTGTATCCGTTTCGCCTTATGGCTGAACACTGACCTCGTAGGCTTCCCGCACAGGCGGCGCGGCAAAGATGTCCTTGAACTTGGCGAGCTGTTGTAGGTAATGGCCGCTGGATTCGCCCGCCGTCATGTCAGCTTCTGTCTCCCAGAGGGAAATGGAGATGCCCTTGTTGTTTTGGCGGTCCGTCAGCAAGTAGTGACCTTTATGCCCCTTCTGCAGATTTGCGGCCGGCACCACGGAATCCCGAAAGATGCCGATTGCCTCGTCCATCTTGCCTGGCAGAACCTGGACAATCGTTACTCTTGCGTACATAGTTTTACCTCCGTAGTTGAATGGCGTGCGATTCGCGTTGAATTGCACATAAGGTTGAAATTGAAGAGTGAAATAAGTTGCTTCCCGCTCTTACTTTGAGGGGATAGCGCCGATCTGTTGCATTATGCCCAACGCATCGTTCAGTCCCCATATCCATGTTCTGATGAACATCGTCGCCTCCTCATTCGATAGCACTTGTTCACGCACGCTCAATCGGACTGCCAGGCACGACGGCACTCGTCGTAGGTCAACCCCACCTCGGTCAGGCTTGCCAGGCGGCGCTGCCAGGCGATGTGCTCCGGGTCAGCCGCGGCGGCCCGTGCCGCCGCCTCGTCCTCGTAACGGGCGATGGCGATGAACGCCCGGGAGTTCTGGAGGCTGTGGAGCAGCTCTCCCGACAGGTAGCCCCTGGCCCTGGAACGCAGTGTGCGCTGCCAGTCCTCGTGTAGAGCGACGATGGCGTCTTCCTCACCGGCCCTCGCCCTGTAGGTGCAAACGACGATGAACATAATCAGCCTCCCACAGCCGGATGCGACAACCGGCAGCCTGGTCCATTATCCCAAGGGGGGAATCACGCCGAGTTGCTGCAGCATGCCCAGCATATCGCCGTATTCCCACTGTTCTACGATCTGGTCATCTTTGAAGCGATAGATGCTGCATCCGGAGAACTGGATTTGCTTGCCGGTGGGCGGGATACCCAGAGCCGGCGATGTGCCCGAATGGACCGCCTGCCACGTCCAGTGGGCGACTACGGTATCGCCTTCGACGACCAACTCGTGGATGGTGGATTGGGTCTCCGAGAAAGCAGCCAGCATGGCTGCGTCGCTGGCGCGGTTGGCTTCCTTGCCCGTCACTGGCGGAAATGGGACGCGGTGGAACACAATCTCGTCCGCGTAGATGCGGCAGGCTGCGTCCAGGTCTCGTTTGTGCCACGTGTCGTCGTTCATCTTCCGTATAGCCGCCTTCATCTCTTCGGGGGTCATTGCTCTACCTCCTTCAACTCCTGGATTCTGGTGATCGTATCCGGCGGCTCAATCCCTACGCCGGTTGTCGCTCGACTCATCTCGATTGAAGTATATCACGACCAGGGGCCGGACACATCGTCCGAATTTGCCAGAGTTGAGAAGTCGGCGGTGGGGAAAAACGAAGCAGCCAATAGCAAGAATTTGCTATACGGGAGGGGAAACAGGGTGCCTGCCTATCACGCCACGCCGTGGCGGATAGCGAAGGCCGCGGCCGCGGCCCGATTATCAACCCCGACCTTGTTAAAGATCGAGGTCAGGTGCTTGGCGACGGTGCTTTCGCTGAGCGCCAACTCCTGGGCGATCTGGCGATTGCTCCGGCCGGCCGCTACCAGGCGCAGCACTTCGACCTCGCGCGGGGTGAGTCCGGCCGGCAAGGGGATGGGCGCGGGGGCGCCGGGTTGGCGCGGCAGGTCGCGCAGCCGGGCGCGCACATGCCGCGCCTCGCCGTCCAGGCCCAGCTTCTGATAGAGCGCCAGTGCCCGCCCGAGCAGGCGCCGGGCGCACGCTCCGCTCCGCGGGCCGCCTTGCGCCAGCGAAAGGTTCGCCTGCGCCAGCAAGATGCGGCCCATCTCCGGCCACAGCCCCTCGCGCTGCGCAATCGCCTCGGCGTCGGCCAGATGTGCAGCAGCCGCCGGCCAATCTCCGCGCAGGAGGGCGATCTGCCCCAGGATGCGATCCACCAGGAACCAGTGATGCTGCCCCCGGCAGGCCAGCAGGTCAGGATAGTACCGGGCAGCCCGCTCGCCGTCGTCCAGGGCCACAGCCATCAGCGCCAGACAGCCGCGCGCCGACAGGGTCGGAAGGTAACCCGGCGACAGCGAGGCGATGAGCGCCTCTTGCTCGTCCATACACGCCTGCACGGCCTGCCGTCGGCCCGTGACAAGCAGAGTCAGCCCCAACGGCCCCAAACACAGCACCAACTCGCCGGGGTCCTGGCCGCGAAACGTCTCCATGGCGGCCCGGAACTCTTGCTCGGCCATGGAGTAGTCGCCCCGCTGATAGGCCAGGTAGCCCTGCACCTGACGCAGAAAGGCCAGCGGCTCGTCGCCGGTGACGCTTTCGACCGCCGGCTGCGCCTGCGCCAGGCGTTGTTCCGCTTCTACCCAGGCGCCCTGGGCCGCGTGGAGGAAGGCGAGCCAGGTGTGAACGTAACACGCATGATACAGCAATTGGCCGCGCCGGGTCAGTTCCTCGCGGCGCAGGCTGACGCGTTGTGATCGCTCCAACTCGGCTGTCCAGCAATAGGCCTGGGCCAGGCAGGTACAGCACTCGGCGGCTTCGGCCAGGTCGCCGCTGGCCTCGGCCAGTGCCAGTCCGCGTTCCAGCAACGGCAGGCCGGCGGGGATGTCGTTCTCGCGCACCAGCAAGAATCCGACTGCGCGGCCGGCAGCGGCCTCCAGGTGACCATCTCCCAGGCTGTGCGCGATCTCCAGTGCCCGCCTCCCATATATGAGCGCCTCCTCGTGCCGGCCCAGGACGACGCCAAGCAGGTCTGCCAGGTCCGCCAGGACGTGCACGGTCTCCGCCCCCGCGACTCCCCCCTGCTCCAGGAGGGCCAATGACCGCTCCAGGGCCGCTTGAGCCGCTAGCGGCGCGCCCATCCGCCGGTAGGCCAGTCCCAGGATGTGTGCAGCGCGGGCCGCGGCGGACAGATCGCCGGTCTGTTTGAACCACGATTGCGCGGACTGACAGGCAGAGATGGCTTGCTCGGCGGCGGCCGCCGGGAGCGCAGCCTCGCCCAACGCCAACAACAGGTCGCCGCGCCGCTCGTCGTCTGGCTCAAGCAGGTCCAGCGCCGCCTGGTAGTGGGCGATCGCTTCCCGGGGAGCACAGGCGCGCAAGGCCTGCTCGGCGGCGCGCCGGGAGTAATCTACGCCGCGGGCGCGGTCGTCGCTGCGGGCGAAGTGAATGGCCAGCTCGGCCAGGCGCTGCGTGCTCTCCTGGGTAGAACGCGTTTCCAACGCCAGGCCAATCTGCCCGTGTAGACGCCGCCGCCGGGCGCTGCTCACCTCGGCGTACAGGCACTCGCGGACCTTGTCGTGGCCAAAGGTAAACACGCCGGCTCGGTCGCCCCGGATCAAGTGAGCACGTTCGGCCGCCAGCAGTTCTTCCTCAAGTGCTTCGGCTTCACGACCCTCGACCTCGGCCAGCAGCACGGTCGAAAAGGTACGGCCGATAATCGCCGCGATGCGGAGGTGATCCACAACCGCAGGGGCCAGCCGCGCCAGCCGCTGGCGGATCGCGCCCACGATACTCGGCGGCAGGCCGCTCTCCAACGGCATGTTCAGAGTCCAACAAGGGTGGGCGTGCGGCCCGGCCCGGCGACAGGTCAGGACGCCGGTCTCCTGCCACCCGCGCAGCAATTCCTCGGCAAAGAAGGGATTGCCCTCGCTGTGTGTGTAAAGAACCTGGCCGGCGGTCGGGTCGACTGGCCCACCCAGGTACTTGGCGGCCAGTGCAACGATCTCCTTGGCCTGGAGCGGAGCCAGGGTCAGGGTGGTGAGCGCCCGCAAGCGGCTCAACTCAGCCAGCGCCCGTTCCAGCGCCGGGTTCTGCTCCACCTCGCCCGCGCGGTAGGCGCCCAGAATCAACACCCGCGCGCCCGCGCGCCGCCGGGCCACGTGACAGAGCAAGTCGAGACTGGCGGCGTCGGCCCATTGGAGGTCGTCGAAGACGAGCAACAGCCCGCCGGGCGAAGACGCGGCGATGGCCGCCGAAGACGCGGCGATGGCCGCCGAAGACGCGGCGATGGCCGTCAGAAACCCACCAACTGCCTCGAAGAGCCGCAGGCGCGCTTGCTCGGCCGGCAACGGGTATCCATCCGGAAACTCGCCCAAACGCATGGCCAGTCCAGGCAGAATGGTCACCAGGATAGACGCCGCCGGGCCAACCTGGTCGCGCAGTCGGTCAGGCGCAGTGACCTGGATGTGCTGTCCGAGCGCTTCCAGAAAGGGCAGGTAAGGGGGCATCCCCTCGACTGCGGAAGCGCCGCCCCACAGCACAACAGCGCCAGTTCGCGCTGCGCGCGCTGCCATTTCCTCCAGGAGACGGGTCTTGCCGATCCCCGGCTCTCCGGTCACGCACGTGACGTCACATCGCCCGCTGACGGCCGTTTCGAACCGGCTCCACAGCAGCGCCGCTTCCTGTTGCCGTCCAACCAGTGACGGCATGGAATCGCCTGTTTCATCCTTCATCGCAGCTACCCACCCGCAATTATACCAGACGTGCATCAGAACTCCAACAGAGCGCATTCCCGGCCTTTCGGAAACGCGCATAATCCTGAGGATGTCTGCATCCGGTCAAGTATCTGTTCCCCTTGTGGCCTACGGCACAACTGTGAAAGGCCCCGCGTTGCCGATGGTTAGGTCGGGAGGTTTCGACCAACAGACCAGGTAGATCGGTCCCTGCTCGACCGTGAAGATGTAGGTTGCGCTCTTGCCCGGCTCCAGTTCCTCGAGCAATAGCATGTCCACCCAGGAAGGGGGCATCCCGACTGTGGCTGCCATCAAGTCCAAAAAGTCTATTAGCGCGCCAAACCGATGGGACGCGCACTTAAAGAAATCGGCTCATGGGAGTATCATTGATGTTATCATACCGCCGAAGGGTAACGACCTGATCGTCATATTACCACGTTTTTCCCTAACCATCAAAAAGCGCTCCGGCGATCTGGCCAGAGCGCTCGTCGAAGCGCGTCAACCCGGCAGGTTTCAGTCAAAGCGAAACCGCCACACGCCGATCAGGAAGAAGACAGCGGCAAAGCCCAACAAGGCGCCTGCTTCGGGCAGTATATCTGCCAGGCCATATCCTCGTACGAGTACGTCCTGGAAGCCCTGCATGGCCCAATTGTGAGGCGTGAAGCGAGATAGCGTCTGCAGGAAGCCGGGCATGATGTAGGTCGGCATCAGGCAGCCTCCCATGGCCGACATGGTCAGCGTCAACAGGGAGGTGAGCCCGCCGATCTGCGCGTCGGTCTTGGCCAGGGCAGCGACCATGATGCCCAGTCCTGTGGCCGCAGCCGCCAGCGCCATGCTGATGGCTATGAGTGCGGCCGGGTCCCCAAGCGCCATGCCAAAGACCAGGTGCGCCGCGCCGAACATGATGGCGATTTGGATCAGGTTGACCAGGTAATAGGGCAGTATCTTGCCTGCCAGCAGGATGGGCCTGGGGAGCGGCGCGACCAGCAGGCGACGGAAGGTGCCTTCCCGTTTCTCCACCAGGATGGAGGAGGCCATCGTGCCTACGATAAAGAACACGCCCAGGACGGTATAGCCGGGCACGTTCTGCTGGTAGGTGTCGGGATCGACGGTGATTCTCATCTGTGACGGCGCGACCTGTTTCAGATCGACGACGCTTGCGCCATTTGTCTCGATGGTGATCTGGTCGAGGGCGGGCCGCATCTCCGCAGGCAGCCTGGCGAACGCGCTCGCCAGATCGGCCGCGATGCGGGCCTGGGCCACCTCGGTCTCGGCCACGCGCTCGGCAGCGCCGAGCACCATCCCCTGGATGGGGGCGATGAACTGGACGGATACAGCGGGATCGGTGACAAGCTCGATGGTGGCCGTGGCACCGGCGTCCTCGGACCGCGCCTCGATCTGCTGGGAAAAATCGGCGGGAAAGACGACGACCACCGCGCGTTCTTCGTCGGTTACCAGTGCATCGGCCTGTTCGCGGGTCAGCGTCTCGCCATCCCAATCTGTTTCCACCTCAATGCCGTCGATGCTGTCCAGCGCGGCGATTACTTCCCCGGCGCATTCGCCGCGATCCAGGTTGACCACGGGCAGGCGCCTGGGCTGCGTGTCGGAGCCAGTATCGAACAGGCCTTGTAGCGCGGTGCTCATCACGATGATGAACATCATCGGCATCAGGAAAAGCATGGCGATCCCACCGATGTCTTTGAACAGGATTTTCAGGTCTTTCCAGGTGGTGGATAGAATTTGATAGATCATGGGCTTTGCCTCCGTGTTGGTAGATTGGTGGAACAGTTGAACATTTTCCAATCACCTAGTCTCTTAACCGCTTACCGGTCAGGTGCAAGAAAACCGTCTCCAGGTTCGGTTCCAGCACCTCCAGCGCGGTGATGTCGGTGTCGGTCTTGTTAAAGAGATCGAGCAGGCGGATCAGTGCCTCCTGCGCGTGCACTGTCTCCACCTCCACTTTTCCATCGAACCGTGCTGCGGCCTTGACCTCGGGCAGCGACCGAATCTGCTCGATTGTCTCGTCGGTCATTCCGTTCGCCACACCCAGGTGGATGATGCCCCCGCCCAGGTCGGAGATCAGCTTGCGGGGTGGGCCGAGGGCGACGATGCGGCCCTCGGCGATGATGGCCACGCGGTCGCACAGTCGCTCGGCCTCCTCCATGTAGTGGGTGGTGTAGAGGATCGTCATTCCCTCGTCCCTGAGTCGCTCCACGTGCTCAAAGATGGCGTTGCGCGATTGGGGATCCACGCCGACGGTGGGCTCGTCGAGGAAGAGCACCTCGGGGCAGTGGAGCAGGCCGGCGGCGATGTTGAGCCGCCGTTTCATGCCGCCGCTGTAGGTCTTGACCGCCGACTTGGCCCGATCCGTCAGTCCGACCATCTCCAGCACTTTGGCTACCCGCTGGCGCAACTCGCGGCCTCGCAGCCCGTAGATGCGCCCGAAAAAGTTGAGGTTGTCGCGGGCGTTGAGCGTGGGATAGAGCGCCAGCTCCTGGGGCACCAGGCCGATGCGCCGCTTGACCTCGCTCGACGCTTTCACCACGTCGTGCCCGGCGACGACCGCTGTCCCCTGGGTTGGCTCGATCAGGCAGGACAGCATCGAGATGGTGGTGGTCTTGCCAGCGCCGTTGGGACCCAGGAAGCCGAATATCTCCCCCTGGCGGATGGCGAAGCTGAGGCCCTTCACTGCTTCGACGTCTTCGTACTGCTTGACCAGTCCTTGTGCTTCAACGGTGTTTTGATTCATCACTACCTCCTTGTTTCGTATTGTACGCTGGCAGGAGGTATTTGTGATGTGCCGCCAGGCCTATTGGGGGGCACAAAAAAACAGGCCCGGAGATGGGCCTGCTGTGCCGGAGGTCACATCTTGGGCTAATCGCGCCTACAACAGCCCAATCTCCTGCGCTCGCAGCATGGCCTGAGTGCGGTCGCGCGCGCCCAGCTTTGAAAGGATGTTGCTGACGTGGTTCTTGACCGTGCCGGTGGCAATGTAGAGCCGGTCGGCGATCTCCTGGTTGGAGAGCCCCTCGGCCACGAGCGCCAGCACCTCCAGTTCCCGCGCGCTCAGCGGGTCGACCAGGGGCTGCTCGCGGCGCAGTCGCTCCCGCTCGGTCAGGCGGGTGAACTCGGCCACCACCTTGCGGGTCACCGAGGGCTGGATAAAGGCCTCGCCCTGAGCGGCGGCGCGGATCGCCTCGGCCAGTTGCTCCGAGCGCACGTCCTTGAGCAGGTAGCCGACCGCCCCTGCCCGCAGCCCATCGAAGACGTATTCGTCGTCGTCGAAGGTGGTGAGGATGATGACCCTGACCCCGGGGCAGCTCTCTTGAATCCGGCGCGTGGCGGCCACGCCGTCCAATCCGGGCATCCGCACGTCCATCAGCACCACGTCGGGCTGTATCTGCCGGGCGCGCTCGACTGCCTCGATCCCGTCCCTGGCCTCGCCCACCACACGGATGTCGGGGATCAGGTCTAGCAGCACGTGCAGTCCCTCGCGCACCAATCGCTGGTCGTCGGCGACCAGGACGCGGATCTCGTCACCCATCTTGCAGTTGCCTCGGGACAGTGACGCGAAGCTGGAAGCCGCCTTCTGGGCGATTGTCTGCCTCCAACGAGCCGCCTAGTAGAGCGATTCGTTCTTGCAGTCCTAGCAGTCCAAAGCCCCCGGTCTCCTTACCTCGCCGCCCGGTGCCGTTGTCCTCGATGGTCAACGTCACCTGCTCCGGTTGGTAGGCCAGCACCACTGTGACGGCGCTGGCGTTGGCGTGCTTGTGCACGTTGGTCATCCCCTCCTGGGCAGCGTGATAGAGGGCCGCCTTGACCTGGATTGGCAGCGGTTGGCTTTTTCCACTGACGGTGAATGTGGTTGCAAGGCCGCTGCTGTGGAGGTTTCCTATGAGCTCGCCGATTGCGTCATCTAACGTTGCCGTATCAACCGGTGAGGCACGCAGCGCAGCGACCGATCGCCGCACCTCAGTCAGACTATCGCGGGCCATCTCTTCCGCCTTGGCGATGGACTCGGCCGCACGCTCCGGCTGCGCGGCGACGAGCTTGCCGGCCGCCTGCAGTTGCATGGTGATGGCGGTCAGATAGTGGCCCAGGCTGTCGTGGATCTCGCGGGCCAGCCGGTTGCGCTCCTCGGCCACGGCCAGCGCCTCAACCTGAACGGCGTAGGCGCGGAGCTGGCGGTGGGCGTCTTCCAGCTCAGCCAGCAGTTGCTCAGCCTGTTGTTTTGCCTTTTGTTGCTCGATGAGAGCGCGGCTGGCAGCCGCGAAAAAAAAGAAGCCGCCGCCGTAGGTGAGCAGGAGCAGAAAGGCCGTCTCCGCGTCGGTTAGTATCAGATAGGCCAAGAACATCGTGCCGAGGCAGAGCAGTGTAAGAATGACTGCCTGGCCAAAAGTGAACGAGAGGTAGATCATCGGGATGACGATGAAATAGAGAATGGGCAAATAGTCACTCCCTTGGCCAACAAGCAAAATGCCAAAGATCAGGAGTGTTTGAAAAAGCACGATGCCGCCGCGTTTCCAAAACCGCTCGTAGGATTTGGGGAGGAGGTAGATGCCGAGCACAAAGAGGGCGAACAGAACGGTGAGGGCGATCCAGGTGATGGGCTGTTGCAGCTCTGGCGCGCGGAGTAGTGAGGCGACGTAGATGGCTGCCGTGGTAGCATAGGCCGCTGCAAGTAGGAGGCGTTCGCTACCATGGCTTCCACTAGGTGGCGATGGAAAAGTGGGCCACTTGTCTATAGATCTCTGTGGTTGTGCTGTGTCGCGTCTCCCGGACATCTCGGGTACCAGTGTACCCGAGAGGGGCCGATTATGCAAGTTTCTTGTCAGTAGCCAGCGGCAACTGGACCCACTCGGCCCAGGCGACGGCTTTTACTACGACCGCGATTTCTCCGGCCGGTTCACCGGCGTGAAGGCTGTGTCCGGCTTCCTGCCGCTGCTGCTGGACGACATCCCGCCGTCCCACGTAGACCGGCTGGCTGCGCACCTTGACGATCCAACCACCTTTGCCGCGCCCTTCCCTGTGCCCAGCGTGGCCCTCGATCACCCCACCTGGTCCACCGACATGTGGCGCGGCGCGACCTGGATCAATATGAACTACCTGATCGTCATCGGCCTGCGGAAGCACGGTCGGCTGGCCGAGGCAGATCGGCTGGCGCAAGCGACGGTGAATCACGTGGCCAAGTATTACCAACAGTTTGGCGTCATCTTTGAGTCCTACGATGCCAGGGGTATAATACCGCCCACCCAGTGCCACCGCAAAGGGCCAGTGCCTCAACAGTATGACGTTCGAGCAAAGATGAGTTCCATTCGCGATTACCACTGGACGGCGGCGCTGGTGGCGAGCTTGCTGCTCGAGGATTGATGCTCAACTATGGCGGCCAAGACCCGGAAGCGTTCCGACAAGTGTTGTCCTGGAAACCGGATATGGTGAATGTCAATCACGGGGATATCTTTGCCAGGGTCGCCGCAACGTTCAGGGAGAGTTAGACTACTTTTCCACGACCTGCAACGCGACAGTGTCCAATTGAGCCGAGCTGGAGCCCACCATAATATCGAACAGGCCCGGCTCGACGACGCGTTCCATGTGCGCGTCGAGGAACGACAGCTTGTCCGGCGTGATGGCGAACGTCACCGTCCTGGTCTCGCCCGGTTTCAGCGTGATGCGGCAAAAGCCCTTGAGCTCCTTGACGGGCCGCGTCACCGAGCTAATCCGGTCGCGGATGTACAGTTGCACGACCTCGTCCCCTGCCATCTCGCCGGTGTTGGTGACGTCTACGCTGACCATGGCCTTGCCGCCGACGCCGACCTCTTGCGGCGCTAGCTCCAGGTTGCTGTAGGCAAAGGTGGTGAAACTGAGCCCGTGGCCGAATGGGAACAGGGGCTCTGTGTTGGTCAACAGGTAGCCCCGCTTGGCCGACGGCTTTTGATAATAGTAGGCCGGCAACTGTCCCACCGAGCGGGGGAAGGTGATGGGCAGCTTGCCGCCCGGATTGACGTCGCCGAACAGCACGTCGGCCACCGCCGTGCCGGTCTCCTGGCCCAGGTACCAGCCCTCCAGGATGGCGGGGACGTGCTCGGCTATATAGTTTATCGTCAGCGGGCGCCCGTTGATCAGCACGACGACGGTCGGCGTGCCGGTTTCCACGATGGCCTGCACCAATTCATCCTGGCGCCCCAGCAGGTCCAGGCTGTCTCGGTCGCCCAGGTGCTCCTCGCTCCAGCCTTCCCGGCAGGTGCTCTCGTTGCCGCCCACCACGACGACGGCCACGTCGGCGGCCTGCGCTACGCGGACGGCCTCGGCGATGCGCGGCGTGTCCTCTTCGGGGTCACCCACCTCGACCTCGTCGATGTGCCAGGCTTCCCAGCCCTGCACGCCGGTCGTGATCTTGCACCCTTCCGCATAAGAGACCTGGATGGTGTCGCCGGCCTTGTGCTGGATGCCTTCGAGGACGCTGACGCCGTGCCCGGGGTCCGCGCTGTAGCCGCCCAGGTGGACGTCGGCGGCGTTGGGGCCGATCACGGCGATGGACTTGACCTTGGCGCGGTCCAGCGGCAGCAGACCGTCCTGGTTCTTGAGCAGCACGATGGCCTTGTGCGCCGCCTTCAATGCGAGCTGCTGGTGCTCGACGCAGTTGACGAACCGCTCTGCGTGGTCTGGGTCGGCGTATGGATCTTCAAAGAGGCCCATTTCGAACTTGACGCGCAAGATCCGTGCCACGGCTCTATCCAATGTGGCCTCTGCGACTTTGCCCTCTTTTACTTGCCGGGCCAGGGTCTCGGCGAAGCAAGAGTCGAGCTCGAAATCTATCCCGGCACCTGGCCTGAGCAGTCACAATTCATCTATCTATTACCCACAAGTTGGGCTTGCTCGTTAACAAGATGCCAAGTGGCGGCAATATCCTGTAGGCGTAGCCAACCTCGCCAGAGGGTGGTTGCTCCCGGTTCGCCATCGGATTTGCGTCCGAGGAAGCCACCGAGTTGAGCGATCCAGTGGACAGCTTGGCGAACAGAAGGCACCGTGTCTGGCAATCTGGTTGATTTATGAATGCGCATATAGAGTGCTTCCCACTCGATGGCCGACAAGACGGCAGTGCAAGGCAAATCAGGCTGACAGCGATTGATGTAAGTGATCCAGTGCAAGCGCCAAGCGATGACGCTCATTAAGGCGACGAAGTTGTAAAGGCGGTCCGCCGTTTGCAGGCGACAGTCTTCTACCCGGCAGCCTGACTTGAGGACTTTGTGAAAGACCTCAATTTCTTGACTTCATCGTCCAACAAGGCGCGATCAGATGAGGCTCGGACCAATAACGGCGCTTGCTGTTCCTGAGCGAGAACGAACATCTCGTAGATTTCGGCCTCGCGATCACAGACGGTGATGACTTCCACACCGGGTGGCGCCAAAGCCAGGGTTTGCTTAAATGCCTGCAACCAGCGATAGCTTTCCTTCTCCTCGATCGGTAAGTTGCGACACTCCTCCGGTCGATGACTAGGCTCGTCTTCGGGACGGGTGAAGTAGTCTTGTGTCAGCAGCCCAAGTGGCATGCCTTGAGTTGTCATAGCGAGCGTGGAATGTATCCCATGAAATTCTGATGATGACAAAATCTCAGTCAATGATCTTACACCTCCAACTGGTTTCAGTTGGATACAAGTTTACCACATTGCCCCGACATGGTGGAGATGTGGGTAATAGATAGATCAATTCATACTTGACGGAGTACTAGATTATTCGACCATGATATTGACAGGAGTGAGATTCCATGGTATAATTTGGCTAAATACTCATATATGAATAAATATTCACACAAGTTGAGGTGACACACTACAATGCCCATCGATCCACAGACACTACACAAAAAAGCATACGAAATTCGGCAGCGCAACCTGATCATGATCTATGAAGCAGGAGGCGGCCACACAGGCGGCGACCTCTCTTCAGCCGATATTCTTGCTGCCCTATACCTCAATGGCGTGCTGAACGTCGATCCCAACAACCCCCGCGCCCCTGACCGCGACCGGTTTTTTATGAGCAAGGGGCATGGCTCAGGCCTGCTCTACACCACTCTTGCCTTTGCCGGCTTTTTCCCGGAGGAGGAGCTTGCCACCTTCATGAAGCCCCTTTCTCGACTGAATGGACATCCCAACGTCCACGTCCCGGGGGTCGAGGCAAACACCGGGGCATTGGGGCACGGGCTGCCGATGGCGGTCGGGGCGGCGCTGGCTGCCAAGATGGACGGTGCGCCGTGGCGGACGTTCGTACTCACAGGGGATGGCGAGCTCCAGGAAGGCAGCAACTGGGAGGCTGCCATGGCCGCTGCACAGTATCAACTGGATAACTTGACGCTCATCGTCGATCGTAACCACTTCCAAATGGTCGATCGAACCGAGCGTATCATCGGCCTCGAACCTTTGGCCGACAAGTGGCATGCGTTTGGCTGGTCGGTGCAGGAGATCAATGGGCACGATCACGCCGAGATCATGCGAACCCTCTCTGCTGTTCCCTTCGAGGTCGGAAAGCCCAACTGCGTGATTGCCTGCACACACAAGGGAGAGGGCGTTTCGTTCATCAAGGATCGTGCCAGTTGGCATCACCGGGTACCGACGGACGAGGAATTGAGTGCTGCGCTGGAGGAATTGAGAGGTGCCGTTTGATGAGCGAGCTACACGACTGTCGCAAAGCGTTTGCCAGCGCTCTAGAGGACATTGCGCGAAAGGACCCGCGGGTTGTCGCGCTCTGTAACGACTCTGTCGGCTCGGCCAGCCTCACCCACTTTGCCGAAGAGTTCCCGGATCGACTGTTCAACATAGGGATCGCCGAGCAGAACATGGTGGGCATGGCGTCTGGTATGGCCAACGGGGGCAAGATTCCGTTCGTTGCCGCCGCTGCCTGTTTTTTGACGGCGCGGGCGCTCGAGCAGATCAAGAATGACGTTGCCTACACGGACACCAACGTGAAGCTGTGTGGGGTGAGCACCGGGCTGGCCTACGGTCCACTGGGAGGCACCCATCACTCCATCGAGGATATCGCGTGGCTGCGGGCCATTGCTAATATGACGATTATCGTACCCGCCGATCCGCTGGAGACGGAGCAGGCCGTTCGAGCCGCGGCCGACTTTATCGGTCCGGTGTACCTGCGTCTCAGCCGCATGGGAGTGCCCATCGTTCACGACGAGGACTACCGGTTCGAGATTGGCAAGGCCGTGCGCCTGCGGGACGGGAATGACGTCACACTGGCCGCCTGTGGCACGCTGGTCCCGCGCGCGTTGGAGGCGGCGGCGATGCTGGAGGAGGAGGGCATACAGGCTCGCGTCATCAATATGGCCACGGTCAAGCCTATCGATCGCGAGGCAATCGTCGAGGCGGCCGTCGAGACAGGCGGTATCGTCACGGCGGAAGAGCATACGATCTATGGCGGGTTCGGCAGTGCCGTGGCCGAGGTCGTAGCGACGACCCATCCGGTGCCGATGCGCATCCTCGGCGTTCCCGGCGTCTTTGCGCCTACCGGCTCCCCCGAGTTCTTGTTTGAGCACTTTGGCCTCACGCCGCAGGGGATCCGCGACGCCGCGCTTGAGCTGGTAGGATCGGGAGGGTCCCAATGAGCGGAAATATATTGGCGATCGACCAAGGGACGACGAACACAAAAGCGTTGGTCGTTAGCTCATCGGGGGCCATCCTGGCGCGCGGCTCGCAGCCGACGGCTATCAGCTACCCGCAGCCCGGCTGGGTGGAGCAGGATGCGCTGGAGGTGTGGCGTTGCACCCGCGATGCGATCGCCGAGTGCCTGGGCGCGCTTGGCGAGCCCAACCTGGCAGCGGTCGCGGTCACTAACCAGCGTGAGACGGCCCTGGTGTGGGAGCGGGAGACGGGGCAGCCGGTCGGCCCGTGCGTCGTGTGGCAGTGCAGGCGCAGCGCACCGTTCTGCAACCAGCTCAAGAGCCAAGGTCTCGAACCGCTCTTGCAAGAACGCACCGGCCTGCAGGTCGATCCGATGTTCTCGGCCAGTAAGCTCCGGTGGATCCTCGAGCATACACAGGATGGTTTTCAGCGCGCCGAGCAGGGTGAGCTGTGTGCCGGTAATATCGATTCCTGGGTGCTGTGGAACCTGACGGGTGGGGCAGTCCACGCCACCGACTTGACCAACGCGTCGCGGACCCAATTGCTCAATCTGTATACGCTCGAGTGGGATGATGACGTGCTGGCGGTATTCGACATTCCGGCGGCCGCGCTGCCAGAGATCAAACCGTCGAGCGCTTTCTATGGAGAAACTGTTCCGCTGGACGGTCTGCCGGGCGGCATTCCCATCACCGCTATGATCGGCGACTCACACGCGTCGCTCTATGGACAGGCAGGCTTTATGCCTGGCAGTATCAAGGCAACCTACGGGACCGGTTCCTCGTTGATGACGCCTCTGGGCGAGCTGATCTTGTCTGAGAACGGCCTTTCGACGACGATTGCCTGGGCGCGCGAACGGGCGACCTATGCGCTCGAGGGCAACATCTATGCCACCGGCGCTGCCGTGCAGTGGCTTGGCCAGTTGTTGGGGCTTGATGATCCGGGGCCTGGCGTCGAGAAGCTGGCTCGCACGGTCGGGGATGCGGGCGGCGTGTACTTTGTCCCCGCCCTGGTCGGGCTGGGTGCTCCGCACTGGAAGGAATCGGCGCGGGGCTTGATCACGGGACTGACGCGCGGCGCCGGGGCGGGGCAACTGGCCCGGGCCACGTTGGAGGCCATCGCCTACCAGGTGCGCGACGTGTTTGACGTGATGCAGGCCGAATCCGGCGCGCCGCTCCAGACGCTGTTGGCGGATGGCGGCGCCAGCCGCAACGATCTACTGATGCAGTTCCAGGCCGATATCATCGACTGCCCGGTGCTCCGTAGTAGGTCGACGGATATCTCGCCGCTCGGCGCGGCCTTCCTGGCAGGTCTGGCCGTGGGGCTGTGGGCCGACGAGGCGGAGGTCGAGCGCCTCGTGCCGCCGCGCGATCGCTTCGAGCCGCAGATGTCTCCCGAGCAGCGGGAAGCGCTGTACGCGGGCTGGCGGGAGGCTGTTGCGCGTACAACTCTCGACCCTGGGGTGTGATCTTGGCCTGACTGGAAGGAGGGATGATGGCGCGCATTGACGAATTGCGGTTGATGACAAAAGTGGCCCGGCTGTATTACGAACAGGGCATGCGGCAGTCCGAAATTGCAGAAAACTTGCATCTTTCCCAATCTACGGTTTCTCGGCTGCTCAAGCGCGCGGAGCAGGAGCAGATTGTGCGTGTCACGGTGAGTGTGCCGCATGGGGTGTATACAGATCTTGAAGAGGCGCTCGTCGCTACCTTTGGATTGCACGATGCGGTCGTGGCCGACTGTGTTCGGGATGACAACGATGAAAGCGTCCAGCGCGACGTGGGCAGAGCGGCTGCCTACTATTTGGAAACGACGCTTGATCAGGGGGAATGCATCGGTGTCTCGTCGTGGAGCGGCACGATTCTGGCCATGGTAGACGCCATGCGCCAGATCCCCCGTCCCATCGACGCCCGGGTGATCCAGATCCTGGGGGGCGCTGGCGAACCGCAGGCCAAGGTCCACGCCGCTTACCTGGCCAGCCGATTGGCGGAACTGGTGCGAGGGGAGGCGACGTTCCTGCCTGCACCTGGGCTTGTTGACTCAGCGGACGTGCGACAAGTCCTCTTGAACGACTCGTCGATCCGTGAGGTGCTCAAGTTGTTCGACGAGATAACGTTGGCACTCGTGGGTATTGGCACGGTCGAGCCTTCTCCGCTGCTGGCCAGCAGTGGCAACATCTTTTCGGACGAGGAACTGGATATGCTCCGCGAGCATGGCGCGGTGGGCGATATCCTCTATCGGTTCTTTGACGCCGAGGGAAATCCCGTACAGACGCCGCTCGCCGATCGCGTGACGGGTATGGATCTCGATCACGTACGGCGGGTCAAACGCGTCGTAGGTATTGCCGGTGGGGAGCGCAAGCTCGCCGCGATCCATGGTGCGCTGAACGGCGGGTTGATCAACACGTTGATCACCGATCGCTTCACCGCCGAACGACTTGTTCAGATATAGGAGTGAATGATATGGGACAAGAATCGAAATCAGTGCAGCAGGTTTTGTATCAACCCAAACAAGGATAAATCCATGAAACAAAAAGCATCCTCAATCATCATTGCAGTGGCAACACTTCTGTTACTGATTCTCGCGGGACGCTATGGATTTACCGTGGCCAGTATCGAAGACGCCGAAAATGCAGTTCAAAGCGAAGCGTTCGATCCCGTTGCTTATGTGGATGGGATATGGGAATCCACACTGTTGCCGACTTTCAATGAGAAGGCGGTGGAACTTTGCAAAATTTTATCTGAAATGGAGCCAGATGCCAGCGGAACAGCTCCCAAGGACGAGTTGATTGCCATTGCCAATCAATATGGACTGATCACTGTCGGCGAGGCGCATGTCTACATAGTGAAAGGCAGTGGTACGATCGTAAGCGTCGATGCCGAAACCAGTCTAGGGACGGCGGAAGTGGTGCTCGATGGCTATGAGGGACCCATCAAAGCGCTGCTCTATATCGGCACCCGCATCCCCAGTGATGATACCTCGGTGCGCGACTCGGTTGGTTTCATTACATTTGGCGATTTCAAGGAGCAGACCGAGTACGGGAAGGCGGCAACCGAAATCAACAAACGTGTTCTCGCCACTGTGCTTGGCGGCATCGACAGGGACAACCTGGTCGGCAAGACCATTTCATTCAAGGGCGCTTTCACCATCCGCACGTTCAACCTGATTCAAATCGATGTGAGTGAAATTAGCATTGTGCCGGTTGAAATCGAACTAGGAGAATAACGATGCCCGATCTGACCCCTATTCTCGATGCTGAGAAACCTGTTTCAGAAGATATCATCCTGACCGCCGAAAACATCACCAAGGTTTTTCCCGGGACGGTGGCGCTGGATGACGTTTCGTTCAACGTTCGCAAAGGCAAGGTCAATGTTCTCATTGGCGAAAACGGCGCGGGCAAATCCACGTTGATGAAGATCCTGGCTGGGGTGCAACCACCCACCAGCGGCAAAATCCTTCTCGATGGACGTGAAATCCATCCGCAATCCCCGCTCGAAGCCACCCGCTTGGGAATTGGCATCATTTATCAGGAATTGAATTTGTGCGCCAACCTGAGCGTGGTGGATAACATTTTCCTTGCGCGCGAAACGACCCGGAATGGTCTGATCGTGCATAAATTCCAGAAGCAGCGCGCCCGCGAACTGGTGAGCAAGCTCGAGCAGAAAATCGATCCTGATGAACTTTTAGGTGATCTGCGTCTTGGACAGCAGCAGATTGTGGAGATTGCCAAGGCGCTGGCCCAAGACGTGCGCATCCTGATCATGGATGAGCCGACCTCCGCGCTTAGCGCCGCCGAAGTGGAAGTATTGTTCCGTATCATTCGGGAACTCAAATCACGCGGGGTTGCCGTTATCTACATTTCGCACAAACTGGAGGAACTCTCGCAAATCGGCGACTATGTCACCATCTTGCGGGATGGGCGCAAGGTTGCCGAAGATGAAGTCAAAACCGTGAACGTCCCCTGGATGATCGAGAAAATGGTAGGACGCAACCCAGCCGCCTTGTTCACCCGCAAGGAACGCCAGCTAGGCGATGTGCTTCTCAAGGCGGAAAATCTGACCCTGCCGCGTTCTGGCGGCGGGTATCTGCTTGACCATATTTCATTCGAACTGCGCGAGGGAGAGGTTCTGGGCTTTTACGGGCTGATGGGTGCCGGACGCTCCGATCTGGTGGAGTGCCTGACGGGAGCGCGTCCACAGGCAACCGGGAGTATCTGGTTGGATGGTAAACCGGTGACAGCAACAACCATTTCGGGTCGCATCCAATCCGGATTTGTACTTGTTCCCGAAGACCGCCAACGCGACAGCCTGGTGCCAACGCTTTCAGTGATGGACAACATGCTGCTTGCCAGTCTGAAAAAATATCTCAGGGGAATCTTCATCAACCCCGCAAAGGAAAAATCAGCCACTGATTCGCAAATCAAGGATTTATCCATCCGCGTGGCGAATTCACAGCAGCCGATCACTGCACTCAGCGGGGGCAACCAGCAAAAGGTGGTGGTGGCAAAGGGATTGCTGACCCAGCCCAAAGTCCTGCTGCTCGATGAACCAACGCGCGGGATCGACGTTGGCGCAAAGTCGGAAATTTCCGAAATCATCAATCGACTGGCGGCGCAGAAATACGGGGTGATTTTTGTCTCATCGGAATTGAAGGAAATCCTGGCAATGTCCGACCGTATTCTGGTCATGTCGAAGGGAACAATTACGGGAGAATTTACTCATCAAGAGGCCACTGAAGAAAAACTGGTCGCGGCTTCAGCCATTGGTCACGGCCCATCAAACGGAGGCAATCATCGTGGATCAGGAAACTAGTATGAAATCGGCGCAGGTGAAAAAGAGGCGCAGCATTACCAAAACCGACGTGCAGCAATTTCTATTACGCGGCAGGGCGTTTATTGCCCTGATCCTTGTCACGATTGTTTTTTCATTATTGGCGCCGCAATTCATGACCGCAGGCAACCTGGTGATTATGTCCAAGCACGTGGCAATCAATGCGCTGCTGGCGATTGGCATGACCTTTGTCATCCTGACCGCGGGCATTGACCTGTCGGTTGGTTCGATTGTGGGAATGGTCGCCATGATCGCGGGCGGGATGATCAACGAGGGCATCATTTTGCCGCAACTTGGCATCATCATCTACCCCCATACCTGGATGATTATTTTGCTCTCGCTCATTTTGGGAACCCTGGCGGGTGCCCTCACCGGTTATGTCATCACGCGTTTTAATGTCGCCCCCTTTATTGCCACCCTGGGAATGTATTACGTGGCGCGCGGTATTGCTGGCTTGCGGAATGATGGCTACACCTTTCCCAACCTGATCGGACGTCCCGAGTATGGCAATACCGGATTCGAGATTCTGGGAGCGGGCAATTTTTTGGGAGTCAACTACTCCATCTGGCTTATGGGGATCTTTACGCTTGTGACTTACATCGTGACCACCCGCCTGCCGTTTGGTCGCCATGTGTATGCAATCGGTGGGAATGAACGCGCGGCCGAACTTTCGGGCGTGCGCGTCTCCCGCACCAAGATCATTGTCTACAGCATCAGCGGATTCTGTTCGGCATTGGTTGGCTTGATTATCGCTTCGCAGTTGGTGGCTGCGCATCCACTTATTGGGGATGCCTTTGAGTTGAACGCCATTGCCGCAGTGGTGCTGGGTGGCACTTCCCTGGCCGGCGGACGCGGCGGTATGGGTGGAACCATTATTGGCGCTTTTACCATCGGTGTGATGAACGATGGTATGGTGATGTTGGGCGTTTCCTCGTTCTGGCAGAAGGTGATCAAAGGCTCTGTCATTGTATTGGCTGTAATTATCGACCAGGTTCAGGCGCGCATGCAGGAACGGATCGCGCTTCAGAAACAGCAGGAAATGAAATAACCATGGTCGAAAATGCTCGAGGGCAATGCTCTCGGAAAGGAGGTCTTATCTGATAAAAATCCAAAAAAACCTGTGTAATTTCAGTTTGTTCAAATTTCTACTCACACCTATAAGGAGAAGAACATGTCTACCAAAAAGTTTGTCGTTTTTCTAAGCCTGCTCGCAGTCCTGAGTATGTCACTCGGCGCCTGCAAGCCAGCCGCAGTAGAAGCGCCCGCTGCTGAGGGCGGCGGCCTGATCTGCGTGATCGTGCCTGGGGTGGAGAATCCATTCTTTGGCTCGGAGCAGCAAATTGCAGGCGATAAAGCAGAAGAACTCGGTTACGAGACTCTGAGGCTCGTCCACGATGATGATGCCAACAAGGAACTGGAACTGATCGAGAGCTGTATTGCCCAAGGTGCCGTGGCGATCATCCTGGACAACGCAGGAGCTGACGCCAGTGTGGCGGCTGTACAAAAAGCCAAAGATGCCGGTATCCCTTCCTTCCTCATTGATCGCGAGATCAGCGAAGAAGGCGTCGCAGTTTCCCAGATCGTCTCCAACAACTACCAGGGCGCGACCATCCTGGCCGAAGAATTTGCCCGGCTGATGGGCGAAGAAGGTGCGTACATCGAACTGACCGGTCGTGACACCGACACCAACGCCCACGTCCGCTCGCAGGGCTACCATGATATCCTTGACGCTTTGTCTGGCATGGAAATGGTGGCGCAGCAGACGGCCAACTGGAGCCAGACCGAGGCCTTCGACGTGATGGAAAGCCTGCTCCAGGCCAACCCGGATGTCAAGGGCGTGATCTGCGGTAACGACACGATGGCGCTGGGTGCCCAGGCGGCGTTGGATGCGGCTGGCATGAGCGATGTGATCGTGGCCGGTTTTGACGGCTCCGATGACGTGAATGAATCCATGCTCGCTGGCAAGATCGACGCGGGAGCGTTACAACCTGTCGCCGAAATGGCGATCCAGGCTGCGATCCAGGCCGATGCCTACATCAGGACCGGCAGCACCGGGAAGCCTGAAAAGCAGTCCATCGACATGGTCCTGCTCACCCCCGAAAATGCCTGCCAGTACAAAGGGTATGCTCCCACAGGCTCTACAGAAGCTTGCACATCCGCAGCAGCCGCTGGGGGCGGTGGCCTGATCTGCGTGATCGTGCCTGGGGTGGAGAATCCATTCTTTGGCTCGGAGCAGCAAATTGCAGGCGATAAAGCTGAAGAACTCGGTTACGAGACTCTGAGGCTCGTCCACGATGATGATGCCAACAAGGAACTGGAACTGATCGAGAGCTGTATTGCCCAAGGTGCCGTGGCGATCATCCTGGACAACGCAGGCGCTGACGCCAGTGTGGCGGCTGTACAAAAAGCCAAAGATGCCGGTATTCCTTCCTTCCTCATTGATCGCGAGATCAGCGAAGAAGGCGTCGCAGTTTCCCAGATCGTCTCCAACAACTACCAGGGCGCGACCATCCTGGCCGAAGAATTTGCCCGGCTGATGGGCGAAGAAGGCACCTACATCGAACTGACCGGTCGTGACACCGACACCAACGCCCACGTCCGCTCGCAGGGCTACCATGATGTGCTTGACGCTTTGTCTGGCATGGAAATGGTGGCGCAGCAGACGGCCAACTGGAGCCAGACCGAGGCCTTCGACGTGATGGAAAGCCTGCTCCAGGCCAACCCTGATGTCAAGGGCGTGATCTGTGGCAACGACACGATGGCGCTGGGTGCCCAGGCGGCGTTGGATGCTGCTGGCAAGGGCGATGTGATCGTGGCCGGTTTTGACGGCTCCGATGATGTCAATGATTCCATGCTCGCTGGCAAGATCGACGCAGGTGCATTGCAGCCTGTCGCCGAAATGGCAATCCAGGCCGCGATCCAGGCCGATGCCTACCTTCGGACCGGCAGCACCGGGAAGCCTGAAAAGCAGTCCATCGATATGGTCCTGCTCACCCCCGAAAATGCCTGCCAGTACGAAGGGTATGCCCCCACTGGCTCTACAGAAGCTTGCACAGTCGCAGCGGCAGCCGAAGAGGCTGAGCCCGTTACGCTGACCTGGCTCGTTGCTGATACCGAGACTGACCAGTTAGTAGCCCATGCGCTTGCCGATGCGTATATGGAATTGCATTCCAATGTGACCATTGAAATTGAGAACAGACCAGGCGGCGGCGATGGCGACAATGTCGTTAAAACACGCCTGGCCACCGAAGAGATGACTGACCTCTTCTCGTACAACGCTGGCTCACTGCTCCAGGCTTTGAATCCGGCCAATACGCTGGTTGATCTCACCAACGAAACGTTCATGGAAAATGTTGACGACGCGTTCAAGCAGACCGTAGCACAGAATGGGATGGTCTTTGGCGTGCCGAATCAGACGGCAATGGGCGGTGGTATTCTCTACAACAAGGCTATCTACGCAGACCTTGGGCTAAGCGTGCCCATGAGCTGGGACGAGTTTGCGGCAAACAACGAGATCATCAAGGCAGCCGGTATCGCGCCGGTCATCGCCACCTTCGGCGACACCTGGACTTCCCAGTTGTTCGTACTCGCCGATTTCTACAACGTTCAAGCCGCTAACCCGAACTTTGCCGAAGAATACACCGCCAACGAAGCCAAGTACGCCACCACTCCAGCGGCGATGGCCGGCTTTGCGTACCTGCAAGAGGGTTTTGAGAAAGGCTGGTATCAGGATGACTTTGCTACAGCAAAATTCGATCAAGGCTTAGAGATGCTTGCTAACGGCGAGGGCGCTCATTATCCGATGCTCTCCTTCGCGCTCCCAGCCATCGCCACGAACTGGCCTGACAAGATCGATGACATCGGCTTCTTCGCTCAGCCTGGCCCGTCTGCCGACAAGAACGGAGCAACCATCTGGATGCTCTTAGCTAACTATATTCCGCAGACCACCACCGGCGAAAAACTGGACGTAGCCAAAGACTTCCTGGCGTTCACGGTCTCACCCGAAGCCGTCGCCGTGCTGAACGAGACGGTCCCGCCGTCAGGTCCGTACCTGATCAAGGGTGCCGAGTTGCCTGATGACGCGCTGTCCGCCGTATTAGATATTGCGGCCTACATCGATGCCGGTAACTCCGCGCCCGCGCTCGAATTTCTCTCTCCGGTCAAAGGTCCCAACCTTGAACATCTCTGCGTTGCCGTTGGTACCGGTCAGATGACCGCTGAAGAAGCCGCCGCGGCTTACGACGAGGATGTTGAGAAGCAAGCACAGCAACTCGGTTTGCCGGGCTGGTGATCAACCCATCTAAACTTTCATAACGTTACTTTTCTGAGGGTTGGCAGTAGCCTGCCAGCCCTCAGAATCCAAGAAGTTTGAAAATCACCTAGTATACACGAGGTATTATGCAAAGAAATTTACAGTCGTGGGCAGTCTTACGAACATATTCCTACTGGTTTTATCTCCCGGCAGCGCTTGTTTTCGGTGTGTTCTTCTTAGTGCCGACGGCGCTTGCATTCTACTTCAGCATGACCCGCTGGACCTTGTTCGACGCAACATTCATCGGTTTCGAAAACTACATCACTTTCATATCTGATCGAATGCTCATGTCCGGGCTTCGCAACACGATCATTTATGCGGTGCTTACCAGCGGTCTCAAAGTTATCATTGCACTGCCACTGGCTACGTTGCTCACCTCGAAAATCCGGCTCAAAGGGCTTTTACGGGGCATGATCTTCTTCCCGGTGCTTGTTAGTACCGTTGCCGTCGGCATTACCTTTTCTACGTTGATGCAGCCATCTGTGGGATTAATCAATACCACTCTGGGGTTCTTTGGGCTACCACAGCCGGATTGGCTGGGGAACCCTAGCCTGGCACTCTACTCGGTGGCGTTCGTTGATGTCTGGAAGGGTGTCGGCATCGCGACGGTGATCTTCATGGCGGGCATCGTATCAATCCCGCAGGAGTATTTTGAAGCCGCGAGTCTTGAGGGCGACGCCTGGGTAAAATTCCGACACGTCATTATTCCGCTGGCCCGCAACGCCACATTTACCGTCATCCTGTTGTCGTTTATCGGCGGGTTGCGCTCATTTGACCTGATTTGGGCCATGACGCGCGGCGGTCCCGGCTTTGCGTCCGACGTACTCACCTCAGTGATCTACAAGGAGTATCAGGCGGGGTTCTATGGTTTGTCAACCGCCGGCAATGTTGTGCTCTTTATTCTTGTCACCCTCATCGTGTATCCGCTGATGAGGTACTTTAATCGGATGGAGCTCGAACTATGAAAGTTCGGAAGTTTGTGGCCGGCATCTGGATAGATATTGTCGCTCTCATTGTCTTCGGTATCGTCTTTGTCGTGCCCTTCATATTTGTCCTTTTAACGGCAGCCAAGACGCGCCAGGAGGCAGCCCTATTTAGGTTCAGTTGGCCGAGCCAGTTTCAGTTATTCGAAAATATCCGCGAGGTGATGGTTTTTGGTGACAACCGGATGCGCCTGGCACTTTGGAACAGTGCGCTCCTGACCCTAGGCTCAGTAACGCTTATCGTCTTGTTCTCTGCCCTGGTCGCCTTTGTGCTGCAACGCCGAGCCGATCGAATGGCCTCGGTGGTTAGTTCGTTCATGCTCGCGGGGCTTATCATCCCCCCGGCTGTGGTGCCAACGATCTTCCTGCTACAGTGGCTTGGTCTTTATAAGACACTACTTGGTATGATCATGGTCGATGTAGCTTACAACATGCCCTTCGCCATTCTGGTCTTCCGGGCGTTTATGGGATCAATTCCCAGAGAGCTTGATGAAGCCGCTATCATAGATGGCGCGTCTCCATCTCGCGTATTCTTCTCCATCATTCTGCCGCTGTTGCGACCGGCCATTGTGACGGTGGTGGTTACCTCGTCTGTGACCATCTTCAACGATTTTGTCGGACCGCTATACTTCCTGCCCGGTAAGGCGAATGTCACGGCACCGCTGACGTTATTCAGCTTCACCAGCCAGTTCATCTCGCAGTGGAACTTGCTTTTTGCGGATGTAGTTGTCATCACGATTATCCCCCTCATCGTGTTTATATTCTTCCAGAGACAGCTCGTTTCGGGGATGACGAGTGGTGCGATTAAGGGCTGAGGTCGTTAATACCGGCCCTACGCAAATACTCAGTAAACAAACCGCAAAACACACTAAAGGAAGTGCTGTTCATGCCAGCAACGACCATTTCAAACCTAACATGCGAATATCAAATCAATCCGCTGGGAATTGATATACTTCAGCCTCGCCTGAGCTGGCAGATGCATAGCGAGCACCGCGGCGCTTACCAAACAGGCTATCAAATTTCGGTGGCTAACTCGAAAACAGCATTGGCTGGCGGCCGGGAGTTGCTGTGGGACAGCGGCAAAATTGAAACCGATCAATCCACCCAGGTATTTTATCGTGGCCCGGCCCTTGTCGCCGGACAGCGTGTGTATTGGAAAGTTAAAGTCTGGAATGAACTGGGTGAAGTCGTTGAAAGTAGCCCGGCCTGGTGGGAAATGAGTTTGCTTGATTGCGACTGGCAGGCGGATTGGATCACCCCGGACTGGGACGAAGACACCGGCCGCTCACAGCCCGCGCCGTTACTGCGCCGCAAATTCAACGCGAAAAGTGACCTTGTTGCCGCCCGCATTTACGCCACAAGCCTGGGCCTCTACGAGTTGCGGCTGAACGGGCAGCGCGTAGGCGACGCCGTGCTGACCCCCGGCTGGACAAGCTACGACCATCGCCTGCAATACCAAACCTACGATGTGACTGGCCTGGTTCGCCAGGGTAAAAATGTGGTGGGCGCGCTGCTCGGCGATGGCTGGTATCGCGGCTATATGGGCTTTACCGGAGAGCGCAACCTATACGGTAACCGGCTGGCGCTCCTGCTGCAACTTCACCTGACCTACGCCGATGGTCAGGTTGAGATCGTTGGCAGCGATGGGCAGTGGCGGGCCGCGCGCGGCCCCATCCAGATGTCAGACATCTACATGGGCGAAATTTATGATGCCCGGCAAGAAAAGCCTGGTTGGGATGATTCCGGCTATGACGATCGCGACTGGCGCGGCGTGCGCCAGCTCGACCATCCCAAAGAAATTGTTGTGGCCCAAGACGGCCCCTTCATCCGACGCCATGAACGGCTTCGACCGGTCCAAATTTTGCACTCGCCGAAAGGCGAAACCATCCTCGATTTTGGTCAGAATATGGTCGGGTGGGTGCAACTGCGCGTCCGTGGCCCGCAGGGCACCACCATCACTCTGCGTCACGCCGAGGTACTGGATCAGCAAGGTAACCTCTACACCGAAAACCTGCGCCGGGCCAAGCAGACAACGCGCTATATCTTGAAAGGATTGACGGATGCCGACGAAATATACGAACCGTACTTCACCTTTCAGGGCTTTCGGTACGTAGCCGTGGATGGTTTCCCTGGCGAGCCGACCCCCGACAATTTCACGGGTATCGTAGTCCATTCAGACACACTGCCCACTGGCATGTTTGAATGTTCCAACCCCCTCATCAATCAGTTGCAGCACAATATTGTTTGGGGACAAAAAGGCAACTTTGTCGACGTTCCCACCGATTGCCCACAGCGCGACGAACGCCTCGGCTGGACCGGCGATACACAGGTTTACATCCGAACCGCCTGCTTCAACATGAACGTGCCCACCTTCTATACCAAGTGGTTGCGTGACTTGAGCGTCGACCAAAAGAACGGCAGCGTGCCGCACGTGGTACCGAATGTAATCGCCAAAACCGGCCTCAGTGCGTTGGGAGACGAAACTGGCTCCGGCGCGGCGGCTTGGGGCGATGCCGCTGTCATCTGCCCATGGACTATCTATTTGTGCTACGGCGACACCCGCCTGCTGGATGAGCAATATGAGAGTATGGCTGGCTGGGTGAGCTTCATCCAAAGCCGCGCCGGTGAAGATTTCATCTGGCGTCAGGATTTTCAATTTGGCGACTGGCTGGATTATCGCGGCACGGATGATCGATTACCTACTCCCGTGACCAACTATGAGTTAATCGGCACCGCCTTTTTTGCGTACAGCACCCAATTGCTGGCGAATACGGCTCGAGTGTTGGGCAAAACCAGCGAGGCTGAACACTACACTGATTTAGCCAACAAAGTGAAAGACGCCTTTAATCGTGAGTTTGTGACCCCTGCTGGGCGCGTTGGCCCCAATACCCAAACAGCCTATTTGCTGGCCCTTCATTTCGACCTGCTGCCAGAGCCTGTGCGTCCGCTGGCTGTCAAACGCCTGGTATCAGAGATAAGCCAAGCGGACTATCATCTGACCACCGGTTTTGTTGGCACGCCATATCTGTGCCACGTGCTGAGCCGCTTTGGTTACACGGGTGTTGCTTATAGATTACTCAACCAGGAGAGTTATCCCTCGTGGCTGTACCCGGTCAAACAGGGTGCTACCACCATTTGGGAACGTTGGGATGGCATCAAGTCCGATGGCTCTTTTCAGGATGCCGGGATGAATTCGTTCAATCACTACGCCTACGGAGCCATCGGCGACTGGCTGTATCGGGTAGTGGCCGGGATTGAAGTTGATCCTGACACCCCCGGTTACAAGCGCATCCTCATTCAACCCCAACCGGGCGGAGGGCTTACCTACGCCAAAGCCAGTCTTGACTCGATGTACGGCAAGATCGAGTCAAAGTGGACGCTTGAAGATGATTGTCTTCAACTGATTGTGACCATCCCGGCTAACACGGAGGGGGTGGTCCATCTACCAGGGCAATCGATTGAGGACATCACCGAACAAGGTCAAAATTTGAGCCAGGTGAAAGGTATTCGTGAAATCCAGCAAAAAGACGAAACTGTGATCCTTACCGTGGTTTCTGGCAATTACCATTTTAGAGCCAAAGCTCGCGACTTTGGAAGCGTGTTGGTCGCCGCGCCACGTCGCCAGCGGGGCAATCCCGCCCCCCCTGTGCTGCCCGCGGTTGCTGCTGGGCCGTGAGCTGTGGCTGTGTGGGCGCTCAGACGCCCACAGCATCCAGGTAACTGACTTGTCCGGGAGGCACTCCTGCCACTTGGAGGGCACACTGCCCGGGATGACGATCGAATATTCCAGCCTGCCCGGTGCCGGCTGTGGATACCACTGCCGCGGGGGATTGTTTTGTCGGCGCTCTGGCGGTAGGACTCTGTGAAGGAAAATCAATTGTGGCTTCCGCCGAATTTGCCAGTGCGGCGGCGGCTATTTCAGTCACCTCACCACGGTTGACGAGGATCATACGCGGGGAGTAACACGCGTCACATATGAGCGAGAGACTAAGTCGGGGGAGGAGTGGCTCTTGTCACTTTTCGCCCTGCAATTCTGAATTTGCTATTATTCATTCATCTGTCGGCAACATGGTGAGGGTATATGACTGCTCGCATAACCGTCGTCGGTAGTCTGAATATGGACCTCGTCGTCCATGCGCCGCGCATCCCCCAGCCTGGCGAGACGATCATCGGTGGCGAGTTTCGCACCGTTCCTGGCGGCAAAGGGGCCAATCAGGCGGTGGCTGCGGCCCGGCTGGGGGGCGGGTGTCGATGCCGGCGCTCTCGCCACGACCAAGTTGGGCGCGCAGCCCTCGCTGCCTGCCCGACGAGCGGTAGAGGCGCTGATAGCTCAGGGAAGCACAGGAACTTTGGCAGGAGGTAGCGCGTGAAAAAGATCGGCATACTCAATCAGCCTATCTCGTCGGTCATCGCGGGTCTGGGGCACACGGACACACTCGTCGTCGCTGACGCCGGCCTGCCCATCCCGCAAGAGACGCAGCGCATCGACCTGGCGCTGGTGGAGGGGATTCCCGGTTTTCTCGATACGCTGCGCGTCGTATTGACGGAGATGCAGGTGGAGCGTGCGGTCGTGGCCGAGGAGATGCTGGAGACAAGCCCAGGCGTCTACGAGGCGATCAAGAGGCTGCTGTGTGATGTACCCATAGAAACCGTGCCACATTCTGCGTTCAAGGAGCGAGCTCGTTCAGCCCGTGCCGTCATCCGCACGGGAGAGTTTACGCCCTATGCCAACATCATCTTGGTGGCAGGCGTGGTGTTCTAATCCCAAAGTAGATGACCTGCCGGCAAGAAGCCGCAAGCACGCCCATAAGGCGTTGCACGCAAGATCGAATAGTTGTGAACTGAGTGAATTGTCGAGATGTTGGGCTAGACAAGAACGGGTGGACGCGACAGGGTGAGATCTTGTCGATCAATCAGGTGAAGAATGATCAAGGAGGATGCAATGAAAGGAACAAAACTGGCAGTTATCGTTGGCAACCGCGACTTTTTTCCCGACGAGCTGGTGACCGAGGCACGGCGGGATATCCTGGCGGTTTTCGACGAAATGGGTATCGAGTCTGTCATGCTGGCTGAGGAAGACACCAACCTGGGAGGAGTTGAGACGTGGGAGGATGCTAAAAAGTGTGCGGCCTTGTTCAAGGCCAACGCCGACGAGATAGGTGGCATTCTGGTAGCGTTGCCCAACTTTGGCGATGAAAAGGGTGTGGCGGATACGGTCAAGCTTTCGGGTTTGCAGGTGCCCATTCTGGTTCAGGCCTACCCTGACGATCTTGATCAGTTCAACATCGAGAGGCGGCGCGATTCCTTCTGCGGCAAGGTCTCTGTCTGCAACAACCTGCGCCAGTATGGCTATCCCTTCTCACTGACTGAGCTGCATACGGTCTCCCCCACCGCCGACAGTTTCAAGGCCGACTTGAAAAAGTTCGTCGGCGTCTGCCGTGTGGTGAACGGGCTGCAGAACGCGCGGCTGGGAGCGATCGGCACGCGTCCCAATGCCTTTATCACCGTCCGCTACAGCGAAAAGCTGCTGCAGGCGTACGGCATCCACGTGTGCACGGTGGATCTTTCCCAGATCTTTGGTGCGGCGGACAAGCTGGCCGACGACGATCCCAAGGTCAAAGCCAAGCTGGACGAAATCAACGCTTACGTCCCGACCGGCGACGTGCCGGCACCGGCGGTGGTAAAGATGGCCAAGCTTGGCGTCGTCCTAGACGACTGGATGGCGGCCAACGAGATAGATGCGACGGCATTCCAATGTTGGAGCTCGATCCAGCAGAACTATGGGGTCAATGCCTGTGGGTTGATGAGCATGCTGGGCGACAAGCTGATGCCCAGTGCCTGCGAGGTCGATATCGCCGGCGCTGCGGCGATGTACGCCCTGCAACTGGCCTCGGGCACGCCCAGCGCGTTAGTGGACTGGAACAACAACTATGCCGACGACCCGGACAAGTGTGTGCTGTTCCACTGCGGCAACTGGCCCAAGAGCTTTTATCCCGACGATGTCAAGATGGCTTACGCGGACGTCCTGGCGACGACGTTGGGGAAGGACAACACGTATGGGGCGCTGGCCGGGCGCGCGTCGGCTGGCCCGGTGAGCTTTGCCCGCATCTCGACCGACGACGTCAACGGCAGGATTCGCACCTACGTCGCCGATGGCATGATGACGGACGACCCGTTGAACACCTTCGGCAGCCGGGCGGTGGTGGAGGTGCCAGGACTGCAAGCGCTGCTGCGACACGTCTGCAAGAACGGCTTCGAGCATCACGTGGCCATGAATGCCTCCCACTCGGCGGCAGTTCTCGCAGAGGCATTCGAGACCTACCTGGGGTGGGATGTGTATTGGCATCAAGGATAAGAGAGGCATCTGGTCGAGTTCCGCTGCGCCAGGGAGCGCACACCATCGTCACCGGCATCTCGGAGGTTGTGGCTATAACGATTGTGGACCTGGGTATCGACTGGAGCGAAATCGAGCCCTTGCGCGATTTGCGGGTCGGGCTGCGGGTGGCGTTGCAAGCATCGCCGCAGGCGATGGCTGAGACGGGAAGCTAGACAATCCTGGTGTAGGCCAATTGAGGCAACTGTATAAAAAAAGAAGAGACGAACCCAATGCATCCTTAGGCACGAAGCCCGTTCGACAATCGCTTGTCTGACTGCCGATCCGGGTAATAGCGAAGAATTCTCGCGGTGAGACAGCGTGTTCTATGGAAATGCAGAAATGGCCAAGAACCGAAAACCAGATAACAAGAAGCCCACCAGATCGCCAAACGGGCGCCCCACGATCGGCTTCCTAAACGCGTCAGGTCTTCAGTTCTTTCACCTGGCGTGGCGCGGCATCGCCGACGTGGCCAGGGAACAAAACATCAATGCCATCAGCTTTGTTGGCCAGTATGTGCGAGACACAAGGGGTTTCAAAGCCCAGGCCAACATCCTCTACGACCTGATAGATGCAGAGCAGTTGGATGGACTAGTCATCCAGGATCTTATGTGCAATTTGCTTGACCCTGACGAGACCCGGCAGTTTTATGAGCGCTATCGGCCCCTGCCGATCGTCAGCTTAGGGCGGCAGTCAATGGAAGGAATCTCCTATGTTCAGAGTAGTGGTTACGAAGGTATGCGCAAAGCGATTGTGCACCTGATCGAGGTTCACGGCCGCCGCCGGATTGCTTTCGTTAAGGGACTGCCCAACTATGGGCCTCACGATGAACGGTATCAGGCTTATGTTGATGTGCTGGCCGAGTATGGTCTGCCAATTGACCCGGCGCGGGTGGCGATGCCCCACGATGCGGCGGAAGTGGAGCAACCCGATTGGGGTCTGGTGGCTTTGCGCCGACTGCTCGACGAACAGAATGCAGATTTTGACGCTCTGGTGACCAATGATGATCGCTTTGCCCACAACTTGTTACCGGACTTGCGGGTGCGGGGTATCCGGGTGCCGGACGATGTCGCTTTGGTCAGCTTCGACGATGAGGAGGGGAGCCATTGTCTGACCCCGCCGCTGACCACCGTGCCGATCCCGATCTATGAGATGGGCCGGCAGGCGGCTGAGACGCTGTTGGCTGAACTAGAAGGCCAAAAAGTGCTCGATCAGGTAGTAGACGTACCTTCCGACCGGTTGATCGTGCGCCAGTCGTGTGGGTGTCTGGATCCCAAAGTGACGCAAGTGGTCGCTGGACCAGTGACCAGGACAGGAGCAACGGAGCCATTGGAAGTCAGCCTGGTCGGGCAGCGGGAAAGAATCGTGGCCGAGATGATCCGGGCGGCGGAGAATGCTGTGGCCGGGGTAACTCCCGGCTGGGCTGAACAACTGCTCGATGGGTTTGTCGCTGCGCTTACAACCGTCGAAGCCCGAAAGTCGCCGGCCCGCTTTCTGTCAACGCTGGATGAGATCTTGCGCCAGGTGATGGCAGCCGAGGGCAACATCGAGGTGTGGCAGCAAGTGCTGTCTACCCTACGCCGGCAGCTCCTACCTTATCTGAGTATTGACGAAGCCGGGGCTTTGTCTCGAGATCGGGCTGAGGATCTCTGGCTACAGGCTCAGGCGATGATTGGGGAAGTAGCACAGCGGGCGCAGGCATATCGAGATCTGCAGGCTGAACGACGAAGGCGCATCTTGAGCGAGATCGGCACAGCCCTGACCACCAACTTTGACGTAGACAACTTGGCGGATATTTTGGCCCGGGAGTTGCCCCGTCTGGGCATTTCGCGGGGGTATCTGTCTCTATACGAGAATCCGCAGCCCTATCGGTATCCCCAGCCGGTCCCCCGGTGGTCTCGGCTGGTGCTGGCCTACGACGAGGGGGCACCGGCAGGTTCGCAGCGGGTTGAGTTGGAAGCGGGCAGGCGGCGTTTCCTTTCCCGGCAACTGGTGCCGCCGGAAATCCTACCGCAGCAAGGGCCATACAACCTGATGGTTCAGGCGCTCTATTTTCAAAATGAACAGATAGGCTTTGCCGTCTTTGAGGCGGGGCCGGACGACGGAGCGATCTATGAACTCCTGCGCGCCCAGATCAGCAGTGCGCTCAAAGGCGCTTTGTTGTTTCAGGAAGCGCAACAAGCCCGGCAGGCGGCAGAAAAAGCCGATCGGATCAAGACGCGCCTGCTGGCCAACGTCAGTCACGAATTGCGCACGCCGTTGAACGTCATTTTGGGTTATTCCCGCGACGCGCTGGGGACGCCCAATCCGTATGGCATTACGCCGCCTCAAGCGCTATTGGATGACCTTGAACATATTCACAGTAGCGCCGAGCACCAACTGCGGGTTGTCAACGATCTACTTGACCTCTCGCGCGCCGAGATAGACGAATTGGATCTTTACCTGGAACTGCTTGACCCGCGCCCGTTGTTGCAGGATGCTTTTGACAGCATTGCCCATTCAGTGACCGAGCCAGCCGTGACCTGGCAGTTGCAATTGCCCGATCGCTTGCCGTTGGTCCAGGCTGACCCGGTGCGGCTACGCCAAATTCTGCTCAACCTACTGAGCAACGCACGCAAGTTCACGGCTCAAGGAGAGGTTGTCCTTGGCGCTCAAGTCGAACCGCCGCACCTGCACCTGTGGGTTCAGGATACGGGCGAAGGCATGTCGCCCGACATGCAAGAGCGCATCTTTGAACCGTTTGTGACGGCGGAACATGCTGGTCGAAGGCCGCAGGGGATTGGCCTTGGCTTGTCCATTACGCGCCGTCTGGTTGCATTGCACCGTGGTTCGATGAAGCTGGAGAGCCAGCCGGGGCGCGGTAGCACTTTTCACGTCTATTTACCCTTGCCCAACCTGGCCGACAAAACAGCGCCTGTCACCGAACCGACCCAACCCGTGTTGCTGTTGATCACAGCTACAGATCAGCCCACTGCCGAGATCGTCGAATTGGGCCGGCGACAGGGGCTTGTCATTCAAAGGCTGCAAGCCGACGATGACCTGGATGCCGTGCTATGCAATGTTCAGCCGGCTACGCTGGCGTGGGATTTGGCAGGAGCCAGTCCAAATGATTGGGCGATGGTGCGCCGGATACGCAATCATCCCCGCTTGAGCCAGTTGCCGTTCATTCTGTACGGACAAGGCGAGTCAGCCAGGCGTTCAATAGGGCTGACCGGCGTGGTTATCAAGCCAATCAACGCTCCCACTTTGTTGGACGCGATCAATGCCTTATGCCCCCAAGAGATGACTGGCCCAATCCTGATTGTGGATGACGATCCCGTTGCGCGGCAGGCGCACCGGAATGTGATCGAGCAAGGGCTGCCGGGCTATCCCGTTTGCGCGGCGAATGACGGTGCGGCGGCGCTGGCGGCTATGGCCGGCCAGACCCCCAGCCTGGTGTTGCTGGACTTGATGATGCCGGAGATGGATGGCTTTGACGTGCTTGATCGAATGCGGGCCGATCCGCGCACCCTTGCTGTGCCGGTCGTTATTCTCACCAGCAAAGTGCTCAATCTTGATGACATCAAACGTATCGAGCGGCACACGCGCGTTGTCGTGCAGAGCAAAGGCGTCCTGGTCGATGCCGAGATCGTTGCCACGTTACATCGTTCCGTGTTTGGCGCCGAATCGTTGCCGCCGCAAACCAGCGCGCTGGTCAAACGCGCCGTCGCCTATATGCACCAGAACTATACTCGCCCTCTGGCACGGTGGGAGATCGCTGAGGCGATTGGTGTGAGCGAAAACTATTTCAGCCGCCTGTTCAAGCAGGAACTGGGTCTTTCCCCATGGGATTTCCTGAACCGCTTTCGCGTCAGTCAAGCGAAAGAACTGCTCCGCCGCACGGACGGTAGCGTCAAGTGTATTGCCGGCCAGGTCGGATTCAAAGACCCAAAGTACTTTGGCCGTGTTTTCCACAAGCTGACCAGTCTTTCCCCGAGCGAGTTTAGAGAACGGCCCAATCCCTGAATATCTTTGCTGGTTTTGTCCACCCTTTGTGTTCCCCAGTCCACCCCCAATACGATATACTAAACTTGTGTCAGTAGCCGGTCGGCCCGATACCCATTTGTGGCCAGCAGTGAGGCCATATCCAAACTGGAGAGAAACAAGACAGATGAGTGTCACAATATCCGTTTCTGTAGAGGGAACGACTGATTCTGGCCGGTTGAGCAATCAGAAAGAGCAGGAGCCGGGCATTGATTCATGGTCAGTTCGCATGGCAGATTCTTGCATGAAAAGGCGACCCATCTTGGCGGACGGCTGGAGCTATGAGTCAGGAGTGGTACTCAAAGGGATTGAGCAAGTCTGGCTTGACACGGGCAACGAAAAGTACCTGGAGTACATCCGGCGCAACATTGAGCAGTTTGTGGAGCCAGACGGCAACATTCGCACGTACCACTTGCAGGACTATAACCTCGACCAAATCAATACCGGCAAACTCTGTTTCCGTTTGTATCAGGAGACGGGCGACGAGCGATACCAACAAGCCCTACACCTGCTGATGAGACAACTCAAGTCACAACCCCGAACGAGTGAGGGAGGCTTTTGGCACAAAAAGATCTATCCTTACCAGATGTGGCTTGACGGCATCTATATGGCCTCCCCGTTCTACGCCCAGTACGCCGATCGTTTTGATGGACCCAGCGGATTTGATGATGCGGCTCATCAAATCCTGCTGATCGAACGGCATACCCGCGATCCCAAGACCGGTTTGTACTATCACGCCTGGGACGAGAGCAAAATGCAAAAATGGGCCAATCCCCAGACAGGTTGTTCACCGCATTTCTGGGGGAGAGCCATGGGCTGGTACGCCATGGCGATTGTAGACGTGTTGGATTTCCTGCCAGCATCACACCAAGCCAGGGACAGGATCGTGACGATTTTCGAAAGAATGATCCATTCGTTGGTGCCGGTTCAGGACACAGACACAGGCCTGTGGTATCAGGTATTGGATCGAGGCGGTTGCGAGGGGAACTATACCGAAGCTTCGGCCTCTTGCATGTTTGTTTATGCCATGGCAAAAGGGATCAGAAAGGGCTACCTCGATCCCAAGTACTTGGAGGCGGCCCAAAGAGGATACGCTGGCATCATTGAGCACCTGGTTGAGGTAGATGAACACGGGCAGGTGAACCTGACGAGGATTTGCGCTGTCGCAGGTTTGGGCGGAGAGCAACAGCGCGATGGCTCGTATGAATACTATATCGGTGAACCCGTGGAGGCCAACGATCACAAGGGGGTGGGAGCTTTTCTCCTGACCGGCGCGGAGATGGAGAGACTGAGCAAGCCAGCGTGAGCCCAATCGGCCTACTGCAATCCGAGACAGAGGTGATGCAACTGCACGCACAACCATAGAAGATCGGATGACTGTGAACATGAGGTGTCGTCTCAAAGAACTCCTAGTTCAATAAGGAGGAGAAAAACGTATACTTGACTGCAATCTCTATTGGCAAATGAAACTATGGCTAACGTAGCAATGGAGGTGATTATGATCTGATTTCGTCGACAAGAATTTCTGGTAGAGAATCTGGCAGGTTATGATATAGTGTGGCTGTACCAATGACACGTACACATAAGGAGAAGAACAATGATTAAGCAAAAACCATTTCTGCTGGTGTTGTTGATCGTAATGGTAATCTCTACTGCTTGTGGTGGTGCAGAGCCTACAGTCGATACTGCTGCGCTTGATGCTGCTCAGGCCGCAGCTGAAGAAGCCCAGGCCAAACTCGAAGAAGCGGAGGCCGCCCTGGAAGCAGCCAAGGCAGATGCAGCTGCCAGCGCAGAAGAAATCGCTGCGGCTGAGGCTGCTGCGGAAGAAGCCAAAGCCGAGGCCGAAGCAGCCAAAGCCGAAGCTGAAGCGGCTATGGCCGAGGACGTAGTGATGACGGATGTCGGCACGCCGCGACACGAAACCTTGATATTCCAAACATTCGACCGGCAAACTGCAGACCCAGGTAATATGAATCCAATGTTGGCCTATGCGCGCTGGCGTGGATTTAGAGAGCTTGGTTGGGGATGGCTCTGGGAGACGGATACCGGTACCGGCGAGTCCTACGGGGAACTGGCTGCCGGGCCGGCTGAAGTGCTCAACGACGAACACACCAAGTTTAGAGTTACCCTCAAAGAGGGCATTTACTGGAGCGACGGTGTCGAGTTTACGGCCGATGATGTGATCTATACATTGGAGACCAATTTTGCATGTAAAGACATTGCTACCCGCGTGGGTGGGGTTGTCACTTACGTAAAAGAGGACGGCTGGGAGAAAATTGACGACTACACGTTCGAAGTCGAGACTCAGAAACCGGCTTACGACGTCCAGCAAAACCTGGGTGTTCGCACCTGGGGAGCAAATTTGGTGCCGCTGCCCAAGCACGTGTTTGAGAATGAGAACGCCTGTGAATTCCGCAACACCTATCCGGTTACGCTGGGACCATACACCGTCAAGGAATTTGATGAAAACGGATTCTGGCATTTGTGGGAACTGCGTGAAGACTGGGAGCGTTCGGCCTGGGCTGACTTGGATAAAGACGGCTTTATGCCGAAATACGTGCTCTACAAGGACTATGGTCCGGAGGAAGTACGCTCCCTGTCCTTCGTCCAGAACGCCTATGACGTTGACACCTTCATGAGCCCCGACACCATCAAAGCTGTTCAGGCTCTTAACGATAAAGTTACGACGTTCGCGCCCTCGATGCCGTATCACAACATGGATGATGCCTGTGTGTATGGTATGTTGATCAACATGCAGCAGTCCCCCTATGATCTGAAGAACGTACGCTGGGCGTTGGCCCTGGCGATTGATCTGGAGACAGTCGGCATTAACGCCGTAAGCGGTGAAATGATCGTCGCGCCGTGGCCAATGGCCGATACCCAGATTCTGCGACCCATCTACTTCGACCCCCTGCAATCGTGGTTGGAAGAATTTACCCTCGACGACGGTTACCAACCGTTTAACCCCGACTTTGGGGCTGAACTGGCTGAAACACTCAAGGCAAGCGGTGCGAAGGACATCCCCGCGGACACCACGGACTTTGGCGTTGGCTGGTGGAAGTACGATGTCGAGGAAGCTGCTAGTCTGCTGGAAGCGGAAGGCTTTACCAAGAATGCCGATGGCAACTGGCTGCTGCCCAATGGTCAAGAGTGGGTCTTGCAGTTGATCATCCCCGGTGACTGGAACAAGGTCATGCAGCGGATCGGCTTCGCGGTTGCCGATAGTTGGCGAACCGCGGGTATCCAGGTGAACGTACGGCAGGTCGATAGCGCCGAGAATAGTACGATTCAACGGATCAATAACCTGCGCGAAGTTCAGTTAATGTGGACCAACTGTGTCTTCACGCCAGACTGGCTGGGTGCCTGGCGGGAGCTTGAACCCGGCCATATCAAACCGGGCGATTCCGAAGAAACGAATGATGGCAACCGCCAACAGTGGGACAACGAAACCGTATACGCGTTGGTTGAGGAATCCAAATCAGTGGAACAGGATTCAGAGGAGTTCTATGAAAATGGTCGTTTGATCATGAAAGAATTCGTGACGGATATGTCCTGGCTCAATCTGATGAACATTCCGACCACTATCCCGACCAACGAATACTACTGGACGGGCTTCCCCAAGGCAGATAACTACTACGCAGTACCCTATTCCTGGTGGAGTTCGGCCAAAGAGATGGTCGCTGGTATTGAACCAACAGGACATTAGTTAGCATCGCATCACAAGGGAGCAGCCCAATTCGGGCTGCTCCCTTCAATCCTTGCAACTGGAGTAAGATATGGGATTAGTACGGTATATTGCCAGCAGAGTTGGGTCGTATCTTGTGGTGCTGTTTGTCGGTCTAACAGTCACCTTTTTCTTGCCCAGGCTTTTGCCCAGCGATCCAGTTGAGCAATACATTTATGAACTCCAGTCCCAGGCTGGACAGACCCTCTCGCCTGATGAGATGGCGTCCCTGCGCGAGACACTGAGCCAGATTTATGGCCTTGAGGGCAGTCTTTTCTCTCAGTATCTGGGTTACCTCGAGCGCGTCGTACTGCATTTCGATTTTGGACCTTCACTCTCATCGTTTCCCACGCCTGTACTCGAATTCATTCGCCGCGCGCTTCCATGGACAGTGGGCTTACTGGCGACATCAGTCCTGATTTCCTGGGTGATCGGCAATCTGGTGGGCTTACTGGCGGGCTTTTTTCATGATAGCCGTGGCGCAACCGTGCTGGAGGTTCTCGGAGTCATGCTGTACCCGATACCACCTTATATTGTGGCACTCGTTCTGATTATGCTTTTTGCTTACATATGGCCCATCTTTCCACTAACGACGACCATTCGTCCGGGGCCGTTGACGTTCGAAAAGATACGTACCATTCTCTACATGTCGTTTCTACCCGCACTGGCCATTGTCATGACCCGACTTGGCTGGAACATCCTCAGTATGAAAGCTGTTTCCTTCGCAAATAAGGAAGAACCCTATGTGACCTATGCCAGGCTGAAAGGGACTCGTCCACGAACGATCATGACTGGATACGTGGGCAGAAACTCGATTCTGCCTCAAATTACCAGGCTTTCGCTGTCTCTTGGTGCGATTTTCAGCGGTGTCGTACTCATTGAAATTCTCTTCTCCTATCCGGGCCTGGGCTTGCTCATGCGAGTTGCCGCTGGTACCGGTGATTACAACATGATGTATGGCACGATCGTAATAACGATCTTTGCAGTTGCCACGGCTGCGCTAGCGATTGATTTATTATATCCGCTGTTTGATCCAAGAATTCGCTACAGGTAAATACTATGAAAATGAACATCCGCTTAAAGATCGGTATCATCATCCTCGCCATCTTCACCTTAGGAAGTCTAATTCTACCGTTCTTTATGGAGGTTGACCCCAGCAGGCAAGGCACATATCCCAAGAATATGCCTTTCAGCCTTGAGCACCCGTTGGGAACCAACAGTCTGGGCCAGGATATTTTCTGGTTCCTGGTTATCGCTGTCCGTAATTCGCTTATGCTTGGGGTCTCGGTGAGTTGTGTCACAACCTTTGTTGCTGGTTCATTGGGGCTAATTGCAGGATATGTTGGCGGCTGGCTTGATAGGGTTATTACGGCTCTGATGGATACAGCTATCGCCATACCCGCGTTCCCGATCCTGATCGTATTGAGCACACTCGTGCGAGGAAATACATCCTTCTGGCTAGTAGGAGTTATCCTTGTGTTCTTTGGCTGGCCCTGGAGTGCCCGGTCGGTTCGATCCATGGCACTGTCCATTCGAGAACGGGAATTCATCAGCATGGCCAAGTTTTCAGGTTCCACAACGCTGGAAATAGTTCGCAGGGAGGTGTTTCCGTATGTATATGCCTTACTGGTCGTTGCTTTTATCGATGCCATCCTCTGGGTGACTACTACAGAAGCAGCACTGGCGGTCATTGGCTTATCGAAGGTTGAAATTCCCACGCTCGGTTCAATCATTTTCTGGGCGTTGAGCTATAATGCCTTATTTATTGGCGAATACATCTGGGTCGTGGCTCCTGTTGTGACGACGGTAATTCTATTCCTGGGGATATTCCTGACATCGACGGGCTACAATCAGATGTATGCAACCAGGAGGGGCCACGACGTATGATACGGCTAAACAACATTGTCGCTACCTATACCACTGTTCGCGGGCAGGTTGACGCGGTTGACGGCGTCGATCTTACCATCCCACGTGGGAAAATCGTTGGCGTGGCGGGAGAATCCGGCTGTGGCAAAACGACCTTGCTGAAAGTCATCTATGGCGATCTGATTTATCCCCTTGCGCTTCGGCAGGGTGGTGTGGAATACGAAATCGACAATGTGGGATACAGAGTCGAAACCAAGAACGGAAGACAGGTCACGACCAGCAACATCAAGGATTTCTGGTTCAAGCACATATCATATATTCCACAAAGCTCGATGAGTTCCCTGAACCCGGTCGTCCGAATCCGCAAGCAGTTTGTCGACTTTATGGACGCAGAACAACGCAAGGCCAATGTCCTGGAAGAAATCCGAGAATATGTCACGAGTCTTGACCTGCCGCCGGAGGCTATCGATGCCTATCCACACCAGCTATCGGGTGGTATGAGACAGCGAATCATGGTGGCAATGGCGACCTTTTTCAAGCCCGACATCATTCTGGCGGATGAACCCACAACCGCGCTGGATGTGGTCGTTCAAAAGGGCATTCTGCTGCTGTTAATGGACATTCAAGCGGAGATGAACAATACGATCATCATTGTTTCTCACGATATGGGGGTGCATTACCAGATCGCCCACAAGATGCTCATCATGTATGCTGCAAAGGCGGTCGAGTTTGGAGATTCAGAAGATGTTTTCAAGGCTCCACTGCATCCCTATACAAAGATGCTGATCGAATCCCTGCCCACGATTGGCGACGACCAGATGCGCAAAGGGATCGCCGGTAGGCCCCCCAGCCTGTGGGAGGACCTGCACGGCTGTCGCTTTGCACCACGCTGTCCCCTGGCGACTGAACTGTGCCAGACACAGGAACCCGAATTGATCGAACACAAGCCGGGACACTTTGCAGCCTGCCATTCATTACGCTGAAAATACACATCAATAGATGGGATAGCGAAACACCATGAATACCATCCTGAAAACCAGTCATCTGAATAAAGAATATAAACTAGGCGGTTTCATAAACAGAGTCAGAATTAACGCGCTGGACGACGTCAATCTGACAATTGAGAGCTGCGAACCGGTGATTATTAGTATCGTGGGCGAATCGGGTAGTGGAAAAACCACCCTGGTCAAGGTGCTTCTTCGCCTTGTTAAACCAACGTCCGGTAGTGCCCTCGTGTGTGATCGGCTGATTGCAGGAAAAGGCGATAAACCATCGAACCGTGAATTCTTTAGCACAGTACAGCCAATCTTCCAAAACCCGTTTGAGGCGTTTAGCGCTTACCGTACGGTGGACAGCTACCTTTCTGACACGGCTGTCAATGTCGCTGGGTTGAACGGAAAGGAAGCTATCGATGCTATGACGGAATCGTTGAGATTAGTAGGGCTTGAATATCGAGACGTTCGTGGCAAGTACCCAAATCAGTTCTCCGGCGGTGAGTTGCAAAGGGTTTCCATTGCTCGCGCCTTGATCCCTCATCCCGAAATTATTATTGCCGATGAACCAGTCAGTATGATTGACGCTTCTCTGCGAATGAACATCATCAATCTTTTCCTCTCGTTAAAAGAGGAATTTCAAAGGAGTTTCCTGTACATTACTCACGACCTGGCTACGGCCTATTACATCAGTGATTATATTGGGGTTATGTATCGGGGCTGCATCGTTGAATTTGGTGATGCCAGGACAATTCTGGCTGACCCCCAACACCCTTACACGCAATTGCTACTCGACTCCATCCCTGACATTGGCCGAAAGTGGCATAGGGAGAAAATCGCCCTGTCAGACATCGAGGCCAAAGAATTCCAATTTACAGGCTGTAGATTCTGCAATCGCTGTCCCATTGCCGAAGATAAGTGTATCGTCGAGAGACCGCTTGCCATAAAAAAGACTGATGGGAGAGATGTCTACTGCCATTTTGCTTGAACCTCTCATACTATCTAAGGGATTGTTCAAAAATAACTTTTGATTTTGACTTACACTTTCCAGGTAAAATCGCTTGGGAAGTGCGACGTTGTTTCTGAACAACGCTAAGCATATTATACGAACCAGGAGCTAAAAAAATGAATCCCAAAACAAATGCCAATGATATCGAACGCTGGGGAATTTTTGAACTTGTCCTAAAAGGCCCTACAAGCGGCAATCCCTTTATCGATGTAACCTTAAGCGCCCAATTCACCTATCAAAATCGAGTATTAGAGCCGGATGGCTTTTACGATGGTGACGGCGTTTATCGCATTCGCTTTATGCCGGATACGCCAGGGGAATGGCGTTATGTCACCAAAAGCAACGTCTCAGAACTGGATGGGCAACAGGGCCAATTCACCTGCGTGGAGGCATCCGAGGGAAATCACGGGCCTGTTCACGTCAATAATACCTTTCACTTTGCCTACGATGATGGCACCCCGTTTTACTCCTTTGGAACTACCTGTTACGCCTGGGCACACCAGGGGGATGCCTTGGAGGAACAAACGCTGGAGACATTGAAGAAGGCTCCCTTTAACAAAATGCGCATGTGCGTTTTTCCCAAAGATTACATCTACAACGAAAACGAGCCGGTCTACTACCCCTTTGAACGGGACGAAAAGGGCCAAAGCGATCCGGCACGCTTCAATCCTGAATTTTTCCGTCACTTTGAACAACGCGTGGGTCAGCTATGTGAAATGGGCATAGAGGCGGACATCATCATTTTCCACCCCTACGACCGTTGGGGTTACTGTGATATGGATGCCGAAGCGGATTATCGCTATTTACGCTATCTAGTGGCCCGTTTAGCCGCCTACCGCAATGTCTGGTGGTCAATGGCCAATGAGTACGATTTCTTGCTGGATGTGAAACCGATGAGCCAGTGGGATCGTTATTTCCATATTCTGGAAGAAAAAGACCCCTATCAACATTTGCGTTCTATTCACAATGGTAATGTGACCATGAATTACGACCATACCAAACCCTGGATCACCCACGTTTGTATCCAGAATTGGGATGTTAAACGTGTGAAAGAATGGCGCAACGCTTACCGTAAACCAGTTATCAATGATGAATGTCAATATGAAGGCAATATTCCGCGTACCTGGGGTAATATCAGTGCTCAAGAACTGGTTCACCGTTTTTGGATTATGGTGGTCAACGGTGGTTATGCCGGACACGGCGAAACTTACATGCATCCAGATGATATTCTATGGTGGTCCAAGGGGGGCGTACTCCACGGCGAAAGTTGGCAGCGGATTGCATTTCTGCGCGAGATTATTGAAGACATGCCGGCCGGCGGATTATCACCAATGGATAATGCTCGCGTGTCGTCCGGAATTAATGGTGATTATCGGCTCCTTTATTTTGGGGAACATCAGCCGTTGCAATGGGCGGTCGGGTTACCAATGGAGGATGGCGACTACGAGATTGATCTTATTGATACCTGGAATATGACCATTACGCCAATTGAGAAAGGCCCCCTGCCGGTATCCCCCCCCACACGCAAGAAAAAAACAGTAATTGCCAGAAAAGAGGCGGCGTTCGGTGTGGCGCTTCCGGGCAAGCCTTATATGGCGCTGCGGGTTCGGCCCAAGAAATAGTCAAACCAGATGCCAAAAAGATGATACCAAGCCAGGACCTCTGCCTATCTATATAGATAGGCAGAGGTCCTGGCTTCCCTTTCTTTATTACGGAGTGTTTCCTTAGGACACTAAGAATGGGATAGCCAAGCTTATGAAATTCAAACGTAGTACGCTAGAAACTTGCTCAGAAGCGACTGGCACAGTTGATGTTATCGACGTTCTGAGTGCCTTCACCTGCGCTACTTTTGCGTTTAATGCTGGCGCTAAAGGAATTTTCCATCTACCACCTACTATTTTCGAAGGAGTTAATTTATGCAGTTAACCAAATTCAAAAACAAGCTGGGCAAGCTGCGGGTAGCAGTCAATCACCGTTACCTGGAATATGATGACGGCACACCGTTCTTCTATCTGGGTGATACCGCCTGGGAATTGTTTCATCGCTTGAACCGCGAGGAAGCGCAGCATTACCTGAGCAATCGCGCCGCGAAGGGATTTACGGTAATCCAGGCTGTCGCCCTGGCTGAATTAGGCGGGACGGATGTTCCCAACGCGTATGGCGAACTCCCGCTGATTAACCGCGACCCAACCACGCCCAATGAAGGCTATTTTCGTCACGTGGATGAAATCGTGCAATACGCCGAGAAATTAGGGCTGTTCATGGGGATGTTGCCCACCTGGGGATCGTGCTGGAAACTGGTTGGCGGAAATGATAACGCCATCTTCACCATCGAGAATGCCCGCGTCTATGGCCGATTTATTGGCGAACGTTATCGGGACAAGGCCATCATCTGGATTTTGGGCGGTGATCAATTCATCGAAAGCGAGGAAGAACGCGCCATTATCGAGGCGATGGCGCTGGGGCTGAAAGAAGGCGATGGGGGCGCGCATCTGATTACCTATCATCCGCGCGGGCCGGGGCGTTCGGCCGAGTTTCTCCATCAGGCGGAATGGCTGGATTTCAACATGTGCCAGTCCTCGCACGGGGCGCACGACCATGATAACGGATTGTTCATTGACCACGACTACGCCCTTGAGCCGCCCAAGCCAACCGTGGATGGCGAGCCGCACTACGAAACCATGCCGGTCGGCTTCTATTACAGGGACGTCTCGCGCTACGACCGTTTCGACGATTATGACGCGCGCCAGGTTGCCTATTGGGCGCTGATGTCCGGCGCGTGCGGCCATACCTATGGCCATAACTGTATCTGGCAAATGTGGACGCCCGAGCGCAAGCCATACCTTTGGGCAAACATCCCCTGGTATGAGTCGCTGGACCACCCCGGGGCGTTTCAGATGGGCTTTGTGCGGCGCTTGTTCCAATCGCGGCCGTTTCAGGAGTTAGTGCCTGACCAGGGCATGATCCTGGACGGACCAGCCAGCGGCGGAGCTAAAATCAGGGCGGCGCGGTCGATAAATGGAACGTTTGCCTTCATTTATTCGCCCAGGGGCGAGTCATTCACCCTCGACAAACGCGTGTTCAAGGCCAGGCGAGTCAAGGAATTCTGGTACGATCCGCGCTATGGCTGCACCTATTATTTTCATACGACCGCCAACGCATCCTTTCAAACCTATACACCGCCGACATCGGGCCGGGGCAATGACTGGATTCTGATTTTGGAAGATGAACAGGCCGGCTTTCCGCTGCCCTGATCGCACAAGCAACTGAACAAGGAGTGTTCACGAGCGTATCGCGCCACTGACGATGAAAAAGCCCTCACCCCGTCGCTGGCGCGACTCCCCTCTCCCAGTGGGAGAGGGGTTGGGGATGAGGGCTGTTTTCAAAGGAGGCTGACCATGGCCGGTGGCCCAAGCGCCAAAAACTTGTTGTGCGAGTACGCAGAAAACCCCGTTGCCATTGACGTTCTCTCCCCCAGGCTCTCGTGGGCCATGGAACACAGGGAGAGAGACCAGGCGCAATCGGCCTATCAGATACTGGTGGCCGGCGACCCGACCCAGCTCGATGCCGATCGAGGTGATGCATGGGATAGCGGCAAAGTGCAGTCGGCGCAATCGGTCAATGTCGTTTATGCCGGCGCGCGCCTGGAAAGCGGCCAAACTTACTAGAGGAAGCAAAAGAGCGGCTTTCGGGTCGAGCGAACGCGCTGTTTGAAGAAGCGTTGGCGCACTATACGATCGTGTCAGAGAACCTGGGCAAGGTGGCAGAGGCCTATCCGTGGACATTTGAAGCATCCGATGAAGATGCGCTCCCAGTCGACGACAAGAGCTGCACCGCCGTTAAAGCCCTTCAGACAGCAAAGGAAGCAGAGGCCGCCGGGCTGCAGACCCTGCAAAAGATCGTCCAGACGCTGTGAGATAGTGGTAGAGACGGAATTGGCCTGGACGTCAACTCCACAAGACTTTAGGCAGGAGGTGTGTGATGAACGAAAAGATGATAGCTGTCTGTGGTCTTGATTGCGGTGGGTGCCCTATTCACAAGGCATCACTTGGCGACGTCGAGGCGGCCCAGTTGCTCGTTGGGTGGTGGAAGGGCGAGGGCTGGCTGAAGGAAGACGAGGGGGTGGACGAGGTGTTGGCGCGGGGCCCGCACTGTCTGGGATGTCGGGGTGAAAAGATGGGTTCCATTCACGGAGATGTCTTTGCCAGGGTTGCCGCAACGTTCAGGGAGAGTTAGGCTACTTTTCCACGACCCGCAACGCGACGGTGTCCAATTGAGCCGAGCTGGAACCCACCATAATGTCGAACAGGCCCGGCTCGACGACGCGTTCCATGTGCGCGTCGAGGAACGACAGCTTGTCCGGCGTGATGGCGAACGTCACCGTCCTGGTCTCGCCCGCTTTCAGCGTGATGCGGCAAAAGCCCTTGAGCTCCTTGACGGGCCGCGTCACCGAGCTGATCCGGTCGCGGATGTACAGTTGCACGACCTCGTCCCCTGCCATCTGGCCGGTGTTGGTGACGTCGACGCTGACCATGGCCTTGCCGCCGGCGCCGATCTCTTGCGGCGTTAGCTCCAGGTTGCTGTAGGCAAAGGTGGTGAAACTGAGCCCGTGGCCGAATGGGAACAGCGGCTCTGTGCTGGCGAACAGGTAGCCCCGCTTGGCCGACGGCTTTTGATAGTAGTAGGCCGGCAACTGCCCCACCGAGCGGGGGAAGGTGATGGGTAGCTTGCCGCCCGGATTGACGTCGCCGAACAGCACGTCGGCCACCGCCGTGCCGGTCTCCTGGCCCAGGTACCAGCCCTCCAGGATGGCGGGGACGTGCTCGGCTATATAGTTTATCGTCAGCGGGCGCCCGTTGATCAGCACGACGACGGTCGGCGTGCCGGTTTCCACGATCGCCTGCACCAATTCATCCTGGCGCCCCAGCAGGTCCAGACTGTCCCGGTCGCCCAGGTGCTCCTCGCTCCAGCCTTCCCGGCAGGTGCTCTCGTTGCCGCCCACGACGACGACGGCCAAATCGGCGGCCTGCGCTGCGCGGACGGCCTCGGCGATGCGCGGCGTGTCCTCTTCGCGGTCACCCAACTCGACCTCATCGACGTGCCAGGATTCCCAGCCCTGCACGCCGGTCGTGATCTTGCACCCTTCCACATAAGACACCTGGATGGTGTCGCCGGCCTTGTGCTGGATGCCTGCGAGGACGCTGACGCCGCGCCCGGGGTCCGCGCTGTAGCCGCCCAGGTGGACGTCGGCGGCGTTGGGGCCGATCACGGCGATGGCTTTGATCTTTGCGCGGTCCAGCGGCAGCAGGCCGTCCTGGTTCTTGAGCAGCACGATGGCCTCGTGCGCCGCCTTCAATGCGAGCTGCTGGTGCGCGACGCAGTTGACGAACCGCTCTGCGTGGTCTGGGTCGGCGTATGGATCTTCAAAGAGGCCCATTTCGAACTTGACGCGCAAGACCCGTGCCACGGCTCTATCCAGTGTGGCCTCTGCGACCTTGCCCTCTTTTACTTGCCGGGCCAGGGTCTCGGCGAAGCAAGAGTCGAGCTCGAAATCTATCCCAGCCTCAAGCGCTATCTTGGCTGCCTCGGCCCGATCGGCGGCCACGTGGTGGAGTGAGGCGAGCTGCCCGATGCCTCCGCCGTCAGAAGCGACAAAGCCGCCAAAGCCCCATTCCTGGCACAGGACCTGGTTCAGGAGCCACTTGTTGGCGTGGGCGGGGATGCCGTCGATCTCGTTGTAGGAGGCCATGACGGACCGCGCGCCGGCCTCGGTGATGGCTGCTTTGAAGGGCACCAGAAAAGTTTCCCGGATGGCGCGCTCGGAATAGTTGCCGGGGGCGGAGTTGGTCCCGCCCTCGGGTTGGCTGTGGACGGCAAAGTGCTTGGGTGTGGCGATGACGTGCTGCTCGTCGATAGTCGGACCTCTGCCCTGGAGGCCGCCCACACCGGCGACGCCCATTCTCGATACCAGGTAGGGGTCCTCGCCGTAGGTCTCCTCCGTCCGGCCCCAGCGAGGTTCGCGCGCCAGCCCCAGGACGGGCGTGAGCGCGTGTACCACGCCCCGCGCGCGCATCTCGGCCGCCGCGACGGTGTAGACCTGTTCCACGAGGTCCACGTCCCAGGTGCTGGCAAGCGCGATGGCCTGCGGGAACATCGTGCCGCCGGCGGCCATGTGGCCGTGCAGCGCCTCGCCCAGCGTCATCAAGGGAACGCCCAGGCGTGTCTCTTCGAGGGAGTATTTCTGGATGGCGTTGTGGAATTCGGCCATCTCCCTTGGGCCTCGTCTTCTCCTGGGTGGGGCTCCGAGGCTTTCTTTTTCTCTCTCCTCGGCTTTTTCCGGGCAAAAGTTTCCCTCTTCATCCAGGAGGTGCGCGATTACCCGTTGCGCGACCTGCAACTCGGCGACCTTTTCCTCTATCGTCATTCGGCTGAGCAGGTCGGTGACTCGGTGTTCCACGGGTAGCCGTGGATTTCGATAGGCGGGCTGTTGTTCTTCGTGAGCAGTGGGCATTTTGCCGGTCTCCTTTTCGGATGGTTCACAGGTAGGTTGACACTTTAACAATCGAATAGACTTGCCGGGGATCGCCTGATGGGGGAAGATAAGGGTATCACCAAAACGCCCTGAGGCCCACAAACAGAAGGTCCCCATGGCATATTATCGCTTATCTGAACTGGATTTGTCAACTCGCATCATGCCTGCACGAGAGATGCTTCGGCCGATTCCCGGATGGAAGTGGGGACGGGCGACAGAGTTAGCGTGGTCTCAGGAAAGAGAAAAGGCACCCAATTCGGGTGCCTTCCAGGTAGCGGGGCCAGGATTCGAACCTGGGACCTCCGGGTTATGAGCTACAACCCTGGTGCATATACTCTGGATTGCCAAACCTGGTGTTTTAGGTGACCTTTCGGTCTCTGATTCGTAGGAGCCTGGTGTACGACGGTTCAACGCAGGGATTATATAGGAGAAGGCTTCGCTTGTCAAATGCACATTTCTGAGTGTGCGCTGAAACCCAGCGCTGTTTTGGGGGATGAGTCCTCCGGATAGCGGGTTTCTAGAACGCACTAGCGGCCACGGCAGGCCGAGTGCCGTGACCTAGCAGTCTATGGTTTCACGTATATGGTGCCCAGGGCGGGTTGGGGACCTGTGACCTTCTGGTCCGCAACCCCAACCCTGAGCGGGTACCTACAGCGTGTACGTTGAGACTGTTAAGGCTATGTAACTTGAGCACTTGGCCTGCACAAACAACGGATTCGCTGAGCTTCTACAACTTGCCTTTCTGGCGCTACCACCTGCTGTGCTAGTAGAAAACCCGTACGCACTGCAATGCAGGTCTCCAGAACTCGCATCACATGCTGAACGCCGTTCTCACCCAGTATATGATTGTGTTGTTCCTCGTCCAGGTGGACAGTTGCGGTATGAACTCAGCTCCTAAGATATTGGTGGATGGCTTCTCAAGTCCAAACTGCTCACCTCGGGCACCAATGATACACACCTACTACGCCCAACGAAGTGCGCCAAGCTGAACTCAGCCAGTGTCATTTTGGGAATGGACCACCCTCGCCCAACGGACATTCTCACCAGAGTGACTGAGCTTCTGATCAACGTAGCTATCGAAAGGAACTCTGGTTCAACGTTCCCGGCCGCCGGGGGTTCATCAATATCACGCCCCAGGTTGATACCTGCTTGCGCGAAAGCGGCATCCGCGAGGGACTGTGCCTTGCAAACAGCATGCATATCACAAGTAGCGTGTTCATCAACGACGACGAGCGGGGCCTGCACGCCGATTACGAGGATTGGCTGGAGGAACTGCCCCCCCACGAGCCGATCAGCCGCTACCGTCACAACCGCACCGGCGAGGATAACGGCGACGCCCACCTGAAACGACAGGTGATGGGCCGCGAGGTGGTCGTGGCAGTCACAGATGGGCGGCTAGACTTTGGCCCGTGGGAGCAGATCTTTTACGGCGAGTTCGACGGCCGACGCAGGAAGCGGGTCTTGGTCAAGATCATCGGAGAATAGCAGAGTCCGGACCCCGAACTTGGCTAAGCTGTCTTCTGGGAAGTGGTCCCATCGGTCTCCTCCGGCAGGATTTGACCTTTCCTGGTACTTGCCATACAATCTTGCACAAGATCACACTCTCCAGGAAAGAGCCTGGATGGGGATATTGTTCGGAAGAATTCCACTGCCAGCGCCTGTGACGAACCAGACTTTGCTCATGATTGGCTTCCTTGTATTCGGCCCTTAATCAGCCCTGGTGTTGTTCGTCGCTAACCTTTTCCATCCAGTCGGCGGTCTTGCCGTCGAGCTGTTCCACAATGGCGATGTGCGTCATGGCCGTGGTTGCCGTAGCGCCGTGCCAGTGCTTCTCACCCGGCGGGAACCAGATCACGTCCCCCGGCCGAATTTGCCAGACCGGGCCTCCTCAGCGCTGGGCCAGGCCGCAGCCAGCCGTAACGATCAGGGTCTGGCCCAGCGGGTGGGTGTGCCATGCTGTCCGAGCACCGGGCTCAAACGTCACGCTGGCGCCGAGCGCGCGTGTCTGAATTCCTTGCACGCCTTACCTTGCTCAGCGACCAGTCAGTTTCAGCACGGCTTCGGGGAGCCGAGCTCCTTGTATCTGGATCTTTGCAGCAGCCTCTTCGAGCTCGTGCAGATCATCGGGCGTCAGTTCAACATTCACTGCCCCGATATTTTCATCCAGGCGATGCAGCTTTGTCGTGCCCGGAATGGGAATAATCCATGGTTTCTGGGCGAGCAGCCAGGCGAGTGCGATCTGAGCCGGCGTGGCCTTCTTTTGTGCCGCAACCTGGTTCAGCAAATCTACCAGGGCCAGGTTTGCTTTCCGAGCTTCCGGCATGAAGCGAGGAGAAATGTTGCGGAAATCAGTGCTGTGAAATGTCGTGTTCGTATCGATTTTCCCGGTGAGGAAACCAGCACCCAGAGGGCTAAATGGAACGAAGCCGATCCCGAGTTCCTCGCAGGTCGGCAGCACTTCCGCTTCAGGATCTCTCGTCCACAGCGAGTATTCGCTCTGGACCGCGGTGACCGGCTGAACGGCGTGGGCGCGACGGATCGTTTTAGCCGCCGCCTCAGAAAGACCGAAGTGCTTCACCTTGCCTTCTTGAATCAAGTCCTTCACCGCTCCTGCTACATCCTCAATGGGCACATTCAGGTCAACTCGGTGTTGATAAAACAAATCAATCACATCCGTTCTGAGCCGCTTCAGCGATGCCTCAGCCACCTGCTTGATATGCTCTGGGCGGCTATTCAGTCCGCCCGAACGTGATCCCGTATTGGGATCAAGATCGAATCCGAACTTGGTGGCGATCACGACCTGATCGCGGACGGGAGCAAGCGCTTCGCCAACAAGCTCCTCGTTCGCAAACGGACCATAGACCTCTGCCGTATCAAAGAACGTGACACCGCGTTCCACAGCTGCCCGAATAAGGGCTATCATCTCTTGCTTGTCGGCAGCCGGGCCGTAAGCAGAACTCATTCCCATGCAACCGAGCCCGAGAGCCGAAACTTCCAAGTTGCTGTTTCCAAGTTTACGTTTCTGCATTTCTGAACTCCTTTTGGTTATCCGATTATTCCTTTACCTTCACATCTGCCTTGCACGCGATGCTTTGTTCAGCGACCGGACATTTTCGCCACCTCCTTGGGATACCGATCCCCTTGTATCGTGATCTGCGAGAGGGCGCTCTCAATCTCCTGAAGGTCGTCCGCTGCAAGTTTGACGGCAACTGCGCCGATGTTCTCGTCCAGGCGCTCAAGTTTCCGGCTGCCCGGGCGGGCACAGACCCCCTGTAGTGGGCGATACGGGAAGCGGGGCCGACCTGCCTTCTTCTCCTCCTCAGCCGGGTCAACTCTGGGCAAGCTCCCGGATTTCGGCCATCTCTTTCTCACTGAGTTGTTCAAAGGCGCTGGCGACACGGACATTCTCCTCCAGATGCGAAACATCCGAAATGCCCACAACCGCAGTCGATACGGGGTAGCTCAAGACGTAGGGCAGCAGTTGCCGGATGCCAAGACCCCGTTCGATGAGAGCACCGCGGGCGACCACTTTCATGGCGATCACACCGACCTCTTTTTCTTGGGCCAGGCGGAAGAACCGATCCAGGTCTTCGGGGTCGTCCATGACTTCCCGGGCGGCATTGAGGGTGATCAGTGCACAGTCGTACGGATAGTCGTTCAGGGCATCGGCAAGCACTCGGGAGGAGTGTCCCGTCACGCCGATATGGCGGATCACACCTTCCTCGCGGAGCCGTTCGAAGGCCTGACGGGCGCTTTTCTCTTGCTGAAGTTGTTCGAGTTGTCCCAACCCGCCGAGTAAATGGTGCTGATACAGGTCGAGGTAGTCGGTCTGCAGACGCCGCAAACTCTGTTCGACCAGCGCCATGGTGCCGTCGTACGTGTAGTCGTGACTCTTTGAGGCCAAAAAGACTTCGTCTCGACGCTCCCGCATCACGGTGCCGATGTTCAGTTCACTGGCACCGTTGCCGTACAAGGCAGAGGTGTCGATGTAGTTGACGCCCAGATCGATCGCCCGGTTGACGATTTCGACCGCCTCGTCGTGGCGGTCGTGCATCGAGGTGGTGAACAATCCGCCCAGGCCGTAAATGGTTACCTGGTACCCGGTCTTGCCGAGAGGTCTTTTGGGAATGGGTTGGGTCGGCGGTTCGGTAGTCGAGGCTGCCAGGTTGCTCGTCAGAAAGGTTCTGCGATCACATTCTTTACTCATGGGACACCTCCATTCGGTTTCGCTATAGCTAAGCCAGCATGGGGGCACCTGAAAGATTTCATTCCCTTATTCAATGGCAGCATTCATCTGCCTCGCGTCCGTAGCCTGCCGTGGCGACCGGAATGCAACCAGCGAACACGTCTGTTGCCACTCAGCGACCGGACATTTTCGCCATCTCTTTGGGATACCGATCCCCTTGTATCGTGATCTTGGAGAGGGCACTCTCAATCTCCTGGAGATCGCCCGCGGTAAGTTCGACGGCAAGCGCGCCGATGTTGTCGTCCAGGTGCTCGAGCCTCCGGCTACCCGGGATGGGAACAATCCACGGCTTCTGCGCGAGCAGCCAGGCGAGCGCGATCTGAGCCGGCGTCGCCCCTTTTTGCTCCCCGATTTTGGTAACCAGATCAACTAAGACCCAGTTTGCCTTCATTGCTTCTGGCGTGAAACGGGGAGTGCGGGCACGGATGTCGTTATCAGCGAAGGTCGTGTTTTCGTCGACCTTTCCCGTGAGAAAGCCCTTGCCCAGCGGGCTGTAGGGCACGAAGCCGATGCCGAGTTCTTCGCAAGTAGCCAGCACGTTGTTCTCTTCAGGGAGTCGCCACCACAGCGAGTATTCGCTCTGGACGGCCGTGACCGGCTGGACGGCGTGGGCACGACGGATGGTTTCTGCGCTTGCTTCAGAAAGCCCAAAGTGCTTGACCTTGCCTTCCTGAATCAGGTCCTTGACCGTTCCTGCCACGTCCTCGATGGGCACGTCCGGGTCAACCCGGTGTTGATAGAACAGATCGATGGCCTCGACCTTGAGTCGCTTGAGCGATTCCTCGGCGACTTGCTTAATCCGCTCTGGACGGCTGTTCGGACCTGTAAAGCCGGGACTTTTATCAGGATTGAGCTGGAACCCGAACTTGGTGGCGATCACCACTTGTCCGCGAAACGGCTCAAGCGCTTCGCCCACAAGTTCCTCGTTGGTGAATGGTCCGTACACTTCGGCCGTATCGAAGAAGGTGATACCACGGTCAACTGCCGAATGAAGAAAAGCGATCATCTCTTGCCTGGTACCGACCGGGCGATCTCCAAAGCTCATTCTCATGCAACCGAGCCCAAGAGCCGAAACTTCCAGATTACGGTTTCCAAGTTTGCGCTTTTGCATGGCGAACCTCCTATTCTTGTTCTCTATAGGCAGATCCCTTGCCCTATCAAAGCTGATCTTCTCTTGAATAAAAATCCAGCGTGCTTGCTGGGAGTCGAGATTAATTCCTCTGCCTTAGGTGTATTATAGCACTCTGGAGTGCAGTATGGTATAATGATTCTCCAAGATCGTGGTACGATTCTGCAAACCTTAGGGGAGATGTGCAGGAGTATGGTATAATGATTCTCGAACGTCGTTGTACGATTCTGCAAACCTTAAGGAGGGACGTGTAGGAATGAGTGAAAAAGTCGCTATGGATTCGATGAACCCCCAGCAGGTAGAGCGTGAGGCGCGCAGGGCGCAAGCCAACAGCGGCGAGCTGGTCGAGCGTATCGCACGAGCCATCCGCCAAGATGGGAGGGTCGAGCCGCTGAAAGGCCTGCGCCTCCACCGCGCCTCCTCGCCCACGGAGTCGGTTCACGGCATGTCCGGCCCTGCCTTTTGCGTGATTGCCCAGGGCAGCAAGGAGGTCCTTCTGGGCGACACCCGCTACCAGTACGACCCCGCTCATTACCTTCTCGCCACAGTCGAGCTGCCCGTCGTGAGCCAGGTCATCGAAGCGTCGCAGGAGCGGCCGTACCTCAGCCTCCGCTTAAAGCTCGATCCCACCCTCGTCGGCTCAGTCATGGTCGAGGCTGGTCACTTCTCGCCGCGAAGCCATGCCGACGTGAGGGCTATCAACGTAAGCCCGTTGGACGCAAGCCTGCTGGACGCTGTGGTGCGGCTCGTCAGGCTCCTGGACACCCCTGCCGAAGCTCCCTTCCTCGCGCCCCTGATCACGCGGGAAATCGTCTACCGGCTCCTGATGGGTGAGCAGGGTGACCGCCTCCGTCACATTGCGGTCCAGGGTGGCCACACCCACCGCATCGCCAGGGCTATCGAACGGCTCCGTAAAGAGTTTGACCAGCCGCTTCGGATTGACGACATTGCCCGGGAGCTAGGCATGAGCGTATCGAGCTTCCACCACCACTTTAAAGCCGTCACCGCGATGAGCCCCTTGCAGTTCCAAAAGCAGATGCGACTCCAAGAAGCCCGCCGGCTTATGCTCGGTGAGGGTCTCAACGCGGCAAGTGCTGGCTACCGCGTGGGTTACAACGACGCCTCACACTTCAATCGGGAGTACAAAAGGCTCTTCGGCCTACCGCCGCTGTGCGACGTGGAACGGCTGCGGGAAGCCGCCAGGGAAAGCACCGGCTTGTGATCAATCTACATGACTCGATGCGGCGGGCAGGTACAGAGAGCTAATGGAATGGAATACCCGTTATGGTTGTCTGAGATACATGCTTCTCAGGAGTGTTACCTCACTGATGCGGGCTAACGAGCGTTTCAACCCGACTTGCTACCGCCGTGATTTTCGACCACATTTTGCTGGCGGAGTTGGGTGAAGATGAGGTTAACCTCGTCTACCCGCAAGCGGGTTAAACGCGGCGTTAGCCACACATACTGAACATGGAAAGAGAAGAACACCACACTGCAGGTTACGAGTTCCAATCCTGAGACTGCTCTATTCAAACGAAAAAGGCACCCAGATGGGTGCCTTTCAGGTAGCGGGGCCAGGATTCGAACCTGGGACCTCCGGGTTATGAGCCCGACGAGCTGCCTCTGCTCTACCCCGCAACGTGGGCGTATTATACCGCAAAACGTGGGGGTGTCAAGGACAACAGGGTCCCACCCTATCGAGGTGACAGCCCAAGAATCAGCTCATGCAACCTGGCCCAAAATGACTGGCCCTCGGGCTCCGGAGTCGGCGTAGGCTCCACGTCGACGTCCGGCCCTGCACTCGAGTCCGTGACCACGACGACGGCCACTTCTCCCGGCCTGGTCATCTTTGCCTCCGCCCGGGCCCAGTGTTCCACGTACTCGTCGGATCGGACGTACTCGGAGCGCGCGACTAACTCGTCGTGCCTGGCCTGTTCGGCCGCCACGAGCTGCTCCAGCCGCTTCTCTTCTATCCGCATCTGCCGTGCGAGCACGAGCTGTTGGCCGAACCCCCACGCGAGACCTCCCACGACCGCGACCGCGACGGCGACGACCACGCCGACGGCAACCTGGCTGCGGTTGGGCTTGGGGAGCGACATGGGACACCTCCGGTGAATCTCAGGATTGGGATACGGCCACGACTGTGCTTATCATACCCCGGTTCTTTCCTGACGTCAAGCCGCAGGGTGACCGGCCAGGTGCCAGGTACTTACCATCCCAGACCTGAACCGGCTGTTCGTCACAGGTCAGGTCCGTCCTCAGAACGCGCAAGTGCCTGGCACCTGGTGGGACGAAAAAAGAGGCGGATGTTCCGCCTCTGGGATAGGTGCCGAAGGTGGGAGTTGAACCCACATGGGCATATAGCCCACTGCGCCCTGAACGCAGCGCGTCTGCCTGTTCCGCCACTTCGGCTGGTAAACTCCTGAACCGGTTGCTATTTTACACCAAATGCCGATGTTGTCAAGGGCGGCTCGCCTCCGACTCGCTCACGAACACGCGGCGTGGGACGATCCACCAGTCGGAGATGGTGCGGAAGCGGTCGGACGGGTACGTCAACGGGCCGATCTGTGGGTCGTGGATGCGTTCGTCTATGCCATAGGTGTAGATCGGCACGTAGAGCAGCAGCGCGGGTACTTGTTGCGCAAAGGTCTCCTGAAACTCGTCATACAGTTCCTTGCGCCTTTCGCGGTTGGCGATGACCCGCGCCTGTTCGATGACCTCGCTGATGCGGCGATGGTCAAACCCGGCATAGTTCTGCCCACTCCCAATCTGCGCTTGGTGCCAGAACGGGTAAGGGTCCGGGTCGCCAGGCGTGGACAGGTGGACCAGGATCGCCTCAAAGTCGCGCCTCTCCAGTGCCTCGCGCACCTCCAACGGTGAAGCCGTCTCGACCGTGACCGTGATCCCGATGGCGGCCCATTGCTCGGCCAGCATCTGTGCCGTCCTCATTCGCTCTGGTTCGCTCGAGGTAAGCAGCGTGAATGACAGCAATTGCCCATCCTTGCGCCGCAAGCCGCCGTCCGCCGCCCGCTGTATCCATTCGGCGTTGTTGAGCAACCCGTTGGCCCGGTCCGGGGCATATTCGTAGTGGGGGATGTCGTCCTTGTATGCCCAGGTGCCGGGGACCAGGGGGCTATGCGCGACCACCGCCTGGCCTTCCAATACCTCGTCAATGATCTGCTGCCGGTCGAGTGCGTAGAGCAGTGCCTGCCGCACTTCCGGCTCCTGGAAGAACGTCAAGTCCGGGCGTCCCAGGTTGAGGAACACGAGCGCGTATTCGGCCATCTGCGCCGAGAAGAGGTTCAGGCTGGGGAGAGCGCGTGCGCGCGGCAGGTCGGGTATCGTGATTCTGGCGATCCCCTCTACCTCTCCGGCTTCGTAGCCGCTCAGCGCCGTCTGATCGCTGGGGTAGAAGCGGAACTGGATGCGATCCAGATAGGGCTGGTCCCCATAGTAGCGGGAAGACTGTTCCAGCACCATGCTGGTGATGAGCCCGCTCTCGACATCGATTTCCGCCAGTTGGAACGGGCCACTGCCGACGGGGTTGAGGTTGAATTGCGCTGCTGCGAGACGAGCAACGGGAATCCCCCTCAACAAATGGGAGGGCAGGATACCCACCGTCGTTTGGTCGAGGAACGGGGCATAAGGTTCGGACAGCACGAAGCGCACGGTGCGGCGGTCTACTTTCTCGACCGTGACTCCCTGCCACACGCTGGCGCCCAGTTCGGGCGGGCCAGGAAAGTCGTCGTCCTGTAGCAGGCCGATCGTAAAGACCACGTCGTCGGCAGTGACCGGGTTCCCGTCGTGCCAGTATGCGTTGGATCGAAGGTAGAACGTATACGTCAGGCCGTCGAGTGTGACTTCCCATCCGCGGGCCAGGTCGGCCTCCACTTCTCCCCGCTCGTTCAAGCGCGTCAGGCCACTGAACATCAGCGCGCAGATGTCTCGATCCACACCGCTGTTCCCGCTCAACAGCGGGTTCAGGTATTGGGGATAGCCGGCGATGCCCTCGACGTAGGTTCCTCCATGGCCAGGACGGAAAACGGTCGTGTAATTGACGGACAGGTAGGTCAACAGGATACCCACCAGTACGCCGCCGAGGAGGATGAGGAGAATCTGCCAGCGGATGTAACGGGTCACGCTTTGTAGGCTCCCTCGCGTCCGCGATCCTTCGACAAGTCAAAGGTGCTTCGAGGAGATTGGGTTCCCCGAAGCACCCTTCGCGCCGACGTGCGGCGAAATTACCCGGTGACGATCACGTTGAGGACAGTGATGATGAAAAACGCGATGGAAATCCCGATCGTGATGTTAAAGATTGTACGCTCTACGCCGCGCCGCGTCTTGTAGACGGCGGTCTCTGTGCCGCCGAATAAACCCCCCATACCGCCGCCTTTAGTCTGCAGAAGGATGACAGCGGTCAGCGCGACGCTGATGATGATTTGGGCAATGTTGAGATAAACTTTCATTCTCGTATTCCTCCAGTCTGAATGGAATTATAGCATGCTACGGGGTCCCCGGCAAGGTGGGAGTGAACAAGCCGGGTGGGGCGCTGGGCGGAACAAGGACCCGCAGCGCAAGCGGCACAGCCCTGAGCGTGACCGGCGTCGTGCCGGTGGGATCACCGTCCACCTGCACCAGGGTCGCCCACTCGGTCCACACCTCGACCCTGCGGGCCTGCCGGTGCACGATGCGGGGGTCCTGCAGATAGCGCTGGCTGATGATTTTCAGCAGGTGCCGCACGGCATAGGGAAACCCCAACCCCTTGAAGACAAAGACGTCGAGCAGGCCGTCGTCTATGCGTACCTCGGGCGCAACCCTGAGCGTTCCGATGTACTGCTGGATGTTGCTCACCAGGACGAGCAGCGTGCGGCCGCGCACAATTTTGCCGTCGAGGAAGACCCGCGTCCGCACGCCCTGAAAATCGCGGGCGACGAGGACAGCGGCGATCGCGTACGGCAGCACTCCCAGACGCTTGGTGTATCGCTGGCGGGGCTCCAATTCGGCGGTCACCTGCGCGTCCAGCCCGATGCCGGCCCAGCACAGAAAATAGCGGTCATTCATCCGCCCGACGTCAACCCGTCGGATCGTCCCCTCGGCCAGCCCGGCGGCTGCCTCGGACAGACGCAGTGGGTTGGTCAGCGTGTACGCGGGGACGCCCAGTTGCTTGGCCCACATGTTGCCTGTGCCGACCGGCAGGACACCCAGTGCTGTCCGAGTGCCAACCAACCCGTTCACCGCTTCGTTGATCGTGCCGTCTCCTCCGGCCACGATCACGACGTCATAACCCTCATGGGCTGCCGCGCGGGATAGGAGGGTCGTGTCGCCAGGTTTCTCCGTCAACTGGTACTCCACCGACCACCCCTGGCGTTTCAGGAAAGAGCGCACACGTTTCAGGCCGCGCTGGACGTCCCGCGGACCGGCGGTAGGGTTGTGGATCAAGCAGGCCTTCATGGTGCCGAGATTATAGCACGTCTTCTGCCCCTGGCAATTCCTTGCCGATGGTGGCGATTTGGAGTACAATATCTTACGTTCACACACGCTCGAGAACTGTGAAATCGACGGAAGTGGGTAATATGGAATCTGTGGTGCTCAACGATCGGTATCGCCTGCTGGAGTTGATCGGTTCTGGCGGGATGGCGGTAGTGTACAGGGGGGTGGACACCCTGCTCCAGCGCCAGGTGGCGGTGAAGGTGCTGCGCGAGGCGTTCGCTGGCGATCCGGCGTTTCTGGCTCGTTTCCAGCGGGAGGCTCGGGCCGCAGCCAGGCTCGATCATCCCAACGTCGTCACAGTGTATGACGTGGGTCAGGATGGCGACCGGCATTACATCGTGATGGAGTACGTGGATGGTCAGGATCTGAAGACACTGATCCGCCAGAAGGGCCGCCTGGACGTGCACGAGGCCTTGCCCTTGGCCATCCAGGTCTGTGCCGGTGTGGGACACGCGCATCAGGCCGGTATCATTCACTGCGACATCAAGCCTCAGAACGTGCTCGTGACCCGGGATGGCCGGGCGAAGGTGACCGACTTTGGGATCGCGCGAGCGCTTTCTGGATCGGGCATCACGGAATCGGAGACGGTGTGGGGCAGTCCTCTCTACTTCTCGCCCGAGCAGGCGGCGGGCGATCCGCCCTCCCCTGCGTCTGACGTCTACAGCATCGGCGTCATGATGTACGAGATGCTGGCCGGGTCGCCGCCCTTTCAGGCGGAGAAGCCGACGGCGCTGGCGCTGATGCACATGCGCGAGGACCCCCCGCCCCTGGCTGTCCGCAACCCTCAGGTGCCGTCCCAACTGGAGTGGATCGTGCGGAAGGTGCTGGCCAAGGACCCCTCAGCCCGCTACCGCACCGCCGAGCAGTTGGCCCACGTTCTCGAAGAGTATCACACGCACAGCGAGCAGATGACCGGATGGCAGCCTGCGGTCCCCAGTCGTCCACCGGCCACACACCCTCCTCGGGAGTACGCCGCCGAGTCCGTGTCCCTTCCTATTTCAAGGGCGGTTCCCGGCTGGCTGAACTGGGCGCTGGGGGGGATTGCATTTGTCGCCGTCGTGGGCCTCATCCCGCTGTGGCTGTCGGTCTACCGCGCCTATTCTGTCCTCCCGTCCCTGCCGCCTACGTCCACGCCACCACCGTTCGTCACGCTGACGCCGGATGTGCCGTTGGTCTCTGTCCCGAGCCTGATCGGCAGGCCGGTCGAGGAGGCGCGAACGATGGTGGAACGGGCCGGTTTGCGCCTGGTGGTGCGGGAGGAACGTGAAGAACCGGGCGCCGAGATGGGGGTCGTGCTGGAGCAGGACCCGTCTCCGGCTGACCTCGCTCCATTTGACTCAGATGTCTCTGTCGTCGTAAACAGACCCGCGCGCGAGCTCGAGATGCCTGGCGTTGTGGACTACCCGGTCGAGATCGTGCAGGACGGTCTCGAGTCGGACGGCTTGAGGGTCCAGATCGAGGAGGTGTGGAGCGAAGAGCCGAAGGGAATGGTGCTGGCGCAGGAGCCCGGGCGCGGGGCGACGATCTATGCCGGTGACACGGTGACGCTGACCGTGAGCGGCGGTGTGGACGTTCCCATCCCGCTCGAGGCCAACCTGGCCGACATGGTCATGCTGGACCGCGCCGAGTTGCGGCAGGAGATGTTCCAACCGGGTGAAGTGATCGCGGTCACGCTGCGCTGGCGCGTGCTACGCGCGACAGGCGCGCCTTACGTCGTCTTCGTCCATCTCATGGGTCCCGACGGTCGCCTGGTGGCGCAGCAGGACGTGGAGCCGATCCGGCCCACGACGGCGTGGGCGCCGGGGATGGAGGTTGTAGACCCGCATCAGGTCACGATCCCGGCCGGGCAGCCTGCGGGTCGGTATCAGTTGCGCACCGGAATGTATCCCCAGGGGCAGCCCGGCTCCCGCCTGCCGGTCGTGGATGCCGGCCTCACGACGGCCGAGTCGGATAGCGTACTGATTGCCGAGATCGAGGTACAACCCTGAGGCCAGACCTCTTTCTAGTGCATTTCTAATGGAACTCTTGTGGTCGTCTAATGGGACAACCGGCGATAATATGGTATAATATGCTAGTGGTAAACGATCAATTTAGTCTACTGGCCGTAGACTGCAGTCTACGGCTGACGGGCGTTTCACGCCCCTTAAATGGAGGAAGGACGTGAGTTCTAGGTCAAGAGGAAGTCCGTTTATCTATCTGATTATCCTCATCGCTGTCGTGTTCCTGGTGTACAGTTTCTACTCGCAGCGGGTGCAGGATGTGGCGCGGAAGCCGTTGACGGAGGTCGCGGCACAGATGCGGGAAGGGAATGTCAACAGTATCCGCGTGGAAGGGGATAGTCTATTTGTTCAACTGGGAGATGGCGAGGAAATCGTATCGCACAAGGGATCCGAATCCACGGTCACGGAGCAATTGCGGGACCTGGGTCTGACCACGGAGCAATTGGGGGGCGTTGAGATCGAGGTTGTGGAGCCTCCGGATTGGATGACCTTGTTGAGCGCCGGTGGTTCGATTCTGCTGGTCGTGGCCATGCTCGTGGGCGGCTACATGATGCTGCGCCAGTTCCAGGGCGCGAACAGCCAGGCGCTTGCGTTTGGCAAGAGCCGCGCCCGCATGTACACCGGGGATCAGCCCTCGATCACCTTCGACGACGTGGCCGGTGTGGACGAGGCTCAGGATGAATTGCGCGAGGTGGTCGAGTTCCTCAAGGAGCCAGAAAAGTTCGTCCAACTGGGTGCGCGTATACCCAAGGGCGTGCTGTTGATGGGGGCACCGGGTACAGGCAAGACGCTTCTGGCCAAGGCGGTCAGCGGGGAGGCCGGGGTACCCTTCTTCTCCATCTCCGGCTCAGAGTTCGTGGAGATGTTCGTCGGTGTTGGTGCTTCCCGTGTGCGCGACCTGTTCGATCAGGCGAAGCGTCATAGCCCTTGTATCATGTTTCTCGACGAGATCGATGCCGTGGGTCGCCATCGAGGCGCAGGCCTGGGGGGCTCCCACGACGAGCGGGAACAGACGCTCAACCAGATTCTGGTCGAGATGGACGGCTTCGACACCGACACGAACGTGATCGTGATGGCGGCCACCAATCGCCCTGATATCTTGGACCCTGCGTTGCTGCGGCCCGGTCGTTTCGACCGGCGCGTCGTGCTTGACCGGCCGGACATCAAGGGGCGCGAGGCGATTATACAGGTACACGTGCGTGGCAAGCCGTTGGCTGAGGATGTGGATCTGAGAACGCTGGCCAAAGCTACGCCAGGCTTTGTCGGCGCCGACATCGAGAACCTGGTCAACGAGGCTGCGATCCTCGCTGCCCGCCGCAACAGGAAAGTCATCGGGATGCCCGAGTTTGAAGAGTCGGTGGAGCGCGTGATCGCCGGGCCTGAGCGCAAGAGTCGCTTGATATCCGAGGAGGAGAAGCGCATCACGGCCTATCACGAGGCTGGGCATGCGGTCGTGGCCCACGTGCTACCCAAATGTGATCCAGTGCACAAGGTCTCCATCGTGGCGCGTGGGATGGCCGCCGGGTACACGATCGCGCTGCCCGAGGAAGACCGGCGCATGCTGAGCAAGGCCAAGTTCGAGGACGACCTGGCGTTCGCGCTCGGTGGGCGAGCAGCCGAGGAGTTGGTCTTTGGCGACGTGACGACGGGCGCGGCCGATGACCTGGAGCGGGTGACGGATACGGCTCGCTCCATGGTGACGCGCTATGGCATGAGCGACAGCCTGGGGCCGATGACCTTTGGTCAGAAGGAAGAACTGGTCTTCCTGGGCAAGGAAATCGGCGAGCAGCGGGACTATAGCGAGGCGGTGGCACAAGAGATCGACCTGGAGGTGCGCGGCATCGTTCACGGAGCCTATGAGCGAGCCAAGGACGCTCTGATTCGCTACCGGGATCGGGTGGATCGGATCGCGGAGCGGCTGATCGAGGTCGAGACGCTGGGTCACGACGAATTCGTCGCCTTGTTCGAGGGCGTCTCCGACACGGAACCAGAAGTCCCGGAGAGCCCGCCTCCTGCGCCCGGCGTCGAACGTTCAACCGCGCGGCCAGCTCGCGGGCGACGGTCGCCCACTCTGGACATGCCTCCCGCACCGGCTCCGGTGTGAGCGGCGAAATGACCAAAGCCGAGGTCGCCGAGTATAGAACGTACTGGCGAGAGCGGGCCGAGCGAGAAGCGGCCCACCGGCTTGAGCTGGCATCAAAGGCCCACGCTGAAGCCAGACGGGTGGCACAGATGCTGGTGCACGATTTTGGAGCTCGCCGCGTTTATCTCTTTGGCTCTTTGGCTCGGGAAGGTCGGTTTCGCGAGCGGTCTGACGTGGATCTGGCGGTAGAGGGAATTGCGCCAGGTCGTTTCTTCAAGGCCTGGGCAGCCGCTGGCGCGCACGCCAATGTCCCGATCGAGTTGGTGGACATGGACGAGGTCGGGGAGACGATGCGGGGGCTGATCCTGGAGTACGGGGAATTACTCTGTGACGCGGGTACAGATTGAGCGACTTATCTCCGAGATCGAGAATGAGCTGGCACATCTTGAGCGCATCGGAGCCCAGGTTGAAGAGGCTCGCTCGCGTTTCGGCGATACCGGGCCGAATGGCTTCGGCATACAGGGTGTGGCCTTGGTGCTGCACGACTTTTACAACGCAGCGGAGAACGTGTTCAAGCGCATCGCTTCGGAGCTGGGTGAAGGATTGCCACAAGGTGGCGAATGGCACGCGGTTTTGCTGCGCAACATGACGCTCCGGATTCCCACGCTTCGGCCTCCTGTCATTCGTGGTGAGACGGCCTCGCTGCTCGACGAGTTCCGACGCTTTCGTCATCGTGTGCGTCACGCTTATGGGTTTACGTTGCGCTGGTCAACCCTGCGCGGGCTGTTGGACGAGTTTGATGAGGCGTATCAGGCGTTCGTCGCTGACGTACATCAGTTCGTCGCTTTTTTGAGGGACATGGCAGAAGGCGACTGACAGGCCTAACAAGCATTGTCCGGTGACAAAAAGGCGGAGCCGAGAGGCTCCGCCTTTCTTGTACACTGTTCGATCCTGTCCGAACTTGCTTTCAGATAGGTACCTATTGTTGCTGCTCGGCCAGTTTCTTCTTCTCCTCCTCGAGCAGCACGCGCCGCAGGACCTTGCCGACCATCGTCATGGGCAGCTCGTCGCGGAACTCGACGAACTTGGGTACCTTGTAGGGCGTCATGTTCTCTCGACAGAACTCGAGGATCTCCTCCTCGGTAGCCGTCTCGCCCTCCTTGAGCACGACGAAGGCTTTCACCCGCTCACCCTTCCCCGGAACCGGGACGCCCACCGCGGCGGCTGACTTGACCTTGGGATGCTGGTACAGCACCTCCTCGATCTCGCGCGGATAGATGTTGAACCCGCCTGCGCCCAGGATCATGTCCTTCTTGCGGTCCACGATCTGAAAGTAGCCGTCCTCGTCCATGCGGGCGATGTCGCCGGTGTGGAGCCAGCCCTCGCGCAGGACGTTCGCCGTTTCGGTGGGCATCTGCCAGTAGCCCTTCATCACCTGCGGCCCGCGCAAAGCCAGCTCGCCGACCTCGCCCGGCGGCAGGTCCTGTTTCCCGGTTTCGGTGTCCACGATTTTGGCGGCGGTGCTGGGGAAAGGCAGGCCAATCGTGCCGATGCGGTTCTCACCGTAGATGGGGTTCGCGTGCGTGACCGGCGTCGCCTCGCTGAGGCCATATCCCTCCACCAGCCGCCCGCCGGTGAGCTCCTGGAATCGCTGCTGCACCTCGACCGGCAGAGGGGCGGCCCCGCTGATGCAGGCTTTGATCGAGCTGACGTCGAACTGGTCGATCTCGGGATAGTTGTTGATGGCGACGTACATGGCCGGCACGGCCGGGTAGACGGTGGGGTGGTGCTTGTCGATCGACTTGAGGACGTGCATCAGCACCCGGGGGTTGGGGATCAGGAGCATGCTGCTTGCCAGGAGTGTGCCCATGTTCATGCAGGTGCTCATGCCGTAGCTGTGAAACAGCGGCAGCGAGGTCAGGATCACCTCCTGGCCCTCGACCAGGCGGGGGAACCAGGCTCGAATCTGGACGGCGTTGGCCTGGACGTTCCGGTGGGTCAACTGCGCCCCCTTGGAGACGCCGGTCGTGCCGCCGGTGTACATCAGCACGGCGGTGTCCCCCATGTCGATCTCCACCGGTGTGGGCCTGGCGGGCGCACTGGCGAGGAGGTCCTGGAACCAGTAGGTGTCGGCGTCGCCGGAGATGTCCTGGTAGTGCCCTTCTTTCTTCTCGGTAGCGACGGTGAACAGGAACTTGAGCAGGCCGGGGAAGTACTCCTTGATGTTGGCGACGACGACGTGCTTGAGCGGCGTCTCGGCGCGAATTTGTTTCACGAGCGGGTACATCAGGCTGAGCGTGATGATCGTCTCAGCGCCGGAATCGTTCAACTGGTGCCTGAGTTCGCGGGCCACGTACTGGGGGTTGCACGGCACGAGGATGCCGCCGACCATCAGCGTGGCGTAGTAGGCGATGACGAACTGGGGGCAGTTGGGGAGGTGGATGGCCACCCGGTCGCCTTTCTTTACCCCCAATTGCTGCAGCGCAGCAGCAAAACGGTAGGTCAGATCAAGCAGTCTCTGGTAACTCATCGCAGCGTCCATCAGCTTGTCACCCAGGGGCTCGACCACGTTGCCGAAAATCAGAGCTGTATTGCTCGGATATTTCTCCGCAGCCGTGATCAGGTTCTGGGTGACCGGGTAATCCGGTATCTCCACATCAGCCGGGACTCCTTCTTCGTAGTGAGCCAGCCAGGGCTTTTCCATGGTTTTGCCTCCTTTGTTTGTGTGCGCGTGGGGCACCTCCTCGACCAGGTGGTGATCGGAGCGTGTCCCTGAGACCAAGGCCAGACTGCCGCTAGTAGTATAGTGGAATTTGCCAGGATTGTCAAGAATTAGACGCACCAATTCGTCACATTTCGCCCGATTTGTTCTCCCTCCTGCCTACACCCGCCCCTTGGCCGCCGCGATCAGCCGCACGATCTCGGCGAAGGCAACGGGGTCCCGTCCTTTGCGGCTGGCACCCAGTCCGTCGACCTCCGGCGAGGCCACAGCCCCCCGGCGTACTCTGGCGCTACGCTGCCCCCGTAGATGACCCGCATGCCCTCTGCGACACCAGCGCCGTACTCGCCGCCGATCCACCGCCGGATGAAGCCACAACCCGCCGCGACGGGGTCCGGCAACGCGGGCTCTTGCACGCCAATCGTCCACTCCGGTTCGTAGACCACCGCCATCTGGGCGACCTGCTCCGGCTCGCAGCCCGCAAACAGGTGGGGGAGTCGCGCTGACAGCCCTTCCTCAACCCGCCCGCGCTCCGAGGCCGCCTCTCCGATCAGCAGGATCGGCCGCAGCCCGGCCCCCAGCGCCGCGTGCATCTTGTGGTTGACGTCCGCGTCGCTCTCGCCCGTGCGCCGGCGGATCTCCCAGTGACCCAGGAGAACCCACTCACAACCGGCGTTGGCCAGCAGCGGCGCGGAGATTTCTCCCGTGTGCGCCTTTCCCGGCGCGGCGCACAGGTCCTGTGCGCCCAACCCGACGGGGCTGCCCGCCAGCGCCTGCGCCACCGCGTAAAGTGCGGTGAACGGTGGGCAGAGGACGACGTCCACGGCCTGGGCCAGGTTACCGACGGCGGCGCCGAACGCGTGCACGAAGGCCAGGCTCTCAGAGATCGTCATCGCCATCTTCCAGTTGGCGAGGGCGAACGGTTTGCGGCTGGATGCGTCTCTCACATCCCGTACCTCCTCGCCCAGTATAGCACAACCTGTCCTGCCTTCCACTTTCCACTCCATTTCTGCCCAGCCCATTCCTCTCACATACGTGGAAGGCCCGCGCGTCGGGACTTCCGCGGCGTAAACCGCTGGCTGTGGGAGGACGTGTATCCGTGCCACGCCCGAGGCGCTATAGATGCACTGGAGATGCCCTCCTGTGTCACGGTGCATCGCCGGTCAATCCTGGGATACAGCGGCGTTCAGTTTCCAGGTACGTCATACCTCGGCGACCACGTATAGGGCTCCCTGTTCGAAACCTCGCGCCCGGTAGTAAGGCCGTGTGCCGACCGCTGCGATGACCGCCAGGCGGCGGAAACCCGCCAGGCGCGCGATGCGCCGGGCTTCGTCGAGCAGCCGCGTGCCCAGCCCTGCGTGCTGAGCCCTCCCCTCCCGCCTGGCCCCCAGTTCCAGCGCCGGGCCGTAGACGTGCACCTCGCGTACCACGGCGCAGCGGGCCAACTCGGCGATCGGCGGCTCGGCCTGCGGCAGCGAGAGGCGCAGAAACCCCGCCAACCAGTCGTCCGGCGTGACGTAACTGAGAAAGCACTCGCGGGTGACGTCGGTCTCGTAATCCAGTCGCTCCAGCCCGAGTTCGTCTGGGTCGATCGCCCGGCCCCGCACCTCCCGGCAGCGGATGCAGCGGCACGCCAGTCCCTCCCGCGCCATGTGATGCTGCACGATCTGCCGCAGGTTGGTCTTTTTCACCCCCTCCACGATGTTGGGAGCCGGGATGTCCCGCATCAGCCGGTTGACGCGGCAATAGGGCGGGATGAGCGTCTTGCACCGGGCCAGCAGTGCCACCAGCGTCTCTTCGTCGTAGGGCTGATATTCTCCCCGCTGCCAGAACTTGTAGAGCGCTGTATCGGGTAGGAGCGCTGTGGGGTAGATCTTTAATTCGTCGGGGCGCAGCGCCGGATCGTCCCACAACTGGCAAAAGTCCTCCAGGTCACCCTGCGGCGTGGCCCCCAGCAGGTTGGGCATCCAGTGGACGACGATCTTGAACCCGGCCAGCCGCAGCAGCCCCATCGCGCGGCGCGTATCGGCGACCGTGTGCCCGCGCCGGTTCAGCGCCAGCAGGCGATCGTCCAGGCTCTGCACGCCCAGTTGCACCTTCGTCGCGCCCAGCCACCGCAGCCGGCGTACCTCCTCAGGCGTGATGCGGTCGGGACGCGTCTCCACGACCAGCCCGACGTTGCGGTGGGGAGCGCTTTCGTTGAGCTGCTGTGCCTCTTCCAGCGTGTGTGCCTCGGCCTCGTTCATCGCGTCCAGGCACCGGCGCACGAACCACTCCTGGTATGCTTCCGGGTAACACGACCACGTCCCGCCCAGGATGAGCAACTCGACCTTGTCCACGTTGTGCCCGATGTCGGCCATCACCGTGATGCGGCTGCTCGTCTGGGCGTAGGGGTCGAACCCGTGCGCGGCGGCCCGCATCGCGCCGGGCTCGTCGGGCAGGTAACTCTTGGGCATCTGTTCGACGGCCGGGCAGAAGACGCATTCGCCCGGGCAGGGGAAGGGCTCGGTCAGCACCGTCACCGGGGCCACGCCGGAGATGGTGCGCGTTGGCTTGACCCGCAGACGCTGCACCAGTGTGGGATCAGGTGCTTGGCCCTCCTGCGCGCACAGTTGGGCGTATCCTCTGAGGAGTTGGCTCTTGGATAGCATGCTGCCGTCGGGCAGCGGGTACCGGCGCAGGATGCGCGTCAGTCGCTTCTGTGACCATTCTGGTGCAGCCTGCACCTCCTCCAGAATCGCGACGAGCACGTCCCCGTGCCGTTCCAGATCGAACGGTGCCCGGTGTGCTGCCCGCCACGCCCTTCTCCGCTGCCCGTTCACTCTTGCCCCCATAAGCGGTCAAGTTTCAGGTTTCAGGTTGGTTCAGGTTGCAACACCCTTGCGAAGGTTGCGCATAGCTCTGGCAGCGAAGCGGCTCCCGGTAAAGTCTCTTCTGGCCTGAAAGCTACTATCTAACCTTCGCAAGGGTTCTTCCCGCGAACAACCTGAAACGCTGAAACCTGAGACCTGAAACCTCCGCACAGTTGCCTCTTGCGTCTCACTGGGCTATAATCCCCTTGATGGACAAGACGACTACCGATAGGTTGCTTGCGCTGAACCGCGCGTTCTATACCGCGTTCGCCCGGCCCTTCGCCGCCAGCCGGCCAGTGTCCGACCCGGCACTCGTCTGCATTCTACCCTATATCCCACGGTGTGCAAGCGTGCTCGACGTGGGCTGTGGCAATGGGCGCCTGGCGCACTTGCTCGACCGGGAGCGGCCCGGCGCGACCTACGTGGGCGTGGACGTGGTGCCGGAGTTGATCGAGGTGGCCCGTACCCAGGCCGAACGTCTCACGGCTATCCCCGCCGAGTTCCACGTCGCCGACATCACCGCGCCCGGCTGGGCGCGCCTGCACGGATTGGTCGTGGGTCGTTCGTCGTTCGTCTTCAACACTGCCGTCGCCCTGGCCGTCCTTCATCACATCCCCGGCTTCGCTCTGCGGCTGCACGTGTTGCACGAGATCGCTGGCCTGCTGGAGCCCGGTGGCTGCCTGATTCTCTCCACCTGGCAGTTCCTCGGCAGCCCCCGCATGCGGCGCAAGATCGTCGACTGGACGGAGTTGGGCATCGCGGAAGCGGCGCTGGAACCGGGCGACTATCTGCTCGACTGGAAGCGAGAGGGCAGGGGGTTGCGCTATTGCCACCTGGTGGACAGGGCCGAGGTAGAGCGCCTGGCCTCCGGGAGCGGCTTCCGCCTGCGCGAGACCTTCCGCGCCGGCGGTCGCGAGGGGGACCTGAGCCTGTTTGCTGTCCTTGACAGCGTTGCTTGACATAAGGATGCTTTCGCTGGACCAAGAGCCCAGCGGCGGATGGCTTGACTGAGCTCGCCAAAGTCTGTGGTCCGCCTTGGGCGACCTTGGGTATCGGTACTTGGCGTATGACCTGGAGGCAGCCCATGAAACGTCGAGGTGTCGCACTTTTGGCTGGCCTGGTGATCCTGAGCGCGCTGGCCTGCGACGTGGTCACTCAGCCGCCAGCAGGCCCAACCACGGGACCCCCGGGGACGGCTACCCTGGAAGGTCAACGCCACTCCGCGCTTCCCTCGCCGCCCGTCCCGATCACAACCGAGGGGGTTACCCCGGAGCCGTCCCCCACAGCGCCCCCCGCCCCCACTCATCTGAACATTCCCCTGCGAGTCCACAACCCCCTCGACGTCGCCTGTGCCGGTGACACGTTCACTTTCAGCGTGTCGCTCCCCAGTGACCTGGGGCTCATCGACCCGTATCGCCTGCGGCTGGTGGATGCCACGGGCGCTCCAGTCCCCACCCGGTTCGTCCCCTTGGTCCACTGGAGCGGTGTGCCCGACGATGCCGTTGCCCTCATCCGCTGGGTGATGGTAGAATTCCAGGCCACCGTCGGCCCACAGGGCACGGCGTACTACTTTCTGCAGGAGGGCGGCCCCGGCCATGCGCCCGCTCCCTCGCTCGTCGTCCGTGCCACCCACGACGGCACGGTCACCCACACCCTCCACCTCCCCCTCGCTTTGAGGGACTATGCTATCCCAGGGCCGCCGGCCGGCCTGGACGTGACGCTGACTGTCAGAAACCCGCTGGACACCGCCCGCGCGGACGAGCCGGTGACCTCCGGCGTGCCTATCCCTCGCGACGTGAACCTGACCGACCTGGGGTCCTTACGTCTTCTGAACGGGAGCGGGCAACCGGTCGCTGCCCAGTTTGCCCCCCTGGCCCGTTGGGGTGGCGCCCCCGGCGACACGGGCCGGCCGGTCCGCTGGCTGCTTCTCGACTTCCAGACCGACGTGCCGGCCGATGGTCCGGCACTGTACCGGCTGGTGGACAGCGGCGGCGCGAGCCCTTCGTATCCCACGCTGAGCGTGACCGACACGGCGAGCAGTGTCGCCGTCGACGTCGGCAGCGCCCGGTTCAGCATCAGCAAGGTCGACGGCCGGCTGACCGGACCGCACCTGGACCCGTTGGTCGGGCGGGCTGTCGACGCTGGCGGCACGGTCTACACCACGGCTGGCCCCGTCACCGTCACCGTGCCGTTGAGCGGTCCCATGCGCGTCTCCGTTCACGTCCAGGGGGCCTACCGGGACGCCGGCGGCACGTCGCTGCTTCACTACACCAGTCGCTACTGGTTTCACGCGGGCCTGCCCACCGTGCGGTTCTTCCACACCGTAGAGAACAACGACCTGTGCCCGCTGGCCGAGTACGAGCAACTGGATTGCTACGACGTCGGCTCGGGCGGCAGCGTCACCGTGGCCGATCTATCGTTGGTGCTGCCCACCGACCTGGGCGGGGGTCTGACCTACCGGGCGGCTGGCGAGGGCGCCCCGGTCACTGGCGGGCTGACGGGCGACCTGTTGCTCTACCAGGACTCTAGCGGCACCGATCACTGGGACACTTTCCCCACCTTCACCGACTGGGACGGCGACCCGCTGGACACCCGCCCCCGCATGCAATCCTACGTCACCTTCCGAGGCTACCGCACGACGCTGGGCGGAGCGACGGTGGACGGCGGCGACCACGCGGCCGGCTGGCTGAGCGTCGCGGGCGACGATGGTGCCTGGGCCGTCGGCGTGCGCGATTTCTGGCAGAACTTTCCCAAGGCGCTCCGCGCCCGGCCGGACGGCACGCTCGAGGTCGGCCTCTTCCCCGACGAGTTTGGCCCGGCCGGCTATGGTTTCGTCCTCCGCGCCGGCGAGCACAAAACCCACGAAATTCTCCTCTCCCCCTCTCCCACACCCCCACATCTCCATACCCTATTTGCCTCCGCCCCGCCCACCTGGTATGTGCAAAGCGGTGCCTTTGGCCCCACCGCCCTCCCCAACTGGACCGATTGGCCCGACCACGAGCGGTACATCGTCCACCAGCTCACCACCTCGCCCGACCACGATGGCTGGGATGACTATTTTGACAATTTGCTTGACGCTATCGAGCGCACCGACTTTTACGGCATCTATGACTACGGCGACTGGCCGATCGACTACGAAGGGTACCATGTCGCTCCGTTGAACGTCAAGTACGACAACGACCATGGCTTGTGGCTCCAGTGGGCGCGGACCGGCGACCCGCGCTGGTTCGACCTGGCCGAAGCCGCCGACCGCCACTTTGCCGACGTAGACATCCTGCACAACCGCCACGTCCCGCGCCATTGGGGGGACGGTATCGCCTTCGGCCACAGTTACCACGAAGAGGCCGGTTTCACCAACCCCCACCGTAACTATGGCGGCAACCATCCCGACACCGCCTTCGGCATGGCCGGGATGCTCCTCACCTACTACCTCACCGGCTACGAGAAGGCGCTTGACTCGGCCCTGGAGCTGGCCGACTGCATCGAGTACCGGCTGCGCAACGACAGCCACCTGTGCAGCTACTTCTTCGATTGCACCGGCGAGGGGTACGGGCTGGGCGGGAGCGATGGCCTGTACGACGCCGGCAGCCGTCCCGCCGCCAACGGCCTCTCCGTCGCCGTCGCCGCCTACCGCGCCACCGCCGACCCTCGCTACCTGGTCGTGGCCGACGCGGTCGTGGACTGGGCGCGCGCCGAGGACCAGCCTTACATCGACGGTCCTACCGGCCGGGGCGACGATCGGATGATGCGCCCGTGGATGTTGAACCTGTACCTGCGCGCGCTGGCCGACTACCTGGAGATGCGCGACGAGTTCGGCCTGCGCGACGAGTTCGGCCTGCGCGACGAGTTCGGCCTGCCCGACACGTACGATGCCACGGGCTCTTTCCTGGCGTACGCCGACTGGCTGCGCACCTACGCCTGGATGGACCTCTCGCCCATCGCGACCGGCGCGCGTGCCGCCTATCCCTACGAGTGGTGGTTCGACGGTCGGGCGGAGAACGCTGATCCCTCGATCAACAACTGGCTGCTCCTGGGGGCCGACGCGATGGCGACCGCCTACCGCCTCAGCGGCGATGCCGGCTACCTGGAGCGCGCTGCCACACTCTTTCGCACCGGCAGCCGCGATCCCTGGTACGAGGGCGACCCCAACATCTACGCCGAGTGCAAGGAGACGATCAACAGCATTACCTTCGGCCACCGCTTCCTGCACGAGTGGGCGGAGGGGCAATGACTGTGCTCCTGGAAAGGGGCGCACAGATAGATGTCGCGTGGGAGGTGACAAATGAAACACTCGATTGATCCTCATCGCGGTGTAAGCAGGCCCATGGCTCTGTGTACGCTGCTGGGCTTGCTGATCAACTTTCTGATAGCGGTCCGGCCTGGCCTGGCCCAGATCACCCGCATCATCTTCCTCCACCACTCCTGTGGCCAGAACCTGATCGCGCAGGGCGGCGTGCGGCCGGGGCTCACCGCCCTCGGCTACGAGTTCTTCGACCACGGTTACAACGAAGAAGGGTTGCGCCTGGCCGACGGTTCGTACACCGGCACCAACTTTGCTGTCCCAGGCGACAACACTGACCCCGATGGCTTCGCCGCCATCTTTGCCCAGCCGCTGCACGACCCGCCGGACAACACCTTCAGCCACTTGATGCAGTACGATGTGGTCGCCTTCAAATCCTGCTTCCCTGCCAGCAACGTCGGGGACGACGCCCAGTTGGCCGCGTACCAGTCCTACTACCGCTCCATCCGCGACCGCATGGACCAGTACCCGGACAAGCTCTTCATCATCGTCACCCAGCCGCCGCAGGTGCCCGCTAACAGCGACCCCGAGGAGGCCGCCCGGGCGCGTGCCTTCGCCAACTGGCTGCAGTCAGGCGAATACCTGTCCGGCCACCCCAACGTATTCGTCTTCGACTTCTTTGGCCTGCTGGCTGGCGCTGACAACTTTTTGCGGCCCGAGTACCGGCTGGACGAATACGACGCCCATCCCAACGAGAGGGCCAACCGCGAGATCGGTCCGCGCTTTGTCTCCTTCATCAACCAGGCCATCCGCAGCGCTAGCGCTCGCCAGCCGCGTCCCACACCCCCGCCGCTGACCGCCACGCCGTCGACGGAGCTGCCCGCTCAGCCCACGCTAACGCCGACGCCGGGGCCGCCCACCGCGCTTCCCCCGACCCAAACGCCGTCGCCCACGGATCAGCCCGGCGTGCCAGCCTCGTCGGGCTTGGTCGAGGGCTTTGAATCGCTCGACGACGTCTGGGACGCCGGCACAGGTGGATCGGGCACGGCCGTCGAGTGCGGGCCGGACGCCGGGATGGCTCACGGCGGGGCGGCCGCTCTGCGCTTTCACTACGACGTCGTCCCCGACGGATGGGTGGACTGCGGGCACGCCCTCGAACCGCCCGAAGACTGGAGTGCTGGCGTGGGGCTCGCCTTGTGGATGCGCTCTGAGGGGGCGGGTAAGCTGTTCACGCTGATGCTGTTCTCCGGCGATCCTGGTGCGCCGACGCCTTTCGAGGTGCAGTTCGAGACGACGGCGGAAAGTACACAGGATTGGACCCGCTTTGTCTTCTCGTGGACCGACTTTGCTCGGGCAGCGTGGGCGGAAGAGGGCGGGCTTTCCGAGTTGGACCCGGCGCGGGTGACGGGCTACGCGTTCAGCCTCGGCGCGGGCGCCGATCCTGCCGAGGGCACCCTGTGGGTGGACGACGTCGCCCTCGTCACCGAGGTGGAGCAGCCAGAGCCTGTGCCCACCGCCACGCCGGAAGCTGTGCCATCCAGCACCCCGGCGGCGGCCACCTCGACTCCGAAGGACACACCCGCCGCGACGCCTGCGGCCACCGTGGCCCAGGAACCCGGCACGGGAGACCGGCGCAGCATTTGTCCCGGCGCGGCAGTCGCGCTGCCGCTGGCCGGACTGGGGATCTTGTTGGCCGGCCGCCAGCGGGGTAAGGGATCCACCGGATAGGGGAGAGCACTGCAGGTGGAGCAATATCCGGCCAGCGATCCACATCGTCCTCAATACCACTTCCTGCCCCCGGCCAACTGGATGAACGACCCGAACGGGTTGATCCAGTGGAAAGGGCGGGTGCACCTGTTCTACCAGCACAACCCCAACGGCCCGTTCTGGGGCACGATCCACTGGGGACACGCGGTCAGCGGGGACCTGGTGCACTGGACCGACCTGCCGATCGCGCTGTCGCCGACCCCAGGCGGTCCGGACGAGCGTGGGTGCTGGTCGGGCTGCGCGGTGGACGACGACGGGATCCCGACCCTCATCTACACGGGTGTCTATCCCGAGCGGCCGTGCATGGCCACGAGTACTGACGGCTTGCTCACGTGGGAAAAGTACGCCGGGAATCCGGTGATCGCGGCGCCGCCGAAGGATCTGGACGTCGTGGGCTTCCGCGATCACAGCGTATGGAGGGAAGGCGATACCTGGTACCAGGTGATCGGGTCCGGCATCCAGGGGCTAGGGGGCACGGCGCTGCTCTACAGGTCGCCTGATCTGGTTCACTGGGAGTACCTGAACCCGATCCTCGTCGGCGATGAGGACCAGGCCGGGCCGATGTGGACCGGCACGATGTGGGAGTGTCCGGACTTTTTTTTCCTGGGGGATAAGCACGTCCTGGTCGTTTCTGCCCACGCGAGCAGGCCTCTCTATACGGCCTATTTCGTCGGCACCTATGCGGATCACAGATTCACCCCCAGAATTCTCGGGAAACTTGATTTCGGGGACATGCTCTTCTACGCGCCGCAGACGTTCCTCGATGACAAAGGCCGGCGCATCATGTTTGGCTGGATCAAGGAAGGGCGCAGTGACGAGGCCCAGCGGGCCGCGGGTTGGGCGGGTGTGATGTCTCTGCCCCGCGCCCTGTCCCTGCGTCCCGACGGCTTGCTGGGCGTCGAGCCCGCGCCGGAGGTGGAGGTCCTGCGCGGTGAGCACTATCGGCTCACAGGCATCGTCCTCACGCCATCGTCTTCCGGTGCTTTGGAGGACGTTCGAGGCGCTTGTCTCGAGATCGACGCCGAATTCGAGCCGGGCGACGCGAAGCAAGTGGGCGTCAAGGTGCGCTGTTCGCCGGACGGCGCGGAGCAGACGCGCATCGTCTATGACCGCCTGGCCAGGCGGTTGGTCTTGAACCGGGAACGGTCGAGCCTCAGTCCCGAGGTTGACCGTGGCGTGCACGAGGGGCCCCTCGACCTGGCGGACGGTGAGCGCCTGAGGCTGCACGTCTTTCTCGACCGCTCGGTGGTGGAAATCTATGCCAACGGCCGGGCGTGCCTCACGAGCCGGATTTACCCATCCCAGCCCGACAGCCTCGGCGTACATCTGTTCGCCCACGGCGGCAGTGCCAACCTAAAGTCGCTGGACGTCTGGGAAATGGGCTCGATCTGGGCCGCCAGGCCATCTCGCCCTTACCAAGTGCCCGCTCGCTGAGCGGCTCACCACCGGCAGTGTCAGAACGCCCGACCGTCTTTCCCCATCCCCCCAACTACCCGCTCACCTAGTCCCCCTGTCCCCTGGTCCCCTGGTCCCCCTATCACCCCGTCTCCTTGTCTCCCTGTCTCCCCCTCTCCTTGTCCCCTTGTCCCCCCCTCTCCTTGTCCCTCCCTTCCCCCGTGGTATAATCCCATCCGCTATGACCGACGATCCGACACGCCCCGACGGCCGCCGTCCCGATGAACTTCGCCCGGTCCGTTTCGTCCTGAACTACATCGAGTACCCCGAGGGCTCGGTGCTGATCGAGATGGGCCGCACCCGCCTGCTGTGCAACGTCAGCGTCGAGGAGGACGTGCCACCCTGGATGGCCGGGAATGGGATGGGGTGGCTGACTGCCGAGTACGCGTTGCTCCCTCGCTCCACGCACACCCGCACGTCCCGCGAGACCTGGGGCTTGCGTGGGCGGACCCAGGAGATCCGCCGTCTCGTCGGGCGCTCGCTGCGTGCCGCCGTCGACCTCGACCTGTTGGGTGAGCGTACACTCGTCGTCGACTGTGACGTGCTCCAGGCGGATGGCGGCACTCGCACTGCCGCGGTCACCGGCGGTTACGTCGCCGTCGCGCTGGCGCTGGGTCGCCTGGTCCGCAAGGGTACGTTGCCTCCCGGCGTGCTGAAGCCACCGCTCGCGGCCGTCAGCGTCGGCGTCGTGAGTGGCGAGGTGCGGCTTGATCTCTGCTACGCCGAGGACCACGACGCCGACGTGGACCTCAACGTCGTCATGACGCACGACGGTCGCCTGGTCGAGATACAGGGCACGGCCGAAAGGTCGGCCTTCTCGCGAGAGACGCTCGACCACATGCTGGACCTGGCGGCCCATGGTGTCGCCCGCCTCGTCCAGCATCAACGCGAGGCGCTGGTGTGACCCGTTCTGGCTTCACGTCTCGACAGCGTCTTACAGTCATCCTGATGGTCATAGCGGTCATCGTCGTCTTTGCCATGCTCGCTGGCGTGGTTGTCACTTCGATCCAGAACTGGGAGAGCCCTTCGCTTGTCGTGCCCCAGCCCTTCGTGTCCTCGCCGCCCACACCTCCCGTAACCCCGTCACCTGCTTCTGCCGACGTGCCTGAAGAGGGCATCTGGTCCCAGGTGCAGGCGGCCCGTCTGTTCGACCAGATCGCCCATCAGGTCGAGACGCTGCGTGGCCTGTCCCCCCGCGCCGAGGTGCCGCTCAGTTTCCTCGACGAGCGTGAGATGACCACGCTCCTTCGCCGGCTCTACGCCGACCGTGACCCCGAGGCCGAATGGTTGCCCTACACTGCGCTGGGGCTGCTGCCCGAGGGGGCCATCTCCATCCGCCCCCGTCCGGCGGCGGCGTTCTACGTGCCTGATCAGGATCAGCTCTACGTCGCGATCGGTCCGCAGGAGAGCAGCGCTGACGCACAGACGTTGTTGGCCCACGCCTACGCCCACGCGTTGCAGGATCAGCACTTTGACCTGGGGGCGATGGATGCCCGCGCCACGACGACGGACGCCGCCCTCGCCGTGCAGGCGTTGGTCGAGGGAGATGCGACGATCCTGGCGGCTTTCTACCGCTACGAGGACCTGGCGACGGCCGACTGGGAGCACGTGGCAGAACTGGCGTTGCAGGCGGAGCAACCCAGCTACGAGGAGGATCCGGGCCGCAGCGAATCCTGGGCGCGACTGCAGCGCTTCCCGTACCAGGAGGGCCACCGGTTCGCACGTGCGCTCTTCCAGGATGGAGGGTGGGAGGCGCTCAATCGTGCCTACACCGACCCGCCCCGCTCGACCGAGCAGGTGCTCCATCCGGAGCGTTATCTCGAGAGCCGCCCTGCTCCCCCCCGTGTCGTCGTGCCCGACCTCAGCGCCATCCTCGGCGAGGGCTGGACGATGCTGCTTCAGGATACGTTGGGCGAGTTTGTCGTCGGTCTGCATCTTGGCACGTTGTTGCCAGAGGAAATGGCCTGGCAGGCTGCCGACGGTTGGGATGGTGGCACCTTTGTCGTGTGGGAGCACGACGACGGGAGCCGGGTGCTCGTCTGGCGCACCATCTGGGACAGCACCGCCGATGCTGCTGAATTCGAGCGCGCGCTCATTGCGCTGAACACCCATCGCTACGTGCCTGCCTGGCCCGTGGATCCTCCGAGGGGCTTGGCGGGCCGATGGTGGGAGACCGGCACGGGAGCGGTGTGTGTCTCGCGTGTGGCACGCTACGTGCTCACCGTGCAGGCCCCCGACGTGGTCGCGCTGGCGAACATCGTCGAGGAGTTGCCCTGAGAGGGTGGCACCGGTGCTGAAGCGAGCCGTGTTCGTCGCCATCGGCTGTGGGGTGGCAACCGTCGTGCTCCTCGGGGGACTACAGTTGTGGGTTGAACACAAGACCCGCGACCGCATCTACGCCCGTGTTGAGGACGTGCCGCCGCGATCCATCGCGCTTGTCCTCGGCGCTGGCCTGTGGGCCGACGGCTCTCTCACACCTGTCCTGGTCGACCGCGTCGCCACCGCTGCCGACCTATACCATACTGGCGTTATCCAAAAGTTGCTCTTCAGCGGCGACAACCGGTTCGTCGACTACAACGAGCCGCAGGCCATGCTCGAGTACGCCGTCCGCCTGGGTGTTCCCGAAGAGGCCATCGTGCTCGACTACGCCGGCCGGCGGACCTATGACAGTTGCTACCGCGCCCGGGCCATCTTTGGCGTGGACCGGGCGGTCGTCGTCACCCAACGCTTCCACGCCCCCCGTGCGCTCTACCTGTGCGACGCCCTGGGTGTGGATGCCCTGGCCGTCGTTGCCGACCGGCAGGACTATACCCCCCGGCGATTTGCGTGGGAGACGCGCGAGTACCTGGCGCTGGCGCTGGCCTGGTGGGACGTCAACGTGCGGCGCCCCGTGCCCGTCCTGGGCGAGCCACTGCCGATCCTGGAAGTTCAGGGCGGCGGAGGTTCGTAGCAGGCGCTTGAGCGCCACCGCCCCCCCGCAGAGACTCTGGATGCCCGAACTTGTTCGAGTCTTACCCGCGAGCGACACCAAACCTTGCGAAGGTTGCATAGAGCCCCAGTTATTGCAGTGCTCTTGGTTGGAAGAGACCTTTCTGGCCTTGAAAGCCTCATCAAACCTTCGCAAGGTTCAAACCGAAACGGTCCTGTAACGCAAGTGGAACCCTAGCCATGTGGATTCTGCGCTATATTGATGACATCCACGAGGCTGCTTATCGCTTCGGCGCAGGGCGAAAGTGCCTTGCTGATACCGGGAACTTAAAGGAAATTGGACATGGCTACACAGGAGCCGCAGAACGAAGAACGGAAACAGACGGTTTTGATCGCGGACGATGACCGCGCGCTGGTGGGAGCGATCGCGGCGGCGCTGGATCAAAGCGGGTTACAGACGGTCATGACGTACGATGGGGAGCAGGCGCTGGCGCTGGCCCGCGCGCTGCAGCCCGACTTGATCCTCCTCGACGTGATGATGCCGGGCGTATCCGGCATCGAGGTGTGCGCGACCTTGAAGACGGATCCCGTGACGGCTTCCATCCCAGTCGTCTTTATCAGCGGGAAGATAGACGAGGCCGACCGCGGGGTAGGCCTCGCGGTCGGCGCCGACGAGTACCTGACCAAGCCCTTTAGCCCCGCCGAGCTCATTGACCTGGTCAAGGAGGTGCTCGACGGCCGGTCCATCGAGCAGCCCCCCCACGAGCCCGACCTCTCCGCCATGTCTGTTGATCAGTTGGTGGTGTTCGCCCGTGAGCTGAAAGAGATGTTCGAGCGGGAGCAGGGGGCGCGACAGGCGCTGCAGGAAGAGTACCAGTGCCTGGAAGAACTGGAGCGACTGAAGGTGGCGTTCCTGGGTGCGGTGACGCACGAACTGTTGACCCCCTTTCCTGCCATCGGCCTGGCCCTGCAGGTCCTGCAGCGCCAGGCTGGAAGCCTCCCGCCCGACCAGCGGGATGCGCTGGACGGCCTGATGACGGAGGTCGCGGACCTGCACCGGATGGTTACCGGCGTGGACAAGTTCGCCAAGCTGGTGAACAGGCGGCGTGGACCGCAGCCGGGAACCATCTCCCTGTGCCGGGTGATTCCGTGGGCCGTGCAGCCGGCGGCGGTCCTGGCCCAGGCGCGGGAGGTGGACTTTCGGCTCTTTGTCCCCGCCTATCTCCCAAAGGTGCGCGCCAACCCCGAACTGCTGGGCGAGGCGGTCTTCCAGATGGCGCACAACGCGGTCAAGTTTAACCTTCCCGGGGGCCAGGCGCACGTACGGGCCTTTGAGTCCGATGGGTGGGTCGTGATCGAGGTGGCGGATACCGGCGTGGGCCTGACGCCGGAGCGGCTGGCGCTGCTGGGGCAGCCGTTTGAGCGGAGTGCCGATGCCGTGCGGCGCCGCCGGAGAGGGCTGGGGGTCGGATGGGCTTTCGTGCGCTACATCGCCGAGATGCACGGGGGTTGGACGCGCGTGGCAAGCCCAGGCCCGGGCGAGGGAAGCACCTTCTCCCTGACTGTGCCCGTCGCTGCAGAGGCGCAGGAACCCGCCCCGGCGCGTGAGGCGGAGGCGGAGGCATAGCGGTCCGCGGGGTTGTCAAGTCGGAAAATCGTGGTAGAATATGCCCTGTCAGCGAGGCCCGCTTGGGCTTCTCTGGGGGCTCGTCTAATGGTAGGACAGCGGACTCTGAATCCGTATGTGGAGGTTCGAATCCTTCGCCCCCAGCCTGATGATAGCGCTTCTCCCTTTGGAGGTGCGAGGGTGTTCCAGCTCACTCTTCAAGGCATAGTTACCCCGGTAACTTGGGCCTTTGCCCCTGATTGGCTCACGATTGAGCAAGCTTGCTTCCTCTCTGGTTGGGACCCTGTGGGTATGCTTGAGATAATTGACGAGGGGGGCATCGACGCCGATCAGAATGCTGGTGCCTGGCTGATTGAGAAGCGAAGCCTTTGGGAATTTCAGGAATCGCTGGCTGACATCCTGCACTGGAACGATTAGGGTTGCGCCCACGGGCGCATGGGGTGCAACCGTTCTAGTGGCGATATGAGGCCAGTCATAGGCCCAAAGGTCCGTGGGCGCAACGTCACACCAGAGGGGTTGCTATGGTTGTACTGTAGGGCTACCCTGGTGGGATTGATGCCCTGATTGAGCTGTCTAGGAGCGTGAGGCCCCACCTGCGAGGGTGGGGTTTTTGTTTTGTCAACTGGAAGTGAAGGACAGTTCCACAATGCAAGACGCGAACAGCAAAAGTTTGATGGATCTGCCAGATGATTGGTGGCGATATAGATCGGTCTGTGAAGATTTGGCAAGATGGTTCATCGAGTACTTGCTGAGTCTGTTCGTATCATTCGAAGATACGAGAGATGGCAGGGTCCATCACGAAATGTATACAGGCTTCTTGCTCTTCCACAGAGATGCTCTGCTGTGGGTCACGGCAGGTCATGTTGTCAATAGGGTTAACGCTATCCTTTCTACCGCAAGTATTAGAGTGATGAGGATGCGATGGTTGGACGGATGCGAAATCCCTGGTGCTGAGTCTGTGCCCGTGAACCAGCGCGATCTCGTCACTTTCTCAGCATACGAGAGCGGGATTGACCTTGGTATGATCAACATTCACGGCATTATTGCACAAAACATACTCAGCGGTGACCAAGTTAAGATAATGGACGAGACATTCTGGATGGGCTTGGACCATGCACAGCCTGAGGGTTATTATGTCTTTGGCTATCCACCAATTGACGCCGTGGAGGATGAGAACTGGGCGAAAATGTCTGTCGATTTCAACCCCGCCAGTGAATCACCACTGCAGAGACGGCTGCGCTGACCGGGTATCAAGTCAGGCGTGTGCACCAATTGACGAATGAAGAAGAGATCCGCGCAGCAAAGTGGGATGGTATTCTCTGGGTTGACAAAGTGCGCTGGCTTACGCCGACGAAATAAAACGCCTGGAACCCGCCAAGCACAACCCTTGGCGCGCAGGGGCCAGGCGTGGGGGCGACGGGCCGGAGTGCCCCCTTCTTCCCAACTTGTGCCCGAGGACTCCTATGAGCAAGCCCATTTCTCGCACAGCACTGCGCTTCTCTAACAGAAAACGCGAATGCGAGCTGTTCCGCAGTATTCTGCGTCGCGAGACTCCGCTTCGTGGTCTGGTGATCCACTCAGGCGGTGCAGGAGGCGTTGGCAAGAGCACACTCCTCAAAATGTTTGAGGACGAGTGCAGGGCGCCAGACCTCTCCGTACCTACTATTCCCTTCTACTTCAACGCTGAGCGCTTGGTCAAATGGCAAGATATCTTGGATCGGACTGCGAATATCATCGGAGAGGGACACTTTCGGGAATACATACAACTCCGTGCAATCTACGACACCCTGACCAAAGGTGGGGCATTCCCCACTGGTCTGTCTCCGACATTGGCACAACACGTAGTTCATTTTTACGGCCCCGTCTTTGGCCCTCTGCATACCGGGTCAGGTGATTTTGCGATGGAAAGATCCACTTCTGTTCTGCCGGCCTTTGAATCACTCGTTGGCGGTAGTGCGGCTCAGGTAGTTGAAGCCTCCTTAAGCCTCGGGGAAATGCAGACACATCTGACACGGGCTTTTCTACAGGCGCTCAATGGCATTCAGGAGTCACTTCAGATCGTGTGGCTGGTGGATACAGCTGGAAACCTAGATGACATTACAAAGGCTTGGTTGATAGAGATGTTCTGGCAGATAGCCGAGTGCAAGACGGAACATCTGATACTGGTGGTCGCCGGCAGGAAGTTGCTTCGATATGAACCACGCTGGATGGAGAGGGTGGCCGAAATGCGCTTAGCCCTCTTCGATGAGGACATTGTCTTAGAGATCCTACTGGAAATCTGGCCGGACTATGACATAATCCCGCTCAGGATGGCGGCCAGCGGATTGGTCGAGAAAAGTGGCGGAAGGCCATTAGACGTGATTACGCACATCGAGAGATACATCGGCCTGGAAGGAGAACCTTATGTCTAAGCGGGATATTGAGAGACTTCTCCAGGATCTACAAAGCGTCCCACCCGACAAGTCGTTGCTGGAACACTCACTGGAACAAATTATACAGAACGCTCGGCTCCCGCTGGGCCAGGTCATCAGACTATGCGCTATCCCACACTGGTTCACTCCGGAGGTCATCGGCGTGCTGCGCTGTGATGCGCAGGCTGCTGTGACCGATTCAGCTCTCTTTGGTGAGATCGTCGGGTTCGCATTCGTCCAAATGAACGCCGACGGATCAGCGACATACCACGAAGAGGTTCGAAACCTCCTGCTGCGCTGGTGGAGGCAAGAAGAGCACATGACTCTCTACCGGGAGGCGAGCCAGCGACTGAGCACTTATTTCTCTGCGGCTTGTGGTGTGGAAGAAGTGGTCAAACAGTTGCACACTGAAAAGCGCCCTGCACAGGATGAGTGGACGGTAGGCTTACTCTGTACGATTGAGACGATCTATCATGCTTTGGTGGCGGACGAAGAAGATGGGATTAAACAACTCCTTGAGTTATTTTGGGCCCTGGATTATGCCGATGAGTATGCTGCTTGTCATTACCTCACAGAGGTCGCTTTGGAACACGAACCGGTCCTGAGCGAGGAATCTCGCCTCTGGTTGTGTTACCTGCAGGCGCGCAGTGCCGTCAATGCTAAAGAGGAGGACCGGGCCGTTGACCTGCTTCAAGACCTGCTGAATGTCACCGAAGGCAGAAGCGTTCGCAGTGCGGTGCTCGTCGAATGGGGGCGCATCCTAGACAAGAGGGGACATCCTCTTGAGGCAGAAGAGTTCTATCTGGAGGCACTTCAAATCGCCCAGCAGTTGGGTGACGAGCGCGCCGCGGCTCGTGCACTGGGCAGCTTGGGCGATATTCACGCCGATCGGGGACTGTTTGAGCAGGCCGGTGGCTACTATGAGTATGCCCTCGACATGGATCGCAAACGCGGAGACAAAATGCGTGAGGCGCATCACTTGCGTGAACTAGGCGGCATCTGGCGGCGGTGTTGTCGCTGGCAGGCATCCGAAGTCTGCTATTACCGGTGCCGGGAACTGGCTGAAGAGGTGGGCAACCAGGCCCAGGTGGGATGGGCACTACGAGACTTGGGGCTATTGGCGACAGCGCGGGGGCAGTGGGATGAATCCCTGACGTGGTTCAATCACGCGTTGGCCGTGTTTGAGGCCCTCAGTCAGTCGGGCAACCGAATCGCTGTTTGGGAAAACATCGGGGATGTGAACCGCAGTGCGACGCGGTGGGATGAAGCGGAGGCGGCGTACCGGCGGGGGCTGGATCTCAGCCGCCAGATCGGCGACCGGGTCAAGGAAGCCTGGCGTTTGAACGACTTGGGGCTGCTGGCCGGGGATCGGGAGCGGTGGGACGAGGCGCTGGAATGGTTTGAGCAGGCGCTGGGTATCTTTGAGGAGCTCAACCTGCCCAGTAACCAGATCACGGTCTGGCGCAACATCGGGTGGGCGAACCGCAGTGCGACGCGGTGGGATGAAGCGGAGAGGGCGTGCCGGCAGGGGCTGGATCTCAGCCGCCAGATCGGCGACCGGGTCAACGAAGCCTGGCGTTTGAACGACTTGGGGCTGCTGGCCGGGGATCGGGAGCGGTGGGACGAAGCGCTGGAATGGTTTGAGCAGGCGCTGGGTATCTTTGAGGAGCTCAACCTGCCCAGTAACCAGATCACGGTCTGGGGCAACATCGGGGATGTGAACCGAAGTGCGACGCGGTGGGATGAAGCGGAGAGGGCGTACCGGCAGGGGCTGGATCTCAGCCGCCAGATCGGCGACCGGGTCAAGGAAGCCTGGCGTTTGAACGACTTGGGGCTGCTGGCCGGGGATCGGGAGCGGTGGGACGAGGCGCTGGAGTGGTTTGAGCAGGCGCTGGGTATCTTTGAGGAGCTCAACCTGCCCAGTGACCAGATCACGGTCTGGCACAGCATCGGGTGGGCGAACCGCAGTGCGACGCGGTGGGATGAAGCGGAGAGGGCGTACCGGCAGGGGCTGGATCTCAGCCGCCAGATCGGCGACCGGGTCAACGAAGCCTGGATCTTAGCGATCTTAGGGCTGCTGGCCCAGGACCGGGAGCGGTGGGACGAGGCGCTGGAATGGTTTGAGCAGGCGCTGGGCATCTTTGAGGAGCTCAACCTGCCCAGTAACCAGATCACGGTCTGGCACAGCATCGGGCGGGCGAACCGCAGTGCG
>Ga0307379_10000155_pt1 | contig 118387 bp, 114 predicted proteins | sample UN2MG_FD_202237 | JGI IMG/M metagenome (GOLD analysis project Ga0307379, IMG submission 202237) | Soil microbial communities from Risofladan, Vaasa, Finland - UN-2 | ecosystem: Environmental > Terrestrial > Soil > Coastal area > Acid sulfate soil | place: Finland: Risofladan, Vaasa... | reverse complement strand
TCCTTGCCCTGGTCAATAAAATCGGTAAAAAGCTTACGCTCTTCCGGGCTTTCCGTGTATAGGGATTCCGGATCGTCATGACACTCCATACACTTGTCCAGTCCCGGAATTCCAGAAAAGGTACCATCCTCGTAAAAGAAATGGCACTCTTCGCACTCCAAACCTGAACTAGAGTCGGGGCCGTGTTTGACATGGCTGTAGTTCAACGGCTGACTCTGTGTAGAATAAAGAATAAGAGGAAAGACAATCCATCCAACAATGAGGGCCCCGACTACACCGGCCGAGAAAAATACCCATCCGTCCCATCTAGGTTTTTTCTCCTGTTTCGGATCAGAGTCCATACCGAGCCTCTCTATTTGGTTTCTTGATGAATCACCAGGGGAATATATCGACGTGAAAAGGTAGATTCAATCAGGTAATCTACTCAAAAAAGGAAAAACTGCCCCTATCAATACATGGGGGTGGTTTTGTTTTTGACTCATTCCCTAAGGCTCCTGGGGTGAATTACCTAATGGCTACAGGACCTTGTAACTGTTGCCCCTTATCTTGTCAAGAGAAACGTGTTCGTATCGTTCCACTTAAAAGAAACCGGTTGAGCCACGGCGGGTACCGTTTCGGCAAAGGTGGCACCGCTTCTCTCCTGTCCGTGTTCAATTCCGAAGGTAATCACGTGAGCCAGTGCAGGCATCTTGACCATTCTACCAACAAATCCCCGACCCTATTTCAGTCGAAATCTGATAGGGACCTTTACCCACATCTCAACCACTTCGTCGCCCTTCTTGCCAGGGTGAAAGGTCCATTTTCTAACCCCCTTTTTGGCGGCCTTATCCAAGATCTCAGCACCACTTGATCGAACCAACCGCACAGAGGCCACCGTACCATCTCGAGCAACTAAGACCTCAAGGAGCACCGTACCCTGATAGCCCCTCCTCCTTGCGAGCAATGGATAAGCGGGCCGCCTGTTTTTTTCATAATCGGGCAGTGCGAAGGTAACGGGGGGTTCAGGTGTCGGGGAAAGCGACTCCGCTTCTGCTGCCTTTTCAGATATATCCTCGGTCCGTATTTGTTCCGCTGGTAGATCAGGGGCAGCTGCTGCTAGGGAAGTGTCTTCTTGTGGCAATGTCTCTTGTTCAGGGATCGGCTGGGGGACCGGTAAAGGACGAGAGAAGGGTTCCTCTTCTTGTTGGATCTTCTTCTTGGGTATGAGTTGTCTTTCCGGTTCTCTGTTCTTTTTGGCCACCTCTTTTGGCTTATCCTTCGATTTGGATGTGATCTTCTTTTCTACGGGTTTCTTGGGGGCAGGCTTTTTGATGGCCTCAGGTCTCTTGACCAAAGGAGGTTTCTTGATCGGTATTGAGGTGACTACACTGACAGTCAGGGCTTTGAGGGGCCTTTGAACATGGATGGGGCTCTTGAATAGGTCCAGCTTCACCCATGCTAAGAATCCATGGAAGATGAGTGCCATAAAAAAAGCAAAGAGGAGGGATCGGCTCAAGGTCGAATCTCCTTCGTGGTCTGCAGCACCACGTTACTCAGGCCCGCAGCTCTTATCTGATCGAGCACTTCAATGAGCAGTTGGTAGGAAACCTTTTTGTCGGCAAAAAGATGGACCTGTGAGCTCTTGCATTCCTGAGCCTTCACCCTCAGGAGTCTGGCAAGATCCCATAGCGATACCCGATGAGTATCCAGCAATATCTGCCCGTTTTCCCGTACCGTAACAGACAGCGACAGATCCTTTTCCATCCCGGCTGTTGTAGACGTTGGAAGATTAACTGCAACTCCTCTGTGGACAGCCATAGACAGCATTGCGTAGATAAAGAAAACCAGCAGAAGGAAAACAATATCGATAAGAGGGAGAATCTCTATGCGAGCCCTTCTGGGTGACCCTCGGTTAACCCTCATGGCCCCTTTCGCTTTCCTTCATGCTGTTGTTCATTGGGTTCAGTTTCTCGTAGACTATTTCCAGGCTCGTAGCGTACTTCTCTATGGATGCCGCTGCCTTCTCCGCCCGTGAATTGAAGTAGTTAAAGGGAAAGACCGAAAGAATGGCAATACCCAGGCCAGACGCAGTTGTTATGAGGGCCTGAGCAATTCCCGCTGTCACCGCCTGGGGTTCCTCGATCCCTGCATTTCCCAATATCTCAAAAGAGAGGATAATGCCTATCACCGTTCCAAAGATGCCGAGAAGAGGAGAAATGGTGATTATGGTGTCTAATATGGGCAAATGCCGCCGCATTCTGTCTATTTCATCTGCAGCGGCTGTCTCCATCGCTTTTGCCATGCTAAACTCCCTGTGGAGGATACCTGCCACCAGGATTCTTATTATGAAGTCTCTTGAATCCCCGATCCTTTTCCTTACACCTTCCCAGTTGCCTTTTTCGGCTAAAGACAGAACATCATTTACGAGGGCCTGGTCGCTCCTGTGATCCTCTACTATCCAAAATATGATACGCTCAATGATCACGGTGAGTGCAATGATTGAGCAGACCAACAGAGGATACATTATGGGCCCACCTTTGAGGAATACGTCGGTCATGCTATCTCCCTTTCATGTGCTCCCCGTTGCGAGAGGATTGTCAGGCGAGGTGTCTTGGTGACCGGATTCTCATCGACAAGCACGGGGCACCCGTAAACGATACCTATATTTTCAGCCGTTACCACCTCTTCAGGCACACCAACCTTGTAAACACGGCCCTTCTCCAATAGGAGCATTCTATGACAGTACTGAGCGGCAAGGCTGATGTCATGGGAAACCACGATCATACTCAATCCCTGGGCCATGGTCAGAGAAAAAAGCAGATCGAATATCTCTACCTTGTGCCGTATATCCAGGAAGGATGTTGGTTCATCCAACAAGACGATGCCTGCCTTCTGGGTCAATGCCCGGGCAATGAGAACCCGTTGTTTCTCGCCGCCTGACAATTCGTTTATGGATCGCTCAGCCAATTCAAGGGTGCCGGTAAGCTGCATGGATTGTCGGGCTACCTCCACATCCTCTTCTCCCTCAAAGGGAAATGGCCCTGAATGAGGAAAACGGCCCATGAGCACCACTTCAAAGACAGAAAAGGGGAATCTAAATGTTGACTCCTGCGGCACCATGGCTATAAGCCGCGCGAGTTCAGCCCTCTTATAGCTCGACAGTGGTTTCTTATGCAGCAGAATCTCCCCCATTGGTGCCTTTAACAGGCCATCGATAACCTTTAGTAAGGTGCTCTTTCCCGAGCCATTAGGGCCTATGAGCCCTAAAACCTCGCCCCTTCTCAGCTCAAGGTCAATCCCCTTCAGACACCACTGGTTATCGTACTTGAAAGAAACACCATGCAGTATCAGTTCTGAGTCCACTGACTGCCTCTCTTTCTTAAGAGATATATGAAGAAAGGTGCCCCTAAAAAGGCGGTTACAACCCCTACCGGCAATTCACTGGGCGAGATTATCGTCCTTGCAAGAGTATCTGCAGCTATCAAAAACGAGGCGCCTCCAACTGCAGCTGCCGGTATCAACACCCTATGATCGGGTCCGAGAAGCATCCTTGTGAGGTGTGGCACTATCAGTCCAACAAATCCGATTATCCCGCAAAACGATATGGCCAAGCCGGTGATAAGGGATATCCCGAGAAATGATACCCACTGCACCACTTTCACCTCTACGCCCATCTGGAGGGCCGAATCCTCACCACCTACGATGAGATTAAAATGCCGAGAAAAACCATACATAATAGCTGAGACAAACAGGATAAGCGGGAGGCCCACCGAGACCTGAATCAGTTTGCTTTGAGAAAGGTCGCCATACAGCCAGAAAAGCATGGAATGTAGCCTGCTGCCACTCGTGGTTGCGATGAAAAACATTATCACAGCTGTAAAAAAGGCATTGACAATAACTCCAGTCAGCAGCAGGCTCGATGATTCCAGTCCCCCATGCCGGCTACTGATACTCAGTACGAGTAATACCGTGGATAGGGCCCCCACAAAGGAGAGGAAGGGCACACCAATGTGAAAACCAACACCAAAGACAATACCGACGATTGCCCCTACCGCCGCTCCACTTGAGACACCGAGTATAAACGGTTCCGCCAACGGGTTCCTCAAGAGTGCCTGGAATACGACCCCACCAAGAGACAGGGAAAAGCCTACGAGGCCGGCCAGTAAGATCCTGGGTAATCTTATCTTAAAGAGGATCATTCGTGCCGTTTCATCAAACGAGCCGTGGCCGAGTAACCATTTCCAGATTTCACCGAGAGAGATTCCGGCAGGGCCTAGACCTAAGGAGATAATGATCACTAACAAAAGCACGCCGAGGGAAATCAACCCGGTCAGCATCACCTTTGAAATTGTTAATCGTTGAGCGTTTCTACCTTTCATTCCATTCCGCCTCCGGGTGTATGAGTCGGGCCATTTCTTCCAGACCCCTCACGATCCTAGGGGCAGGTCTATCTATTAGATCGGAGTCCATGAGATGCACCCTTCCCTCTCTCACAGCCGGCACTGTGGGATAATCGTACCACTCCTTTCTGGCCGTCTCATACCCTCCTCCCCTCTTCATTGAAGAGACAATGATCACATCCGGTTGTCTTTTGATTACCTCCTCTATGTTTAGCTTCGGATAGGTATGCGCCTGATCTCCGGTCATATTCCTCCCCCCGGCCAACTGGATCAGGTTATGATGAATTGTCTTGCTGTTTACGCTCATGAGGGGCCTCATGTTTACTACCAACAGGACCAGGGGCTTCCCTTTGTTCCGCACGAGCCTTTCTACCCTCGAAACCCTTTCATTCAAAGCACGGGCGAGCCCTTCCGATCTCTCGCTTACGCCACAGACTTCTCCGAGCCTCTTGAGAGTTTCGAGGATCTGGCTAACGGTCCGCGGATTGATTACATAGACCGGTATGCCGATCTCCTCCAACATTTCAACATCTTCCCTCCTGTTCCCATCAACGGTAGCAATGACAAGTTCAGGATCCAGGCTTACTACCTTCTCGATATTGATTCTTGTATAAATACCTACCTTTGGTTTTTTTTGCGCCTCTTTGGGAAAGGAGCTAAATCGGGTAACGCCCACCAGTTTCCCTTCTAGGCCCAAAAAATAGACCATCTCAGTTATGCTTGGCGCCAGCGAGACGATCCTGGTTGGGACAGATGCTAAGGTTACCTTCCGGCCCAAAGCATCATGAAACACGCGTGCCTGTGAGCATAAGGGCTGCCAAAAAAGGAGAATGCCGAGCACCACGGGAATAGAGAATCTTCTATCCATTGCACGCCTGAGTCTTTGTCATGGCAGTAAAAAAAAGTCCTTAAATCCATTTGGATTTAAGGACTGCACCCTGCTTCCTTGATCCTTAAATAGCCGACCGGTGCCGGCACACAATTACCATCGTGGCAGGTCTTCTGACTCTCCTGACCTCACGGCTAGCCTTCCCATCCTGCTAAAGGCAGAACAGTGACGTTAGCCCTCTATCGCCGAGGGTATGCCGGAGGCCTCTTTACCTCGTTAGAAAAGGAATCTCGCCATGTATGGCCCGGTGAAAGAATGAACCCCTTTGGGGCTTAAAGGCCTCGGCGAAATCTTCTAACGGGGCGCAGGACTACAGCGGCGGGACCGTTCCCGAATCTAACGGGATTCCCTTTTAAACCGTCCAGGTACCACTCATGGTAAATCAAAGATCAAACCCTTGCTTAATGGCGCAAGAAAAAGGAGCTTCCCTCTCACTCCGGCCACCAGTTGAGACGATGCACACTCTACCGCATAGCAAACCCACAGGAGGTAATGGTGAAATCGCTCAGTGAAGTAAGTCTTACTGTTGCCCACATCAACCCTGGTGTATAAGCAAACGATCTCAGGAGAAAAGGTTAAAACCTCCTCATCTTCTTCCGGAGCCTTTTGGCAGCCTTGGCCTGCTTCTTTTTCTTCTGCACACTGGGCTTATCGTAAAATCTTCTTTCCTTTATCTCCGAGAAGAAACCCTCTTTTGAAAGCTTTCTCTTGAGATCCCTGATAGCCTTTTCTATCTGATTATCATATACAATTACTTTCATGGAATTAGAGACACCCTGCAAGGCACCGAGCTTAGCTACCTTTCCAAGGACTTCGTCTCTCCAAGAAATCACCTCCCTTTCTTAAGGTATTATTATAGAGACTGTATCAGTCTCTTTTCAGTTCTCAATCAGGTGCACATGCCGAAGGTCCTCTGGATTATATATGTGGTCGTTTAATTGTCAATGTTTTTATGCTTTCATGTTTTTATGCTTTCACTATATTTCCGTTACCTTTGCTCCAGCAATACCACGGTTTCGACATGATGGGTATGTGGAAAGAGGTCAAGGGGCTGGACCTCGCCTAACAGATACCGCTCGTTGAGCAAGGCCAAATCCCTGGCCAAGGTCGAGGGGTTGCAGGAGACGTAAATGATCTTATCAGGCATGAGGTACAAAATCTGTTCGATCACCTTTTTGTGTATCCCCGCTCTTGGTGGATCAGCAATCAACAGGTTTGGATGAAAAGCAGCCCGTGACAAAAGCACCTTAACGTCTCCACAGAGAAATTCACAGTTATAAATGGCGTTCAACTCGCAGTTCTTCCTGGCGTCTTGTATTGAGCTCTCAGATATATCCATGCCTATCACCCGAGAGGCTAAGGGGGCCAAAAGGATGGAAATGGTCCCTATTCCGCAGTAGAGATCGATAACGGTCTCCTTCCCTGTCAGTGAGGCGAGATCTCTTACCTGCTCATAGAGCCGCTCTGCCATAGCCGTATTCGTCTGGAAAAAGGATTGCGCTGATATCTCAAAGGTAAACTCCCCAATCTTATCCCTTATGCTGCTCCTGCCTAAAAGAACATTTTCCCGTTCGGCAATCGCTGTGCCCCCTCTTCTGGTGTTGATAGTCTGTACGAGCGATTCGATGTTGCCAAAACGATCCCTCAGGATTGATACCAAGGTTCGGAGCTCAGGTTCTCTCTCCTCGCTCGTGACGATATTCACCATCCATTCATCGAAATAATGGCTGTGCCGCAACACGAGGTAGCGCCAGAATCCCTGATGGCTCCTCAGCCCGTATACGGGAAGGCCGCTGCCTCTTGCATACTTCTTGACCTCCCTCAGTATTTCGTTTCCCCTCTCATGTTGCAGAAGGCATCCGTCAATATTGATGATCTTGTCAAAGGTGCCTGGCACATGAAGTCCGAGTGCAAAATGCTCATAGTCCTCCTTATTATCTAACTCTTCAGGCAACTGCCATCTCTTATCCGAAAATGAGAATTCCATCTTGTTCCTATATCCAAGCACGTGAGGGGCGGGTAAGACAGGATGTATGGAAACATCAGTGACCTTGCCGATATGGTGAAGGAGTTCCTCAACAATGGCATGTTTATGTTCAAGTTGTTTCTCATACTCGATAAACTGCCAGTTACAGCCCCCACAGTAATGATTGTAACGGCAGGGGGCAATTGCTCTGTGCTGCGATGGTTCCAGAACCTCAAGGAGTCGCGCCTCAGCAAAGTCCTTCTTTACTCTGCTGGCCCGTGCCATGACCCTTTCGCCGGGGATAGCCGCATCCACAAAAACCGCTCTGTTATTATGATGAGCGAGTCCCCTGCCGCCGTAAACCATCTTTTCTATGGTCAACTCTATGATGTCTCCCTTTCGCATACTCCATGACCTTACTGGCAAAGCGCAGTTTTAGATTTGTTTCTTCCTTTCGTTGTGGTATTTACATGACGATGTTGAGCTATCCATCCATAAACCCGACTATCGTTAAGCTCGGGCCTATCCAGATCCGGTGGTATGGGGTCATGTATATTCTCGGGTTCACAGCCTCCTATCTCCTAGTAAAATACCAAATCAGAAAAAAAAGGCTCGGTATTGATAGTAATGTAATAAACGATCTATTCCTATACCTCATAATCGGTTTGATCGTCGGAGCTCGATTTGGTTACGTGGTATTTTATAATCTTGCCTTCTACTACAGCCATCCCCTAAAGCTCCTTGCGGTATGGGAAGGCGGCATGTCCTTTCACGGTGGGCTGATCGGCATTGTCTTATCTGGCATCATTTTTGTGAGAAAACAGAGAATCGATTTCTGGCAGCTGGCCGATCTCATTGCTGTAACCGCTCCCATTGGCCTCGGTCTCGGCAGACTCGGCAACTTTATTAATGCCGAACTCTATGGCAGGGTGACCTCTCTGCCCTGGGGCATGGTCTTTCCGGCAGGTGGCGATCTTCCAAGACATCCTTCTCAGCTCTATGAATTTTTCCTTGAAGGGATTTTACTTTTTGCGATCCTCTGGCGAATAAAGGACTTTCCATTGACAAAGGGTGCACTGTTCTGCATCTTTGTCATGCTTTATGGTATCATTCGATTCTTCGTAGAGTTCTTTCGAGAACCGGATCCACAGATTGGGTTTATCTTCTCCTTTTTGACCATGGGCCAGATACTCTCCATCTTGATGGTCATAGTGGGTCTGGTGCTCATCTATGCACGAACGAGGGCAGAAGAGACCGGCTAATCGGTCTTAAAAGCTACCTACCTCGCCTAAGCCTAGGAGTCGAAACATAAGCAGCGTTCGTTTGTCTTCCTCAAGATCCTCATAGAGAAGCCGTACACCCCAACACTGAGACTGGTAATCTATCCAATAGCTGTTCTCGATGTCATAGTCAACTTCCAGATCCTTCTTGCCTGTGGCTCCAACAGAGATGCCATACAAGAGGTTGATTGCCACGTCATAATTCAAGCTCTTGGCCGAATCCCTGGCATATTCAAAGTCTATGCTGTACCTATCCTGCCTCTGGTCACCTCTTTCAACAGATAGATCGAGTGAAACATTCCCTGATGCAAGGTGACGGTCATAGTGATCCCACGTACCACGTGCAGAAAGATCGAGAGCGGGAAGAGGGGTGAGACTGAGCGTGGCCTCTAAAGGGGTAAAGGGCTTCCGGTTCTCACCGGGTACTATTTCCTTTCTTGCCTCATCAAGGTCGTATCCTTGGGTAAGTCTAAACTGTGCGCCCTGCGAGTAACTCGGCCGCCCTGTCTCGTCTTCCCTCCGCACATCGAGAAAGTTGTCGAGGGAAAGGGCGATTACGTTACGTCTTGTCAGGGTATCAATCGGCTCAAACCATGGTGTATCCGCTTCCTGTTCCTGATATGGTCGAAAGGTGTAGGAGAGAGTCGGCTGCAATTTGTGCTTAAGCCTCCGAATGTTCCGGTACTCAATATCAAAGACCCTTTCTATTATCGTGTAGAGTTGTAGTCCCACCTCATAGGTGTCCTTACTTTGTTTATCCTTTCTATCCTGGTATTCGTCAACCCACTGGTGTGTGAGGAAATACTTGACCGAGGGCTCTATTGCCACGTAGGGAATAGACCAGATAGGGTAACTGAGCGCCGGAGCGAGCGCCAATCTCTGCCCTTTTTCTCCGCTCTCCCTATAAATATAGCCGTAGTCAGATTCAAGGGAAAAGAAAAGGGGGAGCGTAAAGATCCCCCTTGGTAACATGGTTAGCTCGAGGCCCGCGAGCGGTTGTGCAGTTGTATCCTCGTCGGGACCCAATGGGTCCTGGTAGAAGCTGCTCGTCGCCTGAAGCGAGGCGTCCTGAAAGCGCCTCGTTATCAGTATGGCCGAGCGCCTTGCAGGTGACTGGATTTCATCGAGGGGTCTGCCGAACTCCTCATCAAGCCGCACCCTATACTCAGGCCCAAGGGAAGGCTCGCTGAATTCTCTCAGGTAGTCATAATCACTGACAAAGTCTACGTCCAGCTTAAGGCCGATCTCATACGGAAGGGACTGGTCTACCCGTCCCCTTGCCCAGAATCGGGTCGTATTAGTCCTGGGAAACGGGCTAATCTTGAGTTCATCCTCGTTGAATAGATCCTTCTCTTCTCGCTTATCCGAAAGGATATCAAATAGAAATGCCCCTTTTGACTCGGCACCCGTGATATACCGGAATTCGAGACCCTGTTTTAGCCCCCTTTCCTCAATATACCGCTCGTAAAAGGTCGCGTCAGTCTCCATAGATATGGCCCAAAAAAGGGGGACCTCGATATCCACGCCATCCCTCCGGGAGTATCCGATGCTTGGGGGAAGAAGCCCTGTCTGTCGTTTGTTTTTAGCTGGAAATATAATGTAGGGGAAATACAATAGAGGAATATGTTTGACATAAAAGGCCGCGTGCTTGACCGTACCGTAGCCTTCAAGAGTCACCTTTACCTCTGAACCGGTAATTGACCAGTCGGGGTTTTCACCATCGCATGCCGTGACCCTGCACCCTTTGATAATATACGTGGCAGGGCCTGTTTTTCTTATCTCTTCCCCTCTTAAGTAATAATGATTGGTGCTCAGGAAAAGACTTCCATCGACTACAGTGCCTGTCTTGTCCTTGAGATTGAATGTTCCCTGATCGCACCAGAGGATATCGCCTGCTGTTGACAATTCAACGTCTCCCTGTGCCCTGATCACCTGAGACTCCTTATCATAGAGGATCTTGTCTGCTCTTAGCCTTTGATCCCCCCTGGAGACAACAACGTCGCCCTCTGCCACAAGAAATTTGGCATCACCCAGAGCACTTATCCGGTTTGCGGTAATATGCCACGGTGCCGGCTCGTCTTCGTTCAGAGCGCGATCTGCAGCGAAGACAGGATCGATAATCACCGCAAAGACCGCAACTAAAACCCCCAGCACGATACCGAAAGGATATCTGTTGGCCTGGTTACGAATACCGTCTCTTGATAAGGGCATAGGCATCTTTCCGCTTCACACCCACCCCTGAACATCAGCCGTCTCAGGGGGCAGGCAAATAACGAGGCAGGGTCTCTTCGTGAAACTCCCGGATTCGTAAAACTTTAGCTCTTTGAAACTAATCTTAAGGCGAGCATGGAGATGTCTTTTTTTGCTCTGCCCTCCCATCGTTCAGAGGAGTGGGCGTTTCAAAACGGCGCACACAGGCTGCAACCTTAGTGCTAAGGCTTATGGGGCGGTGCGCCGGTTTGAAACGGCCCTGTACGGGGCCTTGTTTAGAGGGCAGAGCAAAAAAAGACATCTCCATGCTCGCCATACCGTTTCTTTCATGTATAACCCTGAAGCGAAGCGTCGGGGTCATGTGCTAACATCTTACCCGGATTCAAATTTCTTCAATTGGATAGTTTACTGGGTCAAGGTATGATTTTGCTTCACCGACGGTATACAGAGACCCGGTAATCAGTATCAGATCCTTTGTATCAGATACAATTCTGGCCTTATCGATTGCCTTGGGTATTGGAAAACAGACTTCCCCGGTCTTTCCGAGCCTTTTTCCCTGCTCCATCAGAAGTTGGGGATTAGCTGCTCGTTCATAAGCCGCTTTCGTATAGATGACCTTGCTGGCGAGCGGCAAGATCTCCTTGAGAATGTTTGAGATATCCTTGTCTCCCAGAATACCTAAAACCACTATAAGATCTCTAAAATCAAAATCATGCTTGATTGCCCGTGCGAGCGATCTCATGGCAGATGGATTATGGGCACCATCCAGAATAATCGTCGGCTTGGAGCTTATGACTTCGAGCCTTCCAGGCCAGATGGGATCGGCAAGGCCTGATCTCATAGCCTCATCCGAAATGGTGAAGCCCTTTCGCTCGAGTATCTCCAGGGTCAAGAGCGCGAGCGCAGCATTTCTAAACTGGAATGTGCCCTTAAGACCGATTCTGAGATCCCCGTATCTCTTTCTTAGGCCGTAATATCCGAGAAGACCTGACGGCTTTCTCCGATAGCGGACGTGGTGGCCCAAGCGCCAGAAGGGGGAGCGTTTCTCCTTGGCCAAGGACTCAAAGAGCCTGATGACCGAGGGCTGGGTCACACCTGTTGCCACATCCACGCCCTCTTTCATGATACCGGCTTTCTCCCTTGCAATATCAATAACATGATTGCCTAGGAATTCCCGGTGCTCCAAGCCGATATTGGTGATAACCGAAACCAGGGGTGTGATAATGTTAGTGGCATCGAGCCGTCCGCCCATTCCCACCTCAATGATGCCGATATCCACCTGCCTCCGGAAGAAGTAGATAAGGGCCATGGCAGTCGTGAACTCAAAAAAGGTCGGAGGCTCCTTGTCCGTTATGATGCCCTTCAGCTCTTTAATGAGTCGGGATGCTTCGTTCTTTGCGATAGGCTCTCTGTTTACCCGAAACCGTTCGGTAAAGCTGACGAGATGCGGCGAAATATAGAAACCAACTCTGAGTCCTGATTTTATCAGAGCAGATTCCAACAGCGCACCAACTGATCCCTTACCATTGGTGCCGGCGATATGGATGTATCGTTGCCTGGTGTGAGGATTACCAAAGGCCTTTAGCAGGTTCGATGTTTTTGAAAGGCCAAACTTGATCCCAAACTTCTGCAGGCCGTACAGCCACGAAACCGATTTTCTGTAGAAAAAATCGCCCTTCGATGCCTGTTTGGCTTGACTTGCCACCCTCTTCTCCTAGAATAGGTAACACATCCGCGTTCATGGGTTCCAAGAAATGTATCAGAATACCCTTAACTTACTACCATGACTATAGAAAGTAGGATGATACTAAAATTTAGACAGAGGCACAATCTATATTTGTTCCTTACATGTTGACCGAAGGGGGCATCATGGCCAGGATTGCAACAGGTCTAGATCAACTACGAGAGAAGTTTTGGAGGGATCTTCGGGGCCAATCCTTGGGACTCTTAGCTAACCAGGCCTCAGTTGACCACAACTTGGCAAGCGCCAAGACGGTGATCGCATCACTGCTTCCCGGACAGCTCAAAATGCTGTTCGGTCCCCAGCACGGATTCAGGGGTGAAGACCAGGACAACATGATTGAAACAGCAGACCACGTTGATCCGGAGCTAGGCATCCCCGCTGTCAGCCTATATGGAAATGAGGCTGACAGGCTGTCTCCTTTTCTTGATGCAATAGATATTCTGGTAATAGATCTGCAGGACGTGGGAACCCGGGTTTATACCTTTATCGCCACCATGCTCTCCTGTCTACAGCAGGCATCCAGAGCGGGCAAAAGGGTCCTTGTCTTGGACAGGCCAAACCCGCTCGGAGGAGCAATAGTGGAAGGACATCTCTTGCGCCCGGAATTCCACTCCCTTGTCGGGCCCTTCGCTCTTCCCATGCGCCACGGGATGACTATGGGTGAGCTGGCGTGCCTCTTTCAGGATGCATTTAATATTGACTGCGAACTCGCGGTCATTCCCCTCAAGGGTTGGTCTCGGCACATGCTCTGGAGGGATACTGGATTACGATGGGTTATGACGTCTCCCAATATGCCCCTTCCCGAGACAGCCCAGGTGTATCCAGGCCAGGTCATCTGGGAAGGCACCAATATTTCCGAGGGGAGGGGTACCTGCCGCCCTTTCGAGATATTTGGGGCACCCTTCATAAATCCCTCCGCTATCAAGAGGCAACTAAAGCCTGAAGACACCGAGGGATGCCATCTCCAGGAGTATTGGTTTAGGCCCAGCTTCAACAAATGGCAAAACGAGCTCTGCGGGGGGTTTATGATTCACCTATTGAATCCTCACCTCTTCCGCCCCTATGGCACAACGCTGGCTCTTCTCAAAACAATCAGGGAAGCATATCCTGGCGAGTTCGCTTGGCGAAATCCCCCTTATGAATATGATTTCGAAAGGCTCCCCATAGACCTGATCCTTGGAGATTCTTCAATAAGAATTGCCTTAGAGGAAGGCAAGGGAAGTAGGGAGTTGATTAATAGTTGTTCCGAGGAGCTGCAATACTTTCTTGAGCTTAGAAGACCGTTCCTGATGTATAAAGAAGAGGGGTAACCGGTGTTACTTCAGCCGCTTTCTGGCAATCTCAGCCTCTTTGCTCTTTGGGTATTCCTTGACCAGCTTCTTATACACGAGCTGAGCTGTGGTCTTATCATCGATCTTTTCAAAGGCGAGTGCCTGATGGAGCATGGCTGATGGCACCTTATTTGCCTTCGGATAGTCGTTGATTACCTTCTGGTAGGCCAGAATTGCCTCCTCGTATTTTTCTGAGGCCCTGTGGCACTCGCCGATCCAGAAATAGGCATTATCCGCAAGGTCAGAGCTCGGGTACAGGGTAAGAAACTTCTTGAACCCGGCTATAGCCTCATCATAGCGGCCATCCCAATAGTACTCCAGTGTCTTCTCATAGAGAGCCGACTCGGTTTGCGGAACATCGCCTTTCGGTTTGGCCTTTTCTGTCTGAGGTTCTTGCTTTTCACGGGCCTTCTCAGAAGTAAGATCACGCTCAAGGCTCTCAATCCTCGTGGATAGGCCTTTAACCATAAGGGAAAGCTGTGTTACTTGGGATACCAGAGCATCCTGAGTAGTGGTGTCTCTTTCCACCGTCGTTTTTAAGACATGGCCGGTCTCTTCAACCCGGCCGGTTAATGTCTGGATACCATCCCTCATTTCAGCGAGATCCGCTTGAAGCTGGGCAAAGCTAAGCCGCAGAGACTCTTGATCTTGTTTCAGCGCCCCTGCCATGCCTTTTTCCAATTCCTGTTGCCTGACCTGGTTCGCCTTGAATTGTGCTTCCAGCTTCGCCAATGCCTCATTAAAGCCATCCAGGTCTTTCTTGGTTTGTCGGTTGAGGGAATTAACCTGGTTGTGAAGGTAGGTGAGATCGTTCTGGGAGGCACAAGCTGAAGCGAAAACTGCGAGAATCGAAAAACCCATGAGGAATTTTGTGAATCCATTAGTCATCTTCTTGCTCCTCAATCGCCCCCCCTGGTGCGAGCCCGCCGTAACCTATATCAAGAGCCTGCTTGGTCCTGCCCGATAACCAGGGAGAGGGGGTGACAACGGAATAGCATTCGTGAAGAAACAGCCTTACCTCCCAGATACCTGTCTGCCAGGAAAATCCTAACGAATGAGCATAAAATCATCACGTCTGTTCTGGGACCATGAATCTTCGTTATGCCCCATTGCGCGAGGTCTCTCTTCTCCGTAGCTTATGATCTCAATCCTGTCAGCAGCAATTCCCAAAGACACAAGGAAATTCTTAGTGCTATTCCCTCTTCTCTCGCCGAGGGCAAGGTTGTACTCATTGGTACCCCTTTCATCACAATTGCCCTCGATCCTTACGTTCATTTCCGGATAATCCTTTAAGAACGCCGCCTTTTCATGGAGAACGGGCCTGTACTCGAGCTTAATAAAGGACTTATCAAAATCGAAATAGACCGACTCTGCTTCGAATTTTGCCGCCCTTCTTTCCATCCAGGCCTTTCCCTCGTCTATTTCCTCAGCCTCCTCTTTCTTTGCCGCCTCCAATTCCTTAAGCCGCTCGATCTTGGCCTCTTCTTCTCTCGTCACCACCTCTTCCTTCGCAGCCGGAACGGCCGGCTTTTCTTCCTCAACCTTGGCGACCTCCTTTTCCGGGGCCTTCATCTCTTTCTCTTCTGTGATGACCTGCTTCTTGGCGCATGAGGACAGCAAGAGGACGGAAGAAAATGCAAAGGCTACGAGTGTTGCGATTACGAGATTTCTCTTCATGACTCTTTACCTCCCTGTTTTAGGTTATCTGCGGAAACTCTGCTTTTTTATAAGTTTGAAAACATATCATTTCTGAGCCAAAATTTCAAGCATTTAGATGGCTCTTTGGTGTTTTTCTTGGTTTACTGCAGATTATCATTCCACCTGTTGAGCCCACGAAGGGGAAAGTTGATCTCCCTCGAGAAATGTTACCTGCCTCTGGTTTTCCCCATTGGCATTGGCAATATAGATATGGGAATTGGCACCCGTTCTATTGGAAGTAAATGCCAGATATCGTCCGCAGGGAGACCAGCAGGGGTCTTCATTGTTACCCTGACCTTGTGTAACCTGACGGGGGTCCGTTCCATCAGGCGAAATGGTATGGATATTGAAATGGCCATCTGCAGAGCCTGCAAAAGCTATCCGGTCAAGCTTTGACCAGGCCGGTGAAGTATTATAACTGCCTTCATAGGTTAACCGCTCCACCTTGTCATCCTTAAGATCAAGGACATAAATCTGGGGTGAACCTGACCTATTGGAGACAAAGGCCATTCTCTCTCCGTCAGGGGAAAAGGTTGGAGATACGTCAATGCCCCAATTATTTGTCAGCCTCTTAACGATCCCACCCGATGTATCAATCAAATAGATATCGGGGTTTCCGCTGATGGTGAGGGTCAGGGCAAGCTGTTCTTCATCCGGCTTCCACGCAGCCGCGATATTGAGGCCCTCCCTGTCGGAGATCTTTTTGGTCCATCCCTTAACGAGATCGTACATAAAAAGTGCCGTGCCCGAATTATGAAAAGAGGTATAAATCATCTTAGCTCCCGAGGGAGAATATCGCGGCGAAAGCGTAATCGAATTGCGCGAGGTCAGTTGCTTCACATTGTGCCCGTCGTAGTCGGCAACATAGATCTCCTTGTGTCCGGTGGAAGTCCCCACAAAGGCCATCTTGGTTAGGAAAGGCCCAGGATGTCCGGTCAGGGCCAGGACAATATCGTTTGCAAGACGGTGCATGAGATACCTTGATTGTTCAACCAATCCTAATACTCTCTTCCCGTACACCTGTTTACCGGAGAAGACTTCGAATAAACGTGTCTCTACCTTGAGTTGCTGGCCAATACACTCATAACCGGCTTTAAGGAGGAGTTCAGCCCCTATGACAGACCAGTCCTTGAAATTGATGCTATCCTGAGTAATGCCAGCATCGGGTCTTTCAATAAAGGAGCCTTTATCCAGAGACTTAAAATAACCACTCAGTTCAAAATCGTTGGTGATAATGCTTGCGAGTTGGCCGCTGAGTTCCGGATGTTGGACCGTGCTGCTTAAGTGCTTGAAATCGGGTACGGCAACCGATATCCTTCGCATTGAGGGGGATGTTATATCGATATAGAGCTTGGCCTCGGCATTGCTGAACTCCAGAATCGTGCAAATACCAAAAAGAATGAGTATTAACATAAGCAGCTGAGAGATAGCGCTGCAACTAGACCAAGTCTTTGAGACTAAAATTGATTTCAACCTCATCATAGCTCTTCTTGTAACCAGGCGGAAATGGCGGAAGGGGATCTGACTTCTCTATGGCCTTCTGCACCGAGTCATCAAACAGGGGATCATGGGATCGCTCCTTGAACCAGTGCTTCATGATCTTTCCATCATTTCTAACAGTCAGAATAACCACCGCTTCCGGGCCCTTCCTTGTTTTCGCATTGAGGAGGGCAACAGGGTAGGACCAGTTGTTCTTGACGGCAGACTCGATCTCCATTTGATACAGTGCGATGACCTTTCCTGTCTCGGAATAAGTTCCTGGAAACCCTGCTCCCTCTCCCTGAGAGGGGATCTCACTCTCTTCTGCCGGTTCTTCGTTTTCAATAGTCTCTGTTGGCGTCGGCGTCGGCTGGACCTTCTTTTCTTCTGTTACTTTTCTTTCGATCTTGGAGAGGGCCTCTTCTATGAGCCCGGAAGAGGACGTGGTGCTCTGCTCGGGTTTTTCTTTAAGCTTAGGAGAAACCCTCTTCGCCAATACCGGCACCTTCTCCTTCTCTTTTACCGCAATCCGTTGAGTCTTGGTTCTCAGAATCTGAGTCGTTTTCTTACCTTTTACTGCGGCTCCTCCGGGGCGGCCGCCCCTGAGCGCGCCCCTTGTTGGAGGCCCCACGAGCTCAACCTGATATACCCTGTCTTTGAGCGATGGGTACCGTGCCCCGTTTTTCGGGACGAACAGAACCGTTGAGAAAACCACCATATGAAGGAAGAAGGACAGGGCCAACATACGGACCCATTTCTCTTCCCCGAATCCTGCGCTACCGGTGAACCACGTTGCTGTCATTTGCGCAAAGGCTCTGTTATCATTCCTACTTTGGTAATTCCGGCCTCTTTGACCGCAGACATCACCGTGATTACAAAACCGTAGGAGACACTTTTATCGGCCTGCAATAAGATCTCCTTTGCCGCCCTGTTAGCGAATATCTTACTGAGTTTGTCTCCTAGGTCATCTAATTCTACTTTGTAATTTTCGATGAAAATTTCTTTCTCTCTCGTTATCGAGAGTATCAGGGGGTCTTCTTCGGCCTTAATACTCTTGCTTTCCGTTTCAGGGAGATCGACCTTGATTCCGTGGGTCATCATGGGTGCAGTGACCATGAATATGATAAGCAAAACCAACATGACATCTACTAGAGGTGTTACATTGATATCTGAAATCAGACTGTGTCCGCTCTCATACCCATTCATTATGAATCACCTCGTGTCCTCTCGCCCGATGCCCTCCTCATCAACCCCCTTTCAAGCAAGCTCATGAAGTCGGAGATGAAATTCCCCATCTCGGTCTGAGACGCTCTTATCCGGCGGTTAAAATAATTAAAGGCTACAACTGCGGGTATTGCCGCTGCCAGCCCTGCCGCGGTAGCAATAAGGGCCTCAGCTATACCTGGCGCCACGACCCCCAATGTGGCGGAACCCTTCATACCGATTGACCTGAACGAGGTCATAATACCCCACACCGTCCCAAAAAGCCCGATAAAGGGGCAGGTATTGCCCGTAGTCGCCAAAAAGGTTAATCCCCGCTCCAAACGTGAGCCCTGTATGGCGAGGATCTTTCTTACTGCCCTTTGGACGTTCTCCATGATCGGTTGCTGTGAATGATATGCAATGCTGTCGTCCGGATTACTCTGAATTCCCGTGGAGCGGCTGAACTCTGCATAGCCGGCCCTGAAAATCTTGGCGAGCGGACTGAACTTGAAGGTCTTTGTGTCCAAATAAACCCTTCCTATCTCTCTACTGGATGAAAACTGCTCCAAGAACTGTTCGTTTTCTTCCCTAAATCTCTTGAGCAACCGAAATTTCATGAAGGTTATGGTCCAGGAAGTCAGCGAGAAAAAGAATAACAGCAGGAGAACAAATTTTACCATCAGGCCGGCATTCAGCACCATTTGCACAATACCCGCTCCTAGTGGATCTGGTCCAATGAACTGTAGGGCGTATGCCATAAGATATAGGTTTCCTTTCTCGATAAGATATTTAATTTTTTTACAATGTTATACACTACTTAAACTCAAGCATCAAAGTCAACCTAAATGCAGGGACAAAGGTCTAGCCATTTTTTGCTTTCAATGATTTCGGCTCCTGTGGTATCGTACTTTTCCGTTTGAAGAATCTTTCCATTTTGTAAAGACAGGTTATCTGTTGGTTTAAGACATGGTAGTTAACCGAGAACTGATTCATAAGAAGCCACGATCCTCACCCCGTGCGGACGCACCGAAAAGAAGGTGTGTAGCTTGTGGGACCGAGGACATGAAACCGGGAAGACGATACTGCTCAAAGGAGTGCAGGCAGAAGTTGCAGTGGACCCTTGCTTTATCAAAAGGACTCCTCCAGACCCTCAATACGCGCTATGCCACATTCTCATTTACCGAGAATTATGTGGCCCTTGATATAATGCCCACCTGGTCCAAAAGCATTTCACGGTTTGTCTATGCACGAGAAACGGGTCACACCCCCGCCCTCGCCCTGAAGGAGCTCATCCTTGAGGCCGGCAAGGAGTGGTATGCAAAAAGGAGCAACCGTATTTCCCGCAGTCTTTCATCCCAGTCAATTCTCGAAGCAAAGGTCGAACAAACCATACACCCTGATACCGTTAAACCGGCAGCAAACCGTATGCCAAAACTCTCTGCCGAACAGAAAAAGGCCCTCAAGCATCTGAGCATACCGGTGGACGCCTTAATCTTCGGAGATTATGCCAAGGAGATAAAGAGGGCCTTTCGGGTCATGGCAAAGCTACACCACCCCGATACAGGTGGTGACGGCGAGAGATTCAAGGAAATAAACGAGGCCCATAACTCCATGTCAGCGTGGGTCGAAAGCCCCCGGTTTCAATCCAATTCTGCGCTGCCCGGATGCTGGTCTTACAATGGGTATAAAAACAGGTGGTCACCCCCGCTCAGGCAATGATCATTGTCGACAGGTGGACTTTGGGAGATGCATTCAAGGACAGACCTTGTTCTGGAGCCACCGGGCGGAATCGAACCGTCGACATCCTCATTACGAGTCTATTTTCAATAGCTTACCTTATGAACCAGCATACAATAAGATACAATAAACACTAAGATTTCTGCATATAGGTCTATATCTGATTTGCCCTTGTTTTCTATTACTTTCTCTTAGAATGGAGACATTTTGGAGACATCTCACGTGTTCAACCACCTTTCATACCGTCACATTTTCCCATCGTCTTTCAGAACAGTTTCAGTATAAGATAGCAGCCTTCTAGCACTTCTTCATAGCCTCAGGATATCTCTTTTTTAGAAAAAATCGAGATGAGATCGATTTTTCTTGACATTTTGTAACAAAAATTTAACTATTATGTCTTAAATAGACATAATATAAAGTTTAACTATCCTAAATAACATGAGTTTTGATGTTAAAGACGTATGCTCAATTAGCGGCGTTTCCCCTCGCCAGCTCCTCTACTGGACTAGGGTAGGATTAGTGCAGGATTCGGCCTCAAGTCAACGTACGGAACGCCAAAAACTTCGTTACAATCTCCGCGATATTTTAGTTGTTTTGGTTATAAGAGAGCTTCGCGATAATGGCCTGAGTTTACAAAGAATTCGACGGAGTGTTGAACGCGTCAAAAGAGTATGGGGCAAAGAGCACCCTCTTGCCCAATTAAGGGTCGCCTGCGTAGCTAACTCTATAGTCTATAAGAAAGGTGGGGCTTACATAGATGCCCTAACTGGCCAACAAGTCATTGAAATAGCAATGCAGAAGATTCGCAATAGAGTAGAGTCGAAACGATTAGGGCAGACTGCGCGTATGGTGGTCAGGGCTAAAGAGAGGTTTCTTAGGAAAGTCTCAGAAATGTAAAAATATGAAAAGAAACATTTCTCAGCTATTTAATTTTATGATATAAATTAAAAATACATTCTTATTGATTCTTTTTATACCTTCTGATTCAAATAATGGGTAGCCTCGCAGACTTAGACATCGCAGGCCATATTATGGAAGGTAACTTTCCTAAATTTTTTACTTCTGCTCTAATGCTCGGTATTTCATTAGTAGCCGGGGCTTACTTTATTCACCTGCTATTCATTCCTGGATTACAAATTCTTTTTCGCTGGATTGGGAAACGGCATAAGCTAGATCTCCTGTCAGCAAAAGATAAAGATTGTTTGCTTCACTATTCGGGAATCGTTGTAATCGTGGGATCAATAATTATTCTCATACATACGATAGCCAAATATTTTTACAAATAGACAATTAACCTTAGATTAGTCAAATATGAGTTTTCTTAACGATAAGACAATCCAGGAGCAATTAGATAGATTTATTGGGCCGCTTGAGTCTGATGAACGGGGAAAGGACGGAAGGCCGAAGGGGCTGCAACCTTCATCATATGAGTTAAGACTTGGCGAAGAGGTTTTTCTGAGCAGTGAAAAGAAACTGGTAAGACTCGGTCAAAATCAATTTGAGACTGCAATCAAGCCAGGTGATTTCGCTATACTTTTGACTTATGAGTCTGTAACAATTCCACCTGATTTAATGGCTCTAATTTCTATTAAAACTAGCTTTAAGAACATGGGGCTTGTAAATATCTCCGGTTTCCATGTCGATCCTGGTTGGAAAGGGAAGCTTACGTTCTCTGTTTATAACGCTGGTCCCGGGGAAATTATTTTACGATATAAGGAGTTCACCTTTATAATTTTTCTAATTAGGCTAGTTGATGAATGTGAAAAACCATATGACGGCGAACACCAAAATCAGGATCAAATACCTTCGCGCGCTATGAATATGCTAACAGGGAAACCAGTCTCTCCTTTTGAGTTGGAGTCGAAGCTTCAAAAATTAGAGCATTATGTGAAAATTCAGTGGGGTCTGTTGGTCGCGTTAACTATCGGTCTTATGGTGGCTTTCATCAAAGCACTACTATGATGACGACTATGCCCTTTATACTAAAAGAATTATGTCTAGAAGTTACCAATTCTTGTCCTATGGAATGCCGACATTGTTCGAGTTGCAGTGTGAAGGTAGGGAAAGAAACCTGTTACCAAATGCCCATTTCAACTGCTAAGAATGTTGTTCAGGAATTCACCGAGCTTGGTGGTGCTATTCTTGAGATATCAGGTGGCGAGCCTTTAACTTATCCATTCCTGTATGAACTTTGTGATTATGCAGTCAGCCTAAACCTCGATATTCGTCTATATACTTCAGGCATTCTTTCTGCTGATCAGCGAGCTTTCAGCAGCATTACTCTCTCCGAGGCAGAATTATTGAAGGAGCATGGTGTCAATAAAGTCATTTTCAATCTTCAAGGCGCTACACCAGAAACACATCAGAAAATAGTTGGTGTTAGTGGCACCCATAGCTTGACTACTGAAGGGATCAAGAATACCAAAGCGGTCGGTATATGGACTGGGGTTCACTTCGTTCCAATGAAACCCAACTTCCTCGAACTGCCAGAATTGGCTAAGCTTTGTCTAACACTTGGGATAGATGAGTTTGCTCTGCTGAGATTTGTGCCTCAGGGACGAGGCAAAGAAAATCGAGACTGGCTGGAGCTTACCTCTAATCAATTTGAGGATTTACTGCACTCAGTGCTCCAGCTAATGGAAAAGCATCCCAAACTAAATATTCGCACTGGCTGTCCAATGGATTTCCTTTCTTTATATGACCCAGGCATAAAACCCCACCAATGTAAGGCTGGTCTTTGCACTTGCACAATAGCGCCTACAGGGGAAGTGTTGCCTTGCCCAGGCTTCAAAAACGCCTCAGATTTTATTGCTGGAAATATCTACCAAAAAAGCTTGGCATTCATATGGCAAAATGGTTTTCAATCACTGCGCGAATTTAACTACAAGAACATCACTGGCCCCTGTCAGGTCTGCCGAGATTTGAATAAGTGCTTTGGACGGTGCGCCGCGCAGAGGCATATCGCAAGAGGAGATATTTACAAAGGTCCAGATCCCGCCTGCCCCAAGAAAGAAGAAATATCTTTTGTAGATTTAGGACTATCGGCCTTACGATTCAAATGAGTCTGGAAAAAGCACGCTTCAAAAAAATTCAAAGCTCAATATTATTATCATCAAAGATAACTGCCCTGTCCTCTCTCATAGCTTCCAATATAACTTCCAGTGTTACCGCAGAGCTACAAGCTTTATCCATAGTCACTCCCACAACTTTTACCATAAAACCCGGAATATAAGAAGGTTCTCCCTTGCGCCACCATTGCAGCTCTATGTCAAAACACTCTTCCATCAACTTAGTTACTAAGACTCCAGTCGATTCCAAAGAATAAGTCCGTTCTGACGAGTTGCGGCAATTTTTTCCATCTTTCACTGCGCAACGCCTGGGCCGACAAGCAGAACAATGGCCAGAACTTATGAAGTATCCACATAAGGTTTTGGAAATCCTCCTGCCCAACCGGTTTGCAAAGGGGCTCAGGATTGTCTCGACGAAGACCCATCTGATGTAATAAGACCCATGAAGTATACGATGAGGGTAATAACTGGTACTTATTTTGGCATAAAGGACCAAAATCTCGCTTCCACCTATTTCAGAAAAACTTGGTGAGAATGGCGGGCAACCTCCATTACGACCATAGAGTCGGCAGCCTCGGATGCATGAATTTGTGGTAAATTCCCTATTAGTGGGAACAAGCTTCTTAGATAAGAGCGCGTAGCCCAGTTCAAGAGGATATGTATTGCCCTTTATGGTGTTATAAGCAATTTGGAAAGAATGTCTGACACTTGGCACTATTTTGATCATGGATTCCATATATCACAAGAAGCATGAAAGCCAAAGAATTTGCTCATAAGCCATTTTGCTTTGATATCCTTTCTCTATTATTCTTCGTTCCGCAACCTATCACTAGATTATAGATAGTGGAAGATCGGCAATTAATATTTTCGCAGTCCCTCGATTCCCCACTGCAATCTTTTTGAGTGAATGAGTGACAGCTGTTGACAGATTGCCCACCAGAATATTCTCCAAGGATCTTTGATTTGCTGGCTTGATACTTCAAAACACAAGGGTTAGAATAGATTAATTTCCGGAGATAGGGAGGATCCCCCGATAAGCCGGATATCCTGGCCGGTTTCCCCGGACTCTCCTCAGGGCCGCTACAGGAGGCAGGAGATGTTAGAGAATCTGTTCCTCATTTATGCAAATTATTCTTTAAGTCACAATCCAGAAAATCTTTACGAGATATTTCAAGAGGTATGCCGATATACTGCTCCCGATTGGTCGACTACTTCCAAAGAAAGTGTTCTGGAACGGATTAAAGATATCCTCGGGCATATGGAAAATCTTTCAGAGTATGGCCAACCCCCAAAGCAAGAGGACGATGTCTATTATGAATATTATGAGCCCTACTATAATAAGAGAGCCGATTGGGGTATTTTCTCATATCTAATAGCATATGAAGCTATGTTTGGATACCGCAACGAATATTGTGAAGAGGGATGCTTCAAGAAGTGGTCGAGGATAAAACTTGGCGAAGATAAGTTTAAAGGTCCAAAAAGGATTAATTGCTACGAATGTGGGCGCCTTTATTTTGTGAATATTTTTTCTGGCCTTGTCGAGGGCTTGGAGTACTCAAAGATAAGTGGTCTGGATCGCTTGTTAAGAAATGCTTACTCAAATATCGGCAAGATAATTTTGATCACTGAGGTTAAATCAAAATTATTTTTCAAAGAAAGGCTCACAGAGGCACTAGGTTGGGATCTAAGTCTTGTTTTTCCTGAAGAGACTGACGATCTGCGTGGAAAATTCTTATCCTTCTTAGAATGGATCATTGGCTATAGCTTAACTGAATTCTTACTCCACAATGACCGGAGAAAGTTGAAGAAATGTCCTTATTGTCACAAGTTTTTTATCGCCAAAGATATAAAGCGGCAAAGATGTTACTCTGATGATTGCCGTAAAACATTTGAACGAATTAAGAAACAAAAACAAAGAGACGAAGACCCTGTTAAATATTATTGACCACCCTGAACATGTCCCTCAAATCTATCCTGTCCCTTAAAAATTAGGGGACATAACATATTGAAAAGACTTCATTTTTCTTGATTTAGTCTTTTCTTCCCTGATAGACTTGGCCCATCTTCAATGAGGTTTCATTGAGATGGGTTTCTTTATGTTTAAATCTTTTCTAATGGAGGATGTTTCATGCAGGAAAACCTAATAACCATTGATGAACTTGCCGAGACGCTCAAGGTTCCGAAATCTTGGGTGTACGGCAAGACACGGCAGACCGGACCGGAGGCAATACCGAGGGTTAAAGTGGGGAAGTATATCCGATTTGTCGAGTCTGAGGTAATGGCCTGGCTCAAAAGGCAGAATGAAGCCGCATAACGGAAACAGTCTGATATGAGCTAATGGGTGAAAGGTTACCATATACCCAAGTGGAGAATGCCGTTATTGATAGCCTCGCATTGAGGCCGATGGAAAGGGAAGTCTATATCAGATTGAAAAGGCATCGAAATAGAAAGTCGAGACAGTGCTTCCCAAGTGTATCCACGCTTGCTGAGGGGTTAGGGGTTTCAGAGGCCACGATATACCGAGCAAGGCGAGTTCTTGTTAGCCTTGGTCTTATTGACTGGTCGGCCGAGGTAGGGCGCAAACATAGCTGTCGGTATCGTTTTCTGTTGGAGGATGGCGGAGAGCAAGAAATGACAAGGGTTCTAGAGAACTTGAAGGGAAAAAAACCCTATCACCAGAGACAGGGTTTAAGTCTGTCACCAGAGACAGGGCTAACCCTGTCATCAGTGCAAAAAAAACCCTATCACCAGAGACACCCTAACAAGAAGAAATTAACAAAAAGAAGTGTAACAAACAAAGGAAGCGATTCGCTTCCCCCTTCTTCTATTTCCAATGAGGAAAAGAGGGTGGGTGCAGTGCGTGAGTGGGCGCTCAATATGGTCTTAAAGCCGAAATCCGCAGGCGGTATAATAGTGGATGAAAAAAAGGAGCAAGAGCAAATAGCCAAGCTCCGGAGACAGGCAGAAGAATTGAAAAAGGGAGCTGATGTCTAAGAGTTTAACCTAGGAATATGCAACTTCGGTTCATAATCTGATAGGGAGATGTCGGTAAAACACAAAATAAGAATTAAATCAGGGAGGACAAAGACTGTAAATCTTACACCTTTGTCTGCAATAAGGGCTCATTGCCTCGAGTGTATGAATTGGCAGATAGGTGAAGTAAAAGAGTGCGCGTCTCCCCTATGCCCGCTATACCCCTTTCGCCTGGGTAAAGATCCGGGCAGAAAAGGTCTCGGGCATATCGAGAATTTGTTAGAAAATGCCGTTTAGGTGGGAGTTTTTCAGTCGAGAATCAAAGATCAAAGGTCGATTAGCCTCATTGGCCGAACACAGGGCAAAAGGGAATAAAATAGATGAGATATGGGCTATTTTGGTTTTGTCAGAAAAGAACCCGATCATTGCTAAGGAAAGTCGCTTTAGGGATAGGAGAAGGGAAGTGTTAGGCTCTCTTACCTTCGTTGATGGATATATAGGCTAACACTTTTCATGGGATTTTATTTTAAGAAATGCCACTAGAGGAGGCAACCTATGGATGTAAGTAGAGAAGTCAAAGGAGAGTTTCGATCCAAGGGGGAAACAGACAACTATCAACGTCTTATCGTGTACTCCGATGAAAACGAAGTGAAGGGATCTCTTTACATCCCCAAGGACAAAGCGATACCCGACAGGTTGATTTTGGAGCGAGAACAAGGTTAAATCGAGGAGATTTTAACGACTCGGAAGACGCTCTCTGAAGTCCGCTCTAGAATACCGTTTGCGCAAAACTAATTATGCTCTCTTCCTAATGGCTAATTATCGGACACCTAAAAAAAAGGACCAGACTAGCCCCCTGAAATCTCTGAAGCGGCAATCTAGTGAACCACGTGGCCAAGAGCCCGCAAGTTTTTCACAATAGGTTTTTTTGCTGTGCGTGCGGGTGGTGCCCCCCCAAAGGTACCCCCGTTCAATTAAAACGGATAGATGCTATTGGGTATACGAGATAAACAAAAAAGGGCTTGAATAACTGGAGGGCAAGAACATGAGTTTAAATCGTGTGCGATTTCTCAGGCTGTCTAAGGACCTTCGCCAGGATGATCTCGCAAAACTGACGGGTATCTAAGTGACTGAATATCTCCTCATAGGTTGGGAAAAGATACATGAAATGCTCAAGGACCAGGAAGGGAATCCTGCTATATCGCTTGCAACCTTACGGCAGAGATACGGGCCTGAGATGAAGCGCCTGGGGGTTGTCATAGAATTTAATCGAGGTCAGGGGAAACGGCCCACTGTCTGCGCCTGGCCGTCAATGGTGCGTTCTTATTTCACAAGATTACAACAAGAGAAATGGGAAAGAGAACACCTCGAAAAGGTAAAAGATATATAAACGTACGTTGGCTATATACGTTGTATCAGGGATATTGAAAACGGGTTGTGATAACCAAAAGAAAAGGGAGGATTTTTATATAATTTCAATTGGTTATCCTTTCTTCAAGGTTATCACTTACTTATCGGGAACAAAATGAGCTTTGTTAGAACACCCTCATCTTAACCGCTCTTTGAAACCAGAATACCCTTGCGGGAGCCGAGGATAAAACCCTGGCTGAAAAGGCGTTTAAATTGAAGCACCAGGCCACCAGATGCCTGGGAGGTCAGCCTGTAAAGGAACTCAGGTAGGAAGCCTAACCGGAAAATGGCGCTCTGCAAAATAGAAAAAGCAGGGCCGTGATGGCCATGAGCCTGCCTAATTCTATTGAGTTATGCAAACTTTGTTACTCCCATTCACCAATCAGGATGAAAGGTGCCCAAAAGAATGGATGGGAGGTGCCGGCTTGAATCTTCTTGTCCTGTGCGACGATCTTGACGCCGCGGCTGAGATCAGTGGAGGCCAGACTTTGGTTTTTCAATTCCATCTTGGCCAGCCGGAGCGCCTCTTCCTTGGACCTTCCCGGTTTTAGATACGAGTAGAAGCTTTTCATCAGAGCAGCCGTGGAGTTTGACTCCACGCTCCAAAGACTCACAATGACCGTTTTAGATCCTGCGAGCAAAAAGGCGCGGCTTAAGCCGACAATTCCCTCCCCGGCGACCTCTTTTCCCAAGGCTGTCTTGCAGGCCGATAAGACAACGAGATCGGCGTTGAGTTTGAATTTCAGAATCTCGCTCATCTTGAGGAAGCCGTCCTCCGGATTGCGGTTTCCCGGCTGGCTTAGAACCAGTGCGGGTTCCAGTATATAAGGAATATCGCCGCTCAAAAGGCCGTGGGTGGCAAAATGGATAAACCGGTAATCGCCGAGATTCGATTTCATCAGTTCGCTCTTAGAGGCATCCATATCGAGCTTGATGTTGAAGTCATTGGCTTGGTATCCGAAGAGTGCGCCGATTTGCAGGACCTCGTCACGGGTCTCTGGCAAACGAGGCAGCGAGAAGCCGCTGCGGACCAGGGCGCTGCGCAAATTGAGACCGGGCGTCTGATCGGCTGATGCCAGGACGATGTTGTCGGACTTGCTCTTACTGTAACGCAAATCCGATTCCTCATAGACCGGATCGCCGAGTGCAAAAAGAGGTTGGGATAACTTTGGACTCTTCTTGAACTGTCTCATGGTCGTCATGACCGAAGCGGATGGGTAATAACTGATCTTATATTCTTCTCCCAGGTACTGAATCGGATTTTTTGTTCTACCAATGGTTAATGCCTCGAAAGGAAGCATATTCAGAACGCCATCGAGGGTAATGATGATGTTTTTGTTCGAGTCTATCCGGCTGAGCGCCTCTTCCAGCAAGAGCTTGCCCAAGGCTTGTCCGTTCTCAGGGTTGTAAGCGTCCAGTCGGCTCGGATTTGTAAGTCCGCTCCGAAATTCCCCGACTTTCCGGATAAGTTCCTCTCGACTCACAGCGATTTCGATGGCCGACGGTTTCTTGTCTTTTTCGATGATCCAGAGATAGGTTTTCCTGGGGTTCACTTTGTAAGCGAGGAGTGCCTCATTGTCATGCAGCGGAATATTCCCGGCCATAACCGGCTCCGGATAGCGGATAGAGGCATACTCCGGGTACTCTTTCCGTAACTTGGTGATCAATTCATCGAGTTCGCGTTTTGATTTTTTCAGTATTTCTTGCTGTGCTTCTGACTGGCCGCTCCCGGAAGATTGGATGGAGTCAATGGTGTTGAGCAATCGCCGCTCCTGTTCAGCAAGCTCGCGGGGAATCCGCTCGTCGAGGACACCCGTTCTGGCTTTGGAGAGCAGTTCGAGAAAAGATCGAGTCTTGGTACTTTCCGCATAGAAGAAAGCGACTTCCGCGGGAGTAAGGCCCGCCTTAGCAAATCGCGGATCCAGACGGACGTCATCATCCGGCGTCCGCCCAGCTGCCGTGAGCAAGATGTCGATGGCATGTTCATAAACGGATATTTTATTAGCCAGGAACAGGGACCGGAACTCCGTCGAATTCAGGCTGCCTCTCAACTCCTCAATATACTTGATGGCGGTGTCGTAGTAGAGCAATGCTTGGGCATTGCGGCGTTGTTCTTCGTGCAAAAGTCCGAGGCCATAATTGGCGTACATCTGTTTTTCCGGGTATTGCAGGTTCATAACAGCCAAGAGTCCCAGGCCTTCTTTGAAGGATATGGCGGCTTCGTCGTATCTTTTCAAAGACAACAGGCAAAATCCGATGTTATTGAGGATGTCCACGATATCGGGTGTATTGTAAGTTTTTCGCGCAAGGACGAGGGCACTCTGATAATGAGGGATCGCTTCCTGATATCGGCCGAGGCCGAAAAGGGTTGTGCCCAGGGAGGAGTAGACCGATTGTTTGAGCTTGTCGTCTTTGTAACTGTCGATGTTGGGAAGTGACTTGGTGAAAACGTCCAATGCCTGGGATAAGCGACCTTGCTGCGCCAAGTTCTGCCCCATGCTGAGCGCAATGAGTGGATGCTCGCCCTTTGTGGACTCACGATTCAGCTGCGCGGCCCCAGCTAGAATGTCTACGGCCTTATCGGTATCCCCGATTTTCTTGTAGCAATCTGCCAGTCCTACCGTCGCCAGGATGATCGCCTCAGGTAATCGACTGGTTTTGGCAGAAGATAGCGATTGGTTATAATAGGAGATCGCCTTTTCATATTCGTTTCGATCGAGATATGCCTTGCCCAGGTGACGACAAACATCGGAGATCTTATCCTCATTGCCGGAGTAAAAAGTTAGCGCCTCCCGCATGGAAGCCAGGAACTTATCGAAGGAACCTTCGCGAAGGTACTCCAGACCTTCCTGCGTAAGAATCTCCCCTTTACTCTTGGTGGCAGTCAAGAAGAGAGGATGGTAGTTAGCAAGAACTTCGGACTCGGTCAACCCTTTATTGATTGCGCAGCCGCAGGTGCTGAGGATCAGGATGATCGCCAGCCATCGGTATAACCGCATTTTTCACTCCTGTCTGAATCAAAAAAATTCATTAAGTTTATTGGAAAAATCCTTCAAAGTATTATCAATCGCCTCATTCACCGCCTCGCTCGCCATCTCATAGTTTGTTTTCATGAGGAATTGATTCATCATGCTTCTGCTCCCTTTCTGCTTAACGCTGATCTTGCGCAGCAACTGGCCGGTTTTATCGAAAACTTCTGTTTCGAGCTCCATGGTAGAGGTAAAAGAGCTCATCCCCGTAAAGGGAGGTGAAAACGTGAAAGATTTAATATTGGGAGCAAAATAAAGGTCGATGTCCTGCATTTCACTTGCATCGCGAGCAATGAAAACGTTTCCGAATTTGCTGGAGACAAGCCCGTAAAGCGCTTGGGACAGATTTTTGCCGATCGCCATTTCTCCTTTCACCTTTGACAGCATGTACGCCTGAGTGCCGGTCTCAAAGGCATATTTGTAGTTAGTGAATTGGTCGTTGAGAAGCAGACCGGCTTTCAGAGAATTTTTCTGCATATTCTCAGTCGAGATTTTTGGCTCAACGGAAATTTTCCGCATATCCATGGTGCTACATGCGGAAAGGAACAGCGCAATGAGGCATAATAGTAAAACTGTTTTTTTCATAACCCCCCCTTGTTTTTATTGAATCGAGGATAACGGCATTAGCGAGGCACATCTGGAGAGGAGAACAATAGCGATCACAGAAACGGAAAATATTTTTCAAAAATGCCCCTTATCCCAATTTCTAATTTTTCCTTGAATTGTTTTCCCTTTCGACTATGGTTTTCCAGCTTTTGAAGACAGGCTTGAACCGCTAAAGGCAATGGTAATCAAGTTATTATGGGAAAATCTTTCATCCCTTATATCGGCATTAGTAGGGAATTTCTTTAGGCTCTTTGGGTGATGGTTTCAGAAAGGGGACCAGGTACCGACCTCGCGTGCCCAGCCCTTCACATATCTGAACCACGAGTGTCTGGGGCAGGCCAAATGAGTAGAGTATTTTCGCGAATATGCATGCATAAGAGATGGAGCCAATGGCGGTATAAGGATTCCAAGCACTTTTCTGATATTTCTTAAATAGCTCAAACACGCGAGCGGCTTGATTGAAATCCTTATTATCATAGAAAGTGCGCAGCTCTTGATAGTGCTGCTCAATAGCATTGATAAATCTACTTAGCGCTCTCTCCTCCCTTTGGGCAGCGTCTTTTTGCAGCTCAATACGGTGCTTCTCTTTCGAGGCCTCATTGAAATAGGCAACGATTATTATAATTAAGATTGTCGCAACTATGATAATGAGAAAACTAGGAAGACACCCTATTCCAGTTGAACTAGATTCTTTTCTTGTTCCTGTAGGCACGGTCAATCTCCATACAAAAACCCCACCTCTCTGATGAGAAATGGGGTTCTAGTTCGATCCATGGCACCCTCAATTAAGGGTTATCCAGGTAAGCGTATATTTCAAAACTAGAATACCATTTCAGGCTCAAAAATCAAGGGGAATAGAAAAGTGAAGGGTTACTCTATGGGGAAAGGTGGGAAAGTCGAAAATTACCCCGATTTGCTCTTCTCAGGGGGGTTTTTCTGTTCCTCACGCCAGTCAATACCTTGTTCTTTTAGATGCCTGAGAAGCACTGTAATAACATAATTGCTGAGACTACGGTTTTCTTTATCAGCCAATTGTTGAAGAATTTCTTTTAATTTGGAATCGACTTTGAATGACAGAACCATTTTCATGCTCCTTGTATAACTGAATTTTTTCTTGAAAAAAAGATAAAAATAACTTGACTTACTAGGTAATATATCGTAAGTCTTAGTAATAGTCGAACATAATCTCTAAACCAAGCAATGACAGCTAAACCAAAAATTACCCTTCATGATACCTCATGTCGTGAGGCATGGGGCGGCTGCTTGGGCCGAGAGTACATCTTGAGGGGTTTTATATTGGCCTGAGGGCCGGAAACAGATGCAGCTATTGAAGGAAATCAATGCTAAAGCGCTCACGGGATAGGTGCTATAGGCCGAAAAGGGTAACCCTAACCCCTTCCCATGAGCTAACCGTAGGGAGAAAGTGAGGGACTTTATGGCAAAGGTTAGGAAACGCGGCAATTCCTATCAGATTGACTACTTTGATCCGAACGGAAAACGGGTAAGGGAGTCATTCAGGAAAAGGAAGGACGCCGAGGCAGAGCTAGGCAAGCGGGTGTCACTTATAGCTGAGGGGCGGTATCTGGACGTGAAGAAGGATTATACAACCACCCTGGGGGAGCTCTTAGAGAAATACAAGGAGAACTATCGGCACCAAAGGAGTTTTGAGAGTGGTAAGGCTTACTTTCTGGAAAATTTCAAGGGATATTTCGGAGAGCATACCAAACTTGCAAACATCAGATACGTTGACCTCGAAACTTATAGAAACCACCTAAGAGAGAAACCCACTAGACACAAAATGCTAAGGGCAATTGCCAGCACAAACAGAGAGATAGCCTGCCTTAGACACCTTTTTTCAAAGGCAACGGAATGGGAAATGATAGAGCAAAACCCATTTACTAAAGGCAGGGTTCTTGTGGTTAAAGCCAATAACAAACGTTTTAGATACCTTACAGAGGAGGAAATCACAAAGCTACTCAATGTATGCGTCAATGACTATACCGGGGATATTGTCACAGCGATACTCAACACAGGCATGAGAAGACAAGAAGCCCTTAGCCTCAAATGGAACCAGGTCAGAGATGACTTTATATACCTCGATAAGACAAAGACAGATGAGGCAAGGCAGTTACCCATCAACGATGATCTTGCAGAACTGCTAAGAGACATTAGGAAAAGAAATCAATTAAGGTCTGAATATGTTTTTTGCGATAGCAAGGGAAGGCCCTTTAAACAGATAAATAGGTCCTTTCAGGCGAGCTTAAAAAAGGCAGGAATCGAAGATTTCAGGTTCCACGATCTTAGACATACCTTTGCCAGTCATTTCGTAATGAGAGGGGGACCTCTGAAGGATTTACAGGAGATACTGGGCCATAAGAGCTTGACAATGACAATGAGGTATGCTCATCTCAGTCAGGAACACAAAAAGAAGGCAGTCAATCTCTTAAATGGACTGACTGCCCCCGAAAAAAGTAGCTGTCACAAAACTGTCACATCCGCCAATGTGCCAGGGACAGCCACCAGCTAACTTGCTGATTTTACTGGAGCCACCGGGCGGAATCGAACCGTCGACATCCTCATTACGAGTGAGGTGCTCTGCCAACTGAGCTACGGTGGCCCACTTGCTGTATAGTTATACTTTTTTTGTAGACCTGTCTAACGTTTTTTGAAATCGATTGTTGATCTAACCTCGCAGCATGATGATAAACTTCCACTTAGCGCGAAGTGTCAAGCCAGAGGGATATGGATATCTTTTTTTGCACCGAACTGGGCAGGTGCTTCAAGCCTGCTCTTTCCCGATGATCCAGGCGGGCGCCCGTCTCCACAGCAGACCTCTAGATGCAGAGAAGTGGGAGTCACCTTTGGGGCAGCACGCCCGCCTCCATCTGCAGCATAAGCGAGCATAACAGCATGGGCTTCTTCGGTGCCAAAAAAAGATATCCATATCCCTCGGAACAGCCTAGTTTCAGAAGTAAATCAATAATCGATTTTTAAAATCCCCTTAGACAAGGGTATGAGAGCATGAAAAAATCCAAGGACTACCTTATTTTTCCTTTAGATGTATCGACTTATGAAGACGCAATCAGGTATGTAGACCTCTTGAAGGAACATGTCGGCGTTTTCAAGGTTGGATTGGAGCTCTTTGTGAGTGTGGGGCCAAAAATCCTGGAGGCGATTCGAGAGCGGAGTGAAGCCGGGATATTTCTGGATCTCAAATTTCATGATATACCTGCCACGGTCAAAGGTGCCTTTCTGGCAGCAAGCGACTATGGGGTACAGTTCACGACGGTACACTGTGACGAGGGAAAGGGGCTGCTTCGCTCCGTTGTGGAAAATAACCCTTCAGGCACCAAAATACTGGCCGTTACCGTGCTTACCAGCCTCGACAGCAGGGACTTGCAGGAGCTGGGCTACCAAGAAAAATACGTTAGTGACCTGACGGAATTGGTGCTGCTCAGGGCCAAAATGGCTAAGGACGCCGGCTGTTCCGGTGTCGTTTGCTCCGGCTGGGAGGTTGAAAGCGTTAAACGTAATCTCGGAAGCGATTTTATAGTCGTTACCCCTGGTATAAGGCCTGCATGGTCGGTGAAGGGGGCGGACGATCAGAAGAGGATCGTCACTCCCTTCGAAGCAGTAAAGAGGGGCGCCGACCATATAGTGGTGGGCAGACCAATACGGGCAGCGGAAAAACCGGCTGAGGCTGCACAAAAGGTCTTGGAAGAGCTCGAGGAGGCAATCTCCGGATAGAGCCGTTTAGCCCTGTTAGATCACATAGACAGGTATCTTAGCCTTGGCCAAAACCTTTCTGGTGACGCTCCCGAGCAGGTGTCTATCGCCGGGCTTTCCCTTGGCCATCCTATCGCACAATACACTTCTGGGCAAAGGTCTCCATTATTCCCTTAAAGCCATCGAGTTCTTCATCGGAATAGGTCTGTCTGCTTAGAAATTCCTCCTCAAGGGTCTTAGAGGCAACAAACCTTTGCAGCACATATAGCTTGCAGTTCTGTGCCAGTCTGCCTATCTCGAGAAAATCCTCTCTTTCAAAAAGGGGTTTTACCACGGTGGTTCTGAATTCATAGTCTAGACCCGAGTCCTTAATCAATGTGATGCTCTCGAGGATCTTGGAGATATCTATCTTTTTTCTGATAACCGATCGATATTTTTCCGGAGTGGCTTTTATGTCCATGGCAAGATAGTCCACGGATTTGGACTGTATGATGCCCTCCAGCCTGTGCGGAAAGCTTCCATTGGTGTCCAGTTTCGTCAGATACCCCAGAGCCCTTACTCTTGACAAGAAATCCGCCAGATCGGGTTGCAGGAGTGGCTCTCCTCCGGTTATTGTCACGGCATCGAGCTTTCCTTTCCGTCTCTCCAAGAAAGACATCACCTCCCGATCACTGAATGTGCCAACGGATGGTCTCTCGGCGTCTACTACGAGTTCCGGGTTGTGGCAGTAAGGGCATCTAAAATTACATCCCTGGGTAAAAACGATAGCACAAATTTTGCCGGGAAAATCGATGAGAGAAAAGCGCTGAAAGCCCCCTATGATCATGCCTCACACCGCAAACATCCTTCTCATCTTGAATTCCTCCTGCTTGCCCCTGTTCCACTGCTTGACAGGTCTGAGGTAGCCGACTACCCGGGAGTAGACTTCACATTCTTCGCCGCACCTCGAGCACACCTCATGCTCTCCGTTCAGGTACCCATGAACAGGGCAAACGCTAAAGGTGGGGGTAAAGGTAAAATAGGGAAGATGATAGTTGTCGCAGATCTTTCGGACCAATGATTTCACGCTCTCTGGGTTCGTGATCCTCTCGCCTGCATAGATATGAAATACCGTTCCTCCCGTGTACTTCTGCTGGACGCTGTCCTGCAAATCCAACGCCTCGAAAATATCATCGGTGAAGTTGACGGGGAGTTGCGTGGAATTGGTATAGAAGCATTCGCCACCTTCCCCATTACCTCCGGATATTATAGGAGGGTAGCGATGCTTATCGATCTTCGCCAAACTATATGAGGTTCCCTCGGCAGGAGTAGCTTCGAGGTTGTAGTTATTTCCCGTTTCCCTCTGAAAATCCAGCAACAGATCCCTCATGAAATCCAGCACCTTCAAGGCAAATCCCTTTCCCTCTGCATCTCCAATTGTCGTGCCAAGGAAGTTCTGACAAGCCTCGTTCATGCCGACAAGCCCTATCGTTGAAAAATGATTCTTCCAGTACTCATTGAATCTCTGCTTAACGTTCCGCAGGTAATACTTCGTATACGGGTAAAGCCCCCCATCCGTGAATCGTTCCAGGATCTTCCGTTTGGTCTCCAAACTCTCTTGAGCCAAGACCATAACCCTCTTGAGCCGGCTCAAGAAGTCCCCTTCACTGTTGCTCAAGTACCCGATCCTCGGCATATTAATGGTCACAACGCCGATAGAGCCCGTGAGTGGATTGGAACCAAACAGCCCACCTCCTCTCTTTTCGAGTTGGCGATTATCTATTCTCAGCCTGCAGCACATGCTCCTGGCATCCTCGGGTTTCATGTCCGAGTTTACGAAATTGGAGAAATAGGGTACCCCGTACTTTGCCGTCATCTCCCATAGATCTTCGATCACCGGGTTGTCCCAGGCAAATCCCTTTGTAATATTGTAGGTGGGAATGGGGAAGGTGAACACCCTGCCTCGCGCATCACCTTCTGCCATCACCTCTAAAAAGGCCTTGTTAAACAGGTCCATCTCTTTCTGAAAGCCCCCATAGGTGATATTTTGTAGCTCACCTCCGATGATAACTGCCTGGTCTGTATAGTATTCGGGAACCGTAAGGTCTAGCGTGACATTGGTGAAAGGGGTCTGGAATCCGACCCTTGTAGGAACGTTGATATTAAAGATGAATTCCTGTAATGCCTGTTTAACCCCCCTATGGTCTAATCCGTCGAATCGTATGAAGGGCGCAAGCAGGGTGTCGAAATTCGAGAATGCCTGGGCACCGGCCGCCTCCCCCTGAAGCGTATAAAAGAAATTAACAATCTGCCCCAACGCACTCCTCAGGTGGTGAGCGGGCTTGCTCTCTATCTTCCCCCAAACCCCTCGGAAACCCTCAACCAACAGATCAAACAAATCCCAGCCAACACAATAAACGGAGAGGAGATTGAGGTCATGAATGTGAAAATCACCCTGAAGGTGGGCCTCGCGGATTTCGGGAGTGTAGATCTCATTCAACCAGTAGACCTTGCTCAGTTCCGAGGAAACGTAGTTATTCAATCCCTGGAGAGAAAAGGCCATATTGCTGTTCTCGTTAACCCTCCAGTCCGTTCGGTTCAAGTACCGATCGACCAACTCCACGCTTGCATTATCGGTAATCTCCCTTATTCTCGCGTGTTGATCGCGATAAATGATATAGGCTTTGGCGGTCTTTCGATACGTTGAGGAAAGCAAGACCTCCTCTACAATGTCCTGAATCTCTTCTACCGTTGGCGTCTTGTCGCCCATGAGCTGTTCGGCAAGGGTCAGGACTCTGAGGGTAAGCCGTTTGGCGGCCTTGTCTTCGAATTCCCCTGTTGCCTTACCAGCTCTAGCAATGGCATTGGTGACCTTTTGGGCCTCAAAGGGTACTATGGAACCGTCTCTCTTTTCTATTTCCGTAAACATGCTATCTTCTCTCCATCCCTTTCTTTATCCGACACCTGCGTGATTTAAACATCTCCTTCCTTTATAGTCTCAAAAAATTCTTCCACGACTATATATGTGAACGGATTGTCTCTAGCCGGAGACATCTTACGCAACATGGGCTCATATAGCAAAGGCGTATCTTTGTCAGACAGGTTATTCGAGCGAGGTTACGTTTAGCACAGATTAAAGATCGGTCTGGTCCCCGGTGTTCGCGTGAGTTTTCCACAAGATATTGTGTTAGACTATAATTGATCTTCAATATAAAGTCAATAACCAAGCATTGTTTAAAACCATATAAAGCGCACTTTTCTCCATATCCTTCTTTTCACATGCTTGTGGATGGGCCGAGATCTCAGGGTGGTTCAAAAGTTTTGGCACCATGATATATTCGCCGCACAAGACGTTTACATCATTAGGTCTGTTCGGCCATGCGAATTTTCTCAAGGCGATATCTATTGGCCTATGCAAGCCCCGGTGGAATTCTTTTTAAGATATCGCCCGCCCGCCTCGCCTGAGCGAGAGCGACCCGCCTGCCATTGCAAGGCACGAGCGGGCAGGTGGCGGGCAGGCCTTTCGAAAACAGCCATGCCCCCTTTTCGTATATGAACGATTGCTCACAATCGCTCATGCGAACACTTTTCAATAATACAAAGACATTACGATTTGGCTTAGGAGCCATCTAGCCGTGACGATCGAGAACAGAAATTTCCCTTGACTTTGCATATCCATTACATTTATTGTTTGCTTAGTTTTCAGGTGCTCCGAAGGAGCTTAATAGGGAACCCCGTGAAAGTCGGGGATGGGCCCGCCGCTGTAATTGGGGACGAAAGCTGCAAAATGCCACTGTGCCGCTGAAAGTGGGATGGGAAGGTGCAGCAAGTAGGATGATCCAAGAGTCAGAAGACCTGCCTGAACGAAGGGGGCTTAGCCTTCGCGGACACGGTTAGCCTGCTGATTGCGAGGATAAAAAAGGGAAATCCCCGGATCGACTTCAATCGGTCCGGGGATTTTTTTCCGGACCTGAAACAAAGATACAGGAAAGGAGTGTGAAGCGATGAGCACATGGAAGGCTACAGTTTTCTTGGCAACGGTTTTTCTTTTTGTTCCCGTGATGAGCGGTGTATGCGCCCAGGGAAGTGATCCGGACGTGACGCTGGAAGAAGTAGTGGTCACCGCAGCGAGGGCTGAACAGAGCATCGAAAAAGTGCCGGCAAATGTCACGGTAATCGATGAGAAAGATATTAAGAATTCAAACGCAAAAACCGTGGTCGATCTCCTGCGTTCTGAGGAGGGGATCGTTGTGAGAGACCTCTTGGGCAACGGTAAACGCTCAGAGGTTGATCTGCGGGGATTTGGCGAAACCGGCCCTTACAACGCTCTCGTGCTGGTGGACGGGCGTCGCGTCAATGAAATCGATCTGAGCGGGGTCGATTGGACACAAATACCGCTGGACCAGGTCGAGCGCATAGAAATTGTCAGGGGGACCGGTACGGTTCTGTACGGTGACAATGCGGTCGGTGGGGTGATCAATATCATTACGAAGATCCCGTCCGAGAAACCGAGCATCAACATTGGCGCAACGTTCGGCAGTTATTCACGAAACAAGGAAACAGCCTCCATTAGCGGTGGCAGCGATAGAATTGGGGCTTCCCTGTTCGCGAGTTATGATTCCACCGACGGCTACAGGGACAACGGGGAATTCCGCGCTAAGGACCTTGGCGGGAAAATCGTTTTTGATGCAACGGAATCCATGAGTCTGAATCTGAGCGGTTCGCTTCACTCCGATGACTATGGCCAGCCAGGTTCCCTCACCAAGGAGCAGGTAGACGTTGACCGAAGGGCCACCACAAGCCCCCTGGATGATGCCGAGAGCACCGATCAGTACCTCAAGCTTGGATTTGATCTGGATCTTGGCGCGCCCGGGAGCATTAAAGCCGATTTGTCTTACAGGAATCGGGAGAGCGATTCACGATTTCCAGACCCCCAGTTCCCGTCCGCTGCGGAGGGCGAAACGGAAACCTGGGCCCTAACACCTCGTTATGTATGGGACGGGGCAGTCTTGAACCGAGCCAACACGCTCATCGGGGGCATTGACCTCTACTGGACAAAACAGGACCTGAAGGCATTCTCCGGTTTCTTCAGTCCCGTTGCGGTACTTTCTGGACTTGCCGATATCAAAAGGGGTTCTCGTGGGTTTTACCTCAACGACGAATTCTCGTTGCGGGACAACCTGATTCTCTCAGCGGGAGCTCGACATGAGCGGGTTGAATACGACCTCAGCCGGCAGGACCTCAGTGCTTTCCCGCTCGCTTCCCTCGATGCTACCGTGACCGAGCGGGAAAATGCTTACAGTGCCGGGCTCACCTACCTGTATAGCGATAAGTCGTCTCTGTTTGTCCGGGCCAACCGCAGCTTTCGTTTTCCCCTTACCGACGAAATCGTCGTGTTCGACTACGACACCGGGAAAATCCGGGTGAATTCGAATCTCAAACCACAGCGGGGGCGGCATTACGAGTTGGGCATGAGGCACTTTATTACGCCGGATATCCGGGCAAATGTGACCTTGTTTCGTGCTGAAATCAAAGACGAGATCTTCTTGAACAGGTTTCCTTCGTTTGGCAACGAAAACCATCCAGAGACCTTGCACCAAGGCGTGGAGGTCGGGGCAAAGGCCGATCTTCTGAAGAAAATGACGATCTTCGGTAACTACACGTTTGAGAAGGCTACCTTTGAGAAGGATCCCTTTAAAGACAATGATATACCTGCCGTGCCCAGGCACAGGGCTAATCTGGGTTTTCGGATCTACGACATGGTTCCGGGGTTCACCTTCTCGGCGGACTACAACTACGTGGCCTCCAGTTACGCCATAAGCGACCAGGCAAACCAGTTCGATAAACTGGATAGCTGGGCCACTATCAATGCCAGGATCGCTTATGAGTGGAATTCTCTGAAGGCATTCTTTGGAGTGAACAACATCACGAACGAGGAGTATTCCGAGTATGCGGTGCTGCGGGGTGTTGCATCGCCAACAGGAGTCAATTTCTACCCGGCACCGGAAAGGAATTGGCTGGCTGGGCTTGAGATTAAATTTTAGGGATATCAGCGATACGGGCGAGGCCATGACCAGAGATGCGTGCAGGCAAGAAGCGCGGCAGAAACCCGGCAATTCCCCTAATATATCAATGATAGGGTAAAGATTGCCAGGTTTCCCGGGCCGTGAATGGTAATGGGAACCACGAAGTTTGCCTCCACCTCATAGGCAACGGCAAACACGATCCCTCCTACCAGCAGAGGGAGTGGAATTGTAGGGAAAACGGGGTGTGTGAGCACAAGTGTGGCCGTGCTTATGAGAAGAGCGACCACGATGCCCCACCTTCTGAAAAATCCATAGAGCATTCCCCTAAAAAAGATAGCGCAATTAAATCTAAGCCAGCCAGCCATCAGCAAAGCCGTCAGCAAAGGAAGAGAGCTGGTAAAGTCACACTCGTATTCACTCCTAATTGAATAAATCTTATGATCTTATGTCCCCTATGGGCATGTTGACGACTTCGAAGAGGGGCTCAACCACCAAAAGAAGGGGGCCGTTCGTGCAGAGTGTGCGGAAATTAAAGAACGGGCAGAGTGGAATGTGCCTGGGGCACATAAATATGCGTGAGGCACATAAATTACAGACGGAATTTCTTTATTTGAACATGCTTGATGACTTTGTAGTGCTTATCATTCCCTGTAAGAATAGGAAGGCCATATGATACAGCGGTAGCACCTATTAGAGCATCAGCGAGCTGTAAGGAATGACTTAAATAATGTTGCTCCACATAAAACATTGCTTTGGCAGAAATTTCCTCTGATATATAAAGGATTTTCGTTTCCCAGTCTTTGAGAGTTTTCCGTAAGCAGTTTAATTCATCCTTATTTCTCATTCCTTGAACTAACTCTATGTAGGTGACAACTGAAATAGAAAATGGCAGATTACCTTCAATTGCTCCGTAAGCACTCTCATTACCCCTCATGTACCAAATGAGGACGTCCGTATCAATAAGCAACATTTACAATCTACTCTTTCTTAATTCTCTGACATATTCATCAATATCTTTTACTTTTTCATTGTCTTTCCAAATACCAAATAGTTTGTCCTTGAACATTTTCTTATCGTTTCCTTCATTGTAAGGAACAAGCTTGGCGCAAGACTTACCGCGATAGGTGATAATGACTTCTTCGCCTCTACTAACGGTATCAAGCAGTTCTTTCGAATGAAAACGGAGATCTTTGGCTGTGGCTTTCATTCATACACCCCTTAGAGTTAATACTTCATACTATAAACTTTAGAAAGTAACTAGTCAAATGAAAAATGGTCTGAGAAGAGCGAGAAGTGACGGAGGCTTCTATGAGAAGGAGGCCTCCATACAGAGCATCAAGCGGGACTTCAGAAAGGAAATCCCTATACTAACAAGTTTCTTCCCTTGGCTGGAGTGCTGGATTCATACCAAGTTGCAATCATGTCATTACGAGGAGCCCTTCGACTTTGCTCAGGATTAACCAGCCTCAGGCGGGTAAACTCCGCGACGTGGCAATCTATCTTATTGAGCCCGCCCTGGCGCGAGGCACTAAGCTGCGGGCATAGACTGTGAATAATTTCAATAGGTTAGTATCATATACATAGTTTCAAAAAAACCAGGTCTGGGCCAGGGATTGCTTCACATTCGTTCGCAATGACGTCTATAAATAGTACCCGTTTGAATGCAACTTGGTATCAGATAGGTTCGAAATCATAGGTGATCGTGGAGGCAAAGCATTTGGGAATCCCCCCGGCGAGCCTTCTAAGCAATGAGTGAAAGCGTAAAGAGCGCCAGATTACCGAGGACATGGACAACAATCGGGGTCATGAGACTTCCTTCAATCTCATATGCAAGGGCAAAAACGATACCTCCTACCGCCTGAGGGATAGGGAACCCCTGTGAAATGGGGTGAGCCAGCACGAATACGCCGGTGCTCACAACAATGGCTACCACGATGCCCCACCGCCTTAGGAAACCGTAAAGCATTCCCCTGAAGAACATCTCTTCTGCTATGGGCCCGACTATCCCGCCAATCAGAAAGAAAATCAGGATTTCACTAAGCCTCCCCGGCAAGCGGACCGCTATGAGTTTCAGGGGGTCAAGTCCCACCACGTACAGTACAACAGATGCAAAGGCGGCAACTAGTGCAAAGCCGGCGGACCATATGAGGCCCCTCCTGATGCCGGGAGTTATCTTTGCCCGGGCCAGACCTATTGATGGGAGCCCCTTCCCCCAGAGCAGGACAGAAGAGACAATAATCCCTGTTTCAAGAACGCGTGTCCCCCCAAGAACAATCATGGGATTATAGAGGCCCCTGGAAATCAGCAACCGTGCAGCCCCCTCAATGAGGATGATTGCCCCAAGGGATAGCAAAAAAGCCTTTATTTCGATCGACCTTGCTTCCATCCAAGTGCCTTGAGTGCCCTATAGGCGTACCATTGGTTGTACCAGTCATCGGAGGTCTCAATCCTTTCCTTGATCTCTCTGATTGCTCTCCTGTCTCCCCTCTGTCCCAAGGCATAGAAGGCCATGGAAACGACAGTGGGGTGGGGATCATCAAGAAAGGCCAGGAGATCCCGATAGGTTGCGTCCTTTCGGCTCACCCCCAATGCCCGTGCCAACCAGTAGCGCTCGGGTACATGGGGACTTTTGCGTATCTCTTGGTAGACGGGAAACCCCTCTATCTCAAGACCCTTGTCTCCGAAGACCTTCAGGGCCGCAACCCTTTCCTGCCATCGCTCCGATTCCAATGCCACAGCCAGGGCCCTTGTCTCGATCCTTATCCCGCTGCTCCTGTGTACATGAACCAGGAGCGCAACACCAATCAAAAGACAAAGAAGGGAGGCAGCCACCAAAGAGGTGTTTGAATCGAAAAAGAGACGCAATAGTATGCAGAACAGGGCATGGAACAAGATGTACAAGGCGATCGGGAAGCCAATCAAAAGGGAAAAAAAGGTGAATTTGCGGAAAAGGGCATACCGATCACTTCTTTCAGAGAGGTCCTTCAAGATACCTCCGGTCCTGGAGACAAAATCCTGCACGGTAGCCCTGAGTATCACCTTTTCCTTATTGCGGAACAAGAGTTCATTGTCTTCCTGCGTTATCTTCAATGATATGGCCTTATGTGTTGGCACGATAAGATAATCGTGTTTGAGCAATCCTCGCTCAAGATGCGAAACCACCGAGCTTTCCTCGACAGATTCAATAGTGCATGCCTTGAGCATCCTCTGGTCTAATGATTTGAAGACCTCGGCTGGGTACAGGGTGTAGGTGTAATAGAAATCGTTGACCCGCTTGCCTATGGGATTGGATACGAGTAGATGGTCTCTAATGTCTGTGAAGATGTCTTTGTCCATCTGAGATGACCACAAAAGGGCCAACAAGGCGATGGGGATGCAATGAATCAACCTTTTCGCCCATGCCCCGTGTTTGACCGGCACAGGCATCCATCGTATCGTGGCCACCCACGCCAACGGCGGTATGATCAGGAAATACGAACTCACCATGACACAAAAGCCCCGGCGGTTCACGGCTACGATTACCCCTACCCAAAGCAAACAGAAAAGCGCCAAGAAGGGCCTATTGCGTTTAAAAGCCCGGTCCCACATCCAGGCCACGGCAAAGGAAGCAAGTGAAAGGCCGGCGCCCACACTCAAGGAAAAAAAGAGACCCCCAAAAAAGGCAGGACCAAATTCTTGGAGTCGGGGCATGATCCGTTGGTTGGGCACCACGAGATAACCAGCGTCTCTCATGAGGGTGAGGGTATGATAGAGGGCTACATTTGAGAGATATACCTGTATGGTGGCTAAAACCTGGCCTACAAAGAGACCCAGGAGAAGCACCTTGGCCGCATAAAGACATCGACTCATAGAAGACCTGCTAACCCCTTGGTATCGTTCAAAAGTGTTTACTCAGTGCTATCTTGATTAGAGAACGTGTACATACTTATCCCTATCCGGCCATGCCCATTTTCTCAAGGCGATATCTATTGGCCTCGCGGGATGTGGCCACAGAGGTGGGGTTTAGGTGAGCCAGACGGAGACTCCCAGGGCTTGTACTAACACTCACCAGTGACGAAGCTGACACAGCACATACCATGTTAAAGGTTAAAGAAGCGCCAACTCCTTAGTATCCCAATGCCAAGCCGTCTTTCCTCCTGTCAGATGCTCCAAGCAGGACACTCTGGCCCCGATCCAGATAAATGGCCTGCCCTCCGCCAACTTGATTCACCGGCGGTGACACCCGAACAATGCGATGGCCTTTCTCCTTGAGCGCTGACGCAGTTTCTTCTGAAATGCCCTCCTCCAGATACACTTCTCGATTCTGCAAATGCCTTACTCTCGGGGCATCGACCGCTTCTTGGAGATTCATTTTAAAGTCAATGAGGTTGATCAGGAACTGCGCGTGTCCCTGAGGCTGCATATCGCCGCCCATCACCCCGAAGCTCATAAGAAACCGACCATCCTTAAATACCATTCCCGGTATAATGGTATGCATGGGACGCTTGTGCGGTTCGATTCGGTTTGGGTGGTCAGCATTCAAATTAAATGATTTTCCCCTGTTCTGCAAGACAATACCGGTTCCATCCACAACCATCAACGAACCGAAATGCTCATAAATGCTGCTGATGAACGAAACCGCATTCCTCTCCTGATCAACAGCCGTAACAAACACCGTGTCTGATCGTCCCGCGCAGGTGGATGGCCCAGGGGGGACCAAGGCCTTATTCGGATCGATCTTCTTTCCGCACTCTTTTGCGTATTCCTTTGAGAGCAAGGTATCGGTGGGTATCCTTTCAAACTCAGGATCACTTACATAGGAGTCGCGATCACCAAAGGCAATCTTCTTTGCCTCAATGAGGCAGTGGAGATACTCCGCGCTATTCTGCCCAAATCGCTCTATATCGAAACCCTCGAGGATATTGAGCATCTCCAGGGCGGTAACCCCCTGCCCGTTTGGAGGCAGTTCGTAAACCGTGTACCCCCGGTAATCAGTAGAGAGCGGTTTCACCCAGGTCGTCGTATGGGTCTCCAGGTCTTTCATGGAAAGCAACCCATCGTTTTTCCTCGAGAAATCCACGATTGCCCTGCCGATTTCACCGCCATAAAAGGTTTCGATGCCCTCCCGGGCTATCTTCCGGTAGGCCTGGGCCAAGTCTTTATTGTGAAAAATCTGTCCCGGTCGAGGTGCCTTATCATCAATGAGAAAGGTTTTTGAAGCGCCTTCCCGGCTGAGAAGGATTGGCTCCATATTCTTCCACTCGCCGGCGATAACCTCGGTAACGGGAAACCCATTCTCCGCGTAGCCGATGGCATCCTCAAATACATCTGGCAGCTTCAGGTTTCCGTATCGTTCCACTGCTTGAGCCCAACCATGTAAGGCGCCCGGCACGGTTACTGACAGGATGCCATGCTCAGGTATAGCTTTCATACCCCTGTCGTAAAACCAGTCCCTGCGAGCACCATACGGCGCCCTTCCGCTTGCATTCATGCCGATAATTTCATTTTCTCTGGCTCTGTAGATGAGGGCAAAGGCATCACCGCCGAGCCCCACTGAATGCGGTTCCACAACATTCAGGGTGCTGATCATGGCAACACAGGCATCTACAGCGTTCCCGCCTTTGCAGAGGACCTTATATCCGGCAAGCGTTGCCAAATGGTGACTTGACGCAACCATACCCCCACGCCCCATGGCCACGGATCTCTGGGCAGGACTGTGCCACTCCCTCTTCTGGTCGTATGAAAACTCCATCGCCTATCTCCCACATAATCCCTGAAATCAAAGCCCTAGTCAGCATTTCTTGAAAACAACATTTTGAATGTGCCCCGTTGCGGGAATCGAGCCGAGCCTGTGGCTTGCCCGGAAATCGGCATGCCAGCTGATATCCCCAATACGTCTGTTCTTTCAGGGCTACGGTTTAAACAATGGTACGGGGTCCCGCCTATGCGGAAGAACCAAGAAATGGTGTATCCCGTTCCGGGGCCTTGCGGTCAGCTTTGCACTCACGAGCTAGGACAATACTTCACAGATGATGATAATTCAAGTCATACCTGATTATTTGTACGCCTGAATCACACCCTTTTTCTTGGAAAACACACCCTTAAAACCTCCTTGACACGGAGCTGGGGGGTTGCTGTAATAGGCTGCGGCCGAGGGTCAAGACCATGGTGAGGCTGCAGGGGTTTGCTCTTATCTATAACGGGCTCCTTCAAAGGAGCTATTCAAGGGGAGGGGAGATCATGAAAAAATCAATCTGTAGGTTAATTGCTGGGTTGACGGTCTTGGGTTGCCTGGTGACATTCTCCGGGCCGGTTTTAGCCGCCGAGTTTTCGGCGGACCTCATCCAGAAGATGGGCGACGAGGTAAAGAAGGGGAAGTTCTTTGTCAAGGGCAATAAGATGCGCATGGAGTTCGAGGAGGGGATCACCATCATGGACTTGGCTACGGACAAGACCATCACGTTAGAGCCCGAGGAAAAGATGTATATTGAGATGCCTGCCATGGGATCCATGGCCACCGCGGCGGGATCTGACAAAGAACTGGCTAAGATCGCCACAAAGAAAAAGGTGGGAACCGAGAAGATCAACGGGTACAATTGCGACAAGCACCTTATCACTTACCACGACAAGGCCATGGGCAAGATGACCCAGTGGTACGCCAGGAAGCTCAACTATCCCATCAAAATAGTCTACCACGGTCCCCAAGGCGAGATGGTGACTGAATACAGTAACATCAAGGAAGGCGGGGTCAGTGACTCCCTGTTTGAGGTTCCCCGGGGATACCAGAAAATGAGCATCCCGGGCATGTCTTTCCCCAAAAAGTAGCAGGATCACGGTCCTTGAACGGGCGCAGTGTTTCTGATTCTGATTCGAGGGCCTTGTTGCCCCTGACGTATTTTGCAATATTCTGACAATTTTCGGCAGGTTCACGGAGTCAGTTTTATGCTGAGATGAGCTAACTATTTGGAATCTTTAATGATATTTTTAAGAACACCACCTGGCACGATTTTGGCGCTTATATAGAGCAAGACCTGATCAGGTGCCACCCAACTTTAACACCATTACGATAAACCATATGAGGGCTGAAGGCTCCTGAAGGTTATATCTTACAAGAGAGAGTTTGAGGTGGCGCTGAGGTCGGTTTCTCGGGTGTACGTGAATCTTTCTACCGGCCAGCTTCTAATAGAATAGCGAATGCAATAGAGATTAAGAGGTGAGCCGGGGAAATAACGGCATGGTGGGAAGCCTTTGATAGAGATGGCCCAGTTGGATGGTTAACGTATCAGCCTAACCTTTAGTCTGCAACACAGTTAATCGTCAACCTTTCAACCAACCAAATGGCCCGTAGATCGGCTGTGATCTACGGGCCTGTTTTGTCCCCTCCCTGCAGATCTCCCCGTTCCCTTCGTCTCAATAAAGGCTTAAGTATTGGAACAGCAGTACCGATTAGATAATAAACACATGAGGATGCTGCCGTGGATATCGTGATTGGAGGCACACCGCCGGTCAAATTGGAGAAATCAAAAGAACACACACCTCCCAATCCGGGCAAGAAAGTGTTTAGGGATCGACGGAAGAGCAAACGGGATCGTCGCAGAAGCGTGAGAGAGGGGATCTTCGTGTCTCTTTCGGTTAAGCACGAGCGCCGATCCGGAGTGGAAAGAAGAAAAAACCGCAGTTGATGTGAATCGTATTGTTCCTGTTCAGTTACTTCCCCCTGCCCTTTCAGAAGCCCTGCCTGTCCGATGCGAAAATGTTCATGCCTTGTCATGCCCGGCCTTGAAACCAGAGTAACGTCTCGCATCTAAGCTGTAGTGAAGGGTGTGCTCGAGCACCTCTTCGATTTGCCGAACCCAGCATGGCAGCTGAAGGAACAAATTCCACCACATCAGGATCGTAAGAGGGCGGTAAGCATTCCTGAAAACATGAGGATGCAGCCGATCAGACCGCGGAGAGACAGCATTTCGTCCAGGACGAGCCAGCCTGCTATGGCTGCAAAAACAGCCTCAAGGCTGAGAATAATGGCCGCGTGGATTGGAGGAGCATTTCGTTGGGCGATAACTTGCAACGTGTAAGCCACCCCAACCGATAGAACGCCGCCATAGAGAATGGGGATCAAGGCCCCCTGCAAACCATCCAGGGTAATCTTCTCAGTAAACCCGGCACCAATAAGGCTCAACAAGGCACACACTGCATGCTGGGCACAGGCCAGTTTTACCCCATTCATCCGCGGAGAAAGCCAGCTGAGAAGTAACACATGTACGGCCCAAAACAAGGCCCCTGCGAGCTCCCATAGGTCACCAGGGGCAAAGGTCATAACCTCGGTAATGCTGAGGAGGTAGAGCCCTACAGTTGCCAGACAAGCGCCCAGCCATCCTCCCCAACCCGGCCGGTGCCCCCAAAGCAGCCCCAAAAGAGGGACAATGATCACATAGAGGCCCGTGATAAAGCCGGCCTTCCCTGCCGTTGTGTAGACGAGGCCTACCTGCTGAAGGGTTGCTGCAATGAATAGAACAAGGCCTGCAATGGCACCCCCCCACAGAGCTGGCCAAGCCGTCAATGACTCCACGATCCCCGGCTGCACCTGAGGCTTCGGCTCACCCCGCCCGGCTATAGGCAGCAGAACCATGGCCCCCAAGGCAAAGCGTACACCATTAAAGGTAAGGGGGCCAACGTAGGTCATCCCCACCCGCTGTGCTACAAAGGCGCTGCCCCAAATGATAGCTGTCACCATCAGAAGCGAATCAGCCCTGTAAACCCGGTGATCCCAAAACATCCCTTTTCTGCTCCCTTAAATAAACCTCTGCCCTGTCTGCTCGGTTTAAGGCCAGAGGTTACCTTTTCGGGTGAGCCATGTCTATATCAAATCTCGCAGGTCCGGTGCCACACTTCTCTCTGCCGTGGCCTCCTCAGCGACCGGGCCTTTGGCGGGAATAGAAAAAGGTCTTTGTGTTGATGGCTGGCACAACCTCGATCATGTGTCTCATCGTTGGTCTTTTCGCCCCATATCTTTCGTGGTCGCTTTATCCCGTCTTGCTTATCCTGGGGATGGGGAGTATCAGTTTTGGTGGCGTTTGACTCACCCTTTTGTCGGAGTTCGGAGGTCGAAGAGGGGCGGGAAAGCAGAAGAAAGATCTGAGTTAGCGGGTGTACCTGCTGGCGAGAGTTAGACCTCCAGTTCCATTCCTTCACGGGCGAAAAAGACCTCTGTATTACCGCTATAATCCGGACTGCAATATTTGCTTGAAAGCTCCTCGATTTCGCTATCAGTCCTGATAGGCTCGTGGTGAAACAGGGCAAGCCGCTTGACCCCGGCACGCCGTGCTGCGGTGATGGCGTGCTCGAACGACGAGTGGCCCCACCCAACCTTGGATGATTCGTATTCTTCCTGGGTGTATTGGGTGTCGTGAATGAGGAGGTCGGCTCCTGCAAAAAACTGCTCTAACCGCTCGTTTTCCTCCCGGGCAACCTGCTCACCTTCAATGGCCATCGCCTCATCATAGGAAGGGTCGTCCGGATCGGTGCAGAATACATTTCGAAATGGCTCGGTATCGTAGCAGGTGCAGAGGACCTTGTCGTGGTATTCAAAACGATACCCGAGGCAGAGCAGAGGATGGTTGAGGTACTTAGCGGTGAGCATGATTTCGTCGCCGAGATCAAGGTCTCCTTCCTTGAGATCAATATACTCAATGTCAGATGCAAGCTCTTGTTGACGGACCGGGAAGTAACGATACATCAACTGCCCGCCCACAGTATCTCCAAGGGTGACGTCTTCATAGGTAACCGGCCCGTAAACCTTCAGTTTCGTCCTCGGGATATGGATTGGCGCAAAAAAGGCAAATCCCATAATATGATCCCAATGGGTATGGGTGAGAAAAATCTCAGTATTTATTGGCCCCTTTGGGAGGTCATGTGTCACGAGGTAGTCTCCAAGTTCTCTTATGCCGGAGCCTGCATCCAGGATAATGAGCCTGTCGAGATCCTTAAAACGGAGCTCAATACAAGGTGTGTTTCCCCCGTAAATCATGGTATGGGGGCCTGGACAGGGGATTGATCCCCTGACCCCCCAAAACCTTACCTTCATGGTCTTAGCCTTTCTGAGTAAATTGCAGGAAAACCTTGGCCTTTTCGATCTCGTTCATCAGCGTTTCACCGAGACCGGAGAGTGCATGCCAGTTCACCCCGACCTGGTCGAGAAGATCGTTTAAGAGCGGGTCTTCAGGAAACGGTGCCTCACCGAACCCGGTCTCGAAGGTATTGGCAAAGGTATTTGCCAGTGCTACGACTGCGATCAGATCACGGTTCTTATCCGATGCTTCTTCCAGGTTATGATGATGAGCGAGAGAATCATTCATGCTCTCACCGAGATGCCATTTGCCGGCAATCATTTCACCTACTGCGCAGTGGTCAACATCCAGTATCTCATTTTCGCACTGGTACAGGGTATGCTTGTCGGTCCTTGTCAAATCCAGAACCTGAACATACTCCTTTGGAAAGCAGAAATTCAGCGGGATCTTCCCAAGATCATGCAGCAACCCGGCCACGAAGTATTCCTCCCGTTCCGTAACCGAAACACCCTTTGTGACAGCTAAGGCCTTGGCGGCCACTCCTACGCACAGTGAATGAGCCCAAAAGGCCTCCATAGAGAGGGCTGGAAATGACTCCTTTCTGCCAAAAGTCTCTAGAACCGCTGTACTCAAAGCAAGATTTCTGACGGTGTTGAGACCGAGCATGATGATGGCCCTGGTCAGGGATGTGACCCTCTTGGGAAGGCCGTAATAGGCTGAGTTGATCAGGGTTAGGACCTTGCCGGTGAGTACCGGATCAAGGGAAATGACACGATTCAGGTCATTAGGGGAAGCCTTGGGATTGTTGCAGATTTCCAATACCTTGGTGACGGTAGTAGAAAGGTTGGGCATCCGTAAGATGTAATTCTGGACCTGCCTCAGTCGCTGTTCTCTGGTGTAGGTAACCTCAACCATAGCGGAGCAATTGTTAAGCGCAACTCACAAAAGGTATTTCGGCCGTTATCCGAAAGCAATAGTATACTATTGTTCTTTTCCAGTCCATGATTTTCAGCGGTCACAGATAGCGAGAGCCAGTTCTCCTACCGGTAACGGTGGTAGGGATGGGGCCATGGATACCACCACGGATCCCAAAACCCCCATGGATACGGTTCATACCGAGTAGGCTTTTCTTCCTTCCACAGGTGAATCTCCTTTATGACAAGATAGGGGTAGCGATAGTCGATTTCCCCTAATTTCATGACCTTGTCACCCTGTACAATGCCCGCAACAGTCACCCTTCGCCCCTTGCGGTATATCTGGCTCTCCAAAAGGCCTTGATAAAGACCTAGAAAGCGCCCCTCAGATGAATCCAGATCCACCGGTTTGCCTTGCCGGTTCATCCCCGTCTGATAGACCTCAAGGACAGTTCCCTCTTTTTTGTTTACCACCCCAACGATAACCCCACCGAGAACTACCCCCTTACCCTTATATTCCTCGGGCGCCTTCTGCAGTGCGGAAAAGGTCAGTTCCGTTTCCACCTGCTGCAAGGTGTCTTTCGATATGACGTGGGCACAGGCTGATAAACCGGCGAGGACTGCGGCGATGATAAGAAACCCCCTTCTCATGCCTCCACGACCTTCACAAGGTTTTTCCGATCCCAATTCCAATATGAAACCGGGGAGTCGTTGTAGGGGCCCCCTCTGGAGGCCAGATGTAGAGCTCTTTTTTTTCTATGATAGGATAGGTATATTCGAGCTCACCGAGCGGACGGACTTCTTTTCCCATCACTGAGCCCACTACCGTGATCTTTCTCCGGGGGCGGTAGATGGCCGGGTCAAGGAAACCAGGTGCCGAAACGATGAATCTTCCTTTCGACTCACCCTCTGAAGTAGGCTCCTGCCTGTAGCCGAGAGACCGCTGGAGCACAATGATAACCGTTTTGTTCGGCAAGTTCTCCGTCTTGATAATCTCACCGCCTAAGAGCACTACCTTGCCCCGGTAGGCGTCAGGGTTTTCCAAAACCTGCTCAAAACCGATACCTTGATCAACCGTTTTAAGCGACTCTTGAGAGATTACCGCGGCACATCCGGCAACTGCAAGGGCAGCAGTTGTCAAAAGCCACACGGATGGCCATGTGCATTTAATTGTTTTCATGCATTCACCCCTCCCTCCTTATTGGGCATCATTCTGTTTCTCACTTCACGCTCTGAATGCTCTCTCAAGGGCATCTTCCTTGCGACGTTCTCTCACTGCTTTATTGTTCTTCGGCCCAGAGCCGTTGCGGCAATGCAGAGATAAAGGGAGCATGCAAAGGTATTCAAATGCTCACCCTCTTGGCATCTTACTCCACCCAACTACATAATTACTGCTTCCAAATTTGTCAATTCTATTGCGTGACTGCTTCAGCGCGAGCGGGAAGCGCATCACCTCTGAAGTGCGCTCTGGAGAATCGGCCTCATAAGATCTGAACATAATTATACTAAACCTGGTTTCATTCTAGCAACTTCCCCCTGTTAAGGCTGACGTATTTTGCCAAAGTCTGACAATTTTCGGCAGGTTCACGGAGTCAGTTTTATGCTGAGATGAGCTAACTATTTGGAATCTTTAATGATATTTTTAAGAACACCACCTGGCACGATTTTGGCACTTATATAGAGCAAGACCTGATCAGGTGCCACCCAACTTTAACACCATTACGATAAACCATATGAGGGCTGAAGGCTCCTGAAGGTTATATCTTACAAGAGAGAGTTTGAGGTGGCGCTGAGGTCGGTTTCTCGGGTGTACGTGAATCTTTCTACCGGCCAGCTTCTAATAGAATAGCGAATGCAATAGAGATTAAGAGGTGAGCCGGGGAAATAACGGCATGGTGGGAAGCCTTTGATAGAGATGGCCCAGTTGGATGGTTAACGTATCAGCCTAACCTTTAGTCTGCAACACAGTTAATCGTCAACCTTTCAACCAACCAAATGGCCCGTAGATCGGCTGTGATCTACGGGCCTATTTCTAACCTGCCACACCTTCAAGCATGTCTATACTTTGGGTTCCTTCCACCAGGGATAGAAATCCGGCATGTCGGCTGAGACACTCATGGTAAACGTGGGCGGCCGCTTCTCCAGGAAGCTTTGAATGCCCTCATACGCATCCCTCTGACGGCCTGCCCAGTAAAAACAGCGTGAGTCTATGAGGTGAACGGACTGGGGATCATCCTCCGTGAGCCCGTGCCACAGAAGTGCCTTGCTGAGTGCCACCGATACAGGGGCAGCATTTTCCACAATCTCCTCTGCGATGCTCATCGCCTTTAAGAGCACCTGCTCCCGTGGAACGACGTAATTAAAAAGCCCCGAGGCGGCTTCTTCTGCCGCACGAAATACCCGCCCCGTATATACAAGCTCCGCCGCTTTCGAGACGCCAACAATGCGCGGCAAAAACCATGAGGAGCATGCCTCTGGAACAACGCCACGCCGTGTAAACACGAACCCTATCTTAGCGTCTTCCGCGACAATCCGGATATCCATGGGCAGTGTCATGGTAATGCCCACCCCCACCGCATGTCCGTTAATTGCTGCGATAACCGGCTTTCGGCACCTGAAGATAGAGAGTGAAATCTGCCCCCCACCGTCGCGATGCCCGCTGATGGAGACGTTTCGACCATCCTGGTCGGACCGGTCAAAACTCGAGCCGCCGGAGGAAAGGTCCGTACCAGCACAAAATGCCTTACCTGCGCCCGTCACCACAACCGCTCGAACCGAATCATTCCGATCGGCATCTTCGAAAAGGCCAATCAACTCCCTGCGCATGGTGGGAGTCACGGCATTCATTTCATCCGGACGATTCAGCGTAACGATAGCAATACTGTTTTCGATTCCATAGTGGGTCTGGATAAGATCCATAGCAACACCTCTCTTCCTTTATCCGAAATCCTAGGGTCATTCTCCAGTCGTTGAATTGCGGCACCCGGCCTTATGCATGTATCAACAGCCCAAGGTTGGTTTCTCTTCCTGGCCGGGCAATGCCCTCGGAAGCACCCAACCTTACACATGGCAGATAAGCCGTGTCTTATCGGTAACAGAACGCTGGCTGAATGGCAAAACAATAATGAAGAATCCACACCCGGAGGACGTGGCTTTGTTTGAAGCCCCTTGGAAGGGGGCCAAAAGCCAGTCCTCAGATCCCGGGATTGTTGGAGTAATGGTCTGGAATTGAGAACATCCACTACTCCAGCATTCTGCTTGAAACTATCATGGTATGTTTTTCTGAGACCTCTATTGATTCAATGGAGAAAGTCATGCTAGAATTCCTTGAAAGACGATAGTAAACAAAAGGGAGGACCCAAGATGTCACTCATCACGATCACCAGCGGCATTGGCTGCGGCGAGATGCGTATCGCCCGACAGGTTGCCGACGGGCTCGAACTGGAATTGTATGACGATCAGAGGCTCCAGGAAAAGGCCGTTGAGATGGGGCTTTCATTGGAAGACCTGAAGGGGTTCGATGAAAAGGCCCCTGGATTATTCAATCGCCTGTTGCGGCGCAAACCCGAAGTATACCTTGATGTACTGGAGGCACTTATCTACGAGATAGCCCACCAGGGTGAGGGTATCTTATCCGGACACGGCGCTCAGTTATTGCTCCGCGACTTCGAATGCGCCCTGCAGGTGCGTATCTATTCCTCCGAATCTTCCCGTATCAAATATCTCATGGACCACCAGAACATGGGCCATGAGGCTGCGGAGAAAATGATACACAAGACCGACAACGAACGGAGCGGCTTCTTCCAATTCGCCTATCACATGGACTGGGATGATCCCTCGCTCTACGACCTGATCATCAACCGGGACAAATTGGGCGAGGATTCGGCGGCAAAACTCATCATTGAGGTAGCCCAATCGGAGGCCATAGCGGCATGCAGCCTGTCTGCCCTGGACTCCATGGAGCGGATGTCTCTGGTCAAAAAGGTTCAGGCGGCAATCCTCAAGAAGAATATCAGCCCCCTCGAATTCCATATCGAGGTTCCCGAAAAGGGGGTTGTTTACATAACCGGATCGATTAATCCCCTTGAATCCGTAAGCAATCTCCTTGGGGTCGTACGGAGCGTGCCGGGGGTCAAAGAGGTCAAATCCGAGATCGTTACGCCCGAAATGCACGACATCGGATAATATGATGTGGTAAGCTTGGCAAACAGATTAACTGCAGGCTCACTCGGTCAATAGCGACAGGTGGCTCATTAAGAGCAGAGGAGGATCCGACCTATGGCGAAACTCAAAGGAATACTGCCGCCAATCACAACACCTTTTGAAAACGGGGATATGTCCCTCGGAAGGCTCAGAGAGAATTTCGCAAAATGGAATAGAATCGATCTTTCCGGGTACTTAGTGCTCGGTTCCAACGGTGAGTCGGTCTACTTGAGTGAGAAGGAAAAACTATCTATTTTAGAGGCATCGAGGGACTCCATCCCGGCCTCAAAGATCATGCTCGTCGGGACGGGGCTCGAATCTACTCAGGAGACGATCCGGTTCACCAAGCAGGCAGCTCAAATTGGCGGGGATTATGCCCTCGTTGTTACCCCTTCTTACTATAAGGGGGCAATGAATTCACAGATCCTCTACCAACATTTTATTGCTGTAGCAGAATCGGCGCAGATAGGCATTCTGATCTACAATGTCCCAAAATTCACCGGCATCAACATGGAGCCGGAACTGGTTGCCAGGCTCTCTGAGCACCCCAACATCGTCGGCGTCAAAGACAGCTCGGGGAACATTGGGCAATTGAGTGAGATTGTGCATCTGTCTGAAGAGGGATTTGCCGTGTTCGTGGGTTCGGCTCCTGTGCTCTTTCCCGCTCTGTGCGTCGGTGCCGTGGGCGGGATCCTGGCTGCGGCGAACGTGGCCCCGCAGGAGTTCAGCCAGATCCAACACCTCTACGAAAAAGGGCAATTCGACAAAGCAAGGGAACTGCAACGTTTCCTTACGCCTCTCTCAAAGGCGGTCACTGTTACCTACGGCATCGGCGGTTTGAAGGCGGCAATGGATTGTGCGGGCTATTTCGGCGGAGACCCTCGCCCGCCGCTGCAAAGACCTGGCAAAGAAGGTGAAGATGAACTGAAGCACTTGGTATTGCAACTAAGAAACCGAGCCGGTACTTGAGAGCCTGATAAGCTGTTATCCTTCTGGAACATCCCTATCAGCGCTCAAGAGAAGAACAGTCCGAGCCTATCCTTCAATGCTTTGAGGCCATTGTGCCCCCCTTGTTTATCGTTACTTCGAGACGCCAAGTTCTCTTTTTGGTTACCCCACACGCAAAGAGGACACTAAGGGAGCGCAGCTCTGCACCCGACACGTTCACGGTTTTCTCTAAACACGGTTGACTTTCTTCTGCTTTCGAAATAGAAGTTGACGCCAAGCAAGGATATCCTCGCTCACAGGATCGGAGCTAATATGCATTCACTAGCTGAGATATTGGAATCCAGAAATATCGCTGTGATCGGTGCCTCTCGGGATCCGCTGAAGCCCGGGGCGATGCTTCTGAGGCTCTTGAAGGATACCGGCTTCCAAGGCCAGGTTGCCGGTGTGAATCCCGAAGGAGGGATCCTCAACGGGATCCAGCTATACCGGGCTCTTGACGAGATACCATTTCCCGGAGATGGCTATCAAGGTCCTTGCTCACATGCTTCGGTATGCGAGCAAGATAAAGTAGGCTTGAGTGTTTACGACAAACCTGAGAGGATTTTTATCTCTTCCATAACCCTGCTCAGAAACCAGCGTGCCGAGCCCGCTGAAGTTCCATGAACGGCCTCGCCGAACTTGATCCGAACATGCGTCCGGATCCCCATGGGGGAATAATTGATCCCCACGGGAATGAAAGGGAGAGAAAAACGGGAAAGCATGAGCTTTACGATGCCTACTCGTCCAGGCCCCATCTTGTTTCTGTAATAGGTGCCCTCAGGGAACACTGCTACCCCTTCCCCTCTTCCCAGGCATTCGATCACGGCTTGTATCGACCGTCTGCTCTCAATGGGGCGCTGCCGATTCAAGGGAATGCCGCCGAGGGACCTCAAGAACCAATTGCTGAGTGGATTCTCGAACAGATCATATCGCGCAACATAGTAGACGGGTCTTGAGGCAGCCAAGCTGAGCAGGGGAATGTCCTCCCACCGCTGGTGTTTCGGCAGAAGGACAAAGGCGCTTTCCCGTGGAATGTTCTCCCTTCCGCTTGTTTCTATGCTAAAGATTGGCCGAAGCAAGATTCTGGCTGCGCATTTTGTGGGCCAGAAGACCCAGTTCTTCCTTTCACCCATTGTCATTGGCCCATGTTACTCGGTCTGAAAGGAGCGGTTTAGAGCCTCTGGGCTTGGCCGTCTGGTGTAAATTGATGAGCGCCTCGCCGCTTACTCCTTTACGGTGAAATGCTTCTCGTTACTCACCGATCCGCAGGGCAGCGTTACGGTGACGGGGCCAGATGTTGCAGATTCAGGCACCAAAACCAAAATCCTGCTATTCTTCCAGGTTACAATCTCGGCCTCCACGCCAGGGCTGAAGGTTACCTTGCCTGCCTCCTCTTTGAATCTCCTTCCTCGTATTCTTACCTCTTCACCTGGTTTGGCAGCATTCGGAACAATGGTATTTATATAGGGTTCAGGACAGGGTTCCTTTTGTTCCTGCGCAAGCGGGTAATCTGGGCCAACAAGGATAACCATGAGGAATACCAGCGCCAAGCAGAAGATAACCACAGAAGCGCCTTGTTGGCATCTGAGGTGGTTCATGTTGTCCTCCTTTTCGCTCCTGGCTAACCGTTCTATCTGCCGAAGCCTTAATGTTGCCCCTCACGAAACCAAGACCTTATTTAGTCCTCTTCCAGGGCGCTTTGGCTTTCTGAGTATTTCTGGGGAGCGTTTATGCTCACGCTAGCATAGGTATAAGTCGTTTGCCAAGAGATATGGGAGCTGCCCCCTAAATTCTTTAAACGGCTGATCTGTAGCACCAAAAGGATTTGAGCCTCGTTGCGATGTTGATTCTTGCGATAACCGGGATCCTGATTCCGGGTCATGCCCAATCACAGACGAAGGTCCATGAAACAAGACCCACACCCCTAACCTGACGATATAGCATCTATGTTCCATAAGCAAATGCTTGATGCGGAGCGCCAAAGTATTCTATAAGTAGTCCAACATGGCCAGCTTGCCGCAATATCATCCGCCAGGAGCCTTGCTTGCATTTCCCTAATAGGGTTCGAAACGGATTTTCTACCGTGGTTTACGAAAAGAGGCAAGAATGGTATTCTAACAACCAAATGGTTTTTCGCTAAGCCCCGGTCTTTTTAGAGCTTGCGTTGATGAAAAGAGCATATTCAAAAAAACCCTTATGGAAGCCCATACTTGCAGGCGGGATCCTGTTTCTTGTCGTTATTGGCCTGGGCGTTCTGCTTTATTGCTGGCACCTTTCGGTTCAAATCGAGAAGCGGTTTTCAGCACGGCGCTGGAGCATACCCTCCAAAGTGTTCTCCGATATCACGCTCCTTTATCCGGGACAAACCGTAAATCCCGTGCTTTTTCATGAAAAACTGCATAGGCTAGGATATCGAGAAGTCACACGGTTCACACAGCATGAGGGTGAATTGCGCATAGTGGGTTCAGCAGTCGAGCTTTTTCTTCATGACCTCCAGACTCCTTCGCTAAGGCGTGAGGGCTTCCCCGTCAGGATACTTCTATCTCAAAACCAGATTGAGTCGATCATTCGTTTGGACAACGGCATGTCTCTGCCCATCTTGGAGCTAGAACCTGAGGAGATCATGCTCTTTTTTGGCACCGAACGGGAGCAGCGGCAGCTGATTTCCATTGATCAAGCCCCTCGCCAACTCATCCATGCCGTACTCGCCGCTGAGGATGGCCGTTTTTATCAACACCATGGAGTAGATCTGCGGGGAGTGCTTCGTGCCCTATACACTAACCTGCGTCACGGAACCATACGCCAAGGTGGATCTACCATCACCCAGCAGTTGGCCAAGAACTACTTTCTTACCCCTGAGAGAACCCTCTCTCGCAAGTTCAAAGAGCTGCTCATGTCCTTGACCATGGAAGTCATGTACGAAAAGAACGAGATTCTGGAAATATATCTGAATGAAATCTACTTAGGGAACAAGGGCTCTGTCAGCATTAATGGTGTCGGCGAGGCATCATACTTTTACTTTGGCAAACCAGTAAGTGATCTGTCGCTATTAGAAGCTGCGACCTTAGCGGGACTGATTAAGGGCCCCAATCACTATTCGCCGTACGTTGACAACGAACGATGCCGTGATCGAAGGAATGTGGTGTTGCGTGCTATGCGCCAGAATGAATGGATCTCAACACAAGAGCTTGAAACTATACTGGATTCACCAGTAACAACGGTTAGCCCAAGGGAGTACGGCAAAAAAGCCCCCTATTTCATTGACTATCTTTCCGAGCAGCTTACCGCGCTCTACCCGCCTGAGATGCTGTCTGACCTCGGATTTACGATATTTACCACCCTCGACACCCAGGTTCAAATGGCTGCCGAGAGGGCCTTGACCAAGGGATTGGCCCGGTTGGAAGACATGAATCCAGACCTGAAACGGCTGGAGCCTGAAAAAAAGCTCCAAGGAGCTGTCATCGTAATACAACCCAAGACAGGTTACGTTTTGGCTATGGTCGGAGGCCGTGATTACAGCGTAAGCCAGTTTAACCGGATAACCCAGGCTCGCCGACAACCTGGAAGCGCATTCAAGCCCTTTGTCTTTCTGAGTGGATTGGATGATTTTACCCCTGCTGATCTGTTGTCCAATGAACCCCAGCATTATGAGATCGACGGTGAGATATGGCAACCACAAAACTATGAACCTGTCACTGAGGAACGTGTAAGCCTGAGATCTGCCCTGGCACGGTCTATCAACGTAGCCACGGTAGATCTGGCCATGCGGGTCGGTCTCGATCGTGTGGTCAGCACGGCAAAGTCATTCGACTTTTCAACACCCATACAGCCTTACCCGTCGGTCGCGCTGGGGGCATATGAGGTAGTTCCGCTCGAGCTCGCCCGGGCTTACTGTGTATTTGCTGCTGATGGAGTCCTCCCGTATCCCTTGACCCTGAAAGCGGTTTTGGACGAAGAGGGAAAGATGCTTGAGCGAAGACATATGACCATTAAAAGCGTGGTCTCCCCGGCCAAGGCCTTCATCATGAGCTCGATGTTACGGAGCGCAGTAACAGAGGGTACTGCCCGCTCGCTCAAGAACATGGGAATCACCGTTCCGGTTGCGGGAAAGACAGGCACGACCAATCGTTTCAGAGATGCGTGGTTTGTAGGCTATACCCCGGATATCCTGGCCCTCGTATGGGTGGGGTTTGACGATGAATCTTCCATCCATGCTCCGGGCTCGGCCGCGGCTATGCCCATATGGGCTGAGCTCATGAACAGCATACCGCAACATCTTTCGGGTGATTGGTTTAAGACACCGCCGGGGGTGGTCAAACGAATCGTCTGTACAGAGAGCGGGCAGCTGGCCATTCCCGGGAGCTGCCCCGAGCAAAAAGAAGAAGTATTCCTTGCTGATACCGCGCCTCTTGATCCATGCCCGCTCCACAAGCCTGTTGGCCCGTTTAAAAAGATCATCGAGGGGGTTAAAGATCTGCACCAGAACCGTTAAATGGTTTTTTTTGCCTTTGTTAGGAGGTCTCAGTCTGGCTATCGTAGGGTGCGCCGCCACGATTTCGACGCCTCCTCCTGTGCCAGTGCATGCCCCGTCTGCGCACGTGGAGGAACCGGCCAGACCTGCTGACCAACCCAGTCCCCGAGCCCTGGCCTCTCTCGGGTTGACAGAGCAAGGGCGGTTGCTCTTGGAGAGAGGCAACCCTGATGACGCCATCAGCATGCTCGAACGGGCCGTTAGCCTGAATCCCACAAATGGGCACAACTACTTTTATCTGTCAGAGGCATGGCTTCTGAAAGGAGACACCGTTCAAGCGGAGGAATTCAATCGTTTGGCCGCCATCTACCTGAGGGAGGATAGTGAGTGGATGCCTCGTGTGATGGAACAGGGGGAAAACATCAGGCGGCATATGAGATAGTGCTGAAAGGAGTCTATCCCGGGCCGGGCCGTCCGAATTCGCACTCATTTTACGTTGCCAAAATGCACCATATCAACTAAGTTAGCCGGATGGAGCTTCCGGGATATCTGAATCAGGAATGGGTGCCCGCCTTGGGATGCACCGAGCCAGCCTCTATTGCCTACGCGGGAATAAACGCGGCCAAGCAGATCGCCGGCCCTGTTCGCACCTGCACCGTAACGATCGATCCGAAGATCTACAAGAACTGCCATGCAGTCGGCATACCCCACAGTGGTCACAAGACCGGTATTAAGTGGGCGGCAGCTCTTGGGTGCTTCCTAGAAAACAGTAACGCGAAACTGGAGTGTTTTCGTAACATAGATGAAGATGTCCTCGCCAAAGCGTCCGCACTTATTGACCATGATAAAGTCGGAATATGCGTAGACACCACCAGGCATGACCTGTTCATCGATTTTGAGGTACGTGGCGATAAAGACACCGGCCGATGTATTATCGAAGGCACTCACACAAACATCGCCCTTGTCGCCAAGAACGGCCGAGCTGTAGTGCGCAGCCACAGAGACACAAGGAATCAAAAAACGGATTCAGCAAGAACGTGGGCAGCTTCTCTTTCCACTCAGACCATGCTGGAGCTTGTGAAAAACCTGAATCAAGAGACAAGATCGCGAATAAGGAACGGCATGGAACTGAATATCGCTATCGCTGAGCATGGCCTAACCCTTTTTCCCGAATCTTTCGTCAAGATGACTCAGACGGATCTGCTAACCAGGATTTCAGGTCTCGTCTGCGCCGGCGTGTACGCTCGCATGTGGGGAGAAGATTTTCCGGTAATGTCGGTGGCAGGTTCCGGCAACAAGGGTATCGTTTGCTCCGTTCCCCTCACGCTCCTGGAAAAGGAATGGGATGTAAGTGCTTCGAAAATCGAGGAGGCTCTGGCGCTCGCCATGCTCTTCACCTCAAAAACCACCCAAGCGCTGGGAACGTTATCTGCAGTCTGCGGCTGTTCAAACGCCGCGGGAATTGGACTGGCATCCGCTCTCGTCTACCTCCAGGGTGGTGGCGAACAAGAGATTTCCCTGGCCATCAACAATATGGTGGGCAATGTCACCGGGATGATCTGCGATGGCGCAAAGATCGGTTGTGCGCTCAAGACCATGACCTCAGTGGACGCCGCCTTTCGTGCAACGGCCTTAGCCATGAGTGGAATTGGTATACCGTACAGCGACGGCATAGTCGGCCGGACTGGCAGTGAATCGCTCTCTAATTTGGGAAAAATCGCTACCAAAGGAATGATCCAGACGGACAAAGAGATCCTTAAGATCATGAAGAGAAAGCTATAAACCGCTCCCGTTCGGGCAGCCTCCTTCGGTTCACCGGATTCGCTCTAGGCCAAAACAAGAGAACCTCTTTAAAGCACATGCCATGAAATCCTTTCTTTCGTTCCGAGGCTCACGGGCTGGTTTTTTCAGCAAAGATTTCATGGCCTTAACAGTCAGGAGAATTCTCAGTGGATGCAAACAATGAAATGCTCCCCATAGTAAAGGTCGCTCATGGCACATAGCGCACAACCGGCACATCATCTGCCCGAGGCAATCTGTGGCAGGTGAAACAGGCGACCTGTTTCAGGGTTTATGACCAGCCACACCCATCAAGATCAGCACTGGTAAGGATAGAAATGATGGTAGCAGAATCCGGCCGGGTCTCCCCATTGCTGTTCCACATCCGGCATGCATTGCCCGATCATTTTCCTGGATGCCTCACCGTAATCCGATCGTCCTTCCTCCTTTTTCTTACAATCCAAACACAGGGGCTCATCATCATAAACGGATAAAATCCTTTGCTCCTGTGGACCGAGTTTCTTTTTGCACCGAGGGCACTCAACGGCACAGGAGAGCTTTTCTTCCCAAGGCTCTTTCATAGTGCATTGACCTCCTTCCGTGAGCCATAAAAAATCGGTCTTCCTTTGAACCATCTTGTGGGTTTGCATGCAACAAGCTGTTGCAACGCATGCAATACCATATGATACATAAGGCCTGGTATGCCGCCCGTAGCATATCTTTCACGCTTCGCGGTCTCCGCGCAAGAATCGTCGTGTATTATCCAATAGTTTTTCTCTCGTCAGTTGTTTGTCCGGGTCGCTGGCAATGAGTCTTTCAGCCACCTCCGCCGCCCAAGCAGGGGAAGCGGGCTTGCGCCCGAAGGGGACTGGGGCGTCGGTTTCTATTAACAGCAATCGGCGGTCTATCGAAAGGGCCAGGCTTAAAGCCTCCTCCGAAAAGAGAATTGAGGGACCAACCGACACGAAGATCTTCTCTGCATTGGTTCGTCTTAAAAGCTTCTCTGAATGAGCAAACCAATGGAGGAGTGCCGGCAGCCCGGTATCTCTGCGAAAGCCAATGGCCTCTTCCATGGTCTGCCGGAGAGCCCTTCGAGAATGAAGGTTGATAGGTAAGCGATGCTCGGCCGCCACATCCATCTGAGCGCGTAGTGCTTCCCGTTGCTTCTCTTGTTCTCTTTCGGTGGCAGCAACCTTAAAATCCAGACCAATCTCTCCGATGCATGAGGCCTCCCGGGCATGGTTCCTCAGAAAAGAGAGGGCGTTTTTCCATTGTGCTGAAGAGATCGAGGATACAGCCACCGGGTGAATGCCCAGGCCGGGAAGAATGAAATCTGGAAACGCATCCCTCAGTCGTAGCGTTTGCTCCATTGAGGTTCGGTCCTCGCTCACCACCACTATCTGCGTGACGCCAGCAGCACGGGCATGAAATACGGCATCTTGAGCATCTCTCAAAGCATACAGATGGCAGTGTGAATCAATGAGGCTCATGGAGATCATTATAGCAATCTGAAACCCTTTGTCATCTCAATTGGACTGGTATTCCGTTTCTTTGCACCAGGACCTCCGAGGAGAGGCTTCTGTCACCCACATCCTCGTACCTCATGCAGCGGGGAGTTCATACAATTTCCTTGACTTATACCTTAGAGTCGTGCCACATTCTCGGAAAACCACCGCATAATACTAGCAAAACGATTGACCTCCACAGGATTACAACAGGAAATTCACTTTTCCCCATGAACTAGACCTATGGGCTCCTTGCTCATGGATTAGAAAGATCATAGAGGGTGCGGGCCTGTATTGCCTGAACGCTGGCCGCGGAAGAGCCTGCCCTTGAGTTGGGCTTGAATGGAGCGTGCGGCCTCAAACCTGTTGCATAGACAAGAGAGGGAATCCTTATGACCGCTGCTGATCTGCTTGCAAATAGAAGTTACATCGATTTTGCTCTCTTCCTATTAATCATTATTGCTTGCTTGGCCCTGGTGTTAGTGCACCGCAAATCCAAGCAAAAAACAGCAGAGATGGTTGAAGTGCTCTTCGACAACACAAACAAGCTCAGAGTAAAAAATCGTGAATTATCCAAGAAAATACGAGAATTTCTCGAGAGCAACGAATCGATATTGTCTGAATTGGAAAGCAGGATAGAGTTCCTGAAGGCCTCCATTAGTAACACACAAGAAGATCTGAGCAAAGCCGTGCAGGCCAGGGAGAGGGAAACAAAAAGGATTGAGCAGAGGCTCGGCGATTTCTCCAAGGAGATTCAACAGATGAAAGACTACATCCGGGAATGGGCCATTGATATGGAGCTGTAGTCGATGAAAAGGAGCATTGTTGCCACCATTCTTTTTGCCGATCTCATGAATTCCACGGAGATGGCAAAGAACCTGACCCTTCAGGAATACGACGAAATGATCGTCGATTTCCAGGGTACCATGTACGAGGTTGTAGCACATCATCTGAGCCACTATGGGTATGAGGGAAGCGGAGTTGATTACGATTGGTCCATTGTAGGCGACCAACTCCAGGTATTTCTCTATTCGGATTCAGTACGATTCGATGTGCGCAGTGCCTTACTCATTGCAACTAAGATCAAACTGGCCTGGTTGGCCGCCGCTTTCAATCAGAGGATTCTGCAGGAGGGGCGCCTGGTCAGCCGAATCGGCATTGGTATCAACTGTGGCAAGGTCATCAAAGACCTGAGGGAATGGCGAATGAAGATGGGGGAGGAGCGCCCCACCATCGAGGGTTATGCCATTAACCTGGCTAAGCGAATCGAGTCCGCCTCTCGCGAGGGAGCCGTTTATCAGATTATGGTCGGTGATAGTTTTTATAAGAGATGTCAGGATATCAAGACAATCAATATTGCTTTTAGCCAGCCGTGGAGTTTGGGCTTCAAGGGTATTAGCCAAAAGATCCCGGTGTATGAAGTTATCTCTTTCGTCAATTTTGAAATCCTCTCTTCAATGCCGCCCTCTCTACAGAACGGCTTGGTCCGGAAGATAGAATATGCCCTTACTCAGCCAATGCCGGAACCGTGGCTCTTTATCACCCTGCTCCGTCATTACGTTTCGCTGGTTGGCTCGGTTAAGCCCGACAATATCGAAACCCTGGCCTTGGAGTGCGCCCAGCAGGCCCTGGAGGTTTTGGATTATAAGCCAATCATCTACAACATGATCGGATGGCTCTATACCTATGGTCAGAGCATCCGTAACCTTGAGATGGCGATCCATTACTTCGACCGATCGCTGGCCCTCGAGCCCGATAATGAGGCAGCCCTGCTCCACAGGGCCAGGGCCTTGGATTTGAGCGGCAAGAAGGCTCTCTCGCAACATGCCTATGAGGAGATCCTGTTTCACACTCACGACCACCATGAGGCACGGAGGAAGCTGGCGGCCTACCGAGCCGGTAAACGGTAATATCGGCACCATGACACCCACCATCCTTTGTTTATCTGTCCCGTGCTTTTTATCCATAAGCCCCGCTTTCTAACCGCCCTCGCAAGGACCAGCCCTTAAGTGAGCTCTACCGTCATCTCCTATGACACGTGCCATTTTCTCCTTGTTCTGGTGATCCGCCGGAGAAAACCATTTTGAAACTGTTGCCATGTTTGACACCTTCTGGCTTCTGTTGACATATCTTCCGGGCAGAAATGTGATGAATTCCTTCTAACTGACTGAAATTTCTATTCATATTTTTTATGGCACGATTTGGCACGATTTTGGCTAGTAGTTAGTAATAGATTGTTGAGTTCTGCCCAATACCTAAAACTAAACCATGAAATGGGCAAAAGCCTCGAAAGGCAATGCTGGGAAACGGTGTTTGTGGCAGTACTGAACGGCGGTTCTCGGATGTGCGTGCATCTTTTCCAGGGCAATTCTTCATACGTCGTGTGAAGCTATGGTTTCAACCGGGAATAATAACGGCATCCTGGGAACACAAAAGGCAAGGGATCAGTTGGACGGTTAACCTTTCAGCCAAATCTCTAGTTTGTTGACTCGTTTAATCGTTAAGCTTTCAACCAAATTAAAAGACCCGCAGATCGTATTCAGGTCTGCGGGTCTTTTTTGGCTCTCAATAGCTTCTATGAATGCATCTTCTTTACTGCTCCTGGCATCAGCGTCTCTATACCTGTACGGTTTTTCGCCAGAATATCGTCACTCAAAAACGCCACTCCTCGTCACACACTAATTCGGAGAGCGAGAGTCTATCCGTTGTCTGGACAAATGGATTGCCCTTTGGATATCCGAGGGGTGTGAGGGCAACAATTTCAAACTCCTCCGGAACCTTGAGAAATTCCTTTATGCCTCTATTATCGAACGAGCCAATCCAACACGTTCCCAGTCCTTCTGCCCGGGCTGCCAGGGTCAGATGATCAACGGCGATGGCCACATCCACCAGCATCGACAGCTTACCCATGTACCCGCCTCGATTAATGCCGATATCCTGGCCACAGGCGACTATTAACACAGGCGCCTGGGCTATGAATTGCTGGTGATGACACAGGGGCACCAGTTGTTCCGCTCGATTTCTATCTCGTATGAGAATGAATCGCGTGGGCTGTCTGCTGCTCCCGGAAGGTGCGATTCGGGCTGCGTTCAGCACTCGCTGCAACACAGCCTCGGCGATGGGCCCCGGCTTGAATGACCTGACGGAGCGACGGGTGGCGATCACATCGTAAAAATCCACTGCTTGTGTCTCCTTCTTTCAGGTTAATTGTTACAGTGCTATTCATACTGTTTCTGAAATAATCGAGGGGTGTCAAGCGAAAAAATTCGCACAGACACACTGTCTTGACAATGACTGTGCCGCTCAGTAGAATTGTAACTAAATGAAAAAAGGAGCTGCGAAAGGCAGCGGACTAGTGCTTGAGACGTTTTTTCCCGAATATGCTTTCTCTGCACGGGGCTGCGCGCAGAGAATGAGTCACCTCCCCTTCATGCCCCGTTTCTTGGTAATCAGCGAGCACCACGAGGTCTGATAGACATCTTCCAAGCGCTTTCATATAGCAAGGCTTTCTAACCATGCGTCTCTGTTCCGCCCTTTGAATTGAAAAAAGACCTGGTGTCTTTCACAAAACGGAGTGTACAAAATGGAGATTACCCGCCGGGATTTCATCAAAAAAACAGCCGTGTTGGGCACCTCATTGCTCGTCTCTCCCATTTCCCTTTACGCCCAGCAGAAGAAGCAGGAGCGCTGGCATCCGGCCTATGAAGCATTGGAGACAGAGGGTAAGCTGGCCGAGAGAATCGAGCAGGCCTACTCGATTTTCGAGAATTGCCAGCTCTGCCCACGACAGTGCGGGGTTAATCGGAAAAAGGGCGAGAGGGGTTTCTGCAGGGCTCCGGTCAGACCGGTGGTTTTCGGTGCTCATCCCCATTTCGGCGAGGAGATATCGCTGGTAGGTGACCATGGTTCGGGTACCATCTTCTTCTCCAACTGCAACCTCCGGTGCGTCTTCTGCCAAAACTGGCCTATCTCCCATGAAGGGAGAGGAAAGGAAATCAAAGACGAAGACCTTGCCGACATGATGATCGGCCTCCAGGGCATTGGCTGCCACAATATTAACCTGGTCACCCCCACCCACGTCATGCCCAACATCCTCAACGCCACGCGCATCGCCCTGAAGAAGGGACTGCGCATCCCCCTGGTGTACAACACCAGCGGCTACGAGCGCTTGGAGATCGTCAGACTCCTGGACGGCATCGTTGACATATATCTGCCCGACATGAAATACATGGATGCCGATGAGGCGGCCACGTATTCGGCAGGGGCCTCAGACTATCCCGAACATGCAAAAAAGGCTATCATTGAGATGAACCGGCAGGTTGGGTCCCACCTGACCGATAAACACGGAATAGCCCTGCGCGGGCTCATGATCCGACACCTGGTCATGCCCAACAGGGTAGCCGGTACGGAGAAATTCGTCAGGTGGGTTGCCGAGGCCCTCTCTAAGTCTACCTATGTTAACATCATGCCTCAATACCGGGTAGACTATAAGGCCTTTGAATATCCAAGGATCTCACGGGGCATCACGGTGCAGGAGTTCTTGGAAGCGATGGGGTGGGCCGAACAGCACGGCTTGTCCAACCTTGACCCTCATTCCGTGACAGTCAGGGATCTGTACGCACGCCGCTTATCAAGCTAAATCAACGAGGGAGCGGGCGTGAGAGTATCCCTCATGCCCAAAGACCCGAAATAGGGTTTCCGCAATACGCGCACGTTCCTTCCCTCAGATGTGTCCCTGCTATCATGTACCCTGTCCTCTGGATCACCACTCGCCCGCACCGGGGGCAATACGTGTTCCAAGCTTCGTGACCCGGCACCCTCCCGATATAGACGTAGTTAAGACCGATGGACAAAGCCAGGGCCCGGGCCCTCTCCAGCGTAGAGATGGGCGTTGCCGGGAGACGTCTGAGTTTGTGTAAGGGATAGAACCGAGAGAAATGGATCGGGGTATCTGCACCCAGCGCTCCCTTTATCCACAGGCACATCTCCTTCACCATGGAAAGCTCATCATTCTTTGTGGGAATCACCAGGTTTGTGATCTCCACGTGGATTCCCTCCTCTTTCAGAACCTTCAAGGCGGCGAGTACCGGGGCCAGCTGGCCGTTGCACAATTCACGATAAAATGTCTCCGAAAATCCCTTCAGGTCAATCTGTGCCGCATCCAACACCGTGCAGAGATCTCGCAGCGGCCCCTCATTGATAAAGCCATTTGAGTGAATAACATTCAGAAGGCCCGCCTGCCGTGCGGCGGAGGCAACGTCCACCATGTATTCATAAAAGATTGTGGGCTCTGCATACGTGTACGCTATTGAATGGGCCCCGGCCTCTTTGGCCCTCTTCACCACAATCTCGGGCGGCATCCCGTAGCCGTAAACCTCCTCCGGAAAGGCCTGGGAGATTTCCCAATTCTCGCAAAACATACACTGAAAACTGCATCCCGCCGTTGACACCGACAATGTCCTGGTGCCGGGAAGGACATGGAAAAAGGGCTCCCTTTCGATGGGGTACGGTTCGATGACGCATGGATTTCCATAAACAAGGCTGTACAACCGCCCTTCCCGATTCTCTCGTACCCTGCAATATCCCCTTTCTCCCTTTGAAACAAGGCAACGCCTCGGGCAGAGTTCACATTGGACCTCTCCTCCCCCACGTGGCGTATAGTACGGAGAGAGCTTTGTCTTGATAAGCCCTTTCTTGGCCATCTGTGCCTGAAGGGTTCCGGGGGCACCGATGAGGTGAGCGAGACAAAGGCCACAAAAACTCCTTGCGCAGAACTTCAAGAAGTCCCGCCTCATAAGGCTTTGTCCGTGAATGCCTTTATTCTTGTTTTCGGCTTCCCTTTCTGTTGCGTTCGAATCATGCATGAGCCCATCGCCCATTGGATTTGCTCGCTAAAGCCACCGCGGCTCCCCGGAAATCGAATACCCGTGCTGCGCTAATTCGTCCATTATCTTGTCAATGCTCGTCTTTGTATCATCAAACGTTATCGTCACTGTATAGGATGCTACTTCTATGTTGTATTCCACTACCCCGGCCAGGCTCTCTAGGATAGACCTTATCCCTTTTGTGGGCCCACCTCAGCCGCCCCCGGAAAGGTTGTAGATCGTCAGCTGCGCAGTCTTGCCTGAGGTCGCCCCTACGGCAAGATTGGATGTGAACGTCAGAAAAAGCACTGCGATTACCAAAACTAAAACGATGTTTCTGTATTTCATGATACCATCCTCTTACAGTACATTGATATACATAGTTTAAGCGCCACAGCCCTGAATATGCAATAAAAACTCCACCTCAGGCCTTACTAAACGACCACCTTTTCAAGGGCTGGCTTGAATGGTGACCCTAAAAGTGCTTGCGCATATCTCTCGCCCCGTTAAGCATGCTTCGCCCCAATGGAATAAGCAACGCATTCCATAGGGCAAGCATCTAACGGGACAGGCGGGCGAGAGAATATGAACACGTCTTTTCCCGAGGAGAGTTTAACTTGATAATTCCCTGCAGCTTGCTGCAGGGTTACCACATAGTGCCTCCCCCTTGATGGGGGAGGTTAGGTGGGGGTGATAAAATGTTTGGTCACCCTCCCCTTTATCCCCTCCCATTAAGGGAGGGGGCTTTGCCATTGGATACCCTGCAGCTTGCTGCAGGGTGGTTCACCGACAACATCCCACACAGGGGGAGGTTTTGGAAAATGCTCAAGAGTCCTCTGGGTGGGAAAAGACTACTCCGCTTACTATAGAGCCTTATAGGGACTCTCGCGTTATCAAACAGTTCCCGGTTCCACCTTTCCGGTCTCAATGGTGCTCATTTTCCTCTCACCCGAGAACAGGCAGAGCAACACCACGAATAGACCGACAAACACGGAGATGAGCAGTATGTCTTGAAAGGCGAGCGGTATCGACAAACGAGCCACATAGTCGTTCTCTAGTCCTTGCCCAAGGAGTTCCGCCTGGAACAGTGCCCTTCTGGCCGTAAAGAGGCTCCCGGCCAGCGCCATGCCCAGGGAGAGCCCCACCTGTCGTTGAGTGGCCATCAGGGCTGATGCCGTTCCCAGGTGCTCCTTGCTTACCGCCCCCATAATAATGCTGTTATTCGGCGGTTGAAAGGTCCCGATCCCCGCCCCTAAGAGAGCCAATACGGGGATAATGGCCGTAACATGCGTCTCAAGGTCAAAACCGCGCATGAAATAGAAGGCCGCTGCGGTTGCCGCTGCCCCTATGGTGGAAAACCAGACGGGTCCGAACCGGTCGGAGAGCGAGCCGCTGATGGGGCCAACCACGATGGTGGTCATGGCATTCACTGCCATCAAAAGCCCTGCTGCCGAAGCCGTCAGGCCGAGGCCGTGCATCAGATAGAACGGCATTATCAGGATATAGGCTGGAGCGGCGACAAAGGTCAGGAAAAGGCTCCACGCGGCACTGGAAAAGACTCGATTCTTGAAAAGGGAGAGGTCAATGATAGGTTCCTCGACGCGACGCTCGACGAACATGAAAACCAAAAGGCTCAAGAGACCAAAACCTATCAATAGGCTTACCACCAAAGACCCGAAACCGAATTTATTGATTTGACTCATGCCCAGCACCAGACAGAATATGCCCGCCGACGAGGAAAACGCTCCCCTGAAGTCGAGCCTGATTCTCCCGGGCCTTGCTCGGTCTTTCTTAAGCAAGACAAGGATCATGAACAAGGTTATAAGCCCCACCGGAACCCGGACATAGAAGATGGAGCGCCAGTTGAGCCACTCAAGCAGGAACCCACCGAGCGTGGGGCCAAGAATGAACCCGAGAGACACAGATACGCCGAGCAGGCCCAACCCTTTTCCCCGCTCCTCGGGTGGGAAGGCCTCGGTCACGATGGCCGGGCCGCAAGCGATAGACATAGCCGCACCCACGGCCTGCAAGATTCTAAAGAGGATCAATTGACCGATGCCTTGAGCCATAGAGCATGCAATGAGGCCCAGGGTAAAAATCGCCATACCACCGGCATAGAGCTTTTTTCGGCCGATGAGATCGCCGATTTTGCCGAGAATCAGCATCAAACTGGTACAGACCAGGATATAGACTAAGGCCACCCACATTACCGTGGTAAGTTCGGCCTGAAAGACCCTGGTCAAAACAGGAAAGGAGATGTTGGTGATGCTCGCATCCATGGTGCCCATGAGCGTACCGAGGGCTACGGTCGCCAAGGCCTTCCATTTGTAGCCTTGTGGATCGGGCTGAAATCCTTGTGTTTGATGCTCAGGTTTCAAAGTATCAATCACCTGCACGGTTTGTAGAATATGATGGTTTCCCGAAGCGGATACATCCAGCCGGGAACTCCCCTGTGTCCGCGGTTACAGTGCTTCAATAATAATTCACCTGGCTAGGGTGATTGATTGCACTCTTGTTCGCGGTATCACCACGTATACGGGGCTTAGGGAATAACCGGCAAAATACATCAGGCATGCAGCTTCTTTGCAAGCTCTGCAACCCTCCGGCCGAGCTTGATGGCGTTTTCGGTTGTCTTCTGGTCCGGCGCCCCCACACAGGCAACACCATAATGTCCGGTAGCCGACATGGGATCGCCCACCACAACCATCCCGTAAATCAGCAGGGCCTGCATGATGGACATCATAGTGGTCTCCTTTCCCCCGGTGGCATCACCTGAGGTGGCAAATGCGGCCCCTACCTTACCTTCCATTTTCTTGCGAACACCGACGAATTCATCGAAAACCCTCTTCAGGTCGGCCGCCATCACGCCAAAGTAGACCGGCGATCCGGCTATAACCCCTGCCGAACCCGTGAAATCATCCTTGGTTACCTCGCCTGTGCTTTTGACGATAGCTTTTGCGCCATCTACCTCTTCCACCCCTTGCGCGATGATGTCCGCAAGCTTTCTGGTGTTACCGCCTTTTGAAAAGTAGAGAATGAGTATTTGCATTGTCAGATCTCCTCATGGAACTGGAAATGATAGCAGCAAGTTCCCGCCAGACCTTGCTCCGAAAAAGATGGAGGCGGTCTGCCAAGGGCATTTTGGACCGCCTCCAAGTCTCACACGTATGCAAAAGCGAGCCTTCTTTCAATGCAACCGGGTGAGCAATTCACCCGTCGCATACTAACGTGCCTTTATCAGCTCCTCCTGCACCTCGTCAAATGCTATGCCGATGACCCAGTGCCCATCGGGCTTTTTTCGAGAATGAATCACCTTTCCCCGGACAGGGAAAATGTTTTCCTTGACGGCTATCTCCATCTCCATAAGGGTATCCACCTCTACGGGCTCATAAACCTCGACTCCGATGCCAACCTGGCTCACGTTAAGAGTTCTGGCCATTGAGACACCGCTTTTTTGCACCTCCCCCTCTTTGCTCACATACGACACCAGGTAAAGGGATTGTACCCTGGGATGGCGTCTTCTTTCCTTTTCTGCTGTTCTGTCCCCGTCCATTGAACACCTTCGCCGATAGGGTTTCTCGTTGGTGCAGGCAGTTTAGGATAAAGGGCGGCCAGGTGTCAAGCAGAACAACATGCAGGGGGCGGCCAGGATACCGCCTTGCCGCGAAAAAGGCCCTTCGCGCAGGGCCGGCTCTAAGAATATCTTATGTCGTTGACACCGGGTCCGGTATCGAGTAAGGTCGCCTGCGAGCAGCAGGGATGCCGCCGCAGATAACCCGCTGCTAGCTGGGAACAACATACTCTGAAATGGAGACTCTTGGATGAAAGGCGCCGGAGGAATTAAGGATCTAGCGGGTTGGCTTGATACCGCTATCAAGGATTTCATAGATAACTCGCCGGACAACACGCTTCAAAACAAAGAAAACGAGAAGGCCTGGGCAGATCCGCTCGTGGGCTTTTCACGTGGCGATGATCCCCTGTATGAGGACTATAAGGACATGATCGGGGCATTCCATTGGACCCCAGGGGAGATATTCAACAAAACGTTCCCCGACATAACCGTTGCGCCTGATCAGCTCACGGTCATTAGCTGGGTTCTGCCCCACGTCGAGCAAATAAAGTCCGATAACCGAAAGGAGACCGTCTATCCTGCGGAACGATGGGCCCGAGCACGCATCTACGGTGAGCAGGTCAACGAAAAACTCCGTGGCCACGTAGTGGCGACCTTGCAACAGGCCGGTTTTGAGGCTGTTGCGCCCATGCTCTCTCCCTTCTGGAAACGTGAGACCTCCCAGCGTTACGGCTTTGCCTCCACCTGGTCCGAGCGTCATGCAGCCTATGCCTCAGGGCTCGGAACGTTCGGTCTCTGTGACGGTCTCATTACCCCAAAGGGTAAGGCCGTGCGATTGGGCTCCGTGGTCGCGCACATCCGGATCTCTCCTACCCCGAGACCGTATACGGATCATCGCGCCTACTGTCTCTTTTTCACCGATGGTTTGTGCGGAAGGTGCGTGGCCCGCTGCCCGGTTGGGGCCCTCACCGAGGCAGGTCATGACAAGGAAAAGTGCCGGAATTACATTAGAGGGGCTACGACAGATTACGTAAAATCCCACTACGGCTTTGATGGGTACGGGTGCGGTCTGTGTCAGACCGGTGTCCCCTGTGAGTCAAAGATCCCTACGGTGGACGAACTCTAGAGAAGCTTGGTCCTGTGGGCAGCTCCTGTTGAACTTCCCGAACGAAATCCTATTCAACAGGGCGGGGAGCTAGGCAATACAGCGCCGCGCGTTAGTCTGGGCAAAAATAGAGGCGGTTACGGAATTAACGTAACCGCCCTGAGTAACATAAGCAGCAGATAGCCTTGCTATTTGCCTTGCTCCCTGTGACTTCCCGTGATCTTATCCTTGGGATTGCCTACCTGGCAACTGCTTCTGAGTCACGTAGATATGCCCAGCTTGGGCAGAATATAGGCCTGCAGCAAAAGCCACACGGCAAGTAGTATCAGAATCCACCAACCACCCATTCAATCCTCCTTATTGTTTGGTCACGCTTCAACAAGAATGCTCGTTCTCAGTTCAAAGACAATGGGCGCAGCTCACGGCTGCCTAAATCAGCCCGCTCAGGAGAACCGGCTTGAAGGGGAAGCGCAACCCGATGAAAACCCGCTACTTAATCCCTTGTCCGACGAACCACATGAAAAGGAGGACATGAGCCTGCACGTATCGTTTTCACCGCAGGAAGGGCAAACCGGCTTTCTATCCCCGTCCGAGGGAAAGACCAGCTGCTCAAATACATTTTCACATTTATTACACTTGAACTCATAAATGGGCATTCTGTTTCTCCGCTGCTCTATGAATTAGCGTATATCTCAATTCTCATGGGTTTTGCAACCCTTTTACCTATTTACCATGGTTTAGTCAATATAGTAAGTCCTTTTGAGAATAATTCAAGTATGTTGCGGCGTGTTTATCCCCTGTTTTTTTCTGAAAAGAGTGCGAGCAATACCAGGAAAACCGTCAGTGGCTTTTGTAATTTCGCCCAAGACAAAGACAAGAGACCTCCTGCCTTCTAAATGGCTTTGGACATAAGAAGGGCCGTTTGTCCCTTCGGATAGTAGTTGCCTTGATCCCCGATCACCTCAAAACCGGCCTTCCCGAAAAACGCCTGGGCTGCCTCATTCTCCTGCGCGGTGTGAAGAAGCAGCATCTTCAACCCCCGCTGGGTGGCCAAAAACTCCATGTAGTGGAGCAGGACCGAGCCTATACCGCTCCTTTGATATTCCGGAATCACGGCAATAGCCAGTATCTCTCCAATAGAAAGCGACAGCGCGACAAACCCCAGGGGCTGGCTTCCGTCCTTGACATACACGGCGGAAACGCACTCCGGGGTTGAGATCCAGTGGGGTACCACTTCATCATAGTCACCGAAAACGGAAAACACCTGGTTTGAAAGCCCGCGAACGAAATCAAGATCCACTTCAGTCGCAGGTCGAATAGAGTCTCCTTGTGTACCGTCAATTCGTTCTGTCTTCTTACTCGCCACCCTTCTCATCCATCCCTTGAGCGCTGGCTAAGCCGAGCAGGCCATGCCCCAAAAACGGCAAAACGACACGACTTCCTTATGCTATGGCTTCGGCCGCATGAACCTGATTGTCGGGCCGGCGCTAAGCCGGATCTCCTTTTGGTCCTTGAATATCTCTCCGTCGATTTGCATATCGGAAGGCCTCTCCAACACAATCACCGATCGAGACGCCAGGCGATCCATAAGCCTTTCGCCCGTCAACTCCATGCCGAGCAACACCCTCAGCGCATTCAGCCCCATTCTTTTGGGACTCATACCCAGGCACAGGCACTGAAAAAAGCCCTCCCTTTCCGCGGCCCGCCGGGTCGGTTTGAACCCGAGCCCAACCTCCTTCACCGTTGCCCCCAGGAAAGCCGTGTAGCTCCTTCCGGGCAGCCTTTCCCCTTCGACCCAGATATCGGCCTCGAAGGGGTGAAAGAAATCGTTATGGGCAGCACCCTTTTGAATCATCGAAAACAGGATTTCGAGCAGAACCCTGATTGTCTTCAATCTTCCCCTGCCCTCATCCTTGTAGTAAGCCTTCAGCAGACTTACTGGAAAGCCCAGCCCGAAGATGAAGCCGTATCGGTCATTCACCTTTAGGGTATTCGTCTGGACAACCTCACATAATCCCTGTCTTCCAACTGTGCTTACCACTCGCTTCAGAATCGTTTCCGATAAGCCGCTGATCCCGAGGCAGCGGGCGATCGTATTCATGGTACCCCCTCTCAGGAGGGCAACCGGTGGCAGGTCTGTTCCGCCATAGGCTGGGATGAAGGCGCTCAGGGCATGGTGCAGGGTGCCGTCTCCGCCGTGAATCGCCAGGACTGCAATTCCCTCTCTGCGGAACTCCTCGGCGATATCCAGCATCTCATCAAGGGTTTGGGACTCGCGAAAGAATCCGTGCGGGCCGAGAATCTGCTTCAGCCTGTTTATGCGGGCAGGATTCCCGATGGTTTTCCCCGCCCTTGGATTGCTAACAACGCCGATCATCCTCACCATCGCCTTCATTAGGTGCCTTGCCGGCTGATCATAACAGAAGGATTCTGAAAGGCAATCCTTTTCCTAACACCAAGAGATGCCTTCCCTCATACCCAAGCAAGAACCATGATGTACCCTTGTCTGCGGCATGCCGGTTTCGCGAAGCGAATGCGTCTTTTGTTTGGCCGGGGTCGGCCAAACAAAAAGTCCATGTATGTCAGCGTGTGTCCGCGGTTACACATTTGCCCTGGTATTGCCCGATTGCCGTTGCAGATGCTGGTGGGGCGTGGTAAGATGCATTAATCATTGCTCGTTTCATCTTTCCTATCGGATCCGGACCGTTGACTCGAAGTTCATGACACGTATTCCCCTTCGCCTCGCGTGCATACGCGAGTCCGAATCACCGGCAAGCAGCAGAATTGGAGGGCTACAATGAAAAGATGCTCCCTTTTATTGCTTCTGTTACTTATCAGCAGCTCAGGCTGCTACACGGGCACACAAACCAGACCTGCAGAGGATATGAAGCTGATAGGGGACAGCTTTGGAGAATCCGGAAAGCAGACCAGGACGAGAATATCCGATCATGCGCAGGTCTTTCGATTGACAAACCTGGATGCTCCTCAAGGATTCAAGTTGCTGGACGTGAAGAGCGAGGACTGGTCTTTCTATCTGGTGCGGTTTAACCTTCAGTCCATGCCTTTAGACAGGGAAGAGGTCAAGTCAACCTACTTTGCCGTTAAGTTTAACGTGAAACAGCCTTCATCCTTTTCTTCCGGTACGGTGATTATCGACCGGCTCTTCCCCTCTTCCACATCCCGGCAGGTCTACCTCTTAGAATCTGACTTGAAGGCAGGAGGTCAAGCAAGAATGACCGCAGAGGCCGGGTATGGCTGGCTCAGGAAAGAGAAGAAAGAAGAAAAGGAAAAGGAGACCAGGGAGGAAACCCAAAAGGGAACCCTCACCGAAAAGACAACGGTGATCGAGGAGGAAAGCACCCTCGTAAAGGAAGAAGGTCTTGATAAAGAAGGGGAACGGATCGAGGGAAGCACGTCAACGGAAACCAAGAGGTCAAAGGTCTCCGAAACAGAGAAATATGACCAGGAAGCTGCTGAAAAGACCTTCCTTCGAACCCTCGAGAAGATCACCGATGTCAATCTTAATTTTACGGCAGCAGGAAGTGCCTATTTGGAAGCCAGCGCCGGTTTCTCGATGAGTTTCGAGCGAGAAAAGCGAGAGCCGTTGATTACCGCCACCGGCACGCTATCGGATACCGCTGTTTGGCTTGACAGGCGGCCCTTCCAAAACGGGGACAGGTACTTTTCCGTGATTATCAAAGTCCCCCGGGCCACCACGGAAATGACTGACTACTTTGTTCGGGAATTCCGAGATTCGAAATTTGCCGATCTCAAAAGACTTCTGGCGGTGCATAAACTGCAGCTCGACCGGCATAAAGTCGTCCTCCGATTTGCCAAGGATGAATACCTGAAGGGTGTGCTCACCGAGCAAGAGGCTGAAATCATCAAACTGATCAGGGATGAAATCGATAAGCTTGAAAAAAAGGTTACCGAATCAAGGGAGAAACTCGATGAGAGTTCGACCAACGAGGCGATTGGCGGCTACCTCCATGACCATCTCAAATTGCTCTATAAATTCGAAAGCTTCACCGAAACATACGAAGAAACCCTGAGGCAAAAGTTGACCCAGAAGAAAGGCGCAACCACGAATGAGGCGCAAAAGTTTGCAGTATCCTACCAGTTGAACCAGATCAATCGACACAGAAAAGACATCCAGCTGTTCCTGGCCAAAAACGAGATCGACCTCTACCAGATAACGTGTGAAGCAGAGGCCCAACTCGATGTGAACGGGGCCCCCTTGACTCGTAAGCAGGATGCTATCACCCTTTTGGCGCCCGAGAGAGTCCTCAGCTTAGTCGTTGAGTAAGGACGGACTGTTGCCCGAAGGGAAATCCCTTTGAGCGGTCATTAAAACGTTTTTTGCACCAAGCGAAAAGGGATTTCGGCAATGCCCCGTAAACTCCTGCCCCTAGATTCTCTCAAAAGCATAGTGGCATGTTTTGTTTATTGTTGCAATATCGGTTAGCGGATCTTGCGCAGGATATTGAGTCATGCCAGTTTGATTCGAATGCCTCCATTGAACCACGCATTGTTGGGGTATCGGTTTGATATCAAACGCCTTATACAGCGTGTGGTAATAGGTGATATCTCAGGGCAAGATAGGACCCGCTTAGAGTGCTGCTTTGTTCACTAATAGGTATCGTTCACTAATTGTGAACAATCTTTATTTATGAACAGAAATCTGTGTGTGCTCACAAATAGAATCTTTTAAAGAAATATAATCAGATAGTTATTGACATTTGTTCATAAAGTAGTTATGTTCACAAACAATGAACAGCTGGAAATAGCGAACAAAATGAGTAAGAATACGATGAGAACCAGAACCGCGGAAAACAAAATTCTGCGTACTGCCTTGGAAAAGCTCGAAAAGGCAACCGAGTTAACAGCTGAAGCCTATCCTGATGTTGATCCCGATGGCCCAGATGCGATGATTCGAATCACTTGGCAAGGCATGGAGTGGCATTTTGCAGCTGATGTTAATTACACACTCACACCAGCAATGATCGGTGGAAGTGTTCAACAACTACGAAGGCATATCGCAAAAGGCATTCTCGTTACAAAATATGTAACCCCGCAGGCAGCAGAAATCTTAAAAGAAACAGGTACTCCATTCCTCGACACAGCTGGCAACGCGTACCTAAACGAGCCTCCTCTATTTGTTTTCATCAAAGGAAGCAAGCCTCCTGAGAGGGATACCGCGAAGCCTCCAATCCGTGCTTTCCGTCCGACGGGACTACAGGTTGTATTTGCCCTTATATGCAATCCGGGCCTGGAAAAGGCCCAATACCGAGAAATTGCCCAAGCTGCAGACGTCGCCTTAGGCACGGTAGGGTGGGTCATGCGGGATTTGAGACAAATGGGAAATCTGGTTGAAATGGGGAAACGCGGTCGGCGCCTCATTCAGAAGGAGAAACTATTGGCGCGGTGGGCAACGGCATATCCGGAACAACTAAGGCCTAAAAAGTTACTGGGGACATTCAAAGCCGCCAATGCAGACTGGTGGAAGGAGGCTGAGCTTCCCGACCCAGAAACGTATTGGGGAGGAGAAATCGCAGCAGCCAAGCTCACACAACACCTGAAGCCGCAAACGGCGACGATCTACGCCCCGGAACTCAAGGCGCTTTTTGAATGGCTGATAAAAAACAGAATAAGGCAAGATCCGGATGGAAATATCGAGATCGTGAGGAAGTTCTGGAAATTCGAACCTGATTGGGAATACCCCACCTTGACTCATCCCGTCCTAATATACGCGGATTTGCTCGCTACTGCTGATGCCAGGAACATTGAGACAGCAAAGATAATCTATGACAAAGAAATTGCCAGACTTGTCGGGGAAAATTGACAAATTCACTGTTGAGCTTTTTGAGTACATAGCAAACGTGGCTGAACCTATGAGCGCTCCTTTCTTTGTTGTCGGTGCAACAGCACGAGACATTATTCTCAAATACGGCTATGGCATCGACACAATCAGAGCGACTAATGACATCGATCTGGGCGTGGAAGTCTCTGACTGGGATCAGTATATCAAGCTCAGAGAGGGCCTGGTTGCAACAGGAAGATTCGAACACACAAGGGAGCCCCAAAGGCTGAAGTATCAGGGAAGTGTATTTATTGATGTTATGCCTTTTGGCGCAATTGCAGATCCCGATGGATCATTCTCCTGGCCTCCGGATCACCAAGTCCAAATGAACACGCTCGGATTCAATGAATCATATAAACATTCTTTGACTGTTAGACTAAGGAGAAAGCCGGATCTGGATATCAAATTTGCAAGCCAAGCTGGCTTAGCTCTCATGAAACTCATTTCATGGGATGATCGGCATCCCGAAAGGATTACGGATGCTAAGGATTTAGGGTTTCTGATGCGCGTTCACATTGATTCGGGAAATGAGGAACGCCTCTTTGAAGAAGAAGCAGACTTAATCGAGATTCTCCGAGAAAGCGGGAGTTATGACTACATGAGGGCCGGCGCCAGATTGCTTGGCCGCGATATTTCGGCGATTGCAAATCCCGCGACAAGGGAAAGGCTTCTGAGGATATTGGAAAAAGAGACTGCCGAGAGAGACCGCTACAGGCTTGTGGAGGACATGAAAGATATTTACCCACCGGCCAGCTCGGATTTTGAGGAGAACCTGGCCCTGCTCGAAGAACTCAAGGCCGGCATTTTAGAAGGCCCCGGAATTGCTCGGCAGAGTTGAATGGGGTCAATGCATCGAACCAAGCTTGAGTTATGTATTAAGAGGAAAACGCTGATGCTCGCACGCCTCGTATCGAGGCGTACCTTTTGCGCTTGAGCTTGCGTGGAGCGGCAACAAGAAAAGCGAAAGGGGCCACCTTGACTCACAAGCAGGATGCCATTACCCTTTTGGCGCCCGAGAGAGTCCTCAGCTTAGTCGTTGAGTAAGGGGCAATCACCCTCCGGCCGATCCGGTCGTTAGTGCAAAGCCCCGGCCCTCATAACCGGTAGTGTTTTTCATGGTGCAGAACCGCGTTTTTGCGAGGAGATGCCTGACTGAAGTAGCCGGAGAAGAACAGTGTTCTTCACGGCGCCCGTAAACAGTTCAGGTTTGAGCCCCCATTTCATTTCCCAATCATGCGACTTTTTTAGGGGTGGTTTTTGGCTCCATGGTCTGAGTCATTGGCGCATTGCCGTAACCACGGTAATAATTGATGGATATCGAACGTTGACTGAGAGCCTGGAGACAATAGCCAGGGAATTATGGTATCATGGGTGATATCGACACAGCTGGGGGAACTATGAATTCAGCTCAGGGGAATAAAACCGGCAGCAAAAGGAGAGGGAAGGTAATGGGCGTTACCGTCTGGGTTATGTTGTTTTTGGCAGGTGCTTTGGCTGTTATTGCATACATGAAAAATCCCAATTTCCCTGTACAAGGCGTCAAGGCGGGCGGAAAGCTCTTTTGGGACATCTTGCCCTCCCTGGTCCTGGCTTTCATCGCGGCGGGGATGATCACCATGGTGCTCCCGAGAGAACTCATGACCCGCTGGTTAGGTGAAGAGTCGGGTTTCCGAGGGCTCGTTATAGCCACCTTGGCCGGTTCAGTCACCCCAGGTGGACCTTTTGTCCAGTTTCCCATTGTGGCCGCATTGCTCAAAAGCGGCGCTGGGATCGCCCCGCTCATGGCGTACCTGAGCGCATGGTCTCTCTTGGGATTGAATCGAATCCTGGTATACGAGATACCCCTTCTTGGCTGGAAGCTTGCCCTGTCTCGCATAACAGCCAGCCTCATCTTCCCGATTATCATCGGTCTGATCACTCGGTTTTTGTGGCTCAGGTTTTGACCCAACACCACCCAAGAGAGCCAATTAAGGGCCTTTCAGGGATATTGTTATGATGGAAGCGTAGGCAAGAATCCTCTATCGAAAGGGAACGCTTATGAGACGTTTGATTATTTCTAGCCTCCTTATGATGGCGTTTCTCATCAGCACTGGAGCTGCCGGTGAACTCGGTCAGGTGGAGCTGATTGATGGCAGCGTCATCTGCGGGGAAATCGTCTCCTCTGAGGGCGGCATCTATACGCTCAAAACCAGCACGCTTGGCACAGTTAGAATCGAGGAGTCGAGCATTCGGGCCATCCGTTTCGAGACTCCCGGTAATGCCAAGGGGAAAGAAAACGCATTCAGGCGTCCGGCTCCTGAAGCGCAGGTCCATGCCCTTCAGCAACTCATGATGGGCGATCCGGAGATCATCCGGATGCTCCTCACCCTGCTGAATGATCCTGATGTGCAGGGGCTTCTGCAAGACCCCTCCATCATAGAGGCGGTGAACGCGGGCGACATAGAGGCGCTCACCTCAAATCAGAAATTCATGAAGCTTCTGGAAAACCCCACGATTCAGGATATCACCGGGAAGATAGCGCAGTAATTCGCCGTGCACAAGGGCCCTGTTCTTGCCGGATTGACTCAATGTATACTATTCGGCCCTTGATTTCCCTCTTTTAGTGTGTAGGGTTTCTCGGTCGGCCTTTCGTGCGAATTGGTTTCGGCCTGCCCTGGCGCGACGTGATATGAACATAATGCAATCTCGGCATGATTCTGGTTTCTGGAAAAATACACTTAGTTCTTTTAAGGCAGGTCTGGGCCAGGGAGTTCGAATTTCCCCGTGGCTCTGCCGCATTGTCATTCCTTCTTGCAGATACCCAAAATATGTGGTAAAGACCAGTTGAATACTACCTGAACTAGTTTCCTGCGCTGCAGCTCAAGCGAAACTGCGATTCTATTGCCCATCATCACGCGGAGTTTGAAGAAGTATTCTTGCTCTCCTGTTCAGTTGATTTCCTACTCTCATTCACTGTTAATTCTCGATAACTGATAATACCCTTCAAAAAATTAGGGGCAATGGTGTCTAAGAGTCAAACGGAGATTTGAGCCGTTTTCTTATAGGACTGCGGAACTAAACCTTAATCTCTTTTGGATTTTGACCGATCATCGGTATGGCAAGTATCATATTCGGAGGAAATCCTTATCATGGAAATCATCAAGTTTTCTGCAAAAGATGCAATTTGGTGAGTTATGCAGCTAGAAAACTCGTAGAATTTAAAATCTTTTTAATCAGTATTTTGCAAATTTGGAAGATTAGTCAGAAACTATATACTAACTGGTTATGATTTATGAAAAATAAACAAATATGTTAAACCTATACGGGAGCTGTATTGAATGGGGGCAGACCCTATAGTGTACTGCTTACAGCAGCTGACAGATTACGATCAGTTTGAAAGACTCTGCAATGACTTAATGTCTGCGGAGGGATATAAAAACCTCGAACCGCTTGGCGGTCGGGGAGATAAGGGGCGTGATGCTATTCGGATATGCCGTACCGACCCTGACGATATAACAATCTTTGCCTACAGCGTAAGAGAAGACTGGCGGCGTAAGCTGCAACAGGACGCCGACAGAATCAAAAAGGTGGGTCATAAACTAAATCGTCTCGTTTTCAGCTGTACCGCGCATTACAACGCCACGGAAAGAGATGAGGCAATTGAATTCATAAGGAAAAATTATGAATGGACTCTTGAATTGTACGGGATTGAAAGAATCCGGACACTGTTATCAACTGTTCATGAACGAATTATAACAAAGCACCCCCATATTTTTGCACGACCCTTTTTCCCCAGGGCAGGTGGCCAGCCGTTATCCTTTTCACCCGATCTCATCATTGTTGATTTTTCCAAATCTGACGAAACCTTAGCGTCATGGTTAGCGCGGAAACTGAAGCTCCATGGTTATTTGGTTTGGTGTCGCAGTATAGACCCGGTAGGTGGTGAATCAGTCAATGACACTACAGAGGCCTTGCTTGAGCAAAGGGCCGCATTTTGTGTCTCGGTACTATCTCAACCTGCCATATCTGATAGTGATCTATCCTATCGCCGGGCCGCCGCTATTAGGACTGGCAGAAAGAAAAACGCACCTTTTCTAATTCCCGTGGTAGCCCAGCCAATCTTCGATGACACTCTGGACGCGAATACCAAAGCCCTTCAAAAAATCAGTTTCGTGGACAGCTGGCAATCGGGTTTAAATCAGTTGATCGCTGTTTTCGAAGCTGGGAACTGCCCGAAGGCCGAGGGTGGAAAGCATTTCGTACTCAATTCGTTTTTCGCAGATGACGTTGTAGTGGATCAGGAAGAGACCGTAATTTCAAACATGTTTCAGGTGCTTAAGATCCCTGAAACGATTCACCGCTTTGAGTCTCTCTCAGGCATTCCTTCTTCATCGAAAGGTGAAGTGGCGAGCAGGTGGGCTTTTAGGCAGGTCAACCCGACAACCTTTTTAAGTTTTCATTTACCACCTGAAGAGGATGCAAGAGAATTCAAATTGAGTAAGAAAGGTGGCGCTCTTTGGAGCTGCACAAACGCTATTGATGGCATTTACATAAAAAACCTGATCCCGGAGCTGATTAAAAAATCGTTAGTGGTAGCGTGCCAGAAAAAGGGCCTCCAGTTCTGCACGAATTCATATTTGCCCTATTTCCCGCCAGGGTTGCTTTCAAACGATCGCTTTTACTTTGATTTTTTCAACGATAGCAAGACGTTTATTAAAGTCTCCGGTGAACGCAAGTATTACCGGCCCGGGGCGTCTGAACGCTTCAGGTATTATCTCTCTCCCAATTTTTATGTATCAGAAAGAAGCAGCGGCACATATGCCGTAATTGTTCACGTTCACATACGATTAACCGATCTCAGCGGTAAATGTCTCGAAGGCCAAAAGGTTATCTCCCGCAGAAAACGTCTTTGCAAAGATTGGTTCAACGATGACTGGGCTAAGAAGGTTACTGGAATTATGCGGTTTATTGGTGAAGACGGAAAAATTGTGATCGGTGACTCCGACAAGGACATTATCGTAATCAACAGTAGACCGTGCATGTGGGCAGTTCCTCTGAGCATAAACGAAAAGGCTCTGACCTATGAATCTGTAGCCATAGATGAGGCATTGATGGAATCATCTGATAGCGATGAGGAATAAGCGGGCGATGGAAGAGATTGAAAAAACCGAAAAATTGGTCATTCTGAACGAACCCACACTACAATTTGCTGAGGGACAAGACGCCATAGATCCACATGATGGGCTTACTCTTTTTGGGCCCTTTAGCCTTAACCAGCCATCCCATCCTCAATCACCCACTTACATCGTGATCGGTACACCAGAAGGAGTAGAGCGCTTTAAAAGATGGTCTACCCTGATGAACAAGGCAGCGTTTATGCCGCAAACAGAGAAACATCGTCTTTGGCCACCTTATCCTGGATTCGAGGTCGCCTTTGGAAGCAAGTGGTGCGAAAAACCCGCTTGGGCACCGACCATTGATCGAGCTGCATTGATAGAGGCCTCAAACAAAAAAGACCCCCATGAACGCTGTTTTGCTGTGGTTGAAATGTTCATGGATTTTTTCAAGAAGACCAAAAAATTGGATTTCCAGGTTGGTGTTGCGATATGTGTAATACCAGACGAAGTATGGAAAAACTGCAGGCCACAGTCACAAATCGCTGAGCCTACTGATGCTGGAATTTCCGTAAAAAGAAAAAAATCCCGGAAGCTTGGTCAATTAGAGTTTTTTGAGGAATATGACCCACAGCAGTATCACTATTCCCCAGACTTTCGTCGCCAACTAAAAGCTAGGACGATGCAGTATGACATTGCACTGCAAATCATTCGGGAGTCAACGCTGGTAGAAGGCGATGAAGACCCAATTTCCGGGCGTGGCCTTACGACCCTTTCGGACAGAATGTGGAATCTGGGCACTGCGCTGTATTACAAGGCTGGCGGGAAGCCGTGGAGGCTCAATAGTGCGCGTGACGGTGTTTGCTATATAGGCATTGCATACAAATTGGGTGAAGCCAAAACGAATTCAGCTTGCTGTGCAGCCCAAATGTTTTTAGATACTGGCGATGGCATCGTGTTCCTTGGAGAGGACAGGCCCATATATTCGCCAGATAAAAAGCAATTCACCCTTACATGTGACGCCTCAGAAAAACTACTTAAAGGCGTCCTTGAAACATACAAAACTCTGGACGGGCGGCCGTTAAAAGAGATTTTCATTCATTGCAGATCTGAGATAAACGCAGAACAGTGGGAAGGCTACCAAAAGGCTTGCCCAGATAATTGCAGATTGGTTGGGGTCAGGGTCCGGCCAGAAAGAAACGGGCCTAGGCTTTACAGAATTGGCACAAGACCAGTACTTCGTGGGACATTTTGGAAGGTCAATGAAAAGTCAGGATATCTTTATTGCTCCGGTTTCAAACCACGTATTGCTGCATATGACGGCTGGGAAACACCAGTACCGCTGAGATTAGATGTTCAATACGGAGACGCGCCCATTGAAGTGGTAACCAGGGACATTTTAGGCCTAACCAAACTAAATTATAATGCCTGCCGCTTGGGGGAAAGTGAACCTGTTACTATAAAATTCTCAAATGCTGTGGGTGAAATATTGATTTCAAATCCTACAGTTACAGATCATAGGCCAAATTTTAAATTTTATATTTAAGATATTTCAATTGACAAACCGTATAGCCAATAGGAAATCATAACAACGGCATCAAGAGCGACGGCAAAAGGGCGCCGCACCTTATGCAGAGCGTTGGACTAATCAAGAGGAACGGATGATGAAGAAGCAGCAGATCCTCGACTTGGTGAGGAAAGTGGCGAACCCCAAGCGTGTTCCGTTCGAGAGCCTTGCTAATCGCTTGACAGGAATCTCTTGTCCCGTCTTCGGCGTTTCTTGGCAACCTCCGAAGCTCGAAAAGGATGCCATCAGGGAAATCCTGGTCTTCCTAGAAGACCGCCGTGCTTTGTACAACCCGTACGAGCTTGAGAGAACCGACTGGGTGGCCGAGTCAGTGTTGAAGATCAGGGAGGAGCTGACGAGTTGCCTTAAACAGCTCCAAGATGACTCGGAAGCGTCAAGGTGCGTCAGGGCTATGCGGGCGGCCTGTCGAACGTTCTTGGACAAGATGGAATTGGCGAATGCGCTCTGGGATTATCGTAGCGTACAGAAGACTATCGAAAAGCAGTTACGTGATATTTATCCTTCACTGAACTTCCCCACAAGTCTCGGCGAACTGAGAGCCACATTCGGCATTCACATAGCCAAGCTATGCCTGATGTACGGAATTGATGTCGAGGGCAACTTGACGTCCATTCTCCCTCCAGAGGAGAGCGCGAAAGATCCAACTGACGAGAAAAAACTGGGTCCAGGCGACGCGGCAACACACGCGCCTGACCCGACACGTTAAGTTTTTTATGAAAAAAGAGCAATGGATGTAGCTGAATGGCAAAAACGCCTCGAAGATAACTTCACTTTCAATGGTGTGGTTGGCGGTAATTTGTTCGCTATTTTTGATCAAGAGAGAGCCTGTGGGGAATATTTTGCAAACACCTTCCATGGACAATGTGTCCTCATAGATTCCTTTCAGGGTTTCTATGTAGAGACAATGAGAAATGCACGTGATTGGATTTCGGCTAACGGTTGGCCAAAAGAATGTGAATATTATCCTCCAATATTAGTTCATTACGTTATTGCATTCAGGAGCTTTAGGGCTTGCGAGAATCTTCTGCTTAAAGGCTATCCGCTGGATGGCTATGCCCTATTAAGGGACCTAAAGGACCGGTGCATTTCTTTAGCTGGTATCGCCCAGAATAAAACAACATTTCCAGCACTTTTTGGGCATAAAGGCATAAAATGCCCAACAGTAGAAGACTGGCCACAAATCAAGAAGCAAAGAAAAAATGAAGAACATCGAGTCTTGAATCTCATGATAAGAAAAAACAGCGGATTGCCGGATGATATAATTGTGGAATTGGGAAGCTGGGAGCAACTTTTTCATGTAGAGGTACATGGATCCACATTCTCCTTCACCAAAGAGCTTTTGGACTGGGTACAAGGGAAGGCAGCATTGTCCTTAGGGCCGACTCCGAAAAAGGATTCGATGGCAATGTATATGAATCGAGCTTGTGAAGTTGCTTGGTTACTTGTCCGTTTGTTACCTTATCTTGAGCCTGAAAAGAGTGCTTTTGGTGGTAAGTGGCTAGATAAACAGCATATTTTAGATGAATCCTTTCGGTATATGCAGCAATCACTTAGCAAATCAGGTAAAAAGATCGGGGATGCTTTTATAAGGTTTGTGGAAGAAAAGTTCAGCTTTGGTGATCACTTCTTTTATTTTGAGGCTGACGGGACTGGCTAAGCACTTAACCAGGCGCTGAACAGCGACGCAATAAACTGCGCGCGTTAGCGCCGACGTTAGGCAATTTTATTGGGAGCGTTCGAGTAAAATGCAACGTCCCTTCTCTATCGAAAGGGGATTATGATGGAATGGAAAGAACTTGAGGAGCACGTCAGAGACTTGTCTTCATGTCATTGGGCGTCGAAGGCGAATCCTGAGACTATTAACGGAGTAAGATTTGACTGTGTAATTAAGAAACATTCGGATTACTGGATCATAATTGAGATTTCGAAGGAAGAGACCCTCGATAAACTGCGCACAGACATAGCAAAGGTTGCGGCAGTGAGGCCCTACCTCTTCAGCCATAGTATCTATGCAGAGTGCTACTTCGTCTGCAATCATCCGACTGAACAAATGCGCGTCACCGGTGAGGGCGACAACCTACGTGTAATGTCCGTTGAAGAGCTCCGCGGGCTACTGCTAGGATACGATTCGTATTTCAATCTGAGATCCAAGCAACCATTCGGGAGTGCGATCGATTGGCGATCGGGAGAACGCGACAAGTCGGAATACGTCACCGTTGCATACTCTAGCATTGACGGAAAGCGCTCCTACACCGTTTCAGATATATCGGACCTTCTGCATCGCGGGGAAAAAATTATACTCTTGGGAGACTATGGAACGGGGAAGAGTCGATGCATACAAGAGACGTTTTTCGCGCTGCACAATGCTGCAGTTACAAACTGGCGATTTCCCATCGCGATTGATCTACGAGAGAACTGGGGCGTGCGCAGAGGCCACGAACTTTTGCGGCGCCATTTCGATGATCTCGGCGCGTCCGAGGTAGGCAAGTCAGCGCTCCGCCTTTTAGGTAATAAACGAATGATACTACTCATTGATGGATTCGATGAGATCGCATCTCAGACGTGGAGCAATGACCCTTTCATACTGCGCAACATTCGCCGACAGTCTCTCGCCGCAGTAAGCGACTTGCTGAAGCGGGTGAATTGTGGAGTCTTAATAACCGGGCGGGAGCACTATTTCAATTCATCTGAAGAAATGTACCAATGTCTCGGGCTAAATCCGCGCGGAACACATGTGCTAACTTGCGCGCAGGAATTTACAGAGGTAGAGATTCAACAGTACCTCAAGCGTTTACACGGCATGAAGACAGTTCCCGAATGGCTTCCTAAACGTCCATTGATTTGTCAGATCTTATCGGATCTTGAACCGGACGTAGTAAATGATCTGGTGACAAATGAAACCGGTGAGGTCAGATTCTGGAGCGCAGCAGTTCAGGCAGTATGTGAGAGGGAAGCGAGCATAAAGTCGATCCTGGACGCTACGGTAATCAATGACGTGCTTGTAGGAGTAGCGCGTCTAACGAGGACAAAGGCGAGGGATGTAGGGCCACTCTCGACGAGGGAGATCAATGATGTATTTCATGCCGTCACTGGTGCTCCGCCGAACGATGAAACAGCGGTGATTCTACAGCGCCTCCCTTTATTGGGTCGGGTTGAGGCTCAGTCCTCTGATCGTCAGTTCGTTGACACTTATTTTCTAGACGGGCTCAGAGCGGAGGACGTTTGTCGCGAAGTGTTCCGGCAGGACGAATCAATCCTGTCAGAGGCATGGCGCAATCCACTTCGCCAATTTGGAATACGGGTCCTAGCACATGAAATCTCGTTGTCGGCCGATATAACTGGCTTGATTCGTTTCCTTCGGCGTTCGTGTAACGGCCCAAATCGTGTGCTAGGAGGTGACTTGGTGAGTGCTATTCTAAGCGCCAACGACGGAACGTTTGCCTTCGACGGAATCAGTTTGTCAGAATCTCACATATCGTGTCTGGACATTTCGGGGAGTCGTCTCAGCGGAATTGAGATTTATGATTCTATTATTGACGAGTTGGTGATCGCTGAGGCTCATCCCAGCGATGTGAGGATCAGAGATTGTCTAATTGGAAAAGTAGACGGAGTTTCTGAAGCTGCCGGACTTCCCACGTGGATATCAGGAAATGAAGTCGGGGAGTACGTCCGCGTGAACACGGTTACACGGATCAAGCAGGCAAAACTGAGTTTGGAACAAAAGGTTTTTGTCACAATCATAAAGAAAACATTCTTCCAGCCAGGTGCGGGAAGAAAGGAGGAGGCACTACTACGAGGTCTGGGTAGTCCACAACTGAGACGCTCAAGCGAAAAGATTCTGAAAATGCTTTGCCGAGAGGGAATCCTCAAAACGACAAAAGGCAAGGAGGGCATCCTATACATTCCTCAGAGATCATATGCGCATAGGATGGCGGAGATACTAAAAGAATTGACACTTTCCGAAGATGATCTGTGGAAGCGCCTGAGAGCGACTGATTGACGTGCCAACCAGGCGCCCCAGCGGACCCGAAACCACGCGGGGCGCATTTTTGGGCTGGAGTCGGGCCAAGCTAACTATCTAGAACCATTTAAGATAAGCTACAAATCCAACTTGATTTTGGGTCTATATCGAACTTTTTAAGGGCAAAAAGAGCATTATTGATAATAATCCATGGCCAGAGCGAAAAGGCATTATATTCCGGGACAGATATGGCATACCCCAGTTAAATAGGCTTCGTATTTAACGGGGCAGGTCACCCACCGTTGTCATTCACCTCCTCCGCCCAATACTGCATAAAGCCGCACCTGATTGGCGAGCCTCGCCAGGCGAATGGCGATAAGCCCTTGCTCCGCCGCATAGAGGGAGCGCTGCGCATCCAGGACACCCAGGTAGCTGTCAATTCCCTTGGTATAACGGACATTGGAGAGGCGGTAGGTTGCTGCAACGGCATCCATCAGGGATTCCTGCGCCGATACCTGCTGGTCCACCGTGCCGCATACGGCAAGAGCATCGGCCACTTCCCTGAAGGCCGTCTGAATCGCCTTCTCGTATTGGGTCAAAGCGATTTCCTTTTCCACATTAGTGGCGTCATAGGCCGACCACAGCCGGGCATCAAAAATTGGCATGACGATCTGCGGCGCAAAACTCCACATACCCGAACCGGCTTTGAACAAACCGGATAACTCGCTGCTCGCCGTTCCGAACGCAGTCGTCAGGGCGATGCGAGGGAAAAGAGCCGCCCGGGCGGCACCGATATTGGCATTGGCCGCCTTGAGGCGATGTTCCCCCGCCAGAATATCCGGCCGGCTCAGGAGCACCTCGGAAGTCATGCCGGGAGAGATCTGTTTAGGAGGTTTAACGCTGGCCAGGTCCTCCGGCAAGATCTCGTTCGGCATCGGGAAAAGGGAGCCAACCAGAAGGTTCAAGGCGTTTTCATCTTGAGCCACCAGTTGCTTGAAACGGGCAATGTCTCCCCGGGCAGTATCCACTTGCGTTTGCGCTTGACGGAGATCCAATTCGGACGCGAGTCCGACTTCATAGCGCCGTCGAATCAAATGGTAGGCTGTCTCCTGCGTCTCAAGGGTAGACCCAGCCAGTTTGAGGTGTTCCCGATCCGCGGCAAGGGTCAGGTACGCGTTGGCAACCGCAGACACCAGCAGAATCTGTGCGCTGCGGCGGGCCTGTTCCGTGGACAGGTATTCTTCCAGGGCCCGGTCTTTCAGACTCCGGATGCGCCCGAAGAAATCTATTTCCCACGAGCTGATGCCCAGATTGACATCGTATCGCTCAGAGGTCATCTTGTTTCCTGTAGCCGAAAGATCAGCCGGCACACGTTGCTTATTCCCACTGCCAACCGCATTGACCGAAGGGAACAGTTCGGCTCGTTGTATGCCGTACAAGGCTCGTGCTCTTTCAACATTCAAGGCAGCAAGCCGCAGGTCACGGTTGTTATTCAAGGCCATATCAATGATCTGCTGGAGATGCTCATCTCCAAAAAACTCTCGCCATTGTATCTCGGCTGGTGTGGCTATGCCGGACATCACTCTGGTCTCTTTGTATGCCGCACCGGTCGGCCAGTCGGCAGAGATCGGGGCTTCCGGCCTTGTGTATTTGGGCGCCAGGGTGCAGCCGCCCAGCACCAGGGCGATTCCAAGCAGTAGAAAAAACAGGTGTCTATTCATATCATCGATCCCCTGATGGATTTACATCCTCTGTCTTGGCTGCTTCACGCTTCCTGCGTTTTCCGAAAAGCTTTTCGATCAAAACATAGAAGAGGGGCGCAAAAACAACCACCAGAACAGTGGCGGACACCATCCCTCCCAGCACGCCGGTGCCGATGGCGTTTTGGGCCCCTGCCCCGGCGCCTGTGGTCACGGCAAGGGGCAGGACGCCAAAACCGAAGGCCAAAGAGGTCATGATGATCGGACGAAATCGTAATTTCGCCCCCTCCAGGGTGGCGTCGATCAGCCCCATCCCCCTTTCCAGTCCGGCTTTGGCGAACTGGACGATCAGGATGGCGTTCTTGGTGGTCAAACCCAGGGTGGTCAAAAGACCGATCTGGAAATAGACGTCATTGGACAGCCCCCGCATGCTCGATGCGATGACGCCGCCGATAACCCCAAGGGGGAGGACCAGCAGGATCGAAATGGGAATGGGCCAACTCTCGTAGAGCGCCGCCAGGCACAGGAAGATCACGAAAATGGAAAATGCATACAGCAGGGGTGCCTGAGAACTCGACATCCGCTCCTGGTAGGAAAGCCCGGTCCAGTCAAAACCGATCCCTTTGGGCAACTTTGCAACCGCCTCTTCCATGGCCTGCATGGCCTCTCCCGAGCTCCTCCCCGGTGCCGGCTCTCCCCAGATGTTTATGGAAGGAAACCCGTTGAAGCGCGCCAGCCTGGGAGGCCCGGACGTCCAGCGGCCTGAGGCGAAAGAGGAAAAGGGAACCATCTTCCCCGCCGTATTCCGGACATAAAGTTTTTCCAGGTCCTTGGGCAGCATGCGGTAGGGGGCGTCCGCCTGGACGAACACCCGCTTGATCCGGCCGCCCTGAATGAAGTCGTTGGCATAGGCGCTGCCGAAGGACGCCGAGATCGTCCTGTGGATGGAGGCAATGGGAACCCCCAGGGCGCCGGCCTTTTCCCAGTCCACGTCGATACGGTATTCGGGCACATCTTCCATGCTGTTGGGCCGAACGGCGGTCAATCTCGGGTCCTTAGCCGCGATCCCGAGGAGCTGGTTTTGCGCCGCCATCAGGGCCTCGTGTCCTATACCGCCCCGGTCCAGCAACTGAAAGTCGAACCCCTTGGCAATGCCCAGTTCGACGACGGCCGGCGGCGGGAAGGCAAACACCATGGCGTTGCGGATATTCGAAAGAGCCACCGTGGCCCTTCCCGCAACGGCCTTGGCCTTCAGGTCATCCCGGTCGCGGAGCTTCCAGTCCTTCAGTTTGGCAAATACCATGCCGTTGTTCTGCCCCCTTCCGGAAAAGCTCATCCCGGAAATGGTCATACAAGATTCCACCGCCTCTTTTTCGTTCTCCTGGAAATAGCTCTGGATTTGCTCCGTGACCTTCCCGGTCTGCTCCAGCGTGGCGCCTTTGGGCATGATCACCTGGGCGAGGAGTATTCCCTGGTCTTCATCCGGAAGGTAGGCGGTGGGCATGCGAAGGAACAGGCCCCCCATGGCCGCCACAATCAGAAGGAAGATGATCAGGTAGCGGAGTTTTCTGGAAAGAGAATGACGGACCAGCTGCACATACAGGTCTCTGATTCGAAAAAAGATGCGATCAAACCCCCTGAAAAAGGGGCGCAGGAAGAAAACCGCGTTTTCCACCGGTTCATGCCCCGCCGCCACCGGCTTGAGAAGCGATGCGCAGAGAACCGGCGTCAGGATCAGGGCCACGACAACCGACAGCAGCATGGAGACGATGATGGTCACGGAAAACTGGCGATAGATGACGCCGGTGGAGCCGGGAAAGAACGCCATGGGGCCGAACACCGCCGAGAGCACCAGCCCGATGCCGATCAGGGCGCTGGTGATCTGTTCCATGGACTTGGCGGTGGCTTGCCGGGGCGGGAGACCTTCTTCGCTCATGATCCGCTCCACGTTCTCCACCACCACGATGGCGTCGTCCACCAGCAGGCCGATGGCCAGCACCATGGCGAACATGGTCAGCATGTTGATGGAAAACCCGAGAAAGCCCAACATCGCGAAAGTCCCCAGAATTACCACTGGCACCGCGATGGTCGGGATCAGGGTGGCCCGGATGTTCCCCAGGAAAAGCCACATGATCAAAAAGACCAGCAGGATCGCCTCGAAGAGGGTCTTCACCACTTCCTCAATAGCCACCTTGACAAAGGGGGTGGTGTCATGGGGATAGACGACCTTCATCCCCGAGGGGAAGTACCCGCCCATCTCTGCCAGCTTCGCCTTGACGGCATCGGCCGTATCCAGGGCGTTGGCGCCGGCGGCTTGCCGGATGGCCAGGCCGGCGGAAGGTTTTCCGTTGTAAAAAACCTGCATATCATAGAACTCGGTCCCCAATTCCGTCCGGCCGACATCCCTGATCCGCACGGTAGAGGCGTCCGGATTGATGCGAATGGGGATGGCGGCAAACTCATCAGGGGTCTTGAGCATATTCTGGACGACGATCGAGGCGTTCAAACGCTGGCCCTCCACCGCAGGCGCCCCACCAAACTGCCCGGCGGAAACCTCCACATTGTAGGCCCGAAGCGCTGCGATCACCTCTTCCACCGTCAGGTGGTAATCCGTCAGCTTGTCGGGATTGAGCCAGATGCGCATGGCATACCCGGAACCGAATATTTCCACCTCGCCCACACCCCGCACCCGCGCCAGGATTTTCTCCAGGTTGGATTGAGCGTAGTCTCTCAAGTCGTCGCCGTCCAAGCTGTCGTCTTCCGAGATCAGACCCACGATCATCAGGTAGTTCCGGGTGGATTTGCTGACCGTGACCCCCTGACTTTTGACCACCTCGGGCAGGCTCGTCATGGCGAGCTGGAGCTTATTCTGCACCTGAGACCAGGCGAGATCCGGATCGGTTCCCGGGGCAAAGGTCAGCTCGAGACGCGAACCGCCCGCCGAATCGCTGGTGGCGGACATATACAGCATCTTGTCGAAGCCGGTCATCTTCTGCTCGATGATCTGGGTCACACTGTTTTCAACGGTCTCTGCCGAAGCCCCCGCGTAAAAGGCGCTGATGGCGATGGACGGCGGGGCGATGGGGGGATACTGGGATACGGGCAGATTGTAGATCGCCAATCCTCCCCCCGCCATTATGATGATAGCGATGACCCAGGCGAAAACCGGACGATCCAGAAAGAATCTCGATAACATCATGTGCCTCCGTCAATTCGATTTTTCAGCCGGCCGGGCCGCATTCCTACGTTCCCCGCTATTTTTCTCGCTACCGGCATCAAAAGGGACGTCCTTCACGGAAGCGCCGGGCCGCACTTTTTGCAGGCCTTCGACGATCAGACGATCGCCGGGCGCAAGACCTGAGGAGACGAGCCATTTGTCGCCCATGGCGCGGTCGAGCGTCAGCATCCGCTGCTGAACCTTACCGGCGTCGTCCACGATCAGGGCAACGGGATTGCCCTTTGGATCGCGTGACACTGCCTGCTGAGGGATCAGGATGGCCTGCATGCTGACGCCCTCCTTCACCACCGCCCGGACGAACATGCCCGGCAGGAGCACTCCTTCCGGATTTGGAAAAACAACCCGCAGGATCACGGACCCTGTCGTCGGGTCCACCGTGACGTCGCGAAACTGAAGGGTTCCTTCCAGGGGATATGCCGTGCCGTCTTCCAGGATGAGATTGACCTTCTTCTGGTTCGTTCCGTTTTGATTGAGGCGGCCGTGATTCAGATTGCGCCTCAGGCGCAGCAGTTCAGTTGTGGATTGGAGTACATCCACGTAAATCGGCTGCAATTGTTGAATCGTCGCCAGGGGTATGGGCTGATACGCCGTCACGATGGCGCCGTCTGTCACGTTGGATCTGCCGATCCGGCCGGAGATGGGTGCGGTGATCTTCGTGTAACCTAGATTGATACGGGCCGTCTCCAGCGCTGCTTCCGCCTGCTGGATGACCGCTTCTGCCACGGCCACCGCCTCCCGATCGCTCTCCACCTGCGCCTCGGCAGCCCGTAGCGTCGCCTCTGCCACTTCGGCCTCGGTTACGGCTTGGTCGCGCTGGCTGGCGGAGACGGCTCTGTCCTTGAACGCCTCCTCGAACCGCTCGCGGTTTGTCCGGGCGAGTTCGAGGGTGGCCCGCTGCCGAGTGACGCCGGCGATGCTCGCTCCCAGCGCCGCCCGCACCCGGTCGGCGGTCTTCTTCATGGCGGTGAGATTCGCCGCGGCATTGTCGAACGCCGCCTGAAAAGGAGCAGGGTCGATCTGATAGAGCACCTGCCCGGCCTTGACATCGCAACCTTCCGTAAACAGGCGTTTCTGAATGAGGCCGTTGATCTGGGGACGGATTTCCGCGACCAGGTAGGATGACGTGCGGCCCGGCAATTCCGTAGTCAGCACGACGGACTGCGTCGATACCGTTACCGTGGCCACTTCCGGGACAGGGAACGGCGGCTGGGATTGTGTCGGCCGGTCGCAGCCGCTCAGAAACAGGCCGACGAGTACGGCCGCCACGATCAGACTCCTAATCTGCAGTTTAGGTAGTTTGTTAGCAACTTGCATCGAAAAACCTCCAACTGAAAATGCTGGTGACCGGCCCGATTCAGCAACGGGTCCAGGATGATTCATGGCTCTACCAATCCTTTGAAGAGAATGTCCAAGATGGTGTCCGGGTCTTCCGGATAGGGATGGCGTTCAGGCGCTTCCATCCAGAGAAAAAGGAAGGCATTGGTGAGGCTATCGAGGGCAATGGCCAAATAGTAAGGATCTGCGATATTCTTAAACCGCTTCCTTCTTATCCCCCTTTCAAACACAGAGGCGAGGGTTTGTAGGAACTGGTAGTATTGTTGACGGATCTCAGAATCAAGGGCCATAACGTTGAAGCTCGCTCCTCGGGTCTCTGCAAAATAGAGACGGATCATGGAAACATTGGCGCGAAAGAGTTCGCCTTTGGCCCTCGCGTAATTCCGCAGTTTTTCAATCTCGTCATCCGGCTCTTTAATGGCCTTCGTGAGCTCGTCATCAAATTTGTTGGCCTGCTCCAGCATGAGGGCTTTGTAAAGGTCTTCCTTGTTTTTGAAAAACTTGTAAAGGGTTCCGATGGCAAATTCGGCCTTCTGGGCGATCTCGTGCATGGAGACGTTGTGGTATCCCTTCTCCGAAAAAAGCCCAAGCGCGGCCGCAAGTATCTCTTTGCGCTGTCTTAATTTCTCTCTTTCGCGCCTTGGCATCTTCATGTCTTCCATTGGTTGGCCTCATGTCATAAAGGTTTTCACCAAATAATCATGAACATTATGTCAAATTATGAATGGAATTTCATATTATAGAATATATCGTCACAATGTCAAGAGGAAAAACATCTATGCGTTCTCAGGACAGAGAAGCGGCTCACGTCTCACATTATGGCTGGCTTTCTTGACCAGCGCGTGGAAGTGGAGTCCCAGGCAGGGAAGGGATAGGAGGGTCACATCTCAATTATTAAGTTTCGTACTCGAATATTTCATTACTTAGACGTGTAAAACGCTACGTTCGTGCTGAACGTGCAAAATTCACCGCTTGGAAAAGTTGGTACAGCTTGCCACTATTTTCAATATCCAAGACACTGAAATAATGAAACAATATCCGCGATTGGATCGCCTACACACACGCCAAACATGGGCCGCACTATTGGTAGAAGGTTTTGGCAATCACCCAACATGGCCCTATCCCCTAAAGGGGGCTTGGGGTGATGGATGAGCGGAGTAACGGAAAAGCAACAACTTCAAGCACCCAGCAATTTACTATCCAATAAATTCTCGCCGTTATGTGTCAAGGCCTTTGTGCCTTCGGTTGATATCAGTCCAAAAGGCGACCAGATAAGCTGTTGCAGTTCAAAGTGATTCTGTTAGTATGAGGTCAGGGGAAAAATATTCATAATGGGTATTTATAGCATAGTCCTTTTGTTTCTGGGAATTCTTCTTATTGGGTTAGTATATGCCAAAACAGATACTAACCAAATTTCTCATCATGCTTTTTTTGCGATCATCCTCTCGTTGTTTCTGGTCATTTTTTTTACTATTCACCACCACTTTCAAAAAACCTGTGTAATTTTGATTGCAGGAAATTTGGATCAGACAATCAGGCTGATTCGTTCCTGGGGGGTTGCCGCCCCCCTCATGAGTTTGCTGCTGATGATTATTCAGGCGATTGTGGCTCCCCTGCCGGCAATGTTGGTGACGGCAGCTAACGGTATGATTTTTGGGGGTTTCTGGGGGGCGGTCATATCCTGGACCGGCGCCATGATGGGGGCTTTGACGTCGTTCTACATCGCCCGTCTTGTGGGGGACGTGGCCCTGGGAAAAGTTATCCGCAACCAGAGAACGGTTGAATTCATCAGGCATGCGGGGGAAAAACGGGGCTTTTACGTGATTCTTGTATCTAGGTTGCTGCCCTTTATTTCATTCGATCTTATCAGCTACATGGCAGGGTTGAGCGGAATCCGGCCCTGGGCTTTTATCGTGGCCACAGCTCTTGGCATGCTTCCCGCCACGATCATCTATACCTTCATCGGCCACGAAATTCCGGTCCTGGAGGAACACTCCCCAATCGTTTTAACCGTCACGGTTGTTTTTATCTTTATTCTGATTGTATTTTCTCTTGTTCAGGGAGTCCGTAAGAAGGCCTGATTTTACCAAAGGTATTTCCAAACTCTAGCTGCGGCACGAAATACCAGAAAAGGTTCTAAAGCAACTTACAAGCTAGAAGCCGAGTCAGCAAGAAAAGGGGGCGTTCGTGCTGTGCGTGCAAATGCCACCGCTTGGGAAAGTTGGTATCATCTTGCTATGAGCCACATTCTATTGAACTCCACTTTTCATTGTGGGTAAGTGCCTCGTACCCCAGACCTAAGAGCAGTAAAAGATCCGCCCAGAAAAGAGGCTTTCAGAAGGATGGTTTTTGCCAGAAAGCGATACCTCCTTGATATTTCATATTTGATTCCGTAATCTTCAATGTAATCGGGCGATGTTCAAATAGAAGCCATGGCAAGTAGTCTAAACCTTTGATTGCGATAAAGCGAAGTTGTAGAATGCCTGTAGCCAATATCATTGACGCTATGCACAAAGCATCTCACATTACGAACCCCGTCAAAGGGTCCAAATGAAAGAGGGTGATATGTTAGAAACCAACAATAGATCGGTTTTGAAAATGCTTTTGGCCCATCTGGGCATTGGACTTTTATTGGCGAGTATATGCTTACATTTCGAAGGCGGCATTGCAAGGCCGGAATCCCAAACCCAGATAACCAAAAATATCACCCCCAAAGAAGCGTACACCCTGATACTGAAGAACAAAGATAATCACTCTTTTGTAACTCTTGACGTGCGGACTCCGAGAGAGTTTGCAAATGGCCACATAGAGGATGCTGTCAACTTAGATTGCTATTCTGAAACCTTTAAAGATACCCTCAACAGGCTGGATCATAACAAAATTTATCTCATTTATTGCCAAATCGGGGGTCGCAGTGGGCGCGTCTTGGATTTAATGAAAGAACTCGGTTTCAGGGAAGTTTACAACATATCAGGAGGCATCATTGAATGGAAAGAAGCAGGGTTGCCAATCACAGAATAGCGTTTCACAGATCCGGGAAGAGCGGGATGTCCACAAAACCATAAATTCCTTGCCGACTTGCGTTACACTGCAGACCTGACTGAAGATTCCATATGCCTTGCCACGACATTCAATATAGAAAAACCGGATGTATGATGAAGATACCAAAACCTCAAGCCATGAGATGGTATCGACGCAGATTTCAAACGCAAATTCAGCAGAGGTAGCTGCTCGCAGATTTCATCTTGAACTAATCAATCGAACTAAGGGATGAGTGGGATAGCCGGTTCATGGCCTGTACGGCCAGGGGCACGATAAGTATGCTAGACTGCGGTGAGGCGTGTTAGATTCCGGATGCAACCAAAGATTGAAAGATCCGAATCCGAGATGTAAAACTCAAGGTCTGAACAATAATAAGGAGGTCGAAATGCCTAAGGCGAAAATCACAGTGATCAAGAAGCTGAACCTTAAAGATTTATATGGCGAGAGTCCCCCGGCCGCTATTGATGAGAACAGGATGACTCCAGAGTGCAATCGCTTTGATCTAGGGCAGGAATTCGTGGTTGATTCTCATAACTGTCCACCCGATTTCTGTAATTGGGCTTTTGCCGACGTCCAGAGAGACCTGGTGCACATTCTCTACGGAGGCCATTATCCCTGGATGAAAGAAAAGGGTGTTGCCGTCACATGCTGCACAGATGGATTGAGGCCCGTCATTTTCAAGATAGAGAGGATAGAGGAATAATCTGAGGAGGACTTCTGCATTCAGTCCTGGCTGAGTTGTGCGTGTTGAGAGCGCTCAGGTCTCAACTTTCAACAAGATTGAGCTTTTTGATAATCGCACCCAAGGTGTTTTTGAGTCTCGTTCAGGGTAAATTCTTGGAAGGAGGGGGAAGCCTCTGCTCTTAAGGCTTTCCCCTTTCTGTTGCAGATTTCCGGGCTTTTTGAACTTTTGTTTTTGTTGGGATTTGTTTGGTGTTTTTTGGGTGCGGTGGTTACAAAATGGTTACAGTTTTTTGCATGATAAAAAGAGCATCAGCTGGTTTTCTTTTGTCTAAATTGTAATGAATAGAAGTTGATCTGATATTCAGCTGGCGTGCGGCCATATATGACGTGGCAGCTTTGTTAGTCACACCAGGATTTCTTCGAAATAGGAGCCAGAGCTATCTGATTATTTCTAAGGACGGGAGGGGGACGTCCGTGCAGAACGTGCCTAATTCCCAGATGTAAAAGAAAAGAGAGCCTGGATGAGGTAGGGGTGCATGTACTAAATGATAAGTTTCTCCGCTGTCACCGCACTGCTACCTGCTTGAATGCAGATTCCCTCCACCCTGCTCAATACCCATTCATCGCTGCCCCGCTCATGCTGTCCCAAACAGTTGAGAGCTACGCACAAAAAGAGGCTTGCAAGAATTGCGGCTTCCCTGAAAATCGATACCTGCTTGATATTTTATGTTTGATTCCGTCATCTCTACTGAAATCAGGCGATGTTCGGATAAAAAGTTTGGCAAGTAGCAGCAACTCTTTGACATTGAGAACTAACCGCAACATCTTGTAGACCTATTTTATCCTTTGCGAGGCCAAAGCCACTTTTTCCTGAGATGATTCTGAAAAGCGATTCTTTTTGACTTGAGGAGCTCTTTGTGGTTTTGTTATCTAAAGATATTTCCTTCAATCGCTTAACCTCTCTTTAGAGGTTATCCTATGGAGAAACCCCTTAAATTTTGCTCGCCACACCTAAACGTAAGCATTTCATTTACAGCAAGTCCACTAATCAAAACAAAGGAGGTGTAACCATGATTGGCTCACTCATTGCCAAGAGAAAGGTAGCTTCTGCCTTTGACGCTTTAAACCGACGTGACATATCTGCGGTTCTATCAGCCTGGAAGGATGACTGCGTATTCATCTACCCTGGCGATATATCCGTCAGTGGAGAGATGAAAGGTAAAACCGCTATAAAAGATTGGTTTCAGAAATTTATGCACCAGTTTCCCAAAATCAAATTCACCGTAAAAAGTATCTGTGTTGAAGACGTCTTTGAGTTCATCGGAACAAATGTCGTCGCAGCGCACTGGGACATCGAGCTTACCAACCGTGACGGAAAAGAAATCGAGAATAGTGGTGTTACAATAATCAACACCAAGATGGGCAAGGCCTTCTTAGTTAAAGAATATCTGTTTGATACCGGCCAGAAATACAAAGAAGCCTGGGGTGAGGCCTAAGACTACTCAGTTAAGATATTTTCAAAATACTCTGCCTACCCCATTGCTGCGCTTCACCGTCAGAACCCTGGAAAAGGGTTCTAAAGCAACTTACAGGCTAGGGGCCGAGTTAGTAAGAAAAGGGGGGCTTTCGTGCCGAACGTGCAGAATTCCCCGCTTGGGAAAGTCGGCATATCTCGCCATGCCCACATTCTATTGTGCTCCCTTCTCATTGTGGGCATGTCCCTCGTACCCCAGGCCTAAGAGCAGTAAAAGATCCGCCCAGAAAAGAGGTTTTCAGCCCGATGGTTTCTCTCAGAAATTGATACCTGCTTTGTGTTTGATTCTTGATTCCGTAATCTTCAATGTAATCGGGCGATGTTCAGATAGATGCTTTGGCAAGCAGTCTTTAAACTGAGGGCGCTGGCAGATATCATAACACCTTGCCCTATTCGGCCTGCTCATCCTGAAAACCTCGCCTTTCTTAAACCTTGACGTAATCAGAAAATTACCTTATTCTTCTTCAGTATGATTAAGCCTGACCAATCTCTTAAACCTGACTGGGACGATGACAACATCGATCACATTGCTATTCATCGAATACGCCCCGATCGGGTGGAGGAAGTTTATTACAATGAAGGCCCATTTCCGACCCTTGCCGTTAGAAGCAAAAAGAAACGAGGAAAATCTACCGAATATCGATACCGTCTATGGGGTACGGACGCCTCTGGACTATGTATCGAAGCCATTGTGGCCCCGTACCCCGAGTATGGGTTGTGGCGATGCGTAACAGCATTTCCCATGCCAGATTCCACTAAAAAGACCTATTTCAAGAGGATAAAAAAATGAGCAGACTTCCAAAAGAAATAAGGAATAACCTCAAGAAAGAAGCCAAGGAATGGGACATCACCATTGCTGGAGAGAGTCCCGAGTACGTTCAAAAACTGCTGGATAACGCAGAGACTTTTAAGATTCCACGCCCTGCGCGTCAGCCAGTTTCCCTTCGTCTGGATCCATTTGATATCTCTCTGGTAAAACGCATTGCCCGCAAGAAAGGTGTCCCACATACCCAACTCATGGCCATCTGGCTTCACGAAAGGATCGAAGCAGAAAAGGTCCTCGTCCCTAAAGGGAAATAGGGGACATTAGATTATGTGATAGGGACAGGGTCACATCCTAATTATTAAGTTTCGTACTCGAATATCTCATTACTAAGACCCGTAAAACGCTACGTTCGTGCCGAACGTGCAGAATTCCCCGCTTGGGAAAGTCGGCATATCTTACCATAAACCACATTCTATCAAATTCCCTTTTCATTTTGGGTATGTCCCTCGTACCCCAGGCCTAAGAGGAGAAAAAGATCTGCCCTAAAAAAAGGGATTTACAGGAATAAGGGTTTCTCTAAAGAATCAATACCTGCTTGATATTTCACCTTTGATTCCGTAATCTTCGCTGAAATCAGGCGATGGTCAGATAAGGGCTTTGGCAAGTTGTCATAACATTCAAATTGGGGGAACCAATCCAAATATTTTGTGTCTTTCTCCATATAACGAAAGCGATCTTTTCCTCGTGTCTTCCCCCCATAACGGAATAGCTGCCCCATCTAAACTGAACAAGAACCCTGGCCCCGTGATTAGCACTCCATTTCTTCACTAGGGAAAATCCCCTACTGATACTGTTATTCAACTTACCCTATAGATTATTGAGTAGATTTCCCTATTGTAATTGGCCGCAAGTCAATTAAACTCATAAGGTATATCCACGTACCAAAGAATGATTACTAGTTCTCGTTCTCACATCCATCAGGAATACTGGTACAACGCCAACTCTTCTCTCACTTCTTGCACTCTATACCCCGTGGAGAAACCTCTCAAATTCTACCTGCGCTGCTCCTGACAGGATATACAGTTCCTATATAAAGGGTGGGTATCCATAAGATCATGAGTTTTGAAACCGAAGCGCCTATGACTCTTATGTCCAATTGAGTGACTGGGCCAAGACTATGAAAATGCGCCACATCTGCTCTTGACTCATAACCGAAACGGCCACTGCAAATCATGACAAGCTCCAAAACTTCCATTAGCTATCCTTCACAAACAAAACCTTGAGGAAAGTACCGTGAAGAGGGCGCCCCTGAAGATGCCGACATGAAGCCTCCAAGGGTTTTGCTTCTAATCCTTGGAGGCTTTGTATTTCAATTCACCACAGGGCTAAACCAGGAGTAGTCTTCTTGTGGGGAAAACCAGGCACATCTCATAATTAATAGTGGGCAATGTTTGGTGTCGTTCCCTAACGCCTTTCGCCCGCTGCCGAGGTATCAAGTGCGTATTTCCTTTCTCATTCCAGGTTTTCCCTGCACTCAAGAAGAATCGGCTATGGGCAGCAATGTTCTGCCTCAGCTTGTACTGGGATGGCGGAACTCGAAAAACAAAATAACATGCAGAGGAGGTAAATATGATTTCTCTCAATGTTAACGGGAAAAACTATAAGTTAGATGTGCCTCAGGACATGCAATTGCTCTGGGTTATTAGAGATCATTTGAAACTCACCGGCACCAAATACGCTTGTGGCATTGGAGAATGCGGTTCGTGCACGGTGCATATTAACGGCAAGGCAGAAAGGGCATGCACGATAACTGCCGAAGAAGTCCAGGGGAAAGAGATTACCACTATAGAGGGACTTCCTGAAGATCACCCGGTTAAAAGGGCCTGGATAGAAGAACAGGTTGTCCAGTGCGGCTATTGCCAACCCGGAATGATAATGCAGGTTGCCGCCCTGCTCTCGGAAAGCCCGGATGCGAAAAAAGTCATCAACAGCATGGATGATTTTATTTGCCGGTGCGGAACCCATACCCGGGTTAAAAAGGGCGTAGAAACGGCCATCCAGATAATGAGAAAGGAGGGGAGGGCATGATGAATAAATCGATTTCACGCCGCGAATTTTTGAAGGGGTCATTGGCGGCCACCGGCCTGACCATCGCGGCTTCAGTAACCCCCTTTGGGTATAAAGTGCTGAATGCCTCGGAAACGAAAAAGGATCAACTGGCCAGCTTGGACTCCATCGCCTGGTTCAAAATCACTCCCGACAACATGGTAACCATGTTCATGGGACCATCAGAGATGGGTCAGGGAACCCACACCTCCCTTGCCATGGTCATTGCGGATGAACTGGAAGCGGATTGGAGCCGGGTAGAGGTACGCCACGGAAAGGCAAGAAAAGAGTTCATAAACGCCGTCATGCACGACCAGATCACGGTGGCGAGCTCAAGCGTGAGGGCGTTTTATCAGCCCCTGCGGGAAATGGGAGCTGCCGGCCGGGCCGTCCTCCTTAAGGCGGCCGCGTCAACCTGGAAGGTGCCGGAAAACGAATGCAAGGCATTCAATGGGACCGTAAAGCACATGAAATCCGGCAAGAGCCTCACCTACGGTGAGCTTTGCCTGAAAGCGGCCGAACTTCCGTTGCCGAAAGATCCTCCTTTAAAGAAAGAGGGCGATTTCAGATATATGGGCAAGTTCATGCCCCGCCTGGATATCCCGCCGAAGGTCAGCGGTGAAACTGTTTATGGACTGGATTTTACGGTTCCGGATATGCTCTTTGCCGTTCTCGCCCGTCCGCCTGCCTATGGGGCAAAGCACACCTCATTTGATCAGAAGGCGGCCGAGGCGGTAAAAGGGGTAAAAAAAGTCTTCCCTATCCCTATGGGCATTGCCGTATGCGCCGAATCACTTGATGCGGCATGGAAGGGAAGAGACGCCCTTAATGTGAAGTGGGACAGGGGAGCCATTCCAGGGATGGACAACGCCTACATTGAAAAGACCATTATGGCGGATCTGGATAGGCCGGGTTCCACAGCCGTCAAAAAGGGAGACGTCAAGAAAGCCCTGGGCGGAGCCGACAAGAAAGTCAAAGCCACCTATTTCGTGCCCTACGTGGCCCATGCCACCATGGAACCGATGAACTGTACGGTTCATGTCCGGAAAGACGGCTGCGACATCTGGGCCCCCACACAAATCCAGACAGTCCCTCATATGATTATTGCACCGCAGATAACGGGCCTGCCGCCTGAGAAGATTAATCTGTATACGACCTATATGGGGTGCGGGCTCGGGAGACGCGGGCGTCCGGATTTTATTGCGGAGGCGCTCATCGTCGGAAAGGTCCTCGGAAAACCCGTCAAAGTCGTCTGGACGAGAGAGGAGGACATAAAGCATGATGCCTTTCGTTCCGCCATGTCACACAGAATTGAGGCCGGCCTTGATAGTCAGGGTGGGCTCACGGGATGGGCCCACAAGGTCGTCAGCGGTTCCATCATGAAGGCTATCAACCCTAAAGGGATAAAAGACGGCGTCGATATGATGAGCCTGTGGGGTCTGGCGGATTTTCCAAATTCTCCGGCCTTTAATAGTAATATATCTTACGACATACCGAACTTCTATGTTGAATTCCTGCTGTCCGATCTGCCCATCCCGGTTGCCCCCTGGCGCTCGATCCAAAATGCCCCAAATGCGTTTGTCATAGAGTCCTTCATGGACGAGCTGGCCCATGCGGCAGGGAAAGACCCTCTGGCGTTTCGCCTGGAGGCTCTTAAAAACAATAAACGTGCAGGAAGGGTTCTGAGGGCGGTTGCTGAAAAGGCGGACTGGGGAAAGGCCGTACCCAGGGGACAGGGACGGGGAATTGCGCAGCACCGATGCTTTGGAAGCTATGTCGCCCAGGTCGCGGATGTCACGGTGAATGAGAAGGACGGGACCTTCAAGGTCGATCGCGTCTTCGTTGCCGTTGACTGCGGCTTTGCGGTAAACCCTTTCAATATCAAAACCCAGATAGAGGGGGCCGTCACCCTTGCCTTGAGCACCGTATTGAGGGAAGAGGTCATGTTCTCGAAGGGCGGCGTGAAATCAGCCAATTTCGATGATTACAGCCCGATCAGAATGACGGAGATCCCTGACATTGAAGTCCATATTGTCAAGAGCAACGATAAAATGGGAGGGATCGGGGAACCCGGTACGCCTCCTCTGGCTCCGGCCGTGGCAAATGCTGTGTTCAATGCAACGGGCGCACGCTTGCGGCGCATCCCCCTGACGCCCGATAGGGTTTTGGCCGCCATTAAGGCCTTGTAAATGAGCTCTGGAATTAAAAATCTTGAGCCAAAGGGCCAGGCTTTGACTTAGCCCCCCACAGGGGGGCATCTTTATGCTTTAATAAGAGGGGACGGGTTCTAAAGCAACTTACAAGCTAGGGGCCGAGTCAGCAAGAAAAGGAGCGCGTTCGTGCTGTACGTGCAAATATCACCGCTTGGGAAAGTCGGCATCTTGGCGTGACTCAAATTCTATCACATTCCTTTTTCATTGTGGGGATGTCCCACGTACCCCAGGCCTAAGAGTAGTAAACGATCCGCCCAGAAAAGAGGCTTTCAGCAGAATGGCTTCTCTAACCTGCATCATTCACCAAACCAAAGGTTTCGTCACCAAACACCTGCAAGAACGCGAGAATTTCTCTTGCAGGTTTCGACAAGGTGCTTTCGCACCCAGCTCAATGCTGGCCATGGGCGGAGCCCTGTAAGGACCGCAGGTGAAACCAGAAATGTTTGTCCTGGGTCCGCTGAAGGGTGGATTATATAAAAACTTCTCCTAGGAGTCTGTCGGAGAACCACATACTAGAAAATTGTTATCCCACTTTCACTACGTGATAGCCCTAATAATGGGGTGTTTGATGCCACAAGGTTGCTTCAGATAGAGAGCGTTTCCCACTTTGCTAAGGGTCAAGCTCAAAAATATGGGTACTCCGACAGGCTCCTAGGTTCACAAATAGTCCGGGCTAGGAAATCGATACCTGCTGGACGTTTGATATTTGATTCCGGAAATCAGGCGATGTTTTGATGAGAACTGTGGCAAAAAATCCAAACTTTGTGAGCGCTGGAACCAGCCACAACATCTTGTACATCTATAAGCTCTGTTAACCTAAGAGAAAATAATGCTTGAAAACGGCTATGGTATGATGTATTGTCATACCGGAGGTGATTAAAAATGGCCGCATCCAAAATTGCGATCACGATTGATGACAAGATACTAAAACAAATAGATATTCTTGTTAAATCGAAATTCTTTCCAAATCGTAGCAAGGCTATTCAGGAGGCTGTGTCCGAAAAACTGTTACGCCTAGAAAAAAGCCGTCTTGCCCAAGAGTGCGCAAAACTTAATCCAGAATTCGAACAATCTTTAGCGGAAGAAGGTTTTTCAGCGGAGATGGAAGAATGGCCAGAATATTGAGAGGCGACATTCACTGGGCTGATTTAAACCCGGTCATTGGCAGCGAACAGGGCGGTTTACGCCCTGTTCTTATTTTAAGCCAAAACGTATTTAACGAACGGTCAGGCACTGTCATTGCTGTGGCTATTACCAGTCAGCCGCAAAGGGCCGGTTATCCGCTAACCTTGGAACTTGCGGGCACCAAGCTTCCCAAACAGTCATGGGTAAAGATCAGTCAGATTCGGACTCTTTCTGTAAAGCGTGTCGGCAAAAAATTGGCAAAAACATCTGATGAAGAATTGGCCCTCATCATCGATGGTTTGAATGAAATAATTGGCGGTTAACATGGGCATGCCCCTGTTCCCAAAAAGCTTGCGGCCTTTGGTCCAGGTGATGCCCGGCGTAAGCATTTCGGAGAGAGGAGCAGTGCTTGTTTGGGCATGAGTTCTTTGATGTCTGCGCCTTTGAGATAGGAACAGGGGCACATCCTAATTATTAAGTTTCGCACTCGAATATTTCATTACTAAGACGTGTAAAACGCTACGTTCGTGCTGAACGTGCAAATGTCACCGCTTGGGAAAGCTGGTATAGCTCGCCATGACAGCATTCTATCACATTCCCTTTTCATTGTGGGAATGTCCCACGTACCCCAGACCTAAGAGTAGAAGAAAATCCGCTTAAAAAAAGAGATTTTCAGCAGGATGGCTTCTCTAACCTGCATCATTCACGAACCCAGAGGCTTCGTTAATAAGCACCTGCAAGAATGAGAGAATCTCTCTTGCAGGCTTCGACAAGGTGCTTTCATGCCTGGCTCAAAGCGAGCCCTGAGCGGATGCCTGAATAGGCCGCAGGCGAAGCCAGCCAATACCACAGCCGAATCGAGTGGTAACAACCCAGCTTAAAGTTGGCTTGCAATAGCTTCCCGGTCTCTTTCCAGGAGATTCACCCAACACTGGCTCTGTGATCCATTGAGGAAACGAAAAAGCGGTTAAAAATTGTAACCTTTTTGTCTGTTATGCGTTATAGAGGTGATGTGGATAGATATGGAGCATATTACAGGCAACATAAGGATAAGCTTTTCGCATACCTTATGCGGATGACAGGGGACTACCACCTCTCGGGCGACATCATGCAGGAGAGCTTCACACGCTACCTTGAGCACTATGGCCAGGAGCAGCCCAGCCTCCCCCTTCTTTACACCATAGGCCGCAATGCTCTTTTCGACTACTGGCGCAAGGAGGAGCGCACATCGCTCCTTGAGGGAGACCAGGCGGACTGCTCCGGTGATCCGGAAGGTGCCCTCATGGTACGTGAGGAGTATCGCCGCGTGCTTGTGGCGGCGGAGGAGCTGGAGAAGGATGAGAGAGATCTTCTGGCACTGGTTGTAAGTGGCGATCTCTCCTACCGAGAAATCGCCTCCATTTGTCGCATCAGCGAGGCAAACGTGAAGGTAAAGGTCCACCGGGCTCGCCTTAAGCTTAAGGAGATCCTCAACAGAGGAGATGGGTGATGGATTATATGATCAGCATGTTCATCGATGACGAGTTGGACATTGAGAACAAGATCGAATTCGTGGAGAAGACGCATGAGGACAAGGGCTTTAAGGACGAAACCATTGAACTCCTCCACCAGGAAAAGCTCATCCGCTCTCAGGTCGCGGACCATGTTCCTGCGGTCGAGGTCCGGGCGAAAAGACGGCTTACCTTTTTGCCGCTTCTCCGTCCCCTGGGGTTGTTCGCGTCAGCACTGGCAGCAGCAGTAATTGTCTTATTCCTTTTCATGCCCTCTCGGGTAACCACCTCTACCCCATATAGGTTCGTGATCTACCGGCCCGATGTAAACCGGATAGACATTACCGGTAGCTTCACCGAGTGGAGGAGGGTTCCCATGAACAGGGTGGAGTCGAGCGGGTACTGGGAAGCCACGCTCGATCTCACGCAAGGGGAACACCGGTTTACCTATATCCTGGATGGCCGGCAGAGCTTTCCTGATCCAACCGTATTGACCCGGGAGCGGGACGATTTCGGCGGTGAGAACTCAATCCTTTTGGTGGGGTTATAGCGTGGGGAGACAGATCCTGCTGATAGCTGGCATCCTGCTTTTCTGTACGGGATGTGCGAGCCACTACTTCCGGCTGAACGGGGACACGCTCCGCATGTATCTCAAAGGGCCTGACGCGGAGATTGTCTACTTCTCTTCTTCCCTTGACGGATATGAGCTCCACAGGACGACGCGAGTTGCTGCGAAAACCTGGGAAGTGACGCTTCCAGCAAATGCTGAGTTTACCTATTATTACATCGTTGATGGGACTGTGTACCTTCCTCCCTGCAGGCTTAAGGAATATGACGATTTCGGCTCTAAAAATTGCGTGTATACACCAGACCTGTAACCTTTTTCAGGGCCGGACGTTATGAGAGTTAGACAGATAAGAAAGGAGTGAGAATATGAAGAAGATATGTTTAATCACTTGCGCCATCGTGTTCTGTGCCTCACTGGCCTTTGGGGACGAGGTGGAGGACAAGCTCTCCCCTATGGCAACGGAGGAACTGAAGGCTGGCACTAAAGAAATGATTCGCTCCGGCATAAACAGCGATGACGCTATCCAGATGACCAAGCTCATGCTGCAGAACCGCTTCAATCACCAGCTGATACTAAGAGCGCAACACATTATCATGAACGCTCAGAGGGAAGGGTTGCCGGTGGGGCCTATCATGAACAAGGCGCATGAAGGCATGACAAAACGTGTACAGCACAAAAACCTCGTTCAGGCGATGGAGAGAGTAAGATCCCGCTATGCCTTCGCCTATCAGCAGGCAAAAACCATAACCCAGAACAGGGCCCAAATGCACCACATAGGAAACACGATAGCCCAGGGTCTTGCAGCTGGAATGAATCAGGAGGATGTAGGCCGTATTATGGAGCGCTTTCAGCACAGGGCACAAGAGATGACCAGGGCCGATGCTGAAGAGCTTGCGAGAGAAACCTTCACGGCTACCAGGACCATGGCACGCCTCGGTGTTTCCTCAAAGGCGGCAACCGACCTTGTATGTCAGGCCTTACAGAATCGCTATACCGCAAGGGAGATGAAAACAATGAGGAACTCATTCATGACCCGCTCCAGAAATGAGAACCCCACGAACCTTGCCAAAAGCTACGCTAACGAGATCCAAGGTGGAAAAGGCTCAGGAAGCCAAGGCTCTCCAGGCATGGGAGGGTCAGGGCCGTCAGGTGACCACGGAGGATCAGGTGGAAAAGGCGGTTCAGGCGGCGGACATAAGTGAGTTGCCTCCACAATATTTCTGCACCTACCGAGAAAGGGGGTCTACGACCCCCTTTCTTCCTCTCTCACCTGGAAAGCAGGGCGTCTATTCGTAAATCGGTAAATTCCGACCGGCGAATAACAACGGCAAAGCTACGGTGACCCTGCCTCGTAGGGGGTAAGGGCTTATGTTCGAGAGGCAGGGTTGATCATGTCTGCCTCACTGCTTCCATCTTCACTCATCATGAGTGGAGGTGTTTACCGATTGAGGTCTTGGTTTTCCAGGATTGAGAGTCCGACCAAATAGACTCCCTTGAATCGCACTTGCTCGTCCCTGGTGATGTGCTTGATCTCCGTCTTTAAAAGTTTACTTGGGCATGATGAATCAGCCGGATAGTATCTCAGATTCACTACGTCACCAACCTTCACGTGATTCAGCAAGTCTGAGTCCTCCTTCACTAATACGCATATACCTTTTGTAGAGATATTCCAGATTTTGAACTGATAGACAAAGGAGCACCCACCGAGCGAAAACTCTACACTATAAAACCTGTCTATGATGCTCCGGGGCTCTGACCTTCTCTCATGTAAGTTTTCCGCCATGCCTCTTTCTCTTGTAGGCTTCTCATTACGGGTTGCTCATACTACTCTTGATCGAGGGTTGCCTTGAGAAAACCACACCCCTGTCGGCATTGGAACGGGGGGGGGAATATATGAGAGTCAACCAACACATTATCGGAGCATTCTCCCTGTGCCGGCAACGTTAGATTTTTGGAAAGCCCGGTATTCCCCTACGTGCAGCTGGTAAATCAAGCGATCCTGCCACAAACACGTGGAGTTTGTACCCGGTTTTACCTTGTAAAGGGACTTCAGGTGTTTGATTTTGCCGGTGCATCTCAAACTGCTATGGAGAATCATGGGGGCACCCCAGCTGGAACGGGTTGTCACGCCCTCCGTGCCTAGTAGTATGATGATCGGCGTCTCCGCTGCTGCTGCCCGATCACCAGACCGATGATGAGGCCGAAGAGAAGCACGAGGGCTCCTGTAAGAAACCATCGATTCCTTTTCGAAGAACGCAATTGCTTGATCTCTTCGGTTAACCTTTGAACATCTGCCTCAGCGGACTCCAGCTTGGATCGATTCGCCTCGTATTCGGCTTCCAATTTGAGATAGTCAGCGGCACGACGCCTCAGGGAGTCATACTCAGCTCGCACGTCCTCAAGGGCTTCGGTACTTTCTTTGAGTTTCGCGGCGAGGTCCTGTTCTCCGGCTGTCGCTTCTTTTAATCCCTTTTCAGCGTAAGCCAGTTTTTCTCTCAGGGATGCGTTCTCTGCGCTTAAAGCTTCAGCCTGAACCTCCCATGGCAGACGGGTGCTGAGATAACGGGTCAATACCCAGCCTTCCACGGTGTCACCATCTGCCTTGTGTATGCGGACATGGGTCCAATCACCCTGAGCATCCAATACCTCCAAAGGCTGACCCGAAGAGGGCATGCCAATGACTTTGTTTGCAATGCTGGGCCCGGTACGGAGGGTGATCTCAAAGGAATCCGAGACATAGGCCTTGGTCGCCCAGCTGGATTGCGTCACCATGAATAATACAAATACGAGCCCCAGGATGAATCGAAGTCTGTTCATGGTTTCAGTGCCTTCCTGAATTCAGTGGACAATCTCCGTGTTGGTGGACAGCAAACAGGCTACGCGCTGGCTTGGTCAACGCGCTCTCGAATGCACGCAACCAAGGTTTCAAGCTCACCTTTCTTCAGCTGCACCAGGAAACCCAGACCAAGATCGGTCTTCAGGATGCTTTTGATAATCTCAATCAGTTCTTCTTTCTGCATGATATATCTCAATAATCCAAATTCGTTCTCCTGTCAATCAAACCGCGAGGGGCCTCGAGCAAGCGTTTTTTCCTAATTGAGACCAGCAGGCATCTGAGAGGAGCTGCATGATGCAATGGGTAGGAAAACTAGTGAAAAGCAGGGCGTCCATCTGTAAATCAGTAACTCCCGACCGGCAATGGGTTTTGATTCCTTCAATTCTCACATACCTTGCCATGAGTCTTGAAAAGGAAGAAGGCTTGGATTTCAACCGGTGATCAAAACGCCAACGGCCCTCTCCTTTTATTTCAAGGATGTCTCATTCTGAAGTGTTGAAGCACGTCATGGAATGCCTCCACATGGAGGGGGTTGTTTTTGTGCCAGAAGAGGTGGGTTTCACAGGCACAGTCCGATGATCCGAAACCAGCGGGACCGTGGGCGAGGATTGAGGAAAAGGACTCAGCAATGCTGCATTCCTCTCTCCGGGACGATCTGATGGGAAGTGAAAGAATACTGTCGGCAGCGTGGGTAAGATAATCGATGTGCCAGTGCTCCTTTTTCCGCGTCCTTCTGTGCCGTTCAATCCGAGCTGTGAGGTTAGTCATTGCAGAGCCAACGTAGATATAGTAGCCCTTCTGGAACAGCATGGTACCCAGCTGGCCGACCTGAACCAGCTTATCCCGGTCGAGTCCCAGCACGAGCAGATAGCTCCCCCTGTCCACTACCTCTCCGTCCAGGTAACTTCCAGGATCTTGACCTCTCCGCCGATACTCAGATCCGGTTTCCATTCAATAGCCACCGGGACAACCCTTGCGTCATGTCGTGCCTCGAGCAAAGCCCTGCTGAATGCATAGTCGGTGTGGAAGTCGGGCATGAACCAGCGCACGTGAGGATAGTGGACGATAAAAAGAATCATGGTCTTGATCCCTTTCCTCGCCATCTCGGCGAGCTCAAGGAGATGTTTCCTGCCACGCTCTGTTACCGCATCAGGAAACATGGCCACGCCGTTACCGAAGAGCGTACACGATTTCACCTCCAGATAGAGATCACCTCCATTGTCATTCAAAAGAAAATCAAAGCGGCTAGTGCCGTATGGGACCTCCTGTCGTACGATCTCACCCTGCTCAAGGGATGGAATTGCTCCCCTTTCAATAAGATACCTGGCCACCTGATTGGTGAGGTGGGTATGAAGAAAAATGGGAGACCTTTTTCTTACAACAGCGACTGCCGTGTAGCCTGTCTTCCTTTTTACCCTTTGCCCCGCATCTAAGGCCTTATTGGAGGAGAGATAGAGCGTCGCCCCAGGCAACAGAAGTTCCCAGAGCCTTCCCGGATTCGAGAGGTGGGCCTCACCTTCCCCCGCCTCTGTGTTGCATCTGATGAGGAACCTGTTTGCTCTTTCCCGGAACGTGGCCTTACTCAGCATGCCGAGATTAAAGGGGTAATCTTTCATGGTTTACAAAACTTCCCCATACGAAAAAGGCATATGTTCTGGCGGGAGATTTGATAAAAGGAGGTACACAGTAGATGGTGAAACGGTAGGCACAAACAACATTAATGCATTAACTGGATGTCGTAAAGGTTTCTGTATCTGCCATTGTGTGCGATGAGTTCGCCATGGGTGCCTGACTCGACAATGGCACCCTGCTCAAGCACGTAGATGTGACTCGCCCTTTTGATGGTATTCAAACGGTGGGATACAATGAAAACAGTCCTCTGTCCAAGGAGGGTTTCGACGGCCTCCTGTATGAGATGTTCGCTTTCCGGATCGAGGGCCGAGGCCGGCTCGTCGAGAATCAAGATAGCCGGGTCTTTAAGAAGGGCCCGCGCTATGGCAATACGCTGTCTCTGGCCGCCGGACAAGAGCGTTCCCCTATCGCCGACAACCGTGGCATATCCACGGGGAAGGGCTCGGATGAAATCATGGGCCTGGGCGAGGACAGCGGCATGCTGGATTTGCTCGTGGGTGTAAGAGCCGCCGTTGAAATTGATGTTGCTTGCAATGGTATCATGAAACAAAAGGCTCTCCTGACTCACAATGGCGATCTGGTCTCTCAGGGATTTCACCGTAACATCCCTGACATCCATCCCGTCGATACGTATCGATCCGGAGGATACGTCATAGAAGCGGGGAACAAGGTCCATGAGCGTGCTCTTGCCTGCCCCGGTGGAGCCGACAAAGGCCACCATCTCCCCTGCCTTAACGGAAAAAGAGATATCACGTAGGATTAATTCGCCCGGTTCATAGCAAAAATCGACGTGAGAAAACTCCACTGTATCTTTCAATCTGGGCATGGACAAAGCTCTGGGCCCATCCTGTATGTCCGGAACGGTGCGCATGATGTCGAAGACCCTGGTGGTTGCACCCTGCAGTGTCCGCAGATTGATATTGATCCGTGCCAGATCCTTAATGGGAATGTAGGCCCGGGAGAAGGCGTAGAGCATGGACATGAGCTCTCCCAGGGTATGGTCGAAGTAAACCTTGCCCATTATTAAGATACCCGGGACAACCAGGAATACCGTTGAATCCATCATGGGCCCGATCCCGAGCTGCCATCTGTTCCAGTGCATAATCTTCTTATAGAGCGTGTTGGCAAGAGACCGAAACCGATCGGATTCATATTTTCCCCTGCCGAAACCCATAATAACCTTGAGCAGGAGGATGATCTCATGGTAGCTCGATGTCACCTCGGCTGTGGCGTCTTGTACGCGAAAAGAATGCTTTTTGACCTTACGGCCGAACAGGCTCACAAGCCCCACGATCACAGGCACCACGATGAAAACCAGCAAGGTGAGCTTGTAATTCATGAGGAGCAGATAGACAATAAACACAACGAGGGTTAAGGGGTGCTGCACCAGACCGATTGTGATCGTACTGATAAAGGCCTGCATTACGGTCAGGTCTGCCGTGGCCCGTGCAATGAGCTCGCCGCTCTTCCGTTTATGATAAAAGGTGAGGGGCAGGGCAATAAACTTCTCAGCCAGGGCGATCCGCAACGCTTTAATTGCCCTGTTTGAAAAGGCTGCTCCTGCAAGCTGACTTAAGTAGATCGCGATCGATTTGAAGACAACTGAAAGGAAAGCAATAAAGGCGAGCACCACCAGTAAGTGGTTCGGGGTAATTCCCCTTACCAGAGTCAACTCTGCTTTCTCAGCCGAGAACGGGAAAAGAGTGAATTGAAACCAGGGGATCCGCCACTCGACAAGAGCTGTGCCGCCTTTCATTCCCTCATCGACCAACGGCTCAACAAGGTAGGCGGGTACGACGACAAAGAGGGCTGACAGGGCACTCAAAACGACTGCCACGATAATCAGGCCCCGGTTGCCCCTGATATAGATGGCAATATCATGACCGAAGATTCTGTCAAACATTGAGCTATGCTGCATCGATTAATCGAGAGATTACGATTCGCTGAACTTCACTTGTCCCTTCACCGATCTCTAAGAGCTTGTGATCGCGATAGAACCTCTCAATGTCGTATTCCTTCATCAAGCCGTAACCACCGTGGAGCTGGACTGCATGGTTGACACACATGCCCATGACCTCAGAGCAATACAGCTTGGCCATGGCAGCGTGTTTTGAAAATGGCATTTCGTTGTCTCTGAGCCAGCAGGCCTTATAGAGGAGCAGGCGAGCACACTCTATTTCCGTGGCCATATCTGCCAATTTGAACGCATTCACCTGAAACGTTGATATTGACCTGCCGAACTGAACCCTTTCCTTTGCATATTTCATACCCATCTCGAATGCACCCTGTGCACCCCCTAAACCCATTGCCGCGATAGAGAGCCTCCCGCCATCCAAGGTTCCAAGCATCTGATGGAAGCCCTCACCGATGGGACCAAGCTGGTTTTCCTTCGGCACCCTGCAATCCTCAAAGTAGAGCTCGCTCGTATTTGATGCCC